>Ga0160459_100029_pt1 | contig 309183 bp, 281 predicted proteins | sample HID1973K_E6MG_FD_108208 | JGI IMG/M metagenome (GOLD analysis project Ga0160459, IMG submission 108208) | Enriched mosquito-associated microbial communities from UW Madison campus, WI, USA - HID1973K_E6 MG | ecosystem: Host-associated > Arthropoda: Insects > Digestive system > Unclassified ...
GACGGTGCCCGCTGCGGTCATGAGCATGGGGAAGAAGCGCTGGTACTTGTCGGCGGCCATCATCACGGCCTTGTAGCCGGCGATGTTGGCTTGCGAGGAGAGCACGTCCATGCTCTGGGCGCGGGTGGTACGGGGGGCCGCCTCCAGCGCGAAGGCCGAAAGACCTGCTTCGGCCAGGCGCTGCAGGCCGGGCGCATCGAAGGGGTTGAGCATGCCCACCAGCAGCGCGCCGCGCTGCATCTGGGCCAGTTGCTCTTGCGCAGGCGAGCGCACCGTCAGCACCACTTCGCACGAAAGAGCACCGGCGGCATCGACCACCTTGGCACCGGCTGCCTCGTAGGCCGCATCGGTGGCGCTGGCGGCCAGCCCCGCGCCCGACTGCACGCGCAGCTCGTGGCCCAGGGCCACCAGCTTCTTGACCGTCTCGGGCGTCGCCGCCACCCGGCTCTCGCCAGCCTGCGTTTCTGCAGGCACGCCTATCAACATAGAAGTCCTCCTCCAGGCAAGAAGCCGGGTTAAACCCGCTGAGCTTACCCGAAGCACACGCGCCCAAAAGCGCGCGCGCGACACCTATTCGCAGCTTGTTATTAGTCTTTTCTTCTTACACCACAAGAAATTTCCGTGGTCTGTCAACGCACTGGATACAAACCGCACATTTTCCTGACGAATTCAAACCTCGTCGGGCAACGCCTGTACGCATTGGCGTTCCGAACTACTAGACTGAACACTCACAAAAAATCAGGGATGGAAACGAAATGCGAATCGCAGCGCTTGACGATGAGCTGTCTCAGCTCGAGCTCATCCGTCACACCATGGCTGGCATTGACCACGAATGCCACCTTTACACCGAAGGAAAGGCTCTGCTGCGCGACCTGCGCCTGCAGACTTTCGACTTACTGATCCTGGACTGGACGCTGGCCGACATCAGCGGGCCGGACATCGTGAAGTGGGTACGCGAAGACCTGGCCAGCCGCCTGCCGATCCTGTTCGTCACGAACCGGCGCGAGGAAGCGGACATGGTTGCCGGGCTGGCCGCCGGCGCCGATGACTTCATGGTCAAGCCGATCCGCGTGGCCGAGCTCGAAGCGCGCGTGAAGGCGCTGCTGCGCCGCGCCTACCCGAGCCAGCACGAAGTGGAACTGCACTTCGGCCCCTATCACTTCTTCCCCCAGTCGCGCACCCTCGAGGTCGACGGCTCGGTGGTCGAACTCAAGCACCGCGAGTACGAACTGGCGCTGTTCCTGTTCCAGAACATGGGGCGCCTGCTGTCACGCGAGCACCTGCGCGAAGCCATCTGGGGGCGCGGGCCGGAAGAGCCGTCGCGCTCGCTCGACACGCACATCTCGCGCCTGCGCAGCAAGCTCAACCTGCGGCCCGAGAACGGCTTCCTGCTGTCGGCCGTGTACGGGCTGGGTTATCGCCTGGAAGCCGTCGACACCGATGCGCTGAGCACCTTCGGCGGCTCCAAGACCGACACCGCCATGTCCTGACGGACGCGACGACCCAGGCTGCCGCGACGGCGCTTGCGCCGCCCGGCACGGCCGGGGTCGGCGCAGGCCAGGTTCGCTGCGGGTGCTGCAGTCGATTCGCGTCACATCATGCCGTTCTCCAACAACGTCCCTCACTCGTCCAACGTGCGCCATCTGGCCATGCGTCGACGCCTGCCATGGGCCCTGCTGTCGCTCGTGCTGCTGGCGCTGGTCAGCGCGATGACGCTGAACCCCTCGTTTCCCCGGCTCGCGCGGCTGATGCAGGACACGGCGGCCAACCTGCGGCCGGCCGTGACCTCGCCCGATATCGTGATCGTGACGATCGACGCCAAGAGCGCGCAGGAGCTTGGCCGCTGGCCCTGGCGCCGCAGCGTCCACGCCCAGTTGCTGCAGCGCATTGCCGCCGGGCAGCCCCGGTGTGTCGGCGTGGACATCTTTCTGACCAGCGCCGACGCGGAGTACCCGCAAGACGACGCCCAGCTGGCCAGCGCACTCAAGGCCCTGCCCTGCAGCGTGCTGCCGATGGCCTTCACCAACGCGCGGCGCGGCGCGCAGCAGCAGACCGAAGTCCTGCCCGCGCCCCTCTTTGCGCAGGCCGTCACCGCCATCGGCCACGCCAACATGTCGATCGAGAACGACGGCACGGTGAACGGCTTTTATCTCGAGGAAGGCTTTGGCGATCGCCTGTGGCCGCACTTCGTGCTGGCCATGCAGCGCGCCGCCAACGGCACGCGTTCCGCGCTGGACCGGGCGCGCGACACCTCGCCGGCCATGTCGTTCAGCTACGCCGAGCAGCGCCAGCACCAGGGACAGGAAGTCCTGCTGACGCGCAAGGGCGGGCCGACCTTCGAGACGGTGTCCTATGTCGACGTGCTGCGCGGGGCCGTGGCGCCCGACATCTTTCGAAACCGACTGGTGCTGGTCGGCACGGCCAACGGCTCGCTGACGGACGACCTGTACACCACCGAATCGCCGGCCCTGCGCCGGCTGGTGCCGGGCGTGACCGCGCTGGGCGACGCGCTCGAGCGCCTCATGGCCGACCGCCACATCCATGTCGCCACCGACGCGCAGAACCTCGCCTTCAACCTGATCCCGCTGGCCATCGCCCTGCTGGGCCTGCTGTGGCTGCGCCCGCTGGGCGTGATCGCGCTGATCGTGCTGCTGCTGTTCGCGCGCGAAGCGCTGCTGGTCGCACAACCCTGGCTCGGGCTGCGGCTGGCGCCGGTGGCCGGCCACGTCGGCCTGCTGCTGGTCTATCCGCTGTGGAGCCTGATGCGCCAGACCGCCGCACTGCACTTCCTGCAGCGCGGCGCGCACGACCTGAACACCGTGCTGGCCGGCATGCCGGTGCCCGACGCCACCGACTTCTCCGGCGACTATCTCGACCGCCAGATCGCCGCCACTGCCGCCGCCGTCAAGCGCGTGCGCAACCTGCACCGCTTCGTGCGCGACGGCGTCAACCACCTGCCCGACGCGACCCTGGTCCTGAACCGCAAGGGCATGGTCTTCAGCGCCAACGTGGCCGCCGGCAAGCATTGGGGCACGGCAACCGACCACCTGGTGGGCCAGGACGCGCACCTGCTGCTGGCCGGCATTCGCTCGCGCCGCAACCAACTTCAGATGATCGCCCCGGGCGCCTTGAGCGCGCACGAGCCGGCGCCGATCCTCGGCGAAGGCGAAGACCCGCAAGGGCGCAACGTGCTGCTGCGTTGCGTCCCCTTTCTGGATGCGGGCAACACCTACACCGGATGGATCGTCGCCATCGTCGACATCACCCGCCTGCGCCGCGCGCAGAGCCAGCGCGAAGAGGCGCTGCGCTTCATCTCGCACGACATCCGCGAGCCCAGCGCCTCGATCCTGACGGTGATCGAACTGGCGCGAGCGCAGCCGGACCTGTTGCCACAAGACGTGCTCCTGCAGCGCATCGAGCGCCACGCGCGCACCGGCCTGGAACTGGCCGACGGCTTCGTCAATCTGGCCCGCGCCGAGGCCCAGCCCTTCAAGGCCGAACTGCTCGACCTGGTCGGCCTGCTCGATGCCGTGGCCGATACCGCATGGGCCAGTGCGCAGGCGCGCGGCGTGCGGGTGTGCAGCGACGTCAGGCTCGACGAGGCCCTGTGCCTGGGCGACCGCAACCTGCTGCCGCGCGCCTTGAACAACGTGATGAGCAACGCCCTGAAATACGCCCCGCGCGGCAGCACGGTCAGCTGCCGCATCGCCGAGCGCGACGCGCATTGGGCCGTCAGCATCCGCGACGAAGGACCGGGCATTCCGCTCGAACTGCAGTCCGAGTTGTTCAAGCCCTTTCATCGCCTCCAGCGCGAAGCCCACCCCGAGGTGCAGGGCGTCGGGCTCGGCCTGCTGCTGGTGCGCACCGTCGTGCATCGCCATGGCGGCAAGGTCGAGATCGAGAGTGCGGAAAATGCCGGCTGCAAGGTGACGTTGCTGCTGCCCAAGCCGACGCCCACCATCCTCACGACGATCTCGAAAATAGCGCAAGCACAGGAAAGCTGAACACCGTGGCCGACACCGATACCCGCTGGAAACCCAATGTCACCGTGGCCGCCATCATCGAACGCGATGGCCGCTTCCTGCTGGTCGAGGAGGAAACCCCCGACGGGCTGCGCCTGAACAGCCCGGCCGGCCATCTCGACGCCGGCGAGACACCGGCCGAGGGCTGCGCGCGCGAGGCGCTGGAGGAAACCGCCCACCGCTTCACGCCGACCGCGCTGGTCGGCATCTACATGGCGCGGGCGCGGCGCAACGCCGACAGCGACGTCACCTACCTGCGCTTTGCCTTTTCCGGCGAGCTCGGGGCGCGCGAGGAAGGCCGCGCGCTCGATCACGGCATCGTGCGCACGCTGTGGATGACGGCCGATGAAATCCGCGCCAGCGTGGCGCGCCACCGCAGCCCGCTGCTGCTGGAATGCATCGAGGACTATCTGGCCGGCCAGCGGCATCCCCTGTCGCTCATTCACGTCGACGCATCCGTGCTCGAATAGCCCCGCCCGAGGGGGACGTGCCGACGTTGCGGGATCAGCAATCCCCGGCCCTGATTTCCGGACGCATGCAACGGTAAGCCGGGGCTGGGACAATCGGGGCATGACGAAGAAGCGCGTGGTGGTGGGCTTGTCCGGCGGGGTCGACTCCGCGGTGACCGCCTACCTGTTGAAGAAGCAGGGGCACGAGGTGGTCGGCATCTTCATGAAGAACTGGGAAGACGACGACGACAGCGAGTACTGTTCGTCGAACATCGATTTCGTCGACGCCGCCAGCGTGGCCGACGTGCTGGGCATCGAGATCGAGCACGTTAATTTCGCGGCCGACTACAAGGACCGGGTGTTCGCCGAGTTCCTGCGCGAATACCAGGCCGGGCGCACGCCCAACCCCGACGTGCTGTGCAACGCGGAAATCAAGTTCAAGGCCTTCCTCGACCACGCCATGCGCCTGGGTGCCGAGAAAATCGCCACCGGCCACTATGCCCGCGTACGCCTGAACGACGCGACCGGGCGCCACGAACTGCTCAAGGGGCTCGACCCGGGCAAGGACCAGAGCTACTTCCTGCACCGCCTCAACCAGCAGCAACTGGCCAAGACCCTGTTCCCGGTCGGCGAACTGCACAAGACCGCGGTGCGCCAGATTGCCGACGAGATCGGCCTGCCCAATGCGAAGAAGAAGGATTCGACCGGCATCTGCTTCATCGGCGAGCGGCCGTTCCGCGAGTTCCTCAACCGCTACATCCAGAAGGCGCCGGGCCCGATGCGCGACGCCAACGGCCGGCGCCTGGGCGAGCACCAGGGCCTGTCCTTCTACACGCTCGGCCAGCGCCAGGGGCTGGGCATCGGCGGCGTGAAGGAAAAGAAGGCGCCGCGCGGCGGCGGCGAGCACGCGCCGTGGTTCGTGGCGCGCAAGGACATGGCGGCCAACACGCTGTGGGTGGTGCAGGGCCACGAGCACCCGTGGCTGCTGTCCGATTCGCTGACCGCCAACGACGTCAGCTGGGTCGCCGGCGGGGCGCCGGCGCCGGGCCGCTATGCCGCCAAGGGCCGCTACCGGCAAAGCGACGCCGCCTGCGCGCTCGCCGCGGAGCCCTCTTCCGACGAGGGCGGCGCCTTCCGGCTCGACTTCGCGCAGCCGCAGTGGGCCGTCACGCCGGGCCAGTCGGCGGTCGTCTACGACGGCGAGGTGTGCCTGGGCGGCGGCGTCATCCACCGCGCCTCGGCACTGCCGGAAGCGGCCTGAGCCGCTGAATCAGGCGGCGCGCGCCGTATCGGCGATCTGCGCCACGATCTCGTACGAGCGCAGCCGTGCGGCGTGGTCGAACACCTGCGTCGTGACCATCAATTCGTCGGCGCCGGTGCGCTCGACGAAAGCCTGCAGGCCGGCGCGCACCGTCTCCGGCGCACCCACCGCGGCGCAGGACAGCACCGAATCGAGCAAGGCGCGCTCACTCGGCCCCACGTTGTCGATGTAGCCCTCGACCGGCGGCGGCAGCCGGCCCGGCCGCCCGCTGCGCAGGTTGACGAAGGCCTGCTGCCACGAACTGGCGTGAAATTGCGCCTCTTTGTCGGTTTCAGCCGCGAAAATGTTGAATCCAAGCATCACATAGGGCTTGGCCAGCTGCGCGGATGGCTTGAAGGTCTCGCGGTAGATCTGGATCGCCTGCATCAGTTGCTGCGGCGCGAAATGCGAGGCAAATGCGTACGGAAGCCCCAGATGTGCCGCCAGTTGCGCGCCGAAGGTGCTGGAACCCAGGATCCAGATCGGCACCTCAAGGCCACGCCCCGGCACCGCCATCACGCTCTGGCGCGGCGCCTTCGACATGAAATCCATCAGCTCGATCACGTCCTGCGGGAACTGGTCCGGGTGCGAGTCGAGGTCGCGCCGCAGGGCCTGCGCGGTGCGCTGGTCCGAGCCCGGCGCCCGGCCCAGACCGAGGTCGATGCGGCCCGGGTAGAGCGACTCCAGCGTGCCGAACTGCTCCGCGATCACCAGCGGCGAATGGTTCGGCAGCATGACGCCGCCGGCGCCGATGCGGATGGTGGACGTGCCGGCGCCGATGTGCGCCAGCAGCACGGCCGTGGCCGCGCTGGCGATGCCCGGCATGCCGTGGTGCTCGGCCAGCCAGTAGCGACGGTAGCCCAGCTGCTCGACGCGCTGCGCCAGCGAAAGCGAATTGCGAAAGGATTGCGCGGCGTCCCCGCCCTCGCAGATGGGCGAGAGATCGAGAACGGAAAGTGCGGGAATGGAAGATGGCATCGGGCAATGATGGCGCGATTTGCCGGGCCCTGCAGGCGTGGTGGCTTGCGCCCTCGCTAAGCTTGCGGCGCTCCAGCCCTTGCCCCGCACCCATGCTCCACCCACCGCGTCATTTCGTCTACCTCGATGCCGTCGCCCGTGCCGGCTCGATCCGCAAGGCAGCCGAACAGCTGCACGTCGCCTCGACCGCGCTCAACCGCAAGATCCTCGAGGTCGAGGATGAAGTGGGCACGCCGCTGTTCGAGCGGCTGCCGCGGGGCGTGCGGCTCACCGCCGCCGGCGAGGTGCTGATCACCGCCGTGCGCCGCAGCATGGCCGACCTGCGCTCGGCCGAGTCGCAGATCGAACAGTTGCGCGGGCTGGTGCGCGGCACCGTGCGCATCGGCTGCGCCGAGTCGGTGGCGGCCGACCTGATCCCGCGCACCATCGCGCACTACCAGCAGAGCCACCCGGGCGTGCAGTTCCAGATCGTCTCCGGCGTGACCCGCCAGCTGGTCGCTTCGCTGATGGCAGACGACATCGAACTGGTGCTCGTGCACGACCCCGAACCCTCGCAGATGCTGCGCGTCATCAGCACGGTGGCGCAGCCGCTGTGCGCCATGGTGCGGCCCGACCACCCGCTGGCCGCGCACAAGACGATCCGGCTGGCCGACTGCCAGAAATACCCGGTGGCGCTGAGCGATCGCTCCTTCGGCAGCCGCCGCCTGCTCGACGGCGTGATGGCGCAATCGCGCATCGCGCTGCAGTGGCGGTGGAGGCCAGCACCGTGCAGACACTGAAGGAATTCACCCGCCAGACCGGCGCCATCAGCTTCCAGTTCGAGATCGGCACGCTGGGCGACGTGCGGCGCGGCGAACTGGTCGCCATTCCGCTGAGCGACCGGGCGTTGCGCCAGAGCCGCTTGGTGCTGGCCGCGCGCGCAACACGGATGCTGCCGATCGCCGCGCTGTCCTTCGTCGAGGCGCTGGTGGGCCAGCTCGCCGGACTGCCGGGCTGAGCCCGCCCGACCGCGCACAATTTGCGCTCACTCCGAGCGCATCTTTGCGCTGGTTGTGGGCACCCGCGCTACCGATACTGCGTTCACTTATTGCAACGCAGCATCCTTGCACACGTCGGTCGCGTTCCCTTGCAGCGCACCGCATGGCACGCATCCTGCACGCATCAACTTGCCCGCAATGACCACCGCCACCGCCCTCACCCACGGCCTCTTCCACATCGCGATCAAGACGGATGACCTGCCGCGCACGCTGGCGCTGTGGGTCGGCGTGATGGGTCTGCGCGAAGTGCCGCGGCCCGACTTCGGCTTTCCCGGCGCCTGGCTGGCCTGCGGCCAACCCGGCGGCCAGGCCATCGTGCACGTGTATGCCGGCGGCCCTGCGCTGGGCGAGGCGGGCCGCGCGCCGCGCGGCAGCGGCGCGATCGACCATGTCTCGCTCTCGTGCAGCGGCTACCACGCCTACGTGGCGCGCTTTCGCGCCGCCGGCCTGGACTGGCGCGAGTTCCTCGTGCCGGGCACCACGCTGTGGCAGCTGTTCGTCTACGACCCCAGCGGCGTGCAACTGGAACTGACCTTCGAAGGCGCGGTAGAGCCCGGCGCGCCGCCCGACATGTCGCCCGCCCGCGTCTACCGCGCCGGTCTCAGCTTCTTCGATGCCGCGACCTATCCGCCCCTTTCCTCACTCGTTCAATCCACCGGAGCCTCTACCGATGAAATCGCCTGAACCCGCCCGCACCGCCCGCCGCGGTCTGATGCACGCCAGCGTCGCCCTGCTCGCCCTGGCGGCCGGCCTGGTGGCCGGGCCCGCCAACGCGGCCGACAAGATCAAGGTGGGCGTGTTCCTGGGCAACTCGGCGCTGCCCTACTACGTGGCGGCCGACCGCGGCTACTTCGCCAAGGCCGGGCTGGAGACCGAGCCGGTCGTCTTCGCCACCTATCCGCTGATGATCCAGGCGATGGTGGCGGGCGACATCGACGCGGTGGCCAACCTGGTCACGCTCGAGGGCGCCAACATCAACACGCGCCGCGCCGGCACCGCGATGTACATCTCCATCAACGGGCAGAACGCGAAGTACATCACCGAGCAGTTCATCGTGCGCACCGCCAGCACGGCGCAGTCGCTGAAGGACTTGAAGGGCAGCAAGCTGCTGTCGGCCGCCGGCCCGGCCAACATCGGCACCGCGCGCGCGGTGCTGGCCAAGGTCGGCCTGGTCGACGGCAAGGACTTCACCATCCAGGAACAGCAAGGCGGCGTGCAGGTCGGCGCGCTGCAGGCCGGCCTGTTCGATGGCGGCTACGTGATCGAGCCAGTCGCCACGGTGGCCATTGCGCAAGGCGTGGCGCGTCGGCTGGAGGCCGGCGTCATCTCGACCTACCTGCTCGAGCGCAAGGATGCGTTCTCCTATGCCGCCGGCGGCGCGGTCACCACCAAGTTCATGACCGAGCGCCCCGAGGTGGCTGCGCGCTACGCGCAAGCGTGGTCGCAAGGCGTGCAGGACGCCAACAACGACGCCAGCACGCGCGAGCTGTTCGTGAAATACATGAACGTCTCGCCGGCGGTGGCGCCGGTGGTGCCGATGGTCAAGTTCACCATGGTGAAAGACCTCAAGGCCGACGACGTGGCCGACTTCCAGCGCTTCGTCGACCTCGGCGTCGGCTTTGGCGTGGTGAAGGAAAAGATCGACGTCAAGACCTTCTTGAAGGCGTACTGATGAGCGATGCAACCCCTTCCGTCTGGCACGCTCGCCTGCGTGCGCTGGCCCCGCTGGGCGGCGCCGTTACGTTCGTGCTGTTCTGGTGGTGGGCCTGCGCGCTGAGGTTGGTCGACCCGGTGCTGCTGCCAACGCCGCTGGAAGTGCTGCAGGCGCTGTGGAAAGGCTTTGCGGGCGGTGCGATGGTGCACGACTTCCTGGTCACGGTGCAGCGCACGCTGCTGTCCTTCGCCATCGCGCTGGCCGTGGCGGTGCCGTGCGGCATCGTGCTGGGGTCGTCGAAGCAGCTCTACGGTTTCGTCGAATTCCTGATCGACTTCTTTCGCTCGACGCCAGCCTCGGCGCTGTTCCCGCTGTTCCTGGTGCTGTTCGGCGTGGGCGAGAAGACCAAGGTGGCGGTGGCCGCGTTCGGCGCCGGCCTGACGATCCTCTTCAACGTGGCCTACGGTGTGATGAACGCCCGCAAGACACGCCAGGCCGCGGTGCGCGTGATGGGGGCCAGCCGGCTGCGCATCATGGTCGACGTAACGCTGCTCGAGTCGCTGCCGCAGACCTTCATCGGCATGCGCGCCGGCATCTCCTTCGCGCTGATCATCGTGATCGTGGCCGAGATGTTCATCGGCTCGGTCGACGGCCTCGGCCAGCGCGTGCTCAACGCTCAGATGGTCTTCGAGATGCCGACCATGTACGCCGCCATCCTGGCCGCCGGCATCCTGGGCTACGGCCTGAACCTGGTGTTCCTGCTGATCGAGCGCCGCTTCGTGCACTGGGGTGGCCGATGAGCCGCTTGCGCATTGCCGTGGTCGGCTGCGGCGTGGCGGGCAGCGTGGTGCTGCACGGGCTGCGCGAGCGCGACGACGTGGAACTGGTGTGCTTCGAAAAGGTGGCGACGGCGGACCAGGTCGACGCCGGCACGGGCCTGAACATCGGCCCCAACGGCCTGAAGGCGCTGGCCAGCCTGGACCCCTCGCTGGCCGCGCAGTTCGCGGCCCGAAGCCTGCCGTGGCGGCGCTGGGTGGTCAACCTGGCCGATGGCACGCCCATCTTCGATCTCGACCTGCTGCGCGTGGCCGACAATCCCGGCATCCGCATCCGCTGGGCCAGCCTGTACGACTTCCTGCGTGGCCTGGTTGCGCCGCGCGTGCAGTTCCGCAGCGAGGTGACCGACGTGCGCCATGGCGCCAACGGCCGCACGCTCGAGCTGCAGGTGCACGAAGGCGGCGCGCCACGCTGGGAGACCGGCTTCGACCTGGTGATTGCCGGCGACGGCCGCTATTCGATGCTGCGCGAAAAGCTGATGGGTCAGCCGGCCGTGCGGCACCTGGGCATCGCGCTGGGCCGCTCGCTGCTGCCCGACGAATCGGGTGGCCTGTTCGACGATTACACACAGTGGTTCAGCGGGCCGCATCGCCTGTTCGCCTTCAAGGTGCCGGGCGGCCAGCTCTACCTCACCACCTCCTACCCGCTGCGCCCGGGTGAACCCATTCCCGACGCGGCAAGGCACGGCGACAGCCTGCGCGCCGCTCTGGCGCCGGCCGGCCAGACGCTGTGTGAATCCGCCGCCTACATCGTAGACAAGCTGTGCGCCGCGCCCGAGGCGCTGCACTGGTCGCGCGTGCAGGAAGCCGACGCCGCCTTCCACGACGCCAGCGGCCGGCTGCTGCTGGTGGGCGACGCCGCGCACCCGATGGCGCCGACGCTCGGCCAGGGCGCCACGCAGGCGCTGGAAGACGCGGTCGCCGTGGTCGACGAAATCCTGCTGGCGCTGGAAGCACCGCAACCGCATGCACCCGCCATCAGCCGCGCCTTTGCTGCGCGGCGCCACGCCCGGGTGGATTTCGTCGCACGCCTGTCTTGGCAGGCCAGCGATTCGATGCTGGCCGGCGCCCGGCCCGCGGTGAGCGAAGCCGCCAAGCGCGACAGCGCCTTCCTGTCCGACCTCTCGCGCATGTACCGCGACTGTCCCGTGCTGCGCGCCCGCCGCAGCGTTGAAAGCTCCGCATGACCGCCACCACCCTCGCGCCGGCCTTCGGGCCGGCGGCTGCGCGCATCGAAGCCGAAGCCATCGGGCGGCCTTTCGTGCCCGGCCCGCAAGGCACGCACATCACCATCCGCGGGCTGCGCAAGTCCTTTGCCGGCCAGCCGCTGTACGAGAACTTCGACCTCGACATCCCGAAGGGCAAGATCGTCTCGGTGTTCGGCCCCAACGGCTGCGGCAAGTCGACGCTGATCAACATGGTGGCCGGCCTGATCCCGATGGACGGTGGCGAGGCGCTGTTCGACGGCAAGACGCTGCGCGAGACACAGATCGGCTATGTCTTCCAGAACTACCGCGAGGCCTTGCTGCCCTGGAAGCGCGCGGCCGACAACATCCGCTACGCGCTGCGCCTGGCCGGTCGCTCGCGCGCCGACACCGAGGCACGGCTGGAAGAACTGGTGCGTTCCTTCGACGTGCGCTTCGACCTGAACCGCTACCCCTACGAACTGTCGGGCGGCCAGCAGCAACTGGTGTCGATCATGCGGGCGCTGGCGCCCGAGCCCGAAGTGCTGTTCCTGGACGAACCCTTCTCCGCGCTCGACTACGAGATGACACTGTTCATGCGCGACAAGCTGCAGGCCATCTTCCAGCAGACCGGCACGACCATGGTGCTGGTCTCGCACGACCTGGAAGAGGCGGTGTACATTGCCGACCGCGTGCTGCTGTTGACGCGCCGACCAACGCGCATCGCCGCCTGGGTCGACATCGACGTGCCGCGTCCGCGCGACGCCGGCACGCTGGCGGACCCGCACTTCGTCGAACTCAAGGCGCGCTGCCTCGACATCTTCCAGCGCGAAGTCCCGCGCAATTGAATTCGCCCTCTCCTCGAACGCCTCACATGAACAACGCCATCAACCTGCCGGACGTGCTCGCGCAGGTCAACGCCGCCTTCGACGAATACGAACAGGCGCTGGTCAGCAACGACGTGCCCACGCTCGACCGCCTGTTCTGGGATTCGCCCCATACCCTGCGCTACGGCGCCGGCGAGAACCTGTACGGGTTCCAGGCCATCCAGGCCTTTCGCAACGGCCGGCCGGCGAACAACCTGGCGCGCCGCATCACCGCGCGCGCCATCACCACCTTCGGGCAGGACTTCGCGGTCGCCAACATCGAATTCCAGCGCGAGGGCAGCGAGCGCATCGGCCGCCAGAGCCAGACCTGGGTGCGCATGCCCGAAGGCTGGCGCGTGGTGTCGGCGCACGTCAGCCTGATGGCTTGACGACCTCTGAATCGTCAGCGCGCTCGCGCGGCCTTTTTCGGCGCAGTGGTGCGCCGCATGCGCAACGACGCGCCGTACAGCGCGGCCTCGATCTCGCGCCATTCGTCGGTGGCGTCGTTGAACAGTTGCGCGCATTGCTCGCGCAGCCAGCGGTTGCGTGCATCGTGGTGCACCAGTCGATGCCAGTGCTGCTGTACTGGAAACGTGGGCGGCTCGAACGGCAGCCTCAGCAACTGCAGGGTACCGAGTTGTGCAAAGCGCGCGCCGGTCGCCAGCGGTACCGTCGCCAGCAGATCGGTTTCCTCCACGATGGCCGGCAGGCTCAGGTGATGCTGGGTGCGCAGCACGATGCGGCGTCGCAGGCCACGGCGCTCCAGGAACTTCTCGAAGAGGGTGTTGCTGCGCGCCGGTGACGCGATGACCGCGTGCCCGGCTTCCGCGTAGGCCCGCTCCGTCAGGCGCCCGCCTTCCAGCGGATGGCCCTTGCGCACCATGCACGCATAGGTGTGCAGGTACAGCTTCTGGTGGAAGAAGGACTGCGCGTCCAGGTCGGAAAAGTAGCCCAGTGCCAGGTCGATTTCGCCCGCCGCCATCGCCGCCTGCAACGGACCTTGCGCGAGCGTGGCGCAAGTGACCTGGACCTGCGGCGCGTGGATCTCGAAGTGCCGCAGCAGGCGCGGCAGGAAAACGATCTCGGCCACGTCCGCCATCGCCAGGCGGAACTCGGTGCGGCTGCTGGCGGCGTCGAACTGCGGTTGGCCGAGCACGCCTTCGGCCACCTGCGCCAGCACCGCGCGCGCGGTCTGCGCCATGCGGGCGGCGCGCGGCGTGGGCGACATGCCATCGGCGGTGCGCACGAACAAGGGGTCGTCGCAGTGCTGGCGCAGCCGGGCCAGCGCGCTGCTGAAGCCCGACTGGCTCATGTCGAGCGCACTGGCCGCCTGCGTCACGCTGCGCGTGTTGTCGAGCGTGACCAGCACGCGCAGCAGGTTCAGGTCGAAGCCGGCGCCGAGGGCTTTGTCTATCGTTTCCACAGATAGAGATTCTCCGTTTCGGCGTATTGCCCGATAGAGGAGCACTACCTAGAGTTCGGGCGGACCTTTGGCAATCGACAACCGCAGGCGGGCCCACCCGCCGCACCGGAGACAACACGATGTTTGTGAAGAACTGCTGGTACGTGGCCGCCTGGGACCACGAGGTACTGGCCGACACCCTCCTGCCGCGCACGATCCTGGGCCAGCCGGTCGTGATCTATCGGCGCGCCGACGGCACGCCGGTGGTCATCGACGACCGCTGCGCGCACCGCGGTGCGCCGCTGTCGCTGGGGCGGCGCGAGGGCGATGCGATCCGCTGCATGTACCACGGGCTCAAGTTCGGGCCCGACGGGCGCTGCCAGGAAGTGCCGGGCCAGGACAACGTGCCGGCCAAGCTGTGCGTGCAGGGCTATCCGGTGGCCGAGCGCGGCCGCTGGATCTGGATCTGGATGGGCGACCTGCAGCGCGCCGACCCGGCGCTGATCCCCGACGCCTTCTCGCTCAAGCACCCCGACTGGCGCTACAAGCCAGGCTACCTGCACTACGACACCGACTACCTGCTGATCTGCGACAACCTGCTGGACTTCTCGCACCTGTCGTACGTGCACGAGAAGACACTCGGCGGCTCGCCCAACATCGCGCAATCGCGCCCCGAAGTCACGCGCATGGAACGCGGCCTGCATGTCACGCGCGACGTGCGCGGCACCGTGCCAGCGCCCTACCACGCACGCCTGGGTGGCTTCACTGGCCAGGTCGACCGGCGCTTCTCCTATGACTTCCTGGTGCCGGGCGTGCTGCTGATGCACGCCCATGTCAAACCATCGGACACGCCGGACGACGACATGAGCGGCGCGCTGCGCTTTCACAGTTGCCAGGCGCTGACGCCCGAGACCGCCAACAGCACGCACTACTTCTTCATGCAGGCGCACGCCTTCCGGCTCGACGAGGCGACCATCACCGAGTCGATCTACCGCAGCCTGTGCGCGGCATTCGAGGAAGACCGGCTGATCATCGAGGCGCAGAGCCGCATGCTCGCCGCCACGCCCGACGGTGCCATGCACCCCATCGCGGCCGATCTCGCGCTGGTGCAGTTTCGCCGCCTGCTGCAGGAGATGCACGACGCCGAGCGCGACGCGCCGGCGCCGCCGCACACCGCACCGGTCAAGGTGAATCGCCCCCAACTGGCAGCCCATCCGTGAACAACAGGAAGCACTCCATGAACGTCGTACTCCGAGGCATCGCCATCGCTGCCGCTGCGCTGGCCGTGCTGCCATCGCAGGCCGAGATCGTCATCGGCGCCAGCTTTTCCATCACCGGCCCGGCCGCGGCGCTGGGCATCGCGCCACGCAACACGATGCAGCTGTTCCCCGAGCAGATCGGCGGCGAGAAGCTGCGCATCGTGGTGCTCGACGATGCCACCGATTCGGTGGCGGGCTCGAAGAATGCGCAGCGTCTGGTCACCGAGGAGAAGGCCGACATCCTGATCGGCTCGACCGCCAGTCCGCCTGCGCTGGGCATGGCCGAGGTGGCGCTGGCCTCGCAGACGGTGCAGTTGGCCGCCGCACCGATCGAGCTGCCGCCCGGACGCGACAGCTTCACCTTCCGACTGCCGCAGGGCATCGCACTGATGGCCGAGGGCACGGTCGAGCAGATGAAGAAGTCCGGCGCCAGGTCCTTCGCCTTCCTGGGCTACACCGACTCCTACGGCGAAAGCTGGCTGCGCGAGATGAGCCGCTACGCGGACAAGGCCGGCATCAAGCTGGTCGCCACCGAGCGCTTCTCGCGCACCGACTCGAGCGTGATCTCGCAGGCCCTGAAGGTGGTCTCGGCGCAACCCGATGCGGTGCTGGTGGTCGCCTCCGGCAGCGGCGCCGTGATGCCGCAGAAGGCGCTGGTCGAACGCGGCTACAAGGACAGGATCTACCAGACCTACAGCGCCGTGGCGCCCGACCTGCTGCGCATGGGCGGCAAGGATGTCGAGGGAACGCTGGGCCTCTCTGGCCCGGCGGTGGCGGCCGACCAATTGCCGGACGCGCATCCGTCGAAGCAGGTGGCGCTGGACTTCATCCGTCTGTACGAATCGAAGTTCGGCGCCGGCAGCTACAACCAGTTCGCCGCCAACGTCTGGGGCGCCAAGCTGCTGCTGGACAAGGCGATCCCCATCGCGCTGAAGAAGGCCAGGCCGGGCACGCCGGAATTCCGGCTGGCGCTGAAGGACACGCTCGAGAGCATGGGCGAGGTGGTCGTGCCGCAGGGCGTGCTGCACTACACGCCGGGCGATCACTACGGCTACGACAGCCGCGCGCGCTTCGTCCTGAGCGCGCAGGGCGGGCGCTGGCGCGGCATCGACTGAGCGGCATCGACTCCGCCAGCGAACTACAGCGTCTTGGTCAGCATCACGACGAAGCGCGTCGCGTTGGGCGAGAAGGTGCTCTGGCCGACCGGACCGGTGGGCGAGTCGATGCCCGGGCTGCTGACCAGGTTGAACGCGCTCTGTTCGTTGCCGCCCTGGAGGTAGCCGCCCAGCGACAGGCCACTGCCGAGGTCGTAGGCCGCGCCGACGTTGTAGTCGAGGTAGTTCCTGTAGCTCAGCTGCTTGATGTCGCTGGCGAAGAAGGTGTAGCCGACGGCGGCCTTGAAGGTGACCCGGGGAACGACCTCCTTGGCATAAGCCAGGTTCAGGTAGCCGGTGTTGCGGCCCTCCAGGCCGGAGCCGCCCTTGTGACCGGCATAGTTGAAGTAGTCCTTGGAGACGGTCAGCGAATACTTGGCGGTGAAGGCGCCGAGTTGCGCGTCGGCCCAGGTGCCCGCGCCGTAGATCTCGGTCGTGTCACCGGCGCTGTTGCCCGGGTAGACGTAGCTCAGAACGCCGACGTCCCAGTCGATCGGGCCGCCCTTGAATTTGTAGCCGCCATAGAAGTCCATCTCGATCGCGTTGCCCTGGAGCCAGTTCACGCTGGAATTCCAGTTGCCCACGTACAGGCCGGTGCTGCCGAAGGCGTAGTCGAGGCCGCCCTGGAGCGCCGGCTTGAAGGCATCGTCCTTGGCGAAGTCGTTGTGGCCGAGAAGGTCCTGGTCCTGCCCGCGGAACTTGTAGTTGGTGGTGAGCGCGATGTTGCCCGTGAGGCTGGATGCAGGCTCTGTTTCGGGCTGCGCACCGGCGAACAACGGCAATGCCAGCAGGGCGGCGGCGAGGAGAGATTTGTCGAGTGAGTGCTGCATGCTGAAGGAAGGTTGAAAGGAGGCCAGAGCCTACGTTCGCGTCCATCAAGAGCATGTAAAAAGCGCGCCGCGGCGCATCAAGATTCGCGCAAGCGCCGTGCATTGCGCCAGCCGCGGTGCGGCCGGCTTGGCGCGTCGCCGCGGTCGGCTCACACCACCTTGAAGTGGTGCGTCCCGTCGCGCCCCAACTGCTCGACCAAGCCGAACTCCCAATCGAGATAGGCCTGCATCGCCTGCGCCGGCGCGTCGGTGCCCTCGTAGGGGCGCGCATAGCGGTCGGTGCGCGGCGTGGCCAGGCGCTCGTCGCCGGCGGCGGTGGGCAGGCCGGCGGCGAACCAGGCGGCATTGCCGCCCGCCAGCACCCGCACTTGCGCATCGCGCTGGCCGCGTGCGTCGAGCGCGGCGCGCAGGTCGGCGGCGGCGTAGCGCGCCAGCAGGCTGCTGCCGCAGGTGAGCACGTAGCGCCGCGCGGGCGGGATGTGCGCCAGCGCCTGCGCGAGCTGCGCGCGGATGGCGAACCAGGCGCCGGCGATGTGGCGCCGGGCGTAGTTGGCGCCGCTCGTGACATCGATGACGGCGGTGTGCTGCAGGGTGTCGGCCAGCTCGGACACGCTGACCTGTTCAAAGCTGCCTGCGTCCGGGTAGGCCGCCTGCGGCTGGCCTTTCTCGACGAAGTCGCGGCGCGCGCTCTCGGGTTCGACCACATGCACCTCCCAGCCCATCTGGGCCAGCCACGAAGCGGTCATCGGCGCACGCACGCCATCGTCGTCGAGCAGCACGATGCGCGCGCCGCGCACCGGCACCTGGTGGTCGGTCTCCTGCACCAGCTGGCCGCCGGGCGCATGGGCGAAGCCGGGCACATGGCCGGCTTCGTATTCCTCCGGCGTGCGCACGTCGAAGCGGTACAGCGTGCGGCCGGGCGCCTGCAAGCTCGGGAGCGCATCGAGCGCAACCCATTGCACGCCGGCGCGTTCGGCCACGCGGCGCGCATCGGCTTTCGCCTGGGCATGATGGCCTTCGCTGACCAGGCCGGGCGCGCGCCGTTCGGCACCGTGCGCCAGCGCCTGCCCCGCCAGCTTCCAGCCGATGGTGCCGTTGCGCAGGGCGGCCACGCGGTTCGGGATACCCGCGTTCACCAGCGATTGCGTGCCGATGATGCTGCGCGTGCGGCCCGCGCAATTGACGATGACCTGCGTCGCCGCATCGGGCGCCAGCTCGCGCACGCGCAGCACCAGTTCGGCGCCCGGCACGCTGGTGGCCGAGGGGATGCTCATGGTCTGGTACTCGTCGAAGCGGCGGGCGTCGAGCACCACCACGTTCGCTTGCGCGTCGATCAGCGCCTTCACCTCCTGCGCGGAAAGCGACGGGGTCTGGCGCTCGTGCTCGACCAGTTCGCCGAAGGACTTGCTCGGCACGTTGACGTCGCGGAACAGCTCGCCGCCCGCCTCGCGCCAGCCCTCCAGCCCGCCTTCGAGCCGGCGCAGCTGGGTGTAGCCCAGCGCCGCCAGCGTGGCGGCGGCGCGCGGCACCAGGTCGTCGCCCGCGTGTTCGCCGTAGAGCACGATGAAGGTGTCGCGGCGCGGGATGCGGCGCCACGCATCGAGTTCGATGCGCGACAGCGGCAGGTTGGCGGCCCACAGCGGGTGTGCCTGCGCGAAGGGGTGTTCCTCACGCAGGTCGAGCAAGGCAGTTTCCTCGCGTGCCAGCAGGCGCGCGCGCAGCGCCGCCGCGGTGATGGTTTGCAGGGACGCGGTGCGGGTCGGATGCGGCCGGTCGGCCAGGAGAGTCGGGTCGGTCATGCTTGGCTTCGGAGTTCGGCGGAACGGTCCCACAGGTTGGGCAGCAAGGTGTTGGAATAGCCGGAGACAAAGGGCTTGCGCGCGCCGCCTTCGGGGTAGACATGGCGCCGCACGGCACCGATGTTCGCACCGTAGACGTGGATGCTGATCGATGCGCGGTCGTCGAAGGCGTTGCGCACGCGGTGCAGGTCGCCGACGGTGGGCGACACGGCCTCGACCGCGCCGGGCGTGAGGCGCAGCGCCTCGCCATGCGCCTGCAGTTGTCCGTCCGGCTGCACGGCGTAAGGCTGGCTGAACTCGGCGCCGCGCAGCATGCCAATCAGGCCCCAGGTCGTGTGGTCGTGCACCGGCGTGGCCTGGCCCGGGCCCCAGACGAAGCTGACGACGCAGAAGCGCTCGGTGGAATCGGCGTGCAGCAGGAACTGCTGGTAGCGCGCCGGGTCGGGCTGCGCGAAGGCGTCGGGCAGCCAGTCGTCGCGCGCCACCAGCCGGCGCAGCAAGGCGCCGCCCTCGCGCAGCACGCGCGCCTCGTCGGGCTGGGTGTCGAGCAGGTGGCCGAAGGCCACGACGAATTCACGCAGGGGTGCAATGGAAACCATCAGCCGATGGTCTCATGCAACGCGCGCCGCCCGGCCGCCGTCAGCAACGCATCGTTCTGCGGCGTGTGGATGCGGCTGCACAGCACGTCGCGGTGGTGCCGCTCCAGCGGGTTGTGGCGCGTGAGGCCATGGTTGCCGCTGAGTTGCAGGGCGATCTCGACAGCGCGGATCGCATTCCCCGTCACGGTGTACTTGAGCAGTCCGCTGTCGACGCCCGGCGGCGCGCGGGCCTGGTCGACCGCGGCGCTGGCGGCGTCGAGCAGCACGCGGTTGGCATGCAGCAAGGCTTCGATCTCGCCGACCTGTTCCTGCACGCGCGGCACGCTGGCCAGCGGCGCGCCCAGGCCGCTGGGCGTGCGCGCGTTGAGAAAGCCCAGCAGCCAGCCCTGCGCCGCCCGCGCCACCGCGTCGTAGAGCGCGCCCAGCAGCACCACCATCCAGGCCTGTTGCGTGGCGTGCGCGTCGATGTCGGTCTGGCTGCCCGCGTCGGGCGCCCACTCGGCCGGCGCGCGCAGGTCCACCGCATGCGCGAGCGGAATCGCGACGTTCTCGAACACCACCTCGTGGCTGCCCGATGCGCGCAGGCCCAGATGGTCCCAGCTCGCAATGATGCGCACGCCCGGCGCATCGCGCGGCACGAGGAAGGTGCCGACGCGCGGCGCGGCCTCGTCGGTGCGGCCCCACACCGCCAGCCAGCTCAGTCCTTCGATGCCGGTGGTGTAGAGCTTGTGACCGTCGAGCCGCCAGCCCTCGCCCTCGCGCCGCGCCGTGGTGGCCGGCAAGCCGCCGCGCGCGGGTGAGCCGAGCAGCGGCTCGACGCGCAATGAGTTGATGAGCGCGCCATGCGCCACCGCGTCGGCCGCGACCCGCTGGCGCAACGCGCTCGGCCAGCGGTGGCCCTCGCGGCCCAGCGCCTGGTGCTGAAGGTAGGTCATGGTGAGGATCAGGGCGGTGGCCGGCTCGCCGCGCGCCACGGCGGCGATCACGCGGCGGGCCTCCGACAGGCTCGCGCCGCCACCGCCGAACGCGCGCGGCGCGACCAGGCCGATGAGGCCGTGCGCCTGCAGCAACGCGAAGTTGGCATGCGGGAACGCGCCGCTGCGGTCGTGGTCGGCGGCGGTGCTGGCGAACTGTCGGGTCAGCTGCGCGAGCAGCGCGTCATCGACAGGAGTCGGCGAAGCCGGCGCAGCGGAATCGGCCGCCGGGCGGCGCAAGGGAAGTGCACTCATGCAGCGAAGTTAAGCGTGCGCGGCGCTCGCGAGAACAACCGTTCCCGCATATCCAAACGCGTTTTTCTGCGTTCGCATCCGGCGCGGCGCTCGGTACGGTTCGGCTCTTCCAAGTCCCCAGGAACCCAGCACCATGAGCGAGCAACACAGCACCGACGGCGTCGAATTCATCGGCATGATCCAGACGCAGAAGGTCTCGGAAATCCACCCCGCCAAGGGCCCGTCGATCGACCGCGACTACGTGCGCGCCTTTGCGCAGGCACACGAGCAAGCCGGCTTCGACCGCGTGCTGGTGCCGCACCATTCGACCAGCCCCGACGCCACGCTCACCGTGGCCTACGCCGCCTCGGTGACCGAGCGCATCCACTTCATGCTGGCGCACCGGCCCGGGTTCGTCGCGCCCACGCTGGCGGCGCGGCAGTTCGCCTCGCTCGACCAGTTCAGCGGCGGGCGGCTGGGCGTGCACTACATCTCGGGCGGCTCCGACGAAGAGCAGCGCCGCGACGGCGACTGGCTCGACCACGACCAGCGCTATGCGCGCACCGACGAGTACCTCGACGTACTGCACAAGGTGTGGACCAGCGAGGCGCCGTTCGACCACGAGGGTGCGCACTACCGCTTCCAGAAGGCCTTCTCCGAGGTGAAGCCGGTGCAGACGCGCAACGGCAAGCCGCACGTGCCGGTGTATTTCGGCGGCGCCTCCGAGGCGGCGATTCCGGTGGCGGGCAAGCACGCCGACGTGTACGCGCTGTGGGGCGAATCGCTCGACCAGGCGCGCGACCTCACCTCGCGCGTGCGCGCCGAGGCGGCCAAGCACGGGCGCCAGCTGCGCTTCTCGGTGTCGTTCCGGCCGATCCTGGCGGACACCGAGGACAAGGCATGGGCGCGCGCCGAGCAGATCCTGGCCGAGACCCGGCGCCTGCGCGTGGTGCAGGGCTTCGGCCGCGGCGGCCCGCAGCAAAGCGAGGGCGCCAGGCGCCTGCTGGCCGCGGCCGAGCAAGGCACGCGGCTCGACAAGCGGCTGTGGACGGCGGTGGCGCAGGAGATCGGCGGGCGCTCCAACAGCACCGCGCTGGTCGGCACGCCGGAGCAGGTGGCCGAAGCGCTGCTCGACTACCACGCGCTGGGCGTCACGACCTTCCTGATCCGCGGCTTCGATCCGCTGGAAGACGCGATCGACTACGGCCGCGAACTCATTCCGCGCACGCGCGAACTGGTGGCGCAGCGCATCGCTTCGCAGCGCAAGGCGGCATGACTTTCTCCCTCCCCCGCTGGGGGAGGGCCGGGGTGGGGGCAGGCGGCGCCTCCATCGACTGGCGCCCCCATCCCGACCTTCCCCCAGAGGGGGAAGGAGCCCACATCCGATGAGCCAACGAACACCATCATGAACACACCTCTTTCCCGCCGCGGCGTGCTGGCGCGCGGCGCCGGCGCGGCGGCCGTCATCGCCTCCAGCGGCCTGCTCGCCTCACGCGCCTGGTCGCAGCCGCGCAAGCTCACCTTTGCCTGGAACGCCACGGCCTTCTGCCTGTCGCCCGTGGTGGTCGCGCAGGAGCGCGGCATCTTCGAGAAGAACGGGCTGCAGGTCGACCTGATCAACTACACCGGCTCGACCGACCAGTTGCTGGAGTCGCTCGCCACCGCCAAGGCCGACGCCGCGGTGGGCATGATCCACCGCTGGCTCAAGCCGCTGGAGTCGGGCTTCGACGTGAAGATCGTCGGCAGCTCGCACGGCGGCTGCGTGCGCCTGGTGGGCGTGAAGGAAGCCGGCGTGACCGACCTGAAGAAGCTCAAGGGCAAGACCATCGGCGTGTCGGACATCGCCAGCCCGGGCAAGAACTTCTTCTCGATCCTGCTGAAGAAGAACGGGGTCGACGCCGACACCGACGTGACCTGGCGCCAGTACCCGGCCGACCTGCTCGACATCGCCGTGAACAAGGGCGAGATCCAGGCGATTGCCGACGGCGACCCGACGCTCTACCTGATCGAGAAGCGCAACCAGGGCCGCTACGTGGAGCTGGCGACCAACCTCTCGGGCGAATACAAGGACAAGGTCTGCTGCATCGTCGGCGCGCGCGGCGAACTGGTGCGCAACGACAAGCCCACCGTGGCAGCACTGGTGCGCTCCATCGTGCAGGCCTCGGACTACGTGGCGGAGAACCCGAACGAATCGGCCAAGCTCTTCGCCAAGTACTCGCCCAAGGTGCCGGTGGAAGACCTGCAGGCGCTGCTGGGCACGCTGACGCACGCGCACCACCCCGTCGGCAAGGACCTGCGCGACGAGGTGGAGTTCTACGCACGCGACTTCCGTTCGGTCGGCGTGCTCAAGAGCTCGACCGATCCGGCGCGGCTGGCCAACCACGTGTCAGTGGACGTGCTGGCATGACGACCGTCGACGACGTTCTGCGCGCGCCGCCGCAGCGCGCTCCCGCGGCTGCACCGCGCGTACAGAGAGCCGCCGCCATTGCGGTCCCTGCCACGCTGCACGAGGTGCCGTTCACCGGCGTCTGGCACACCGGCCTGCTCGCCGCCGCCGCATGGGCCGGCCTCGGTGTGCTGACGATCGCCTGGCCGAACAAGGAAGTCGGCTTCAGCGACTGGAACTTCACGCACGAGTTCGGCGTGGCGGCCTTCGTGGGCGCGGCGCTGGTGTTGCTTGTCGCCTTGCTCGGCCCGCGCGCCGGCCGCATCGGCCGCCTGCTGCGGCCCGCCGGCCAGTGGCTGGTGGCGGCGCCGCTGCTGCTCGCGCTGTGGGAAGCCGCCACCGCCAAGCTCGGCCTGCTGCCCGCGCCCTTCTTCGCGCCGCCGCAGAGCCTGCTCGACGTCGCCTTCGAAGACTGGCGCCGCCTCGGCCTGTCCACCGCCTATTCGGTGCGCCTGCTGGCACACGGCTTCGTGCTGGGCGCGCTGGTGGGTTTTGGCACCGGCGTGTGGATCGGCTGGTCGCGCGTGGCCGGCTACTGGGTTCATCCGCTGCTGCGCTTCCTGGGGCCGGTGCCGGCCTCGGCGCTGCTGCCGCTGGCCTTCTTCTTCGCACCGTCGAGCTATGCGGCGGCGGTGTTCCTGATCGCGCTGGCCACCTTCTTCCCGGTGGCGGTGCTGAGCTGGTCGGGCGTGGCCTCGGTCAACAAGAGCTACTACGACGTGGCACGCACGCTGGGTGCCGGCGAGTGGTTCCTGGTGCTGCGCGTGGCGGTGCCGGCCGCCCTGCCGCAGGTCTTCGTCGGCCTGTTCATGGGCCTTGGCGCCTCGTTCTCGGTGCTGGTCACGGCCGAGATGATGGGCGTGAAGGCCGGGCTGGGCTGGTACCTGCAATGGGCGCAGGGCTGGGCTTCGTACCCCAACATGTACGCCGCCTTGCTGGTGATGGCGGTGCTGTGCTCCAGCCTCATCACGCTGCTGTTCACCGTGCGCGACCGCACGCTCTCGTGGCAGAAGGGAACCGTGAAATGGTGAACGCGCTTGCCCAAGCCCCCGCGCAGCAAGCGGCCGGCGCGCACATTGGCGTGCAGGGCGTGAGCCATTGGTTCAAGCAGCAGAACGGCGCGCTGCAGGTGCTCGACGATGTCAGCATCGACGTCGCGCCCGGCGAGTTCGTCGCCCTGCTGGGACCCAGCGGCTGCGGCAAGTCGACGCTGCTGCGGCTGGTGGCCGGACTGGAGCCTGCCACCGCCGGCCGCATCACGCAAGACGGGGAGCCGATCACGCGGCCGGACCCGTCGCGCATCGTGGTGTTCCAGGACCCGACGCTGTTCCCCTGGCGCAGCGTGTGGGACAACGTGGCGCTGGGCCTGCAGGCGCGCGGGCTGCTGAAGTCGCACCGCGCGCGCGTCGACGATGCGCTGCGACTGGTCGGCCTCACCGATTTCGCCAGGAGCTTTCCGCATCAGCTCTCGGGCGGCATGGCACAGCGCGTGGCGCTGGCGCGCGCGCTGGTCAACGACCCGCAGTTGCTGGTGCTCGACGAACCGCTCGGCAAACTCGATTCGCTGACGCGGCTGGCGATGCAGAGCGAGCTGGTGCAGTTGTGGCAGCGCGCCGGTTTCTCCGCGCTGCTGGTCACGCACGACGTGGAAGAAGCACTGTTCCTGGCGAACCGCGTGATCGTGCTGAGCGACCGGCCGGCGCGCGTCACGGCGGAACTGGTGGTCGACCTGCCCTATCCGCGCCATCGCGGCCATCCGCGGCTGGCCGAACTGCGGCACGCGGCGCTGCGGCATCTCGGGCTCGACGCGACCTGGTGAACATTCCGGACGGTGCATGGCTCAACCCGCTGATCGGCCTGCTGGAAGCGGCGCAGCGGGCCGCGCTGGGCCTGCTCGCCTGGCTGGGCATGGCGGGCGACAGCGCCGGCCAGCCGGCCTGGCCGTGGGCGCTGCGGCTGTCGGGCGAGAACCTGCTGATCGACATGGGCCAGGCGCGCCGGCTGCTGTGGACGTTGTCACTGCTGGCACTGGCCTTCGCGCTGTTGCTGCTCGCGCTGTTCTGGCGCCGGCGCCGATGGTGGCTGCTCGCCCTCGCGCCCTTGCTGGTGCTGTTCGCCCCGTGGCCCGATGCCAGCGTGCTGCTGGTGCCGGCGCACCCCACCAGTTTTCACCGCTCGCCCACCGGCTTCAGCGCCGCGTCCATCGCGCGCGGTGGCGCGTTGTACGCGCAGCATTGCACCGCCTGCCATGGCGCGGACGGCCGCCGCGGCGAGCGCGCGCCGGCGCTGGCCGTGTGGCCGCCCAATCTCGCCGGGCCCTTGCTCTGGCGCCGTGCCGATGGCGACGTGCTGTGGCGCATCCTGCATGGCACGCACGACCGCAACGGCCAGCCCACCATGCCCGCCTTCGGTGCCCAACTGGGCGCGCAGGACGCCTGGGCGCTGATCGACTTCATGAAGGCCAACGCCGCCGGCCAGAGCCTGCGTGCGACCGGCAGCTGGGCGCAGCCCATCGCCGTGCCCGGCATGACCGTGCGCTGCGACGGCCGCGCGCCACGCCCGGTGGCGGCGTGGCACGGCCAGCGCCTGCGCATCGTGCTGGCCGATGCGGCCACGCCCGCGCCGCAGGAAGACCCGCGCCTGGTCACGATCGTGGTGCGCGCAGTTGCGCGATCGCCCGACGCACCCGCGGCGGATTGCGAAGTCAACGACGCCGATGCGCGCAACGCGCTGGCACTGATCGCCGGTGCCGATTCGCCCGCCGCCCTGCAACTGCTGGCCGACCGCGGCGGCTGGCTGCGCGCGCGCAACGCGCCGGGCCAGTCCGCCTGGTCGGAAGACGACCTGGTGTGCCGCACCGAGCTCTCGCCCGCCACCGCCGCAGCGCGCGCACCGAATGCCGATGGCCTCGGCGCCCTCATTGCCCGCATCGACGGCGAGCCGGTGCGCTTCGTCAAGGGCGGCTTCATCCATTGAAACCACTGTCCCCAAGGAACCTCGAATGACTTCGTTCAAATCACGTCGCCACTTCATGGCGGGTATCGCCGGCAGCGCCGCCGCGCTCGCGTTGCCAACGCTGCATGCGCAGGCGCGCCCCGTCCTCAAGGCCGGCGACCAGAAGGGCGGCCTGCGCGCGCTGCTGGAGGCGGCCAACGGCCTCGAAGGCATCGGCTACGACATCCAGTGGTCGGAGTTTCCGGCGGCCGCGCCGCTGGCCGAGGCCCTCAACGCCAACGCCGTCGACTCCGGCCCGATCGGCGATGCGCCGCTGGTCTTCGCCCTGACGGCCGGCACGCGCGTCAAGGCGATCGGCGCCAACCGCTCCGATTCCTACGGCACGGCCGTGCTGGTGCGGCCCGACTCGCCGTTCAAGAGCGCAGCCGACCTCAAGGGCAAGAGCATCGCCACCAACCGCGGCTCGATCGGCCACTACGTCTCGCTCAAGGCGATCACCGCGGCGGGCCTGCAGCCCGGCGACGTGAACTTCCGCTTCCTGGCACCGGCCGACGCCAAGCTCGCGCTGACGCAGGGCGCGGTCGATGCGTGGGCCACGTGGGAGCCCTACACCGCACTGGCCGAGACCAGCCAGCACGCCCGCGTGCTGGTGAGCGGGCGCGGCCTGCTGCCGGGCTTGAGCTACCTGGCCGCCACCGATGCCGCCATTGCCGCCAAGCGCCCGGTGCTGCAGGATTTCCTGCAGCGCGTGGTGAAGGCGCAGGCCTGGTCGTACCGCAACGTCGACGCCTTCTCGGCCACGCTCGCGCGCATCATCGGCATCCCGCCGGAAGCAGCGCGGCTGCAGTTCGAACGGCGCCAGCAGCAATGGGTCGCGATCGACGCCAAGGTGATCGCGGACCAGCAGGGCACCGCCGATTTCTACGAGCAGGTGGGGCTCATCAAGCAGCACCTGGACGTGCGCGGCACCTTCGACACGGGCTTCGGGACCGGCGCCGTCAGCTGAGGTGCGCCGGGGCCAGGGCGGCGTCCGGCGTCTCGGGGTTTTCGCTGCGGTTGCACGGTCTCGGATCGGGCTGGGCCGATTCGCGCCCGTCACTTCACCCGAAGCACCTGCAGCGCGCGGGTCCATCGAAGCAGCTCGTCGAGCATGGCGGTGGCCGCCGCCGGGTTGGCCGCCAGGGCCGACAAGCCGCCCTCGGCACTCAGTTGCTGCGCGACATTCGTGATGGCAACGGCCTCCAGCATCGGCACCACCTTGAGCGTGCTGAGCAGCCCCTTGGTGACCTGCACGGCGCGAATGCCGCCCGACATGCCGCCGTAGCTGACGAAGGCCGCGGGCTTGTACTGCCATTCCCGCACCAGGTAGTTCAGCGCATTGAGCAACGCGCCGGGCGGCGCGAAGTTGTATTCGGGCATGACGAAGACAAAGGCGTCGGCCTCGCTCACGCTGGCCGCCCACGCACGGGTGTGGGCGTGCGCATAGCGGCCCAGGCGGGGATGCTCCGGCTCATCGAAGACCGGCAGCGCAAAGGCAGCGAGATCGACCAGGCGCGCGTCGAAGCCGCCATGGGCCTGGGCCAGGCCATGGGCCCACTGGGCGACGGCAGGGCCCACGCGGCCGGGGCGCGTGCTGCAGATGAGGGTATGAAGAACGGGAAGGCTCATGGCATGTCAGGTACGTCGTGGAGGTTCCGGGGCCGCTCGAACCCAGCCGTCAAAGCTGCTCCGACGGATCGAAGTCCAGCTCCACCTTGGCGCCGTTCGGGTCGTGGCAGAACAACTGCCAGGTGCCGGCGCCGGCCTGCTGGCGCAGGTCGTACTGGATGCCGCTCGCGTCGAAGCGCGCCTTCACCTCGCGCAGGCCCTGCGCGCTGAACGCCATGTGGTCGATGACGCCGGTGCGCTGCGCCGGCACCGGGCGCCCGAAGTACATGTGCAGCACCGCCTGCGGGCCGCTGCCGTAGAGCCAGGCGCCGGGAAAGCCCAGCTCGGGCCGGTGGCCCACCCGCAGGCCCAGCAGGCCGGTGTAGAAGTCCAGTGTCTTGTGCTCGTCTTCAACCGTGATGGTGAAGTGGTTCATGCCGACGATCATGTCCGTCTCCGGTTCGGGGGTTGTTGTTCAGGGCAGCAGCACGAGGGCGCCGGTGGTGGCGCGCGATTCGAGCCGCGCGTGCGCCTGCGCCGCGGCGTCGAGCGGGAAGCGCTCGATCGGCGGCGGCTTGATCGCGCCCTCGGCCAGTGCGTTCCACACGCGCTGCGCCCGCTCTGCCAATTGCGCCTGCGACGCGACGTAGTCGAACACCACCGGGCGCGAGAAGCTCAGCGACTTGGCCACCAGCGCATCGGGGGCCAGCGGCGTCAACGGGCCGCTGGCCTGGCCCAGGCTGATCCAGTGGCCGCGGCGCGCCAGCGCGGCCAGGTTCTCGTCGCGCGCGGCATCGCCGAGGCCGTCGATCACCACGTCGGCGCCGCCGCACAGGCGCTGCACGGCATCCGCAAAGCGGTAGTCGCGGGTCACGATGACGTGCTCGCAGCCATGCTCGCGGGCCACCCGCGCCTTGGCATCGCTCGACACCGTGCCGATGACGGTGGCGCCCAGCCGGCGCGCCCAGTGGCAGGCCAGCAGGCCGACACCGCCCGCCGCCGCGTGCACCAGCAGCCGCGTGCCGCGCTGCACGCGGCCCAGGTCGTGCAGCAGGTAGTCCGCCGTGATGCCCTTGAGCAGCAACGCGGCGGCCATCTCGTCTTCCACCGCGGCGGGCAGGCGCACCACCCATTCGGCCGGCACGCTGCGCACGCCGCAGTAGGCCCCCGGCAGCGGGCCGAGGTAGGCCACGCGGTCGCCGGGCAGGAAGCCGGAGACTTGCGGGCCAAGGTCGATCACGCTGCCGGCCGCCTCCATGCCGAGCACGCCGGGCGCGCCCGGCGACAGCGGCAGCATCTGCGGCATCCAGCCGCGGCGCAGGTAGATGTCGATGAAGTTGATGCCGATGGCGCGCTGCCGGATGCGGATTTCGCCGGCGCGGGGCGGTGCGGCATCGGTGTTTTCCGCATGCAGTTCCTCCGGACCGCCATAGCGCTCCAGCACCACGCGGCGCGTGGGCGCCGGCAATGCAGAGGGCATGGCCGCGCCCGGCCCGCTGCGCACATCGCCGGCCTGCAGCAGATGGCGGCGCAGGTCCTCGAAGCCGGTCTCGTAGACGCCCTTGGCCACGGTCTCGCACAGTTCGCGTTCCCTGCCGGGCGGCGTCGCGAAGCGCGACTCCCAATGCCAGAAGGTGCGGTTGCCGTCGGTCACCGGCTTGAGCGTCACGGTGGCCACGTAGCGCTGCAGCGGCAGCGTGGCTTCGACAATGCAGTAGGTGCTCTTGTGCTGCGTGTCGTCCAGCGTCAGCAGCTGTTCGCGGATGCGGTTGCCGTCCTTCAGCGTGAAGCTGCGCACGCAGCCGACCTGGTCGCTGCGCTCATGGCCCTCGATGCGGCTCGACTCGATGGCGCTGTGCCACTGGTCGTGGCTGTTGAAGTCGCGCAGCACCGCCCAGACGCGCTCGATCGGCGCGTCGATGACGGTGGAGCGGACGATCTTCTGCAGCATCAGCGCGTCGACCGCTTCAGCGCATCGAAACCGCCCTGGAACACGCCGTGGCCGATCAGCTCGGTCAGCTCGCGCTCGCGGCCGGCGTCGCACTCGAACTCGGCGCTCCACTCGGCAAAGCAGCGCATGCCGTCGGTCACCGGCGTGAGCTTGAGCGTGGCGACGTAGTTGCTCACGCCCATCGGGCTTTCCAGGATCTCGTAGGTGCAGCTGTAGTCGTAGTCGGACAGGGCCAGCAGGCGCTCGCGGATCATGCCGCCGTCCTGCAGGTGGAAGTGGCGGATGCAGCCGATGCGGTCGGCCGGCTGGCCGTTCTCGATGCGGCTGTCGGCAATGAGCGGGTGCCACAGCGGCAGGCCGTTGAAGTCGCGGATGCGCGACCAGACGTTGTCGGCACTGGCCTCCAGCACGCTCGAGGTGTAGACGCTGACCATGCGCTAGCCCCTATTCCCGTTTCGCGCCCGCCGGCAACGCGGCCTGCGAGCCGCTGGCGTCGCCCACCAGGCGCTGGATGTCGCCGCCCTCGATGCCGATCTCGCGCAGCAACTGGTCGACCAGCGGCGCCTGTGCGCGAAAGCGCAGGGCCGAGTTGACCAGCCCGTCGGCAAAGCCGGCGCCTTCGCCATTCACGCCACTGCCGCCCTGTCCGCCCAGCCCGTCCACATGCATGATCTTGATGCTGTCGATGCGCTCCATCGGCCGCACCGATTCGCGGATGATCGCTTCGGCCTTCTCCACCAGCTTCATGCGCAGCGCCGACATGCGCGCCTCGGGCGTGAGCATGTTGTGCGATTCGTTCATCATGCGGGCCGCATCGGCCTCGATCTCGGCGCGCACGCGCATCGCCATCGAGCGGATCCGGTCGGCATCGGCATCGGCCTCGGCCTGGGCGCGGATGGCGGCGCCGCGCGCCGTGCTGGCTTCGCTTTCCGCCTGCGCCGAGGAGGTCAGCCGCAGCGCATCGCGCTCGGCGGCCTGCGCGGCGGCAATCAGGTCGATCGCCTTCTTGCGCTCGGCCATCTCGACTTCGCGGGCGGTGAACACCTTCTCTTCCGCCGCCACCGCGAGCGCACGCGCGCCTTCCGCCTCGGCCACCGCCTCGCTCTGCGCCTTGCTCTCGCGCGCCACCGAGATCGCGCGCTGCTGCTCGGCCAGTTCGAGCGAGGTGCGCCGCTCTATTTCTGCGCTCTGGATCGCGCGCTCCTTGCCGATGCGGCCTTCCTCCAGCGTCTGCTCCGAGCGGATGCGCGCCGTGTCGATGCTCTGCTTGGCGACGATCTGCGCGCTCTCGGCTTCCTGCTCGCGCTGCGCACGTTCGGTCGACACCTCGGCGCGCTGGCGGGCGCGCGCCATCTCCAGCTCGCGCTCCTGCGCCAGGCGCGCGTGCTCGCCTTCGCGGTCGATGTCCAGCGACAGCTTCTCGGCCTCCAGGTTCTTGTTGCGGATCGCGATCAGCGTGTCCTGCTCGACGTCGTTGCGCTGCTTCTTGCGGTGCTCGATCTGTTCCGTCAGGCGCGTCAGACCCTCGGCGTCGAAGGCGTTGCTGGGGTTGAAGAACTCCATGCCGGTCTGGTCGAGTTGCGTCAACGAGGCGGCTTCCAGTTCCAGCCCGTTCTTGGTCAGGTCCTCGGCCACCGCGTCGCGCACCCGCTTGACGTAGGCGCCGCGCTTCTCGTGCAGCTCTTCCATCGTCATCTCGGCGGCGGCCGTGCGCAGCGCGTCGACGAACTTGCCTTCCACCAGCTCCTTCAGCTGCTCGGGCTCCATGGTGCGCAGGCCCAGCGTCTGCGCCGCCGCCGCCACTGCCTGCTGGCTGGTCGCCACGCGCACGTAGAACTCGGCAATCACGTCGACGCGCATGCGGTCACGCGTGATCAGCGCCTTGTCGCGGCCCCGGCTCACTTCGAGGCGCAAGGTGTTCATGTTGACCGGGATGACGTCGTGCACGATCGGCAGCACGAAGGCGCCACCGCCGAGCACCACCTTCTCGCCGCCGAGCCCGGTGCGCACGAAGGCGCGCTCCTTGGAGCTGCGCAGGTAGAGCCAGTGCAGCAGCCACACGGCGATCGCGACGACGATCGCGATCACCACCAGCACGAGGATGAAGTTTCCGAATTGAGCGCCTGACATGGGTGTCGTCTCCAGTGAAGCTGTTATCGCGTGATCTCGACGAAGCGTTTGGTGGTCTCGGTCAGGGCCACCTCGGCGGGCAGCCGTTCCATGGAACTCGCGCCGTAGAAGCCGGCGCAGGTGGGGCAGTGGGACAGGATGTATTGCGCATCGGCCGGCGTGGCGATCGGGCCGCCGTGGCACAGCACGATCACCTCCGGATTCACCGCCTGCGCCGCCGCGGCCCACGCGTTGATGCGCGGCACGCAGTCGGGCAGCTTGAGCGCGGTGTCGGCGCCGATCACGCCACCGGTGGTCAGGCCCATGTGGCAGACCACGATGTCGGCGCCGGCGCCGGCCATGGCATGGGCGTCGGCCTCGCTGAAGACGTAGGGCGTCGTCAGCAGGTCGAGCGCGTGGGCGCGGGCGATGAGTTCGACCTCCAGCGCATAGCTCATGCCGGTCTCTTCGAGGTTGGCGCGCATGGTGCCGTCGATCAGGCCGACGGTGGGGAAGTTCTGCACGCCGGAGAAGCCGAGCGTGATGAGGCGCTGCAGGAACTCCTCGGGGATCATGAACGGGTCGGTGCCGTTCACGCCGGCCAGCACCGGCGTGTGCTTGACCACCGGCAGCACCTCGTGCGCCATCTCGCAGACGATCTCGTTGGCGTTGCCGTAGGCCATCAGCCCGGCGAGCGAGCCGCGCCCCGCCATGCGGTAGCGGCCCGAGTTGTAGATCACGATGAGGTCGATTCCACCGGCCTCCTCGCACTTGGCCGAGAGCCCGGTGCCGGCGCCGCCGCCGATGAGCGGTTTGCCCGCGGCGATCTTGGCGCGGAAGCGTTCGAGTAGCGTGGTGCGTGCGATGCGCGGCATGGTGCGGGGTCCTCCTGGTTGTGCGGTGGTTCAGGCCTGCCGCATGCCGGCCAGCGGGCGCGACGAGATGTCCCGCCAGGCGGCCACCAGCGCGTCGGCAAAGGCCTCGTCGTTGATGTGCAGCGGCAGGCGCTGCAGCTTGCGGTCGGGGCCGGTGCGGAAACCCGCCTCGATGGCGGCGAACAGCGCGCGATCGGCCTCGGCGTCGTGAAAGGGCTGGCCGGGCTTGTCGATCGCCGAGACGCCGCCTTCGGGAATGAGGAAGCGCACCGGCCCGCGCATGGCGTTGAGCTTGGTGGCGATGAATTCGCCGATGCGCTGGCATTCCTCGGCCGAGGTGCGCATCAGCGTCACGTTGGGGTTGTGGCGGTAGAGCTTGCGGCCCTTGAAGCGCTCGGGCACCGAATCCCAGGTGCCGAAGTTGACCATGTCGAGCGCGCCGCAGGAGCCGACATAGGGCAGCGCGTGCCGCGCGAACACGTCCAGCCGCGTCGGCCCGGCCGAGAGCGTGCCGCCGACCACCTCGTCGGCGATCTCGGTGGTCGACACGTCGATGGCGCCGACGATGAGTTCCGAATCCGCCAGCTTTTCCATCGACTGGCCGCCGACGCCGGTGGCGTGGAACACCAGGCAGTCGCAGCTTCCCTCCAGCTGCTTGGTCACGGCCTGGACGCAGGGCGTGGTGACGCCGAACATGGTCAGGCCGATGGCCGGGATGGTGGCGTTGGAGCGCGCGGGCGGGTGCGCGATCATGCCGGCCAGCGCATGCGCCGCGTTGGCCAGCACCAGCTCGCTGATGCGGTGGATGCCCTGCACGTCGGTCACCGAATACATCATGCAGATGTCGCTCGGCCCCACGTAGGGGCGCGTGTCGCCGCTGGCCATGGTCGACACCATCATCTTCGGCACGCCGACCGGCAACGCGCGCATGCCCTGCGTGGCCATGGAGGTTCCGCCGGAGCCGCCGGCCGAGATGATGCCGCCCAGGTCGCGCCGGGTCAGCAGGAAGTGCTCGAAGGCCTGCGCCATCGCCGTCATGACGGCGCCGCGATCGTTGCCGAACACCGCCGATTCGCCCTGCGGGTGATGGCGCGCCACTTCGCGCGGATGCACGCTCGCGGGCGAGGGCTTGCCCGAAGTGGAGAGGTCGACCGTGATGACGCGCAGGCCCAGCTTCTCGATGCACTGGCGCAGGAAGGCCAGCTCGCGGCCCTTGGTGTCGAAGGTGCCGACGACGTAGGCGCAGCGCACGCTGCTGGCGGCCACCGGGAACTCGAAGACGCGGGGCGATGCAGCGGGGCCGGGGGCGGCCGTGGCGGCGGTGGCGGCCGGTGCGGGCGCCGCGGCGGGCTGGCGTGCAATGTCGGCGACCGGCGCGGCGGTGCCGCCGGCATTCCAGCGCGTGAAGCCGCGCACGGTGCCGGGCGCCCTGTCGTCGAGCGAAGGCGCGCCGTCCGCATGGGCGCGGCGCACGGTGAAGACTTGCGTGGTCGGCGTGTCGCTGGTGCCGGCGGGCGCGACGGACGGGTCGGCCTCCTCTTCGCCGTCACTGGAGCGCACGCCCAGCAGCCTTTCCTGCAAGGCCTGGTCGGCCGCCAGCTGCGAGGTCGGCATCTCCTGCGCGATGCGCCCGTTCACCATCAGGCCGATGCGGTCGGCCACCGAGATCGCGACGCCGAGGTTCTGCTCGATCAGCAGCACGGCGATCTTGCCCTCCGCGGCCAACTCGCGCAGCGCCTGCGCCACCTGCTCGACGATCACCGGCGCCAGGCCCTCGGTCGGCTCGTCCATCACCAGCAGGCGCGGGTTCAGCAGCAGCGCGCGGCCGATCGCCAGCATCTGCTGCTCGCCGCCGGACAGCTGCGCGCCGCCGTTGCCGCGGCGCTCGGCCAGGCGCGGGAACATGGCGTAGACGCGGTCGACCTCGCGCCGCTTGCTGGCCACCAGGCGCAGCGTCTCGTCGACCGACAGCGAGGGCCACACGCGCCGCCCCTGCGGCACGTAGGCGATGCCGCGCCGGGTGATCTCGTTGGGCGCCAGGCCCAGGATTTCCTCGCCGGAGAGCCGCACGCTGCCGCGCGCCGGCACCAGCCCGGTGATCGCGTTGCACAGCGTGGTCTTGCCCATGCCGTTGCGCCCGACGATGCCGAGCACGCCGCGCTCCAGCGTCAGGCTCACGCCCTGCAGCGCATGGGCGCGGCCGTAGAAGACGTCCAGCCCCTCGACCGCCAGCACCGGCCCGCTGCCGATGGGCTTGTCGCGCTCGCCACCGAACCAGGCCATCAGTGCTTGCTCCCCATGTAAATCGCCTGCACCTGCGCGTCGTTCTCGATCTCGTCGGGCGTGCCGGTGCGCAGTTCGCGGCCGTTGTGCATCACCGTCACGCGGTCGACCACGCGCAGCGCGATGTCCAGGTCGTGCTCGATCAGCACGAAGCTCATGTGCGGCGGCAGCGAGCGCAGCAGCGCAATCAGCTCGCGCCGCTCGTGCGGCGACAGGCCGGCCGCTGGTTCGTCGAACAGGATGAGGCGCGGCGCACCCGCCAGCGCCATGCCGATTTCCAGTTGCCGTTGCTGCCCGTGCGCCAGGTTGGCCACGCGCTCGTCGGCGATGTGCGTCAGGCGTGCGCGCTCCAGCAGGTCGTGCGTGGCCCGCGCCGAGGCATGGCCGGCGCGCGCCCGCAGGAAGCTGAAGCGGCCGCTGGAAACGCCGCGCACCGCGAGGAACAGGTTGTCGCGCACCGTCAGGTCGCGAAACAGCAGCGAAGACTGGTAGGTGCGCCGCATGCCCTTGCGGATGCGGTCCTGCGGCGGCAGGTCGGTGATGTCTTCGCCGAAGAAATGGATGCGACCGGAGGTCGGCGGGAAGTCGCCGGTGATCGCATTGAACAGCGTGGTCTTGCCCGCGCCGTTGGAGCCCAGGATCGCGTAGCGCTGCCCGGCCGCGACGGTGAGCGAGATGTTGTCCACCGCGCGCAGCGCACCGAAGGCCCGCGTCATCCCGTCCAGCCGCAGCGCGTCGCCAGAAAGCAGTTGCGCGCCGCCGGCCGCACCGCCGTGCGGGCTGCCGGCGGTGCGCGGCATCGCGCGCGGGCGGAGCGGGGTGATCGAGGCCATGGTGCTCAGGTCCGGCAGTCGGGCACGTCGCGGGTGCCCAGGCCCATCTTCTTGAAGTCCGCCTCGGGCAGGCCCAGCGTCTGCGTGACGTTGGGCACGCTCTTGACCACCTTGTTGTAGAAGGAGCCGTCCGCCGCCTTGGTCACTTCCGTGATGTAGGTGGTGCCCACGCCGTTGCGGTTGGCGTCGATCTTCACGTCACCGGCCGGGCCCTTGAAGTCGGTCTTCTGCAGCGCCTCGCGGTAGGCCTTCTGGCCGTCCGACAGGTCGCCCTTCACCACGTCCAGCGCATCGAGCGTGGCCTTGGTGTTGATGTAGTACAGGTAGGCGAACAGCGAGGGGCTGGGGAAGCCGTCCTTGAAAGTGGACTTGTAGTCGGCCACGAACTTCTTCCATTCCGGCGTGTCGAGCGAATCGGCCATCGGGCCGGCCGATGCCGTGCCCAGCAGGGATTCACGGCGCTTGCCCTTGAAGTTCAGCACCGTCTGGTCCACCGTGATGGAGCCGCCGACCATCGGCTTGTCGCCGCCGGCCTGCTCGTACTGCGTGAGGAAGTTGACCGCGTCGGAGCCGCCCAGCACCACCACCAGCGCATCGACGTCCTTCGGGATCCGCGCGATCACCGAGGCGTAGTCCTTGGTGCCCAGCGGCACCCATGCCTTGTCGACCACCTTGCCGCCCTTGGCGCAATAGCTGGCCATGAAGCCCTGCACCTGCGAATACGGGAAGCCGTAGTCCTCGGCGATCAGGTAGGTCTTCTTGTAGCCCTTGGACAGCACATGCTCGCCCAGGCCCACCATCCACTGCGCGCCCTCGGTGTTGAAACGGTAGAAGTTGGGCGCCGGGTCGCCCCAGGTCGCGGCCTGCGCGCCGGAGGCGCCGTTGATGAAGGTCACGTTCGGCTGGGTCTTGGCGTAGTTCTTGACCGCGATGCCTTCATCACCCGACAGCGGCCCGATCATGATCGTCACCTTGTCCTGCTCCACCGCCTTGCGCGTGGAGTTGACGGCCTTGTCGGGCGTGGCGTCCGACGAGACCTTGACGAACTCGATCTTCTTGCCGCCGGCCATGCCGTTCTTTTCCTTCAGCGCCAGGTCGGCGCCGCGCATGCCGTCCTGGCCGGGCGCCGCAAACGGCCCTTCCAACGACGCCAGCAGGCCGATCTTCAGCACCTCCTGCGCGTGCACGAATCCGCCGATCGAAACCAGCGCCGCCGCAGCCACGATGCTGCGCGCGAACAAACGATTGCCTCTGCTCATGTCTCGCTCCTTCTTGTCATCGATGAATGCGGCCAGCGCCGCGGTTGGGGGAAATCGAGTTGCCCACGCGGTTGCGCAGCGCCTGCCACAGGCCCAGCAATCCATCGGGTGAGAAGAGCACGATGGCGAGGAAGACCCCGCCGATCACGAGATTGAAGCGTTCGCGGTCGACCAGGTCGATGGCGAAGTTCTGCAGAAGCACGAAGACGATCGCGCCGATGAAGGCGCCGATCGGGTGCTTCATGCCGCCGAGCACGGCGATCACGAGGATGTTGATCATGGCGCCGATGCCCAGCGTGCCCGGCGAGATGCGGTCGTTGTACCAGACCATCAGGATGCCGCCGACCGCCGCGAGAAAGCCCGCCACGGCGTAGGCGGCGACGCGGTGCGCCGTCACGTTGAAGCCCAGCGCCTGCATGCGGCGCGGGTTGTCGCGAATGCCCTGCAGCGCGATGCCGAAGGGCGCGCGAATCAGGTGCTTGACGAGGAAGTAGCCCGCCAGCGAGCAGGCCAGCACCACGAAGTAGAAGGCCATCGGGCTGCGGAAATCAATCCCGAACAGCACCGGCGGCGAGACCTTGCTGAAGCCCTGGAAGCCGTTGAAGACGGTGTAGTTCTGCTGCGCCAGGTAGAAGAAGGCCACCCCCACCGCGAGCGTGATCATGATGGTGTAGATGCCCTCGGTGCGCACCGACAGCCAGCCGATGCCCGCCGCCACCAGCGTGGCCAGCCCGACCGCCACCACCAGCGCCAGCCACCACGGCCAGCCCAGGCTGATGGCCGCGTTGCTGCTGCTGCCGAAGATCGCCAGCATGTAGGCGGCGAAGCCGGCCACGGTCATCTGTGCCAGCGACACCATGCCGCCGTAGCCGCCGAGGAAGGTGAGCGACAGCGCGATCAGGCCCAGCGCCAGCGCCTGCGCGCCGATCTGGAAGGTGAAGAAGGGCGTGGCGAAGAAGGGATAGGCCAGCACGAAGGCCAGCACGATGGCGTGGCGCCAGCCGATGGCGCGCAGTGCGTCGCGGCTCCGCGAGCCGGCTTCGGCGGGTGCCTGCGCCGACATGCCTGGCGTGGCGGCGGCATGCAGCACCGGTGTGCCGCGGCTGGCGCGCGACAGGTCCGTCGCGGCGGCCGAGGAATTCATGGCGCGGCGCCATTTGGCGGCGCTCATGCGTTCTTCCCCATCAGCCCGCGCGGCTTGAAGGCCAGCGCCACCACCATGATCACGAAGGTGAAGACCACGCTGTAGGTCGGCGCATAGGCCAGCCCGAACTGTTCGGCCAGCCCGATCAGCAGCGCGCCGATGGCGGCGCCCACCACGCTGCCCATGCCGCCGACGATCACCACCACCAGCGAGGCCAGCAGGTAGCGCGTGTCCTCGCCGGGCGAAATGGAGAGGGCGGTGCCGCCCACCACGCCGGCCAGCCCCGCCAGGCCGGCGCCGATGGCGAAGGTCAGCGCGAACACGCGCTGCACGTTCACGCCCGATGCGGCCAGCATGCCGCGGTCGTCCACCCCCGCGCGGATCATCATGCCGATGCGGGTGCGCGCCAGCATCAGCCACAGGCCGACGCCGATCACCACCGAGGCGACGAACACGAAGATGCGGTAGGTGGGGAATTTGTTGACCAGCGGCAGCGTGGTCGAGCCGTAGATCCAGGAGGGCGGGTCGAAGGTGTAGATCTCCGCACCCCAGATCCACAGCGCGATGTCGGCCAGCACGATCGACAGGCCGATCGTCACCAGCGTCTGGCGCAGGTCCTGCCCCTGCATGTGGCGAAAGATCAGCAGCTGCATCAGCAGGCCCAGCACGGCGGCTGCCAGGAAACCGGCGAACACCGCCAGCACCCAGGAGCCGGTGTGCTCGCCGACGTACCAGCCGATGTAGGCGCCGATCAGGTAGAGCGAGCCGTGCGCCAGGTTGACGTTGCGCATCAGCCCGAACACCAGCGTGAAGCCGCTGGCCACCAGGAAGTAGAGCGAGGCCAGCGTGAGCCCGTTGAGGAAGGTCTTGAGGAACAGCGTGTAGTTGTCCCACAGGGCCCACACCACGAACACGACGATCGGCACGCCGAACAGCAGCCACAGACCCCAGCTGCGCTTGCTCACGCGACGCGCTCCCACTGCCGCTGCGAGGCGATCTCGGGGGACTTGGCGAACTCGCCGTCCTTCATCACCGCGAGGATGCGCTTGGGGTCGCGCAGGATGGAGAGGTTGGCCAGCGGGTCGCCGTCGACCAGCAGCAGGTCGGCCAGGTAGCCTTCCTTGATGACGCCGAGCTCGTCGGGCTTCATCATCACCTGCCCGCCATAGAGCGTGGCGCAGCGGATTGCCTCCATCGGCGTGAAGCCCAGGTACTTGACGAAGAACTCCAGGTCGCGCGCATTCTGGCAATGCGGCGTGAAGGCAAAGCCGTAGTCGCCGCCGGGCAACACGCGGATGCCGCGCTTGTGCATCTTCGCGAGCGACACGCAGGCCGCTTCCCATTCGATCTCGTAGCCCATGTCGCAGGCCATCGCATGCGTGACGCCCCAGGGCTCGGCCTCGTACAGCATGGCGTAGAGGATGGCGATGCCGGGGGCGACGAAGACGTGGTCTTTCGCGGCCTCCAGCATGTCGAGCGCCTCGTTGTCGACGAAGCTCGCGTGGTAGATCAGGTCGATGCCGTGGCGCAGCGCCTGCTTCACGCTTTCCGACGAGCGCGCGTGCGCCACCCCGCGCTTGCCGCGGATCTTCACCTCGCGCATGGCGGCGGCGACTTCCTCGTCGAGCATCCAGGCAGTTTCGGAGGGCGATTGCGGCGTGAAGTTGTCGCCCGAGAGGTTCAGCTTGATCGAGTCGACGCCGTACTTGAGGAACAGGCGCACCGCCTTGCGCATCTCGTCCGCGCCGCTGACGTTCACGCCGAAGCTGAATTCGGGGAAGGGCAGGTGCGGCAGCGTCTCGTCGCCCAGTGCGCCGAGCACGGTGATCTCCTGGCTCGCCGCCAGGTAGCGCGGGCCGGGGATCTGGCCGGCATTGATGGCGTTGCGGATCACCACGTCCAGCCGCGGCTTGGCGCAGGCCGCGCCGACGCAGGAGGTGAAGCCCGCCTGCAGGTAGCGCTTGGCGACCTTGGCGCACCACAGCACGTGTTCCTCCAGCGGCATGGTCTGGATGGCGGCCAGCGTGGCGGCGTCGTTCCAGGAGAAGTGCGTGTGGGCCTCGCACATGCCGGGCATCAGCGTGGCGCCGGCGCCATCGATGACCTGCGCGCCGCCGGGAAAGATCGGCGCCGTGCTGCGCCCGACCTGGCGGATGCGGTTGCCGCGCACCAGCACGCTGCCGGCATACGGGTTCTGTCCGGCACCGTCGAGGATGCGGACGTTGGTGAAGACGACATCAGCCATGACATCTCCTGTGTTTCATTTGCCCGCATCGCATGAAGCAGCTCGCACGACACGATTCAAAAGGCCGCGGAGCAGGCCATGCCAGTGCACTCGCGGAACTGGCTTTGCCAGGCCGCTGAGTGCGCCCCCTGGGGGGTATGGGTCGGCTACACGCAGTGAGCCGGCCAAACGGGGGGAGCTTCATGTCATGCGGCCCAGCGGGTCATCTGTTGGCGGCGCACGGGCGGCGCGCGGTGGAATTCGCCGTCCTTCATCACGGCCAGGATGCGCGCCTTGTCCTGCAGCACCGTGATGTCGGCCAGCGGGTCGCCATCGATCAGCAGGATGTCCGCCAGGTAGCCCTCGCGGATGTAGCCCAGCACCTTGCCCATGCGCATCATCGGACCGCCCCAGGCGGTGGCCGAGAGCAGGGCTTCCATGGTGCTCATGCCGACGTACTTGACGAAGTACTCCAGGTCTTTCGCGTTGGTGCCGTGCGGCGTCCAGGCAAAGCCGTAGTCGCCGCCGGGCAGGATGCGCACACCCCGCTTGCGCAGCGCGCGCATGCTCTCGACGGCGGCCTCCAGCTCGCGGTGGTAGCCCATCTTGCGCGTCACTTCGGGCGTCAGCCCCCACTGGCTGGCGTGGTGGCTGGTGTTGATGAGCCAGGCCAGGCCGGGCGCAATGAAATGCTCGGTCTTGTGCGCCTCGAGCATGTCGAGCGCCTCGGTGTCGGTGAAGCTGGCGTGGTAGATCACCTCGATGCCCTGCGTCACGCACTGCTTGATCGCCCAGGTGGAGCGCGCATGCGCCGCCACGCGCTTGCCCCAGTTCTTCGCCTCCTCGACGCAGACCCGCACTTCCTCGGTGGTGAACTGGCTGGCCTCGCTCGGCATGCCGGTGATCGACTCGCCCGAGAGGTTGATCTTCAGCGAGTCGACGCCGTACTTGCAGAACATGCGCACACAGCGCCGCATTTCCTCGGCGCCGCTGACGATCGCGCCGAAGGCGAACTCCGGCTGCGGCAGGTGCGGCTGCGTGGTGTCGCCCAACCCGCCCGGCACGGTGATTTCCTGGCTCGCCGCCAGGTAGCGCGGGCCGACGATGGTGCCGTCGTTGATCGCGTTGCGGATCACCACGTCCAGCCGCGGCTTGGCGGTGGCGGCGCCCACGCAACTGGTCCAGCCCATGTCGAGGTAGCGCCTGGCCACCTCGGCACACCACAGGATGTGCTCCTCGGGCGGCATGCGCTGGATGGCATCGAGGCTGGGCTGGTCGTTCCACGAGAAGTGCGTGTGCGCCTCGACCATGCCCGGCATCAGGAAGGCGCCGGCGCCGTCGATCACCTGGGCGCCGCTGACGGGCGTGGAGGCGCCGCCGTAGGCCGTCTTCACGACGCGCGAGATGCGGTTGCCCTGCACCAGCACGTCGCCGGTGAAGGGCGCATCGCCGCCGCCGTCGAAGATCCGCACATTGGTGAACAGCACGTCGGCCATGTTCAGTTCCTCGCGTTGGCGGAGAGGAACGCGCGCAGCTCGCGCTGGCATTCCTCGGGTCGTTCGATGGGCGTCCAGTGCCCGCAGCGCGGGAACACCACCACGCGCGTGCTGGCGGCGCCGTGCAGTCGGTCGGCCATGGCGCGCACCGCTTGCGGCGGCGCCACGCCGTCTTCGTCGCCGGTGACGAGCAGCACCGGCGCCTCGATCCTGTCGATGGCCGCCGGCTGCGCCGCGGCCAGCGCCTCGCAGCTGCGCGCGTAGCTCTCGCCTTCCTGGCGCAGCAGGCTCTCGCGCACGTAAGCCACGGCCACCGGCAGGCGTTCGCGGGTGTCGGCGGAAATCGAGCCTTGCAGCAGCGCCTGCGCAATCTCCTGCATGCCGCCCGCCCCTTCGCGTGCCTTCACCGCGCGCGCCCGGATGGCGGTGCGCGCCGCATCGGGCGGCGCGATGAGCGGCCCGAACAGCGCGAGGCTGGCCACGCGCTTCGGCTGCGCGGCGGCAATGTGCTGCAGCACGATGCAACCCATCGAGTGGCCGACCCAATGCGCCCGCGCCACGTCGAGTCGGTCGCAGATGGCCAGCAGCGTGGCGGCGTAGCGCTCGATCGTGAGTTCGCCTTCGGCGCGCTGCGAACGCCCGCTGCCCGGCAGGTCGACGCGGATCACCCGGTGCCGCGCCATCGCCGGCAGCAGCGGCGTGAAGGTGTTGGAACTGCCGCCGAGCCCGTGCACGCAGACGATGGCCGGGCCCTCGCCCTCTTCCTCCACCGCGACGCGATCGATGATCTGGAACGTCATGCTTCGAACCTGTTCTCGATGGCGCCGATGCCGTCGATCTCGATGCGCACCACGTCGCCTGATTTGAGCCATTGCGGCGGATCGAGCCCCATGCCGACACCCGACGGCGTGCCGGTCGCGATCACGTCACCCGGATAGAGCGTGATGCCGCGCGAGCAGGTCTCGATCAGGGTCGGGATGTCGAAGATCATGTCGCGCGTCAGGCCGTCCTGGCGCAGCGCGCCGTTGACCCAGCCGCGCACGCGAGTGGCACGGCCGTCCATCTCGTCGGCCGTCACGATCCACGGCCCCATCGGGCAGAAGCTGTCGAAGCTCTTGCCCAGGTCCCATTGCTGGTGGCGCATCTGCACGTCGCGCGCGGTCACGTCGTTGAGCACGGTGTAGCCGAACACATGGTCCATCGCCCGCGCGGCCGGAATGTCGCGGCCGCCGCGGCCGATCACCACGGCGAGCTCCGATTCGTAGTCGATCTGCACGGAGACCGCGGGCGAAGGCAGGCGCACCGCATCGTGCGGGCCAATCACGCATTCGCCGAGCTTGCCGAAGACGATCGGCCAGGGATCGCTTTCGGGCATGGTCTGGCGAAACACCGTGCCGGCCAGTTCGGCCGCATGCGCGCGGTAGTTGCGGCCCACGCAGAACAGGCTGCGCAAGGGGCGCGGCAGCGGCGCGCGCAGCGTGACCAGTTCGACCGGCAGCCGCGTGCCCGAGGGCTGCGGCAGCGGCGTGCCTTCGGCCAGCGCCTGAATCAGCGGCAGCACCCCCCGCGCAGCGTCGCGCACGCCCAGCGGCGTGGCTTCCCGCCCATCCGGCGAGACGATGCCCACGTGGTCGCGACCACCCCAGTTCCAGCTGGCCAAACGCATTGACTTTGTCTCCATGGCGCCCCGTGGTCTTGCTGCATCGCGCCAGCCGCCTCGAGGTCTCGGAAGTCATGTTTGAGACTTGTGTCTCAAACTGGGATGGCTGCATCATAGGGTCCAGAATCACAAATTCACAAGAGATACCGAGGGCTCCCGAGCTCCGGACAAACCCGATGGCGAGACTGAAACACAAGCTGAGCGAGCCCCCTACTCCCCCCGAGCGCGGCGTGCGCGCAGCCACCTTCAAGCTGCTGCTCGACACCGCCATGGCGATCATTCAGGAAAGCGGCCACATCCCCTCGGTGGCCGAATGCGCGGCGCGCTCCAAGGTGTCGCGCGCGACCGCCTACCGCTACTTCCCGAGCCGCAGCGCGCTGGTCACGGCGGTGATCGACAGTTCGCTCGGCCCCGTGCGCAGGCTGGCCTCCGACAACCCCAACGGGCGCGAGCGGGTGCACGAGCTGTTCCTGCAGACCTTCCCGCGCTTCAAGGAATTCGAGGCGCAGTTGCGAGCCGCCGCCCAGCTGTCGCTCGAACAGTGGAACCTGGAGCGCGCCGGCCTGCTGGAGGAAGAGCCCTATCGGCGCGGCCACCGCGTGCGCATCCTCGAGCACGCCATCGAGCCCCTGGCGCCCTTGATGCCGCCCGCCGTGCGCGACCGGCTGCACCATGCCCTGTCGGTGGTCTACGGCATCGAGCCCTACGTGATCCTGAAGGACATCTGGGGCCTGCGCGACCGCGAGGTCGAGAAGACCGCGCTCTGGATGGCCGATGCACTGATCGACGCTGCGCTGCGCGAAGCGGCGCAGAAGCCGGTCAAGGGCAAGAAGGCCTGAGCCAGAAAAAAGGGCCTGCGGCGCCATGCCGCAAGCCCTTGTCGAGATCGCTGGAAGCGGGTTCTCAGAACGGAATGTCGTCGTCCATGTCGTCGAAGCCCGAGGCCGATTGCGCAGGCGCCTGGCGCGGTGCCGGGGCCTGGCGCGGTGCAGCGGCCGGCGGGCGCGCGTAACCGCCGCCACCACCACCACCCCCTTCGCCACGGCCGCCGCCGTAACCACCGCCACCACCACCACCACCATAGCTGTCGTCACCCGACGGGGCGCCCTGGCCCTGGCGGCTGCCCAGCATCTGCATCTGGTCGACGCGAATGTCGGTGGCGTACTTTTCAACGCCGTCCTTGTCGTTGTACTTGCGGGTGCGGATCTGGCCTTCGACGTAGATCTGCGAGCCCTTGCGCAGGTATTGCGCGGCGATTTCGGCCAGCCGGCCGTTGAACACCAGGCGGTGCCATTCGGTGGCCTCGCGCATCTCGCCGCTCTGCTTGTCCTTCCACTTGTCGGTGGTGGCCAGGGTCACGTTGCACACCTGGTCCCCGCTGGGAAAGGTGCGGGTTTCCGGGTCGCGGCCCAGATTGCCGACGAGGATGACTTTATTGACCGATGCCATGTGCACTGCCCCTGATGAATGCGGATGAAGGAGAAGGAAAGGCGAGCATTGTGCCCGATGACGGCGCTTGCCTCCCGGCCGGGGGCTCTGCGGCGGGGGATGTCAGAATGGTCCGCACTCATGAATCGCGAGCCCGACTTCTTCGAGAACCTGCGCGCCGAGCTTTCGGGCTGGCGTACCTGGATCGACCGGGCCATCGTGCTGGCCTATGCGGTGATGGCCGGCGTGTGCGTGGTGGCCGTCACGCTGGCCAGCGAATGGGCCTTCGGGCTGTTCGAAAGCGTCTACCACCGCCACTGGTGGGCGGTGCTGATCTGGATGCCGGCGCTCACCGCGGCCATCGTCTGGGTCACGCGCAAGTGGTTTCCCGGCAGCGCCGGCTCGGGCATCCCGCAGATCAAGGCGGCCATCAACCCCGCGCTGCCGCCCGAAAAACGCCATCAGTTCGCTTCGCTGCGCCTCACCTTCGGCAAGATGGTGCTGACGGTGGCCGGCTTCCTGGCCGGGCTGTCGGTCGGGCGCGAGGGGCCGTCGGTGCAGGTGGCGGCGGGCGTGCTGCAGCACGCGCGGCGCTGGATGTCGCCCTCCAGTTCGCTGGACACGCGTTCGCTGCTCATCGCCGGCGGCGCGGCCGGCATTGCGGCGGCCTTCAACGCGCCGCTGGCCGGCGTGGTGTTCGCGATCGAGGAGCTGTCCGGGCGCATCGAGACGCGCGCCAGCGGGCTGGTGATCACCGCCATCCTGCTGTCGGGCCTGGTGGCGGTGTCCTTCTTCGGCAACTACACGTACTTCGGCCGCATCCAGATTCCGCGGCTCGATTCCGACATCTTCGGCCCCGGCCTGCTGGTCTCGCTGCTGGCGGGCGTGGCCGGCGGGCTCTTTTCGCGGCTGATGATCGCCTCGCTCACCAACGCGCCGCAGCGCCTGAACACCTGGCGCGCGCGCTGGCCGATCCGCTTCGGCGCGGTGCTCGGCCTGTTCATCGCCATCATCGGGCTGGTGACCGGCGGCGCCACCTTTGGCGCCGGCTCGGAAGCGGTCAAGCAAATGATGAGCGGCGAGGGCCAGTTCAACCCGCTGTACGCCCTGCTCAAGTTCATGGCGACCTGGCTGACCGCCTGGTGCGGCGTGCCCGGCGGCATCTTCGCGCCCTCGCTGTCGATCGGCGCCGGGCTGGGCCACAACGTGGCGCTGCTGGCGCCGCCCGACATGGCGCCGGCGCTGATCGCGATGGGCATGGCCGGCTTCCTGGCGGCCGTGACGCAGGCGCCGCTCACCGCCTTCATCATCGTGATGGAGATGATCGACGGCCACTCGATGGTGCTCAGCCTGATGGCCGCCGCGATGATCGCCAGCCTGGTCTCGCGCATGATCAGCCACCCGCTGTACGACACGCTGGCCGAATTCATGGTGGCCAACGCCACGCGCAAGCCCGAGCCCCCGCCCGAGGCCGCCCCACCGGGCGCCACGCCGGCACCGCCGAGTTCGACGGCGCCATTGGCAGATGAGGGTCCGGAGAGCAGCAAGCGCTGACTTACAGCCCCAATCGCCCCGGCGCTGCTGCGGCATCCTGCGCCGCCACCCCCTCGAAAACCCTTGCGCACTTATGATGCCCGGTTGCCCAAAACCGACAGCCGCCCCGTGAACGCCCCCCTCGACGATGCCTATCTCGGCGCCGTGCTGGCGCAGCAGCGCATCAGCATCCGCGGCGCCCGCACCCACAACCTGAAGAACATCGACCTCGACATCCCGCGCAACAAGCTGGTGGTGATCACCGGCCTGTCGGGTTCGGGCAAGTCGAGCCTGGCCTTCGACACGCTGTACGCGGAAGGCCAGCGCCGCTACGTGGAAAGCCTGTCGGCCTATGCGCGGCAGTTCCTGCAGTTGATGGACAAGCCCGACGTCGACCTGATCGAGGGCCTGTCGCCGGCCATCAGCATCGAGCAGAAGGCCACCAGCCACAACCCGCGCTCCACCGTCGGCACCGTCACCGAGATCCACGACTACCTGCGCCTCTTGTACGCGCGCGCCGGCACGCCCTACTGCCCCGAGCACGACCTGCCGCTGGCGGCGCAGACCGTCAGCCAGATGGTCGACGCCACGCTGGCGCTACCCGGCGAGCCGCGACTGTTGATCCTGGCGCCGGTGGCGCGCGAGAAGAAGGGCGAGTTCGTCGAGCTGTTCGCCGAGATGCAGGCCGCCGGCTACGTGCGCTTTCGCGTCGACGGCCAGACCTATGAGGTCAGCGACCTGCCCAAGCTGAAGAAGACCGAGAAGCACGACATCGACGTGGTGATCGACCGGCTGCGCGCGCGGCCCGACATGCAGCAGCGGCTGGCCGAGAGCTTCGAGAACGCGCTGCGGCTGGCCGAGGGGCGCGCCATCGTGCTGGAGCTGGGCGCCGAGGGCGCAGCCGACAAGGAGCACCTGTTCAGCGCCAAGTTTGCCTGCCCGATCTGCCACTACGCGCTGGCCGAGCTGGAGCCGCGCCTGTTCTCCTTCAACTCGCCGGTGGGCGCCTGCCCGAGCTGCGACGGCCTGGGGCATCGCGAATTCTTCGATCCGGCGCGCGTGGTGGCCTTCCCTTCGCTCAGCCTGGCCAGCGGCGCCATCAAGGGCTGGGACCGCCGCAACGGCTACTACTTCAGCATGATCGAGTGCGTGGCCAAGCACTACGGCGTGGACGCCGACGCGCCCTTCGAATCGCTGCCCGCGCACGTGCGCGAGGTGCTGCTGCAGGGCTCCGGCACGGAAGAGATCAAGTTCAGCTACACCATGGAGTCGGGCCAGTCGGCCGGCCGCAAGCTGACCAAGAAGCACGCCTTCGAGGGCATCATCCCGAACATGGCGCGGCGCTACCGCGAGACCGATTCGACCGCGGTGCGCGACGAACTGGCGCGCTTTCGCAACCTGCAGCCCTGCCCCGACTGCGCCGGCAGCCGGCTGCGCAACGAAGCGCGCCACGTCTACCTGGTGAGCGATTCGCCGCAGGGTGCCGAGGCGCCCACGCGCATGGCGATCTACGAAATCAGCCGCCTCACCTTGCGTGACAGCCTGCAGTACTTCCAGAACCTGCAGCTGCGCGGCGCCAAGGCCGAGATCGCCGACAAGATCGTGCGCGAAGTCGGCCTGCGGCTGAAGTTCCTCAACGACGTCGGCCTGAACTACCTCAGCCTGGACCGCAGCGCCGAAACGCTGTCGGGCGGCGAGGCGCAGCGCATCCGCCTGGCTTCGCAGATCGGCTCGGGCCTGACCGGCGTGATGTACGTGCTGGACGAACCCAGCATCGGCCTGCACCAGCGCGACAACGACCGGCTGATCGAGACGCTCAAGCACCTGCGCAACATCGGCAACAGCGTGATCGTGGTCGAGCACGACGAGGACATGATCGCCGCCGCCGACCACGTGATCGACATGGGCCCGGGCGCCGGCGTGCACGGCGGCCAGGTGATGGCGCAGGGCACCTACCAGCAAGTGGCAGACAACCCCGATTCGCTGACCGGCCAGTACCTCAGCGGCACCCGCAAGATCGCCGTGCCCAAGCACCGCACGCCATGGCTGCCGGTGCTGAAGAAGGCCGCCGCCGAAGAGCCGAAGAAGGCCTCGCGCTTTCCGGCCAGCCCGGCGGCCGAACGCCGCGCCGCACGCGAGGCCGCGCACCTGGCCAGCCAGGGCGCACTGCAGGAAATCCGCGTGGTCGGCGCCAGCGGCAACAACCTGCGCAACGTCAGCGTGTCCTTCCCGGTCGGCCTGCTCACCTGCGTGACGGGCGTCTCCGGTTCGGGCAAGTCGACGCTGGTCAACGACACGCTGTACGCCGCGGTGGCGCGCACGCTCTACCGCGCGCACGAAGAGCCGGCGCCGCACGAGGCGGTGGAAGGCATCGAGTATTTCGACAAGGTCATCAACGTCGACCAGTCGCCCATCGGCCGCACGCCGCGCAGCAACCCGGCCACCTACACCGGCCTGTTCACGCCCATCCGCGAACTGATGGCCGAGACCAACACCGCGCGCGAGCGCGGCTACGGCCCGGGGCGCTTTTCCTTCAACGTGGCCGGCGGGCGCTGCGAGGCCTGCCAGGGCGACGGCGTGGTGAAGGTGGAGATGCACTTCCTGCCCGACGTGTACGTGCCGTGCGAGGTCTGCAAGGGCCAGCGCTACAACCGCGAAACGCTGGAGGTGCTCTACAAGGGCAAGAACATCGCGCAGATTCTCGACATGACGGTGGAGACCGCGCATGAGTTCCTCAAGGCCGTGCCGACCATCGAGCGCAAGCTGCACACGCTGCTTGACGTCGGCCTGAGTTACATCAAGCTGGGCCAGTCGGCCACCACGCTCTCGGGCGGCGAGGCGCAGCGCGTCAAGCTGGCGCTGGAGCTGTCCAAGCGCGACACCGGCCGCACGCTCTACATCCTGGACGAGCCGACCACCGGCCTGCACTTCGCCGACATCGAGCTGCTGCTCAAGGTGCTGCACCAGTTGCGCGACGCGGGCAACACCATCGTCGTGATCGAACACAACCTGGACGTCATCAAGACGGCCGACTGGCTGATCGACATGGGGCCCGAGGGCGGCGCCGGCGGTGGCGTGGTCGTGGGTGAAGGCACGCCGGAGGATCTGGCGGCGAACGAGGCCAGCCACACGGGGCGTTACCTGCAGCGCTTGCTGTAGCCCGCTTTCCTCCTTCCCCCTTTGGGGGAAGGCCGGGATGGGGGCTTGCGGCGGTGGAAAGGCTGCGGCGTACGGTGAGGCTGCGTGCCCTCACCCCCGCCCTCTCCCAGAGGGAGAGGGAGCAAGGCGGGTTCAGAGCAGGTGCGCGGCGCGGGCTTGGGCGCTCAGTTCTTCCCGGAAGGCCGGGTGCGCAATGCCGATCAATTCCTGCGCCCGCTGCTTGGCCGACTTGCCACGCAACTGCGCCACGCCGTATTCCGTCACCACGTAGTTGATGTCGTTCTTGCTGGTGGTCACGTGCGTGCCGGGCGAGAGCGAGGGCACGATGCGCGAGATGGTGTCGTTCTTCGCGGTGGAGGGCAGCACGATGAAGGCCTTGCCGCCGCGCGAGCGGTTGGCTGCGCGCACGAAATCGGACTGCCCGCCAGTGCCCGAGAAGGGCGCGTGGCCCAGGCTTTCCGAGCCGCACTGGCCCAGCAGGTCGATCTGCAGCGTGGCGTTGATGGCCACCAGCTTGTCGTTCTGGCTGGCGAGATACGGGTCGTTGGTGAAGTTGACCGGGTGCATCTCCAGCGCCGGATTGCGGTCCATGAACTGGTAGAGCTTCTTCGAGCCCAGCGCGAAGGTGGCAATGCACTTGCCCGGCAGGTAGGTCTTGCGCCGGTTGGTCACCGCGCCGCATTCGATCAGCGTCAGGATGCCGTCGCCGATCATCTCGGTGTGGATGCCCAGGTCCTTCTTGTGCTGCAGCTGCACCACCACCGCATCTGGAATGCCGCCGTAGCCGATCTGCAGGGTCGAGCCGTCCTCGATCAGGTCGGCCACCTGCTTGCCGATGGCTTCCTGCACCGGACCGATCTTGGGCAGCCCCACCTCCAGCACCGGCTCGCTGCTTTCCACCAGCGCGCTCACCTGCGAGATGTGGACGTGGCAGTTGCCGTAGGCAAAAGGCACGTTGGGGTTCACTTCCAGCACCACCGCGCGCGCCTTGGCCACCGCCGCCATGGTGTAGTCGGCGCCCAGGCTGAGCGAGAAGTAGCCGTGCGCGTCCATCGGCGAGGCCATGGCGAACACCACGTCGGCCGGAATCTGCCCGCGCTCGATCTGCGCCGGGATCTCGGAGAAATAGTTGGGGAAGAAATCGATCCAGCCGGCCTGCCCGCCCACGCGCGTGGCACCGCCAAAGAACAGCGCCACGTGGCGCACGTGCTCGGTGGTCTCGGGGTCGATGTAGGCGTACTTGCGCATCGCCAGAATCTGCGCGACCTTCACGTCGCGGAAGTCGCGGCGCTGCTCGGACAGCGCCGTCAGCAAGGTCGGCGGCTCGCCAACGCCCGTCGGCACGATGATCAGGTCGCCGTTCTGCACCAGGCGCACGGCATCGGCCGCGCTCAGGTGCTTTTGCTTGTAAATGTCATGAATCGTCATGGCAGGACTATCGCGCTTCACGCCGGTGCTGTCGACGCGGGTTTGCCAGAAATCGGTTGCTGCATGGGTCAGCGCTGGCCGATGCGCGCATCCGGCCCGAACACGCCTTTGAGCTCGCGCGGCTGCGAGCGCCAGTACTGCGCCGGCGCCGTGACGCTGGCGCCCAGCGCGGCTGCCGCGCGCCAAGGCCAGTGCGGCTCGAACAGGATCGCGCGGGCAATCGCCACGCAGTCGGCCTGGCCGCTGGCGACGATCGCCTCGGCCTGCGCCGGCTCGGTCACCAGCCCGACCGCGATGGTCGGCAGCCCGCTCTCGCGCCGGATGCGCTCGGCAAAAGGCACCTGGTAGAGCGGCGCCAGCGGGATCTTCTGCTGCGGCGAGACCCCGCCCGACGACACATGGATGAAGCTGGCGCCGCGCGCCTGCAAGGCCTGCGCGAAGACCACGCTTTGCTCGGCATCCCACGCACCGCCATCGACGAGCCAGTCGCTGGCCGAGATGCGCACGCCGAGGGCGATCTGCGGCGCCAGCGCGGCGCGCACGGCGTCGAACACCTGCAGCGGAAAGCGCATGCGGTTCTCCAGCGAACCGCCGTAGGCATCGCCGCGCTGGTTGGCCACGGGCGAGAGAAACTGGTGCAGCAGGTAGCCGTGCGCGGCGTGCAGTTCGACGGCGTCCAGCCCCAGCCGCTGCGCGCGCTGCGCCGCCTGCACGAAGGCCGCCACGATGCGTTGCAGGCCGTCTGCGTCGAGCGCCACCGGCGCCGGCTCGCCCGGCGCATGCGGCAGCGCCGACGGTGCCACGGTGGGCCACGCGCCCTCCTGCGGCAACAGGCAGGCACCGCCGTGCCACGGCACGTGGCTCGAGGCCTTGCGCCCGGCATGCCCGAGCTGGATCGCCACCGGCATGGGCGAATGGCGCCGCAGCGTCGCCAGCACGCGCGCCAGCGCGGCTTCGTTGTCGTCGCTGTACAGCCCCAGGTCGCCCAGCGTGATGCGGCCGAGGGCCTCCACCGCGGTGGCTTCGATGATCAGCAGGCCGGCGCCCGACAGTGCCAGCTGGCCCAGGTGCAGCAGGTGCCAGTCGGTGGCGTTGCCGTCCTGCGCCGAGTACTGGCACATCGGCGCGATGACGATGCGGTTGGCCAAGGCCAGCGGCCCGAGGGACGTGGTGGAGAACAGCGCGCTCATGGGAGGGTCCGGTGGTGAAAGGGGCGGGCGGAACGGGACGGATCGACATGCTACCGCGCGGTAGCTTTCTGCGCATTGGCACGCTCTGCGCGTGTCGGTAGATACCCGGAGAGCCACGCCGCGCGAAGGCGCCCCAAAGGGGTGCCATCCGAATGAAAACCGGGCCTGCGGTGGTGGCCCTGCGGTGCGCGCTGGTCCCATGGCGGACAAGGCGCTGGACCTTTGCCCGCGGTGCATCCCGCTGCACAGTCGGGCCTCTTTGAAGTCGAGGCGGCCAGCACGAGCCGGCCGCCTGCAATCTGGAAGAAAACGCGATGACTGCAAGTGCAATGAAGACAGGTGGAATCTTTGCGGGCTGGAAGGTGGTTGGCGGTGCCGGCGTGGGCATTGCCTTCGGCTCGGTGCTGTTCGCCACCGGCGGTTTTGCCCAGCTGGCCAACGCCTGGGGCCACGAGTTCGGCTGGACCCAGCCGCAACTGGCCAAGGCCGCCACGATCTACCTGTTCCTGCAGATGCTGACCTACCCGGTGTTGGGCTGGATGCTGGACCGCTGGGGCTCGCGCAAGGTGGCGCTGGGCAGCATTGCGGCCTTTGCGCTCAGCCTGCTGGCGCTCAGCCGCATCGGCAACTCGCTGGCGCAGCTGTACGCCGCCTTCGCCTTCATCGGGCTGGTCAGCGCCGGCACCAACGTGGTGTCCTACGCGCGCGCCATCTCGCTGTGGTTCGACCGCAAGCGCGGCATGGCACTCGGCCTGGCCGCTGGCGCGCAGGCGGTCGGCGGCGTGCTGGTGCCGCTGATGACGGCCAGGCTGATCGCCGCTTCGGGCTGGTCGACCGCGGTGCTGTGCCTGGCGCTGTTCGAGCTGGTGGTGTGCCTGCCGCTGGTGGCGCTGCTGGTCAAGGACAGCCCGGCGCCCTACGGCCTGCTGCCCGATGGCGCCGCGCCCCAGGCCGGCGCCGCCGTGCGCGCCAACGCGCAGCCGCGCCTGTACGGCCCGAGCGCGGGCAGCGCGATCCGCTCGGCGGTGTTCTGGAAGCTGGCGCTGGCCTTCATGGTGATGGGCCTGACGGTGTACGCGGTGGCGATCAACGTGGTCTACATCCTGAGCCAGACCGCCGGCATGACGCCCGCCGAGATCGCCAAGCTGCAGGCCGCCACCGGCGCCGCCGTGCTGCTCGGGCGGGTCGGCTTCGGCTGGCTGCTGGACCGACTGTCGGCGCCGGTGGTCGGCATCCTGGCGGTGGCGGTGGCCGGCGGCGGCATCGCGCTCTATGCCTTCACCGCGCACCCGGGCGCGATCCTGGTCGGCGCCATGCTGCTGGGTGCGGCCGCGGGCGGTGAATCGGACCTCATGCCCTACATGGCCAGCCGCTATTTCGGCACGCGCGCGCTGTCCAGCGTGTTCGGCTGGTTCCTGGCGGCCTTCTTCGTCGGCGCGGCGATCGGCCCGGTGGCCTTCGCCGGCATCGCGGCGGCGCAGTCCTCGGTCATCACGCCGCTGCTCCTGCTGCTCGGGCTGCAGGCCATCCCGGTGCTGGCCTTTCTCTCGCTCGGCCGCTACCCGACGCAGGGCGAGCTCGCGCAGGCGGAACGCCCCGGCACCGGCCGCCGCCGGGGCCAGGCCGCCAAGCCGGCCATGGCCGGCTGAAGCACCCGAACGCAGGCGCCACGGGCAAACACCTAGGCCCGCTGCCGCCCCCCGATGCGCCCGCGCGCAGGCCCATTCGGCCTGCCGCGGGCGCGCCGCCTTCGGGGCTCCTTTTCCCCTCGACAGCGGCGCCGCAAGGTCGCCGCAAGAGCGCCGCACCGGTGCGGTGCCGGCCCGCGCGCGCCGCACCAAAGCGGCTTGCGCAGCGCTTGCACTGGCTCCACATTCGTTGCGACACTGGCCCTACACCGGCCCGAAGCCCGCGCACACAGTTCGCACTGGCGCGAAACCTGCGTTGCCGGTGTCGTCAAACCTCTCGTACAACTGGAGCATTTCAATGAAATTGAGCCACTATCTGTCGGTTGCTGCCGCAGCGTTCATCGTCTCGGGCGGTGCCTTTGCGCAAAGCAAGGAAGTGACTTTCGCGCACCAGGACATGCTGGTGCCGCTGCGCACGGTGATGGAGTCGGGCGAGCTGGAAAAGGAGACCGGCTACAAGATCAACTGGCGCATGTTCGGCGGCGGCGGCGACGTGATCCGCGCCATGGCCTCGGGCGACGTGCAGATCGGCGAGGCCGGCTCCAGCCCGGTCACGGCGGCGGCCAGCCAGGGCCAGGACATCAAGCTGTTCTGGATCCTCGACGACATTGCCGATGCCGAGGCGCTGGTGGCGCGCGACGGCGCCGGCATCCAGAGCGTGAAGGACCTCAAGGGCAAGAAGGTCGCCACGCCTTTCGTCTCGACCTCGCACTACCAGCTGATGGTCGACCTGAAGACGCAGGGCGTCGACCCCAAGAGCGTCAACGTGATGAACATGCGCCCGCCTGAAGTGGCTGCCGCCTGGGAGCGCGGCGACATCGACGCGGCCTTCATCTGGGAGCCGGTGCTCTCCAAGATCAAGACCAACGGCAAGGTGATCGCCACCTCCGGCAGCATCGGCGCGCAGGGCTACCCGACCTTCGACGGGCTGGTGGTGAACAGCGAATGGGCGGCCAAGAACCCCGCCTTCATGGTGGCGCTGGTGAAGGCGCTGGCCAAGGCCGATGCCGCCTACCGCGACGGCGCCTCCAAGTGGACCGCCGATTCGCCGCAGGTGAAGGCGGTTGCCAAGTGGACCAAGGCCGACCCCCAGAGCGTGCCGGCGGCGATGGCGCTGTACCGCTTCCCGACGCTGGAAGAGCAGGCCTCGGCCAAGTGGCTGGGCGGCGGCGCCGCCAAGGCGCTGACCAACACCGCGGCATTCCTGAAGGACCAGGGCCGGGTGCAGGAAGTCAAGCCCGACTACGGCCAGTTCGTCACCACCGAGTACGTCAACAAGGCGATGGGCAAGTAAGGCCCGGCCACTGTCCGCAAGGAGCCTTTGCATGCCGACCCTCGATATCCGCGACCTCACGGTCCACTACACCGTCAAGGGTGGCACGCTGCAGGCGCTGGCGCCCATCAACCTGAAGATGGAGGGCGGCGACTTCGTCGTCGCGCTCGGTGCCTCGGGCTGCGGCAAGAGCACGCTGCTCAACTGCATTGCCGGCTTCCTCTCGCCGACCGACGGCGACATGCTGCTCGACGGCGTGCCCATCGTCGGCCCCGGCGCCGACCGCGGCGTGGTGTTCCAGAAGCACGCGCTGATGCCCTGGCTCAACGTGCGTGACAACGTGGCGCTGGGCCTGCGCCTGACCGGCACCGGCAAGGCCGAGCGCGAGCAGATCGCGCAGGCCAAGCTCAAGCTGGTGGGCCTGGAGAAGTACGCCGACAGCGCGGTCTACGAACTGTCGGGCGGCATGCAGCAGCGCGTGGGCATTGCGCGTGCGCTGGCCAGCGACCCGGCGATGCTGCTGATGGACGAACCGATGGGCGCGCTCGACGCCTTCACGCGCGAACAGGTGCAGGAAATCCTGCTGCACGCCTGGGCGCAGTCGCAGAAGATGGTCTTCTTCATCACCCACTCGGTGGAAGAAGCGCTGTTCCTCGGCACGCGGCTGGTGGTGATGAGCCCGAGCCCCGGGCGCATCTCGCACGTCTACGACGACCTGCCCTTCTCGCGCCAGTTCCTCGCGCACGGCGACGCCCGCAAGGTCAAGTCGGAGCCGGAATTCATCCGCATGCGCGAGGAAGTTCTGGGCATCATCCACCACCGGGAGGCGCTGCATGCCTGAGATCGCCGTCACCCCACCGGCCACCGCCATGAAGCAACCGGACCAGAGCACCGTACCCGCCGCGCCCGCCGCACCCGCGGCCAAGCAGAAGACCAGCCAGTTCAAGATCCCCGGCGCCGGCAACAGCGCCGGCATCAGCGTGGTCACGGTGATCGTGCTGCTGCTGCTGTGGACCGCAGTGACCAACCTCGGTCTGGTCAAGCCACTGTTCCTGCCGACGCCGCAGGCGGTGTTCGAGCAGTTCTATCTTTACCTCACGGGCCAGGCCAACGACAAGCCGTTGTGGGAACACTTCCTGGCCAGCATGTTCCGCGTGTTCTCGGCCTTCCTGCTGGCCTGCATCACCGCCATTCCGGTCGGCATCTCGATGGGCATGAGCCGCGTCATGCGCGGCATCTTCGATCCGCCGCTGGAGTTCTACCGCCCGCTGCCGCCGCTGGCCTACCTGCCCCTGATCATCATCTGGTTCGGCATCGACGAGTTGCCCAAGGTGCTGCTGATCTTCCTGAGCTGCTTCGCGCCGCTGGCGCTGGCCGCGCGCGCCGGCATGCGCAGCGCCTCGCAGGAGCAGATCAACGCCGCCTATTCCATGGGCGCCAGCTACTGGCAGGTGATCCGCCACGTGATCCTGCCCTCGGCCATGCCCGACATCCTGATCGGCATGCGCATCGCCATCGGCTTCGGCTGGACCACGCTGGTCGCCGCCGAGATGGTGGCGGCCAACGTCGGGCTCGGCCAGATGGTGCTCAACGCCTCGAACTTCCTGCGCACCGACATCGTGATCATGGGCATCATCGTGATCGGCGTGGTGGCCTACATGTTCGACCTGCTGATGCGCTGGGTCGATCGCAAGCTCGTCCCGTGGAAAGGCAGGATGTAAACGACCTGTCTTGCTCCCTCTCCCTCTGGGAGAGGGTTGGGGTGAGGGCAAGCAAAGGTGGAGAAGCTTTCCCGCTACACCGCCGTGTGCTGCCGCTCGCGCACCATCTCGCGCACCGTCTCGCGCAGAGCCTGAATACCCGGCTCGATCTGCGCCAGATCAATCGACGACAGGCGCAGGCGGAAGTAGGGACACGGCCGTGGTGGCTGCGCGAAGAACACGTCGCCCGGCTCGATCAGCACGCCGCGGGCGCGGCAGCGGCGCGAGAGTTCGCCGCCGTCCATCCAGTTGGGCGTGTGCACCCACAGCGAGGCACCGCCCTGCGCCGGCGCGCAGTCGAATTCCGGCAGGTGGTCGGCCAGCGCCTGGCGCGTGGCCTCCATGCGCTGGCGCATCACCTGGTTGACGCGGCGCGCATGCGAATCGTGATGGCCCAACGAAAGGAACAGCGCATAGGCATGCTGCAGGAAGGCGCTGGGGTGGCGCACCATGGCGTGGCGCAGCACGCGCAATTCGCTCACCAGCGCCTTGTCGGCCACGATGTAGCCCAGCCGCATCGCCGGCGACAGGCTCTTGGAGAGCGAGCCGATGTAGATCACGCGCCCGCTCTTGTCCAGGCTCTTGAGCGCCGGCATCGGCTCGCCCGCATACAGGTTCTCGGCCTCGTAGTCGTCTTCGATGATCACGAAATCCTGCAGCGCCGCCTTGCGCAGCAGCCACTGGCGCCGCTCCAGGCTGAGCGTGCCGGTGGTCGGGCTCTGATGGGAGGGCGTGACGAACAGGTAGTCGACACCGGGCATCGCGTCGACCACCAGCCCTTCGTCGTCGACCGGGATGCCGACGAGGTGGTCGGTGCGCAGCGAGAAGGCGTTGCGCGCATGCGGGTAGCCGGGCTCTTCCATGCCGACGCGCGTCTTGCGGTCGAACAGCGCCTCGGCCACCAGGTAGACCGCGTGCTGCGCGCCCACCGTCAGCAGGATTTCCTCGGGCAGCGCGAACACGCCGCGCTTGGGCAGCAGGCGCGTGCGGATCTGCTCGATCAGGTCGGGCGCGTCGTCGGTCTCGAAGTCGGGTGTCCAGTTGGGCAACTGCGAGCGCGCCAGGCTGCGCACGCAGCACTCGCGGAAGTCCTCGGTCGGGAACAGTTGCGCGTCGTGCGTGCCGTAGACGAAGGGATAGGGAAACTCGCGCCAGCGGTCCGGCTTGGACAGCGTGGGCTGTTCGTGCAGCGAGCGCAGCACGCGCTCGCGCCACTGCGGCGGCCGCACGTTGGAGGGGCCGTTGGCGGTGAAGGGGTCGAACAGCGCATCGGTGCTCAGCACGGTGGTCGGGCGCGCGTTCTGGCTCACGAACATGCCCGAGCGCGGGCGCGATTCGAGGTAGCCCTCGTCCATCAGTTGCTGGTAGACGGCGGTGACGGTGTTGCGGCTCAGGCCCAGCACCTGCGCCAGGTCGCGCGAGGACGGCATGGCCGCGCCGGGCGCCAGCCGGCCGTCGAGGATGACCTGCACCACCTTCAGGCGCAGCCGCGCCTGCAGCGGCAGGCCGCGCGTGTCGTCGAGCGCGAACAGTTGCGTCCAGATCGGGCTGGCGGGTGGTGCGCGGTGGTTCACGGCAGCCACCCTGCGCGCATGGCGCGTGGCGATGCACCCGATCCGGGCGTTTTCCCGATGCTGGAACAACAAAAGTGGCTTCTGGCTTTCACGATCGGCTGTGGCTGGCTCTATGTGGGTCGAGCCGCCGAGCTTACTCTTTGATGACAGTGCCGCATCGGCCCACCCGGCCCTCGGCACCGCACACGAATCTCACCGACAAGGAACGCCCATGACCGCACCCCACACCCCCGTGACGCCCGAGACGCTGGCCGCGTTTTCGGACGCCTGGAACCGCCACGACGTCGACGCCCTGATGAGTTTCATGCACGCCGATTGCGTGTTCGAGACCGCCGGCGGCCCGCTGGCCTGCGGCGCGCGCCACGAAGGCACCGCCGCCGTGCGCAAGGCTTTCGAAGCCGCCTGGGGCGCCTTCCCCGACGCGCAATGGCGCAACGGCAAGCACTGGGTCGCGGGCGAGCGCGGCGTCTCGGAATGGACCTTCACCGGCACCGCGCCGGACGGCACGCGCGTCGAGGCCAACGGGGTCGACCTGTTCGTCTTCAAGGACGGAAAGATCCTGGTGAAGAACGCCTTCCGCAAGGACCGCCCGCGCCTGCCGGCCGCCTGATCCACCGCACGCTTCGATCGTCCCGAGCCCACAACATCCTTTCAAGAACGCCGTGATGAGCATTGCAACGCCTCGCGAAGTCTTCGCCCCCTACGACCCGAACTACGACCCGCTGGTCTCGCGTGGCCCCGGCCACAACCGCGACTACGCGCCGACCTACTGGGCCGCCACCGCCGGCACGCCGCCAGACGACGACGGCCCGATTGCCGGCGACATCGATGCCGACGTGGTGATCATCGGCTCGGGCTTCACCGGGCTGGCGACCGCGCTGTTCCTGGCGAAGGAGCACGGCATCAAGGCCGTGGTGCTGGAAGCCAACCGCGTGGCCTGGGGCTGCACCAGCCGCAACGGCGGCCAGGGCCAGAACGCCAGCGGGCGCCTGTACCGCTCGCAGTGGATCGAGCGCTGGGGCCTGGACACGGCGCGCCGCCTCGACGCGGAAATCCGCTTCGGCTTCGAAACCTTCAAGGACCTGGTGGCCGACGCCGACTGCGACCCGCAACCCGGCGGCCACCTCTACGTGGCGCACCGCGCCAAGAAGATGGGTTTCCTGGAGAACGAGGCGCGCGTGATGCGCGAGAAGTTCGGCTACGACACGCGCATCCTCAGCGCCGCGCAAGTGCGCGCCGAATACTGCAACGACATGGACGCGGCCGGCGCCATGCACGAGGCCGAAGGCATCTGCGTGCACCCGCTCAAGCTGGCCTACAGCTACCTGCGCCGCGCACGCGAGCTGGGCGCGCGGGTGCATCCGTCGAGCCCGGTGATCGGCTGGGAAAGCAAGGACGGGCGCCATTACCTGAAGACACCGGGCGGCACGGTGCGCGCCCGCGCGGTGGGCATTGCCACCGGCGCCTACACCGCGCCCGACCTGCACCCGACACTGACGAATCGCTACTTCCCGGTGCTGTCCAATTCCATCGTGACGCGACCGCTCACGCCCGAGGAACTGGCCGCCACCAACTTCCTGACGCACGAAGCCATCACCGACACCCGCACGCTGCGCTTCTACTACCGCCTGCTGCCGGATAACCGCGTGCAGATCGGCAGCCGCAGCGCCATCACTGGGGCCGATGCGCACCAGGAGGCGCACTACAAGCTGCTGGTCGACGGGCTGGCGCGCAAGTTCCCGCCGCTCAAGGGCATCCAGATCGACTACTCGTGGTGGGGCTGGGTCGACGTGGCGCACGACATGATGCCGCGCGTGGTGCAGCCCGACCCCCAGCACAGCGTGTTCTACGCGCTGGGCTACGGCGGCAACGGCGTCTCGTTCTCGGCGCATGCCGGGCGCCGCATGGCGCAGCGCATTGCCGGCCAGGGCGACGCCGCCTTCGACCTGCCGATCTACGACAGCCCACTGCAGTTTCCGGCGCAAGGCGAATGGGCGGCGCGCTTTCGCCGCATGGGCCAGCGCATGCTCTACCACTGGTACTACCTGCGCGACGAGGTGATCTGAGCCGGTCCGCGCGCCGCGGGTTTTCACCGGCGCACCACGATCGACCAAGCACGAACCAGCGCGGTGCGGCTAGGGGAATCTACGGGCGTGCTGGCTCCATCGCGCCACTTAGGGTGGCCCTTCACCGCGGGCCGGTGACGTTCTAACCTTCGTTTACATGAGTGCGCGTCAGTGCACTCGCCCCGCAGCCACAACCCTCGCGTTTCGACTGGAGTTCCGAAGTGTTCACTTTCCCCCTCGCGCGCCGCCACCTGTTGTCTCTGTCCGCGGCCGCCGTGGCCGGCACCTTGGCCCTTTCCCCGCTCGCCGCGCTGGCGCAGACGCCCAAGGCCGGCGGCACGCTGGTGGTCGCCTCCCTGCAGGCGCCGCGCCACCTCAACGGCGCGGTGCAATCGGGCTCGGCCACCGCCATGCCGTCGACGCAGCTGTTCGCCAGCCCGCTGCGCTACGACGACAAGTGGAACCCGCAGCCCTACCTGGCCGAGAAGTGGGAACTGGCCGAGGACGGCAAGTCGCTCACGCTGCACTTGCGCAAGGACGCGGTGTTCCACGACGGCAAGCCGATCACCTCCGAAGACGTGGCTTTCTCGATCATGGCGATCAAGGCGAACCACCCCTTCACCACCATGTTCGCGCCGGTCGAGAAGGTGGAAACGCCCGATCCCTACACCGCCATCGTGCGCATGAGCCAGCCGCACCCGGCGATCCTGCTGGCGATGTCGCCGGCGCTGTGCCCGATCCTGCCCAAGCACATCTACGGCGACAGCAAGGACCTGAAGACCGATCCGCGCAACGGCGAGGGCCTGGTCGGCTCCGGGCCCTTCAAGCTGGTCGAGTTCAAGGCCGGCCAGAAGATCGTGATGGAGAAGTTCGACAAGTTCTTCATCAAGGGCCGGCCCTACCTGGACAAGCTCATCTTCAACATCACGCCGGATGAAAACAACGTGGTGCTGGGGCTGGAGCGCGGCGACATCCAGCTCGCGCCCGGGCTGGCCAGCTCGGTCACGCTGCGCCGCCTCAAGGACAACCCCAAGATCGACCTGACCGACAAGGGCGCCGAAGGCATCGGCCCGATCACCTGGCTGGCGTTCAACCTGGAGCGCAAGCCGCTGTCGGACGTGAAGGTGCGCAAGGCCATCGCCACCGCCATCGACAAGAACTTCATCACCAAGGCGCTGATGGGCGGCTTTGCCAAGCCGGCCGACGGCCCGATCGTGCCGAGCAGCCCCTTTGCCACCACCGACCTGGTGAAGTACCCGCTCGACCTGAAGAAGGCCGCCGCCATGCTCGACGAGGCCGGCTACAAGCCTAATGCCGAGGGCGAGCGCTTCAAGCTCACGATCGACTACATGCCCGGCGTCGACGAGCAGCAGAAGAACGTGGCCGAGTACCTGCGCTCGCAACTCAAGAAGGTCGGCATCACGCTGGACACGCGCGCCTCGGCCGACTTCCCGTCGTGGGCCAAGCGCATCGCCGCGCATGATTTCGACATGACGACCGACCTGGTCTACAACTGGGGCGACCCGGTGATCGGCGTGGCGCGCACCTACATGTCCGACAACATCCGCCCGATCGTGTGGACCAACACGCAGAGCTACAGGAACCCGAAGGTCGACGAGCTGCTGACCTCCGCCGGCACCGCCATGGACCCGGCCAAGCGCAAGGCCGAGTACGCCCAGTTCCAGAAGATCGTGACCGACGACGTGCCGATCGTCTTCCTCAACCTGACGCCCTTCTTCATGGCCAGCACCAAGAACGTCGGCAACGTGCCCACCAGCATCTGGGGCCCCGCTTCGCCGATGGACGAGGTGTACCTCAAGTGACGGCGGCGCCCCTGTCCGACGCCATGAAACCCACGCCATGAACGCCTTGCGCATCATCGCCAACCGCCTGGCGCAGGCGCTGCTGCTGGTGGTCGCGGTGGTGGTCCTCAACTTCGCCCTGGTGCATGCCGCGCCGGGCGATCCGGTGGAGACCATCGCCGGCGTGAGCGGCGGCATGTCCGAAGAGCTCAAGGCGCAGCTGCGCGCCAGCTACGGGCTGGACAAGCCGCTGCCGGTGCAGCTGGGCGTGTACCTCTCGCGCGTGGTGCAGGGCGACCTGGGCCATTCGTACTTCTTCAACCTGCCGGTCACCGGGCTCATTGCCGAGCGCGTGCCGGCCACGCTGATCCTGGTCATCAGCTCGGTGCTGTGGGCCTTCCTGGTGGGCACCGCGCTGGGCGTGCTGGCCGCGCGCAAGCCCAACGGCCTGCTCTCGCAGAGCATCACCGTGCTGTCGCTGGTCGGCTTCGCGGCGCCGGTGTTCTGGAGCGGGATGATGCTGGTGATCCTGTTCGCCTCGGTCTGGCCGATCCTGCCGGTCTCGGACATGCGCTCCATCACCTCCAGCGGCGACGGCGGCTGGCGCGACATGCTCGACATCGCGCAGCACCTGGTGCTGCCCTCGGTCACGCTGGGCCTGGTGTACCTGGCGCAATACAGCCGGCTGGCGCGCGCCAGCATGCTCGAGGTGCTGGGCGCGGACTTCATCCGCACCGCACGCGCCAAGGGCCTGGCCGAACACGTGGTGCTCTACAAGCACGCGCTGCGCAACGCGGTGCTGCCGGTCATCACCGTGCTGGGCCTGCAGTTCGGCAACGTGATGGCCGGCGCGATCCTGGTCGAGACGGTGTTCAACTGGCCCGGCCTCGGGCGCCTGGCCTTCCAGGCGGTGCTGCAGCGCGACTACCCGACGGTGCTGGGCGTGCTGCTGTTCTCTTCCATCGTGGTGCTGGTGATGAACCTGCTGACCGACCTGGCCTACCGCCTGGTCGACCCTCGAATCAAATGAAACACCCCCGTTTGACCGCCTCACTGCGTGTAGTCGGTCCATACCCCCTCAAGGGGGCGCACCCGACGGCCTGGCAAAGCCAGTTCCGTGGGTGCCCTGGCATGGCCTGCTCCGCGGCCTTTGGATTCTTGCGTGATCGTGCGCCAGGGGCGCACGGCACGATGGAGGGCTGACATGGCCGCAACGCTTCCTGTCGCTCCAATCGCGCCGACGCCTCTGCCCGCGGCCAAGGCGCCCTCGCCCTGGCGCGAGGCGCTGCGCATGTTCCTGCGCAACCCGGCCGCCGTGGTCGGACTGGTGCTGCTGTCGATCATCGTCATCGTCTCGGTGTTCGGGCCCATGGTGTACCCGGCCGACCCCTTCGAGATCCGCTGGGCGCCGCTCACGCCGCCGGGTACCGCCGACGCCTGGCTGGGCACCGACTACCTCGGGCGCGACGTCGCCATCTCGCTGCTCTACGGCGGCCGCGCGACGCTGCTGGTGGGCGCCACCGCGGCGCTGCTGTCGGTCGTGATCGGCATCACCATCGGCGCGCTGGCGGGCTACTACGGCGGCCGTGTCGACGGCGTGCTGATGCGCGTCACCGAGTTCTTCCAGGTGCTGCCGGCGCTGCTGTTCGCGATGGTGGTGGTGACGCTGTTCACGCCCTCGCTGCTGACCGTCACGCTGTCGATCGGGCTGGTCAGCTGGCCCGGCACGGCGCGGCTGGCGCGCGGCGAATTCCTGCGCTTTCGGGCGCTGGAATTCGTGCGCGCCGAACGCGCCATCGGCGCCAGCGACGCGCGCATCATCTGGAAGGTGATCCTGCCCAACGCCTTCGCGCCGCTGATCGTGTCGGCCACGCTGGCGGTGGGCGCGGCCATCCTGTTCGAGGCCGGCCTGTCCTTCCTCGGCCTGGGCGACCCGAACCAGATGAGCTGGGGCCTGATGATCGGCTCGAGCCGCCAGTACGTGCTGTCGTGCTGGTGGGCGGTGGCGATTCCCGGCGCGGCGATCTTTCTCACGGTGCTGGCCGTCAGCCTGATCGGCGACGGGCTGAACGACGCCCTGAATCCGAAATTGAGAGAGCGTTGATGACCACTCCCCTTCTGCACGTCGACAACCTGCAGGTCGAGTTCAAGACCCGCAAGGGCAAGGCGCTGGTGCTCAACGGCGTCGACTTCGAACTCAACGCCGGCGAGACGCTGTGCATCGTCGGCGAATCGGGCTGCGGCAAGAGCATGACGGCGCTGGCCCTGCTCGGCCTGATTCCCTCGCCGCCGGGCCGCGTGCGCGACGGCCGCATCGTGTTCAACGGCGAAAACCTGCTGCAGGCCACGCCGGCGCGCTTGCGCGAGGTGCGCGGCAACCGCATCTCGATGATCTTCCAGGAGCCGATGACCTCGCTCAACCCGGTCTTCAGCGTGGGCGACCAGATCGGCGAATCGCTGCGCCTGCACCGCGGGCTGGACAAGGCGGCGGCGCGTGCACAAGCCATCGAGATGCTGCGCCAGGTCGGCATTCCGGCGCCCGAGCGGCGGGTCGACGAGTACCCGCACCAGCTTTCGGGCGGCATGCGCCAGCGCGTGATGATCGCCATCGCGCTGGCCTGCCAGCCCGACATATTGATTGCCGACGAGCCCACCACCGCGCTCGACGTGACGGTGCAGGCGCAGATCTTCGACCTGCTGCGGGAACTCCAGCGCGAGAAGGGCACCGCCATCATCCTGATCACGCACGACATGGGCGCCGTCTCGGAAATGGCGGACCGCGTGATCGTGATGTATGCCGGCCGCGTGATCGAGCAGGGCAGCACCGCCCAGGTGGTGAACCAGCCGCGCCACCCCTACACGCAGGGCCTGATCGAGTGCCTGCCCGAACTGGGCAGCAGCCAGCACGGCGCGCGCGCCGACCTGCCCGAGATCGCCGGCGTGGTGCCCTCGATCTGGGAGCTGGGCACCGGCTGCGCCTTCCGCGAACGCTGCCCGCATGCGCACGCGCGCTGCGCCAGCGAAGTACCGCCACTGATTGCCGATGGCAGCGGCCACACCGCCGCCTGCTGGCTGCTCGAGGAAGCCGCGCACGCTGCGCCGGCGCTTGCCGCATGAACGACCTGAACCCGACCTCCACCCCCGCGGCCGACGCCCCCGTGCTGCTGCGCGTGACCGACCTCAAGGTGCACTTCGCCCGCCCGGGCGGCGGCCTGCTGCGCAAGCCGGAGGTGGTGAAGGCCGTCGACGGCATGTCCTTCGACGTGAAGAAGGGCAGCACGCTGGCCATCGTGGGCGAGTCCGGCTCGGGCAAGACCACCAGCGCGCTGGCCGTGATGCGGCTGGCGCCGATCACCGAAGGCACGGTGCGCCTGGGCGACACCGACCTGGCCAAGCTCAGCGAAAGCCAGATGCGCGACGAGCGGCGCCGCCTGCAGATCATCTTCCAGGACCCGTATTCCTCGCTCAACCCGCGCCAGCGCATCGGCGATGCGGTGCGCGCACCGCTGGACCTGATGAAGATCGGCACGCCGGCCGAGCGCGATGCGCGGGTCGACGAACTGTTCCGCCAGGTCGGCCTGCGGCCCGAGCAAAAGCACCTGTTCCCGCACCAGTTCTCCGGCGGCCAGCGCCAGCGCATCAACATCGCGCGCGCGCTGGCGACCAACCCCGAACTGGTGGTGTGCGACGAGCCGGTGTCGGCGCTGGACATCGCCATCCGCGCGCAGATCCTCAACCTGCTGGTCGAGCTGCAGAAGAAGCTCGGCCTGACTTATCTCTTCATCTCGCACGACATGGCGGTGGTGGAACACATCTGCGACGAGATCGCCGTGATGTACCTCGGCCAGATCGTCGAGCGCGCACCGCGCAAGGCCTTCTTCGGCCAGCCGCTGCACCCCTACAGCGTGGCGCTGATGTCGGCCGTGCCCGACCTGCGCGGCGGTCGCGCACGCGCGGCCGCGCGCATCAAGCTCAGCGGCGATCCGCCCAGCCCGATCGCGCCGCCGCCGGGCTGCCGCTTTGCTGGCCGCTGCCCCGTCGCCGAGCCAGAATGCGCGCAGGCGCTGCCGCCGCTGGTCGAGGTGCAGAAGGACCATTGGGTCCGCTGCCGGCGGGTGGAAGTCGTCAACGGCCTGGCCGTGGCGCCGCTGGCGCTGCCGGAGATTCCCGCCGCGGCCCTGGCGGCCTGAGGTTCCAAGCTCATTTTTTGTCCCACTCATCCCACACGCAATGACCGACATCACCGTATTTCAAGCGCGCAAGATCCTCACCATGAACCCGATGCAGCCGGAGGCCACGCACGTCGCCGTGCGCGAAGGCAAGGTGCTGGCAGTGGGCGACCTGGCGCGCATGAAGAGCTACGGCCCGCACACGCTGGACACGCGCTTTGCGGACCAGGTGCTGATGCCCGGCCTGGTGGAAGGCCACTGCCACCTGATGGCCGGCGGCCTGTGGCAATTCCCCTTCGTCGGCTTCCACGCGCGCACCGCGCCGGACGGCAAGGTGTGGCAGGGCTGCCGCGATTTCGATGCCGTGATCGAGCGCCTGATCGAGATCGAGAAGGGCATGGCCGACCCCAAGGCGCCGCTGCTGGCCTGGGGCTTCGACCCGATCTTCTTCGGCAAGGAGCGCATGACGGTCAAGCACCTGGACCGCGTCTCGACCACGCGCCCGGTCGTCATCCTGCACGCCAGCCAGCACCTGATGAACGTGAACTCGGCTGCGCTGGCCGCTGCCGAGATCACGCGCGACACCGAGATCGAAGGCATTGCCCGTTTCGATGACGGCACGCCGACCGGCGAGTTGCAGGAATTCGCCGCGATGTTCCCGATCACCCGCCTGACCGGCAACATCTTCCGCGTGGCCGGTGCCAGCGAAGAGGCGCTGCGCCTGTTCGGCCAGATGGCACAGCTGAGCGGCGTGACCACCGCCACCGACCTGGTGAACGACCTGTCGGACTTCAACCACGAGCGGCTGGCCAAGGTCACGGCCGAGCCGGATTTCCCGGTGCGCTTCGTGCCGGCCTACATCAGCATGGACGGCAGCCAGAGCCCGCAGCAGGGCGGCGAGCGCATCCGCGAGCGCATCACGCAAGCGAACGACAAGCTGCATTACGGCCTGGTGAAGATCGTGGCCGACGGTTCCATCCAGGGCTTCACCGCGCGCGTGCGCTGGCCCGGCTACCACAACGGCGCGCCCAACGGCATCTGGATCCAGCAGCCGGCGCAGCTCAAGGCCACCATCAAGGCCTTCCACGCGCAGGGCCTGCAACTGCACATCCACACCAACGGCGATGAAGCGACCGAAGTGGCGCTCGACGGCATCGAGGAAGCGCTGGCCGAGCACCCGCGCTTCGACCACCGCCACACGCTGCAGCATTGCCAGATGGCCGACGCCGCGCAGTTCAAGCGCATGGCCAGGCTGGGCGTGTGCGCCAACCTGTTCGCCAACCACCTCTACTACTGGGGCGACGCCCACCGCGAGCTGACGATGGGCCCGGACCGCGCCTTCCGCATGGACGCCTGCGCCACCGCGCTGGCACACAAGGTGCCCTTGGCGATCCACTCCGACGCGCCGATCACGCCGCTGGCGCCGATCTTCACCGCCTGGTGCGCGGTGAATCGCCGCACTTCCAGCGGCCAGCAACTGGGCGAGGCCGAATGCATTTCGGTGCCCGAGGCGCTCTACGCCATCACCCTGGGCGCCGCCTACACGCTGTCGATGGACCACCTGGTCGGCTCGATCGAAGTGGGCAAGTTCGCCGACTTCTGCGTGCTGGGCGAAGACCCGCTGGCGGTCGACCCTGACAAGCTGAAGGACGTGCCGGTGCTCGGCACCGTCATCGGCGGGCGCGTCGTGCCGCTGCCCGGCGCTGCAAAGTAAGCCCGCGACATGGACCATGCCACCCACGCGGGGCGCATCCCGCTGACCGTCATCGGTGGCTTTCTCGGCACCGGCAAGACCACGCTGCTCAACCACCTGTTGCAGCACAACGGGGGCCGGCGCCTGGCGGTGCTGGTGAACGACTTCGGCGCCATCAACATCGATGCGGCGCTGGTCGCGCAGCAGGAGGCCGGCATCGTCAGCCTGGCCAACGGCTGCGTCTGCTGCTCGATTGGCGACGACCTGAGCGAGGCGCTGATCCGCGTGATCGAGTCGCCGCAGCGGCCCGATGCCATCGTGATCGAGGCCAGCGGCGTGTCCGACCCGTGGCGCATCGCGCAGGTCGGGCTGGCCGACCCGGCGCTGGCGCTGGACAGCGTGCTGGTGATGATCGACGTGGCCTCGGTGCGCGAGCAGGCGGCGGACCCGCTGCTGCAGGACACCGTGCTGCGCCAGTTGAAGTCGGCCGACCTGCTGGTGCTGAACCAGTGCGACCGCGTGTGCAGCGACGAGCTGGCCGCGGTGCAGGCCTGGCTGGAACAGCAGGTGCCCGGCACGCCGCGCTACCCGACGCAGTTTGCGCAGGTGCCCTCGCAACTGCTCGGCGCGCCGCTGCGGCCCCGCGCGAGCGCGGCAGCGCCCCCCTGCGGCCCGGACTGCGGGCATGACCACAGCCACGATCACCCTGCGCACGACACCACTTCGCCGCAACACGGCGAGGTGTTCGACACCTGGTCGCTGAACGAACACACCGTGTTTCGCCGCGACGCGCTGCGCGCGCTGGTCAAGGCCATGCCCGAGGGCGTGATGCGCCTGAAGGGCGTGGTGCGCACCGATCGCGCGCCCGGCTGGGCCGTGCTCCAGTACGGCGGCCGGCATGGCTCGGTGCGCGACTGGCCCGCCCAGCTGCCGCCGCCGGCCAGCGACGCGCCCAGCGCCATCGTCGCCATCGGCCTGCGCGGCCGGCTGCCGCGCGACGCATTGCAGGCTGCGTTGCAGGCCGCGCACGGCGCCTAGCATTGCGCCGGGCGCTGCGTGTGTTGCATGACCTCCCAGGTCATCGACGCGCCGCCACCCCCGCGCGACAGTAGCCCCAAGCCGGTGCCACGGAGGCAGCGGCAGCAACCGGGCCGATGCGATTCAAAGCAAGTCGTCGGCCCTGAAAGGCCCACCATGACCGCCACCTTCAGCCTTCTTCCCCTGGGCGTCTGCCTGCTCATCGGCATCGCCGCCGTGGGCTCGTGCATCGGCATCGGCAACCTCGGCGCCAAGCTGCTCGAAGGCACCGCCCGCCAGCCCGAACTGAAGGACGCGCTGCAGACCCAGTTCTTCCTGGCCGCCGGCATCACCGACGGCGCCTTCATCATCGCCACCGGCATCGCGCTGTGGTTTGCGACGGCCAATCCCTTCGCTTGAGCCGTTCCTGACATCGCCCGCTTGTGGCATCCTGCGCACCGATGCTCAAGACCGTTTTCCTGCTGGCGCTGGCCTTCGTTGCCGCCGCCCTGACCGTGCAGACCCTCAAGACGGGCGTGGTGAAGTGGCGCTCGGGCAACGTCGCGGCCACCCGCGCCGCGAATCCGGTGCGCTACTGGCTCATCGTGGCGCTGCAGTCGCTGGCTTGCGTCTACATCGCCGCCCAGGCCTTCTGACGCCGCCCCGCGCGCGCAGGTGCCAGCCAGCGCGGGGCCTCAGCCCTGCTTCACGCGCAGCATGCCCTCTTGCGCAGTCGACGCCACCAGCGTGCCGTCGCGCCGGAAGATGCTGCCGCGGCACAGGCCGCGGGCGCCGCTGGCGCTGGGCGAATCGATGGCGTAGAGCAGCCAGTCGTCCATGCGGAAATCGCGGTGGAACCACATCGCGTGGTCGAGGCTGGCGGCGCGCACATTGCCGCGCATGAAGCTCAGGCCGTGCGGCAGCATGGCGGCGCGCAGCAGGCCATGGTCGGACGCGTAGGCCAGCAAGGCGCGGTGCACGTTGGCGTCGTTGGGCAGGGGCGCGACGGCGCGCATCCACAGCGCGGTCTGCGCCGGGCGCTTCTCGGGGTGGATCGGGTCGAGCGGCTCGACGTCGCGAAACTCGATGCCGTGCGACTCCAGCCATTTGCCGCGGGCCCGCTCGGGCAGCCTGGCGCTCAGCGCCTGGCGGATGGACAGTTCACTGCGCAGGCCTTCGGGCGCCGGCGCGGCGGGCATCGGCAGCTGGTGCTCGATGCCCTGGTCGACCGTCTGGAACGAGGCCGTCATTTCGAAGATCTCGCGCCCATCTTGCCGCGCCACCACGTGGCGCGTGGTGAAGCTGCGGCCGTCGCGCGCGCGGTGCACTTCGTAGTCGATCGGCGCATGGGCGCCGGGCAGCAGGAAGTAGGCGTGCATGGAATGCACCGGCCGGTCGGCCTCGACCGTGTTCGAGGCGGCGACCAGCGCCTGCCCGAGCACCTGTCCGCCAAAGACGTTGGGGGTGCCGATGTCCAGGCTCTGCGCGCGGAACAGGTCGGGGCCCAGGGCATCGAGCCGCATCAGCGCGGCGAGTTGATCGACCAGGCGCTGGGCTTCTTCGGGTTCGGGCGGGGCGGTGAGGGCAGTCATCGGGGCGGCGGAAATAATCGTCAACGATAGCAAATCGCGCGTCGCTGTCCTGTCGCATGGCTGTCAGGCGCGCATCCTGCCGCGCCACGCGGCCCGATGCGCGCTCAGGACGGCTGGCGGCCCGCCACCCGCACGTCGACGCGTCGGTTGGGCGCCAGGCAGGCGACGAGCGCATCCCGCGGGCTGCGGCTGCACTGCACCACCGGCTCCGATTCGCCGCGCCCGCGCGCCTCGATGCGATCGGCCGGTACGCCGGCCTGCACCAGCACCGCGCGCACGCTCTGCGCGCGCTGCTCGGACAGGCGAAGGTTGTAGTCGGGCGCGCCCAGCCGGTCGGCATGGCCAACGACTTCGACGCGCTGCACGTCCTTGCCTTGCAGTTCGCTCGCCAGGCGCTGAATCTGCTGGCGGCCTTCCGGCTTCAGGTCCGCCACGGCACCACCGTCAAAGGCGAACAGCGCGTCGGCGGTGAAACTGAAGGTGCGTCCGGGTGTCGCAGCCATCGGCGCGGGGGCCGCCTGGCCCGCCAGCACCGCGCCGCAATTCGCCGGCTGCCAGTGGAAGCTGCGCGCCAGGTAGTTCTTGTCGAAGATCACCTTGTACTGGCAGGTGGTGATGTCGCCGCCGACACGGAAGTTGAAGATGTAGTCCCATTCGCGCACGCCAACCATGCCCTCCTGGAAGTGCGGACGTCCGAGCAGGTCGTACAGCTGGTCCTTGCTTTGCCCCGCGCCCACGGCGCGCAGGTTGTCGAGGTTGGGAAAGGTGCCCTCGGGCAGCGTCGCGCTGTCCTTGATCTGCGGAAAGACGACCTCCCGGGCCACGCCTTCATCGCTGACGCCGCGGCTGACGGTGGCGGTGCCGCAACCGGACAGCAGCAGCGCTGCCAGCGCAGCCCCGCCCCAGGTCGACAGGATGGCCGCGCGGCGCCGGCGATTCGTTGCTTGCTTGTTCATAGTGTTGTTCTCCCTGATTACCATTGATAGCCCATGCCCGCGGCGATGCCGACGTTGCCACGCGTGTTGGCCGAGCCGGTCAGCTTGGCGACCCACTTGCCGTTGTCGGAAATTCTCGACATGCCCACGGCCAGGGCGCTTTCGCCCTCGTAGTAGGCGGTGCCGGCCGCCACCATGCTCTTGCCCGGCAGATAGGCCTGCGGCATGCCCGCCATCGCCATCGCGCCGGCGGTGCCGGAATTGGCGTCCTGGCGGTTCGCAGCGACTTCCTCGCGCAGCGAATTCACGTTCTGGTTAACTGCGCTCACGCCCGCATTGAGCTGGTCGACGTTGACCGCATCGGTGCCGTTCACGCCCGCCGCCACGTTGCGGATGGCGGTGTTGTTGGCGTCGATGCCGGCCTGCGTGATGCTGGGACCGTTCTGGATGGTCACGCCCTCGTTGGTGATCTGCGTGTCGCCCACGGTCACGGTGGTGAAGGAGGCCTTGTCGCTCACGGCAAACTCGATGTTCGTGCCGCTCTGGGTGATGACCATGTTGTCACCTGCCGTGTAGTTGACGGTGCCGCCCGCGCCGACGTTCGCCTTCGACGAGCCCTTGGCCAGGCCCGTGCCCTTGGCCGATGTCGTCACGTTGATGCCCGCGCTGGCCGTGGCGCTGATCGACTCCAGCGCCTGGTTGGTCGCATAGAGCTGGCTGCCGTTGACGGCGTCCGTGCTGGCGGCGTTGAGCTGGCCGGCCGCGACGTTCTGGATCTGCCGTTCCGCGCCCTGCGCGCCCACGCTCACCACGCCCGTCGGGTTCGCACCCGCAAAGCCGTAGTCGGTGCCGCGGATCGTGGTGCCGGAGGTCGCCACCGCGGCGCTGGTGGTCGAGTCGCCGCCCAGCGAGACGCTGTTGGCGATGCTGGCGCTGGCGTTGGGGCCCATGGCGACCGAGTTGGTCGCACCCGCGGCGGTGGAGGCGCCGGGGCCCAAGGCCATGCTGTTCGCGCCGGCCGCACCCGCGTTGTTGTAGTTGCCTTGCTGGGCACCGCCGTCGTTCACGCTGTAGTAGTGCGTCTGCGCGTTGTTGACGATGCTGGTGATATTGCCGCCGAGGGTGTTCACCTGGCTCGCCAGCGAATACAGCTGGCTGCCGTTGATGGCATCCGTGCTGGTTGCGCTCACGGCACCGGGCGCCACGTTGACGATCTGGCGTTCGGCGCCGGCAGCACCCACGCTCACCACGCCCACCGCCGTACCGGCAAAGCCGCCGTAGGTGATGCCGGGGCCGGCGCCATAGCTCACGGAGCCATCCGGATTCAGCGTCGCGATCACCCCAGGCGCGATGGCGTTGTTGACCTGCGTGAACGCCCTGTCCGCGCTGCTGTCGCCCAGGATCACGTTGTTGGCGTTGGTCGCCGTGACGTTGTTGCCCAGCACGAAACTCTTGCTCGCGCTCGCGGCCATGGTGTTGCCGTTGCCGATGATGCGGCTGTCGTTGGCGCCGGTGGCCACGGTGCTTCCGTTGCCGAACACGCCGGCCGCGTTGCCGCCGATGGTGTTGTCGTTGCCCAGCGAATACGAACCGGTGCCGGTAACGGTGGTGGGGTCGCCAATGGCACCGCTGGCCACGCCGCTGACCGTGTTGCCCGTGCCGATGCTGATGCTCTTGGCGGCAGTGGCCTTCGCACCGGTGCCGATGGCGATCGCGTTGTCGGCCGACGCTCGGGCGGCATTGCCGAGGCTCAGCGTGTCATTGGCCGTGATGTCGGAACCCGACGCGATGCCCAGCGTGACATTGTTGTTGCCCGTGACGTTTTTGCCCGCGTTGGTGCCAATGGCCACGTTGCTGTTGCCCTTGGCGTCCTTCCCTGCGTAGACGCCCGCACCGATGTTGAAGTCACCCATCACGCCCAGTCCGCCAAAGGCGCCGACGCCAAGATTGCGATTGCCGGTGACATTGCCACCCGCGCTCCAGCCCAATGCCGCATTGCCGGCGCCCGTGACGGTCTTGCCCGACTGCGCGCCAATGGCCGTGTTCAGGTCACCCGTCACCGCGTTGCCCGCCTGCGTGCCCAGGGCCGCATTGCTGTTGCCCTTGACGTTGGAGGAACCGTCGGGGCCAATGCCCACGTTCTGACTGCCCACGACGGTCGAGCCCGCCTTTTGGCCCATCGCCACGTTGTAGCCGCCCGTCACTGCATTGCCGGCACCGAGGCCGATGGCGCTGTTGCGCATGCCGCTGACGGTCACGCCGGCGCCCGAGCCGATGGCCACGTTGTCGCCGCCCGTCACGACGTTGCCCGCGTTGTAGCCGATGGCTGTGTTTTCGTTGCCATTGACCGTGTTGCCGGCGTTCGTGCCCATCCCGATATTGCGGGTGCCCGTCGTCTCGGTGCCGACGTTGGTGCCGATGGCGATGGCGCTGAGGCCAGTTGCGCTGGTGCCGACACCGACCGCCAATGCATCGATTCCGGTCGCGCCGTCGTTGTTGTAGTTGCCGCCCTGCACGCCGTTGTCGTTGACGTCGAAGTAGTGAACCGCCTGGGCCGAGGCGCTCACCCCGCCGGCGAACGCAGAGAGGATGCCGCCGGCCAGCAGCACACCGCGCAGCATGCGCGCCGCACCGCCCTTGCCGCCTGCGCGGGTGACTTCCGAAGCGGCGACCCAGGCGCCCAGCGATTCATTCCAGATCGATCGATACGTTTGGTTCATTTCATCCTCCCCGTTTGTGGTGTTTCGCTGCACAGTTGCAACGTGGAGGGGATGCTAGGAAACAAAGTCAAACCGTCTGAGGCAATTGGTCACACGCTTTGCCCGCCGCGTGTGAGCGCACGCAGATATCGCCAATTCACCGATTGGTTAATGAAATTTCCCGGTGGTTTTCAGGAAATTTCAGCGGCTCGCGCTTCACGTTCATGCGTTTGAAGCCTCTCGTCGCATGGACCGCACGCGTGGGGTGTGCCTCGCCCGCGCCGCTGAATGCGCGCAGACGCAGGCGCAGGCGCAGGCGCAGCGTGCGCGCCCCGCCTGCGGACAGCGGCGCCGCGCGCCTACTGCGCCGCGGCGTCGAGCCAGGCGCCGTCGGCGCGCAGCGCCTGCTGCAGCGCCGGCACGCCCAGGCCGGCGAAGGCGCCGCCCGCGCCGAGCAGCGCTGCCGCCGTGCCGGCCGCCTGCCCCATCACGAAGCAGCCGCCGCTGGCGCGCGCCGCCGACTGGCCTTCGTGCGTCATCGACGCGCAGCGGCCCGCCACCAGCAGGTTGTCCACCGTGCGCGGCAGCAGCATGCGCCAGGGCAGCTGGTTGTAGCTGCGCTGCGGGTCGCGCGGAAAGCCCCATTCGATGCGCCCGTCGCCGTGGATTTCCATCGGCCAGGCGTTCAGGCCGATGCTGTCCTCGAACTGCGCCGAGGAAAGGATGTCTTCGCCGGTGAGCACGTAGGCGCCTTCGATGCGGCGCGTCTCGCGGATGCCCACCTGCGGCGCGATCTCGACGATGGCGGCCTCGGCAAAGCCCGGCACCTCGGCCTTGACGAAGCGGAAATACTCGCCCACCTGGCGCCGGCCCTCCAGTTCGCCCGCGCTCAGTTCGCGCGCGTCCACGCCGTTCATGGCGCGGCCCTGGTCGTTGCGGATCTGCGTGACGTTGGCGCGCCATTCGCGCGGGTCGATGTTGGGCCGCAGGATGGCGCCTTCGCGCGGAAAGCGATACTCGCCCGGCTTGGCCTGCTGCACCCGCGCCATCACCTGGTTGATGGCCTGGAACTCGCCCACCGCCGCCACCGCCAGCGCCGCCTCGACCTGGCCAATGCGGAACATGGTGGTGGGAAACAGGCCGCTGCCCTGGCCGTCACCGACGGCAAAGGGCACGCCGGCGAAGGCCGCCACGTCGGCGTCGCCGCTGGCGTCGATGAAGGCATTGGCGCGGATCGCCTGGCGCCCGGACTTGGTCTCGACCACCAGCGCCGCGATGCGCCGCCCGTCCATCAGCACCGCCGCGGCCCAGGCGTGGAACAGCAGCTGCACGCCGGCCTCGACCAGCAGCTGGTCGGCCGCCAGCTTGTAGACCGAGGTGTCGTAGGAGCGCACGCGAATGCGGCCCTGCATGCCGTCTTGCGGCTTGTTCAGGCCGCCCATGGCGTCGATGCGCGCCAGCAGGTCGTCGGCCACGCCGTGCACCAGTTGCTGCATCTGGCCGTCATGCCGGCCGTACAGGCCGGCGAAGTTGGTCACGCCGCCTGCCGTGCCCATGCCGCCGAGAAAACCGTAGCGCTCGACCAGCAGGGTGCGCGCCCCGCGGCGCGCCGCGCTCACGCTGGCCGCGATGCCGGCGGGGCCACCGCCGACCACCACCACGTCGTATTCACCGAACACCGGCAGCGTGCGCGCCGGTTCTTCCATCGTCTGTTGGGTTGTTGCTTGCATCGGGCCCGATGGTAGGGGCGGTGCAATAGCCGAGTGGGCGCTGCGCTATTGCAGGGTTCGTGGCGCTGCTGGCCGGGCGTGCCCTCACCCCGTCCCTCTCCCAGAGGGAGAGGGGGGAGAGGGGGCAAGTCACTGCAGCTTGATGCCGTTCTTCGAGATGATCGAATTCATGATCGCGCTCTCTTCGGCCACGCGCGTCTTCAGGCCCTCGGCCGAGGTGCCGACCGCCTGCCAGCCCTGGTTGAACATCTGGCGGCGCACGTCGTCGTTCTTCATCACCTCGCCCATGGCCGTGGCCAGGCGCGCCTGTGCGCCCTTGGACAGGCTGGCCGGGCCGATCAGCGCGGTCCACACCTCGAGGTTGAAGTCCTTCAGGCCGGCATCGGCGAGCGGCGGGATGTTCGGCGCCAGCGCGCTGCGCCCGCTGGTCAGACCGATCGCCTTGAGCTTGCCGGCGCTGACCTGCGCCACCGCCAGCCCGGGCGGCACCAGCGCCATGTTGATCTGGTTGCTCAGCAGCGCCGTCACCACCGCCGGATTCCCTTGGTAGGGAATGTGCACCGCCTGCACGCCGGGCACCTTGGACTTGAGCAGCTCGATGCCCAGGTGGCCGACCGAGCCGACGCCGACCGAGCCGTAGTTCCATTTCGCGCCACCCTGCTTGGCGGCGGCGAAGAAGGCGGCGCCGGTGGGCGCGTCGGCCGGTGCCACCAGCACCAGCGGCGCGGTGGCCAGCAGCGAGATGTAGCTGAAGTCCTTGGCCGGGTCGTAGGGCAGGTCCGGGTACAGCATCTTGGCCGAGGTGAGGTTGCCGTTGATCACCACGCCCAGCGTGTGATCGTCGGTGGCCTTGGCGACCTGGCCGGTGGCGATGTTGCCCGAAGCACCCGGCTTGTTCTCCACGATCACCGGCTGGCCCAGCGCCTTGCCCAGCGGGTCGGCGATGGCGCGCGCCGCCATGTCCGGCGTCGAGCCCGGCGGGAAGCCCACCAGGATACGCAGCGGCTTGGTCGGCCAGGCGGCCGCCTGGGCGAAGGCGCCGGCGGCCGGCAAGGCGGCGGCAACCAGGGCGCAGGTAGCGGTGAGAAGGGCACGTTTGGTGATGGGCATCGTTGTCCTCAAAGTGGCTGCACGAATGGCCGCGGCGGTGCGCCCGGGCCCGCGCGCACCGGGGTGGCGCAACGGGTCAGGGCGCGGCCCGCTCCGGCCGCAAAGCCTGCAAATGTAATCAATGGGGCTTGCGACGTGCACCGAGCGCAACCCTTGCGCGCGCGATTCAGCCGCTGGCGGCAGGCGGCAGTTCGGGCGAGGGGTGCGCCGGCACGCCTTGCGCCAGCGCGGCCGTGTGCTGCGCCGCCAGCGCGCGCCGGTAGCCGGCGCGCTGCTGCAGGCGCTGCCAGTAGGCCTGCACCGCCGGCGGAAACTGCGCGCTCAGGTCGAGGTGGCTGGCCAGCATCAGCGCATAGCCCACCGACACGTCGGCCGCGGTGAAGCGCCCGGCGCACAGGTACTCACGCTCGCCCAGCGCGGCGTCGACACCGCGCAGGCGCGCGATGAACCAGCGCGCGTAGTCCTGCGCCACTTGCGGCAGCTTGCGCGCGTCGGGCTCGAAGCGGCCATAGCGCAGCACCAGCGTCTGCGGAAAGGTCAGCGTGGCCTCGCCGTGGTGCAGCCAGTTGAGGTAGGCGCCGTAGGCCGGCTCGTCTGGCCGCACCGCCAGGCGATCGCGTCGGTCGGGGTCGTCGTAGCGCTCGGCCAGGTACTGGCACATTGCGGCCGATTCGGTCATGCGCGTGGCACCGTCCTCGAGCAAGGGGACGGTGCCCAGCGGATTGAGCGCAAGAAAATCGCGCGCCAGTGCACGCGGCGGGAAGGGCAGCATGTGCAGCACATAGGGCACGGCCAGCTCTTCCAGCATCCACAAGGGGCGAAAGGAACGGGCGCTGACGCAGTGATGCAAGGCGATCATGCCGCGAGCCCCCACCCGCAGGGGCCTCGGCTCCCTCGGCCCCCTCGCCTCACTGGCCTCACTTGCCGGTCTTGCCCTTGCTCGGCGTGCCCTTGGCAGCGCCGCCCTGGGGCGCGACGGGCGCGCCCAGCGCCTTGCCGACGGCGACGTCGAGCTGGCGCACCTTGGGTTCGATCACGCCGCGGGTCTGGGCCACCACTTCCCGCATCAGCGAGGTCTGCATCTGCGGATTGAGGTCCTGGTATTTCTTGGCCACCGGCGAGGCGATCCAGTCGTTCAGCTCGCGCAACTCGGTTTCGCTGAAGTTGCTGTCCAGGATCGGGCCGAGCGTGCCGGGCGCCAGTTCCATGGCCTTGGCACGCACCGCGGGGTAGGTCTCGTCGAAGTACTTGCGCAGCTCGGCATCGGCGGCCTGGGCGCGCTCGTTGCGCTGCTCGGGGGGCACGCGGGTCTGCAGGTACTCGCTGGCGGCGCGCGCGATGGGGTCGCTCGACTGCGTGACCAGGGCACGGGCCAGGCCTTCGATGCCAGGCTGCTCCTGCGCCAGGAAGCGCTGGATCTGCGCGGCCTTGCCGCCTTGGGTCGCACCAGCGGTGGCGGTAGCGGGCTGGGCAGCGGCGGCAGACGAGGCCGGCGCAGCGCCGGCCTTGGCCGGCTGCGCGGGGGTCTGCGCACAGCCCCAGGTCAAGGACGCGACGGCAACAGCCACGGCGGCAAACTTGAATCGATTCATACGCGAGATTCTCCCTAGATCGCGGTTGGCAACAGGTTTCGGGGGGCCCGCGGGCCCGCCCCCTGACGGTCCATTGTGCGCCGTGCGCTCAGCGGCCGGATTTAACGCAGCGCGAAACTCAGGGTTGTTTGCGCCCGGCCGCCCTTTGTGGTGACGCCTGCGGCCCGCGGCTTCAAGCGTTCACAGTTTCGCCGGCAGCACCGTGCCGCTGACCTCGCCCAGGCCGATGCGCGCGGCGCCTTCGCGCTGGCAGTGGCCGCGCAGCGTGAGCGTGTCGCCGTCTTCCAGGAAGCGGCGCTGTTCGCCGTTGGGCAGGCTGATGGGCTGCTTGCCGCCCATCGTCAGTTCCAGCAGCGAGCCGGCCTGGTCGGGCGTGGGGCCCGAGAGGGTGCCCGAGCCGAGCAGGTCGCCCGGCTGCAGGTTGCAGCCGTTGACGGTGTGGTGCGCGATGAGCTGGCCCACCGTCCAGTACGCGGCCTCGACCGTGCTGCCACGCGTCAGGCGCACCGCTGGCGTGCCCTCCTGGCGCATGCGCGCGGTCTGCAGCCAGACCTCGAGCGTGATGTCGAGCGCGCCGCTTTCGCGGTTGGCCGGCGTGTCCAGGTAGGGCAGCGGCTGCGGGTCGCCGGCGGGCCGCTCGAAGGGCGCGCGAAAGGGCGCCAGCGCCTCGGTGGTGACGATCCACGGCGACACCGTGGTGGCGAAGTTCTTCGCCAGGAAGGGGCCCAGCGGCTGGTATTCCCAGGCCTGCACGTCGCGCGCCGACCAGTCGTTGAGCAGGCCCACGCCGAACAGATGTTCCTCGGCGCGCGCCAGCGGCACGGGCTCGCCCAGCGCATTGCCGCCGGCGGTGTAGAAGCCCAGTTCCAGTTCGTAGTCGAGCCGCTGGCAGGGCGCCAGCACCGGTGCGTCGCCCTCGCCCTTGAGCTGGCCGAGCGGGCGCTTGAACTGCTGGCCGCTGACGCGGATCGACGAGCCGCGCCCGTGGTAGCCGATGGGCACCCACTTGTAGTTGGGCAGCAGCGGGTTGTCCGGGCGGAACAGCTTGCCGACCGTGGTGGCGTGGTGGATGCCGGTGTAGAAGTCGGTGTAGTCGCCGATCTCGCAGGGCACGCCCATCTCGACCCTTGCCTGTGGCACCAGCAGGCGGGCCCAGGTGCCCTGCTGATCGCTGCCGACGGCCAAACCCGCCGAGATGGCGGCGCGCAGCTGGCTGCGCTGCGCCGGCGATTGCGCCATCAGCGCGTTCATGTCGGCGCTGTCGATCAGGCCGGTGGCGCGCAGGTCGAGCACCTGGTCGCCAATGGCCACGCCGATGCGCAGCGCCTCGCTGCTGCCGGCCAGCCGGAAGCGGCCGAAGGGCAGGTTCTGGATCGGGAAATCGGCATCGGCCGCGTTGGCGGATTCGACCCAGCTGCGCAGTTGCGGCGCGTGCGTGGCGTTGAGGGAAATGGCGGTCATGAACTGGCGTTTCTGGAGGGTGGAAGGGGGACGGCTCAGGCCTTGAAGTTGTCCTTCAGGCCGGCCCAGCAGTCGGCGTAACCGTGGTCGAGCGCAGGGCTGTTCATGGCGAACGCGGTCGGGATGAACTTGTAGCGGCTCTCGAACATGAAGGCCAGCGTGTTGTCCAGCTTGTGCGGCTGCAGCGCGCCGTGGCTGGCCTTCTCGAAGGCTTCTTCGTCGGGCCCGTGCGGCACCATGACGTTGTGCAGGCTGGCGCCGCCGGGCTTGAAGCCGCCCGGCTTGGCGTCGTATTGCCCCAGCACCAGCCCCATGAATTCGCTCATCAGGTTGCGGTGGTACCAGGGCGGACGGAAGGTGTCTTCCATCACCAGCCAGCGCGGCGGGAAGATCACGAAGTCGCAGTTGGCGGTGCCGGGCGTGTCGCTGGGCGAGGTGAGCACGGTGAAGATCGACGGATCGGGATGGTCGAAGCTGATCGAGCCGATGGTCATGAAGTGCGCGGTGTCGTATTTCACCGGCGCCAGGTTGCCGTGCCAGGCCACCACGTTGAAGGGCGAGGCGCTGGCCGGCGCGCGCCAGAAGCGGCCGCCAAATTTCTTGATCAGTTCGTAGCCTTGCGCATCGTCTTCAAAGGCGGCCACGGGGGCCTGGAAGTCGCGCGCATTGGCCAGCCCGTTGGAGCCGATCGGGCCCAGCTCGGGCAGGCGGAATTGCGCGCCATAGTTCTCGCAGACATAGCCGCGCGCCGCGCCCTGCCCGGCCTGGGCGTCGGGCAACGCGACCTTGAAGGCCACGCCACGCGGGATCACCGCGATCTCGCCGGGCCGCACTTCGAGCACGCCCATTTCGGTGGTGATGAGCAGGCGGCCCTGCTGCGGCACCAACAGCATCTCGCCGTCGGCGTTGACGAAGGCGCGCCGCGTCATCGATTGCGTGGCGACGTAGACGTGCGCGGCCACGCCGGTCTGCGCTTCGGCGTCGCCGTTGGCGGCGAGCGTGCGCATGCCGTCGACGAAATCGGCATCGACGCCCTCGGTGGGAATCGGCGCCCAGCGCAGCGGCTCGGGCGCCAGCGCGGTGGCGCGGTCGCCGCCGGTGGTCCACAGCGGCTGCGTGTAGGGCTGGTAGCGGCCGGCCACCACCGAGGGCTGGCGGCGGTATAGCCAGGTGCGGCGGTTCTCGTGGCGCGGCGCGGTGAAGGCGGTGCCGGAAATCAGCTCGGGGTAGAGGTCGAAGGGCGCGCGCTGCGGGCTGTTGCGGCCCTGCGGCAAGGCGCCGGCCACCGCTTCGGTGGCGTACTCGTTGCCGAAGCCGCTCTGGTAATGCAGCACGGCGGTGACGGGTGGGCTGTTCATGCTTGTTCCCTTTCTTGATACACCGCGGCTCAGGCCGGGCGCGCGGCCTGCAGTGCTTCGCGCAGCACGCCCAGGCGGCCGATGTGGTTGGCCAGCAGCAGCACCAGCCGGGCGTTGAGCGCATGGCTTTCTTCGGTGCCCAGGCCCTGGTGCGCCTCGATCAGGGCTTCGTAGAAATCATCGGGCGCCTCCAGGTTCGGCGCAGTGATCAAGGCAGTGGCGGTGTCGTTCATGGGGTCACTCCAGGTGCGCGAGCGCGCGTGCATGGGCGGCGCGGATCTGCGCCGCGCTGGGCTGGCGCCAGCGCGCGCACACGTGCTGATCGGGGCGCAGCAGGTAGACCGTGCCGGCGCGCGCGTCGTAGCGCTGCGCGGCCAGCGCGGTGGCGGCGCCGAGCGGCACGCGAACCGTGTTCAGCGCGATGCCGGCTTCGGCCACTGCACGCAGGCTGGTCGGGTCGTCGCCAAACACCAGCGCGGTGAAGCCGGGCGCGCCGCATTGCTGCAGTAGCCAGGCATGGCCCGCGGCATCGGGCAGCGGCGCATCGGCGGCCACGGCGCCCGGCACCATCGGGCCCGCGAAGGCGGCGTCGCCGTGGTCGACATCGGGCGTGTTGAGCGGCGAGGCCTGCAGCACGGCCGGCACCGACAGGCGCCCGCTGTTGACCAGCGCGCGCGCAAAGGGGTGGCGCTTGCTCAGCTGCAGCACGGCATCGCGGAACAGGCGGCTCACCTCGCTCTTGGGCGTGATGAAGTCGGTGGCGCGGGTCGAGTGGCGGATGTTCTCGTCGGCCGCGTATTCGCGCTCGCCGGCGTAGCTGTCGAGCAGCGCGTCGGGCGCCTCACCGCGCAGCACCGCCACCAGCTTCCAGGCCAGGTTTTCGGCGTCCTGCACGCCGGAGTTGGCACCGCGTGCGCCGAAGGGCGAGACGCCGTGTGCCGAGTCGCCGACGAACAGCACGCGGTCGTGGCGAAAGCGTTCCATGCGCATGCAGGCGAAGGTGTAGACGCTGGCCCACTCCAGCTCGAAGTGCGCATCGCGGAAGGGCGAATCGGCCAGCAGCGCACGCACGCGCGGGATGATGTTCTCGGGCTTCTTCTCGTGTTCGGGGTCGGCCTCCCAGCCGAGCTGGAAGTCGATGCGCCAGACGTTGTCGGGCTGGCTGTGCAGCAGCACGCTCTGGTTGGGATGGAAGGCCGGGTCGAACCAGAACCAGCGCTCGGCCGGGAAGTCGAGCTTCATCTTCACGTCGGCGATGAGGAAGCGGTCCTTGAAGACGCGCCCCTTGCTCTCCTGCCCCAGCAACTGGCGCAGGCTGGAGCGCGAGCCGTCGCAGGCGGCGACGTAGTCGGCCGCGAGCTGGTAGCTGCCCTCGGGCGTCTCGATGGTCAGCAGCGCGTGGTCGCCCAGTTGCTGCACGCCGGCCACCTTGTTGTTCCAGCGGATGTCGATGTTCTGCAGCTGCGCGGCGCGCTCGGCCAGGTAGCCTTCGACGTAGTACTGCTGCAGGTTGATGAAGGCCGGGCGGGCGTGGCCGGCTTCGGGCAGCAGGTTGAATTCATAGACCTGCTCGTTCTTGAAGAACACCTTGCCGACGTTCCACGAGACGCCCTTGTCCACCATGCGGTCGCCGCAGCCCAGGCGATCGAAGATCTCCAGCGTGCGCTTGGAAAAGCAGATCGCGCGCGAGCCGGTGGACAGCGTGTTGTCGTTGTCCAGCAGCAGCACGCGCTGGCCCTGCTGCGCCAGGTCGATCGCCAGCGACAGGCCGACCGGCCCGGCGCCGACCACCACCACCGGGTGGCGCGCCGGCAGGCTGGCGTCCTGGTCGGCATGGCGGCGGTAGGCGAACCGCAGCGACTGGTAGTCCACGTCCGTCGGTGTCGACGGCGCTTTCAATACGGCACTCATGTCTTGTCTCCTTGTGCGCAAATCTGGGTTTGCGTCGGGTCACGTGACGGGGTCGGGCGTGCTAGTCGCTCAGCCTTCCAGCGACTTCCACATCTCGATGTCGCGCTCGGCGGTCCACACGCGCGGGTCGACGTACTGGGTGGCCTCGTCGTAGCAGCGCGTCACGTCGAAGGGCATGCAGTGGTCGAAGATGACCCAGTGGCCGTACTTGGGCTTGAGCTTGGCGTAGGCTTCCTTGTAGACCGTGTTGAGGTCCTTGCCGGCCTGGGCGCCGGCGCTCACGCTGGCGTAGACGTCGGCGATGAAGTCGCGCGTTTCGCTCAGGCCCTTGGCCACGGCCTCGGGCGTGGTGAGCGCGGCGCCGCGGCCGGGCACCAGCACCTTGGGCTGCAGCGCGGCCACGTTGTCCAGCGTTTGCGGCCAGTCTTTGAAGTAGGCGTCGCCGGCGTAGGGCGTGGCGCCGAACTCGACCAGGTCGCCCGACAGCAGCGCCTTTTCGCCCGGCAGCCAGACCACCGTGTCGCCCTTGGTGTGGCCGCGGCCGAGCTGCAGCAGCTGCACTTCCAGCTTGCCCAGCCACAGCGTCATCTTGCCGGTGAAGGTCATGGTCGGCCAGGTCATGCCGGCCGGCACGGTCTCGACGTTCTGGAACAGGCGCGGGAAGCGGCCGATCTCGCTGGCCTTGTCGGCCTCGCCGCGCTCGACGATCAGGTCGTAGGTGTCCTGGCTGGCCAGGATCTGCTGCGCGCCATAGGCGCTGGCGCCGAGCACGCGCACAGCGTGGTAGTGCGTCAGCACCACGTACTGGATGGGCTTGTCGGTCACTTCGCGGATGCGGCGGATGACGTCGGCGGCCATCGCCGGCGTGGCCTGCGTGTCGGCCACCAGCACGGCGTCGTCGCCAATGATGATGCCGGTGTTGGGGTCGCCCTCGGCGGTGTAGGCCCAGGCGTGCTCGGAGATCTGGCTGAAGGTGACCTTCTTTTCCTCGAGGTCGGCCTGGCTGGCGAATTTCTTGGTCTGGCTCATCGTGTGTCTCCTGGTGGGGTTTGCGGACGTTTGACTAAACGGAACGCATTTGCAATCAACGAATTTTTCGGGAGTCTAGAACCAAAATCAGTTAATGTCGAATCCTTTTTCAATGAACGAACGTTCGAGGCAAGGTCATGGCCACTGACAACGACCGCACCCAGCGCGGCATCCAGAGCATCGAGGTGGGCGGGCAGCTGCTGCGCGCACTGGTGCACCACGGCCGGCCGATGGCGCTGAAGGACCTGGCGCGCGAAGCCGACATGACGGCCGCCAAGGCGCACCCGTACATGGTCAGTTTCGGCCGTCTGGGCCTGATCGAGCAAGACGGCTCCAGCGGCCACTACCAGCTGGGGCCGCTGGCACTGCAGCTGGGCCTGATCAGCCTGCAGCAGGCCAACCCGGTGCACGTGGCGACGCCGCTCATTGCCGAACTGGCGCGCGAGATCGGCCAGACCACCGCGATCGCGGTGTGGGGCGACCGCGGCGCCACCATCGTGCACATTGCCGAATCGCCGGCGGCGGTGCACGTCAACATGCGCCACGGCACGGTGTTCTCGCTCACCGACACGGCCTCGGGCCGGCTGTTCGGCGCCTACCTCGAGGAAAGCGTGGTGCGCCAGTTGCTGGAGAAGGCGCGCCGCGCCCCGGCCGCCGCGCCGGAGCCGGGCATGCCGCCGCGCGCGCCGCTGCCGAGCTGGGCCGAGTTTTCAGCGCAGCTGGCGCAGGTGCGCACGCACGGCCTGAGCCGCTCGGAAGGCGAAATCGTGCCGGGCGTGAATGCGATGTCGGCACCGGTGTTCGACCACCGCGGTGCGATGGTGCTGGCGGTCACCGCCATCGGGCCGGCGGGCGTGTTCGATACGCGGTGGGACAGTGCGGCGGCGCTGGCGATCAAGGGGTGCGCGGACGCGGTGTCGCAGCGGCTGGGCAATGGGGCTGGCGCGAAATGAAGGTGTTGAAGGTGTGCCCTGGCGAAGCGCCGCGGGCCCTCACCCCCGCCCTCTCCCGGGGGGAGAGGGGGCAACACGGGCCCCGATTCCTCCCTCTCCCTCTGGGAGAGGGTCGGGGTGAGGGCATCCCCCGGCGCGCTCAGCCCTTCGCAGCTTCCAGCTGGTCGCGCAAGCGCATCGCCTCCCCGCGCGCCGCTTCGGCGAAATCATCGCCCGACGACGCATAGATGATGGCGCGCGAGGAGTTCACGACGATCGGCGCGTCTTCGCGCCAGCCCGCCTTGACGGTGGCCGCCGCATCGCCGCCCTGCACGCCCACGCCGGGAATCAGCAGCGGCACGGTCGGCGCCAGCGCGCGCACGCGCTCGATCTCGGCCGGGTAGGTCGCGCCCACCACCAGCCCGAGCTGGCCGTTCAGGTTCCACGCGCCCTGCGCTTGGCGGGCGATGTGCTCGTACAGCAGCGGCTCGCCCGGCACGCCGGCCAGGCGCTGCGCCTGCAGGTCGTCACCGCCCGGATTGCTGGTGCGGCACAGCAGGAAGGCGCCCTTGCCCTCGTATTTCAGGTACGGAACGATGGAATCGAAGCCCATGAAGGGCGACAGCGTGACCGCGTCGGCGCCGTAGCGCTCGAAGGCTTCGCGCGCGTACTGCTCGGCGGTGGAGCCGATGTCGCCGCGCTTGGCGTCCAGGATGGTCGGCACGTGCGGCGCGTTGCGCCGGATGTGTTCCATCAGGCGCTCGAGCTGGTCTTCGGCGCGGTTGGCGGCGAAGTAGGCGATCTGCGGCTTGAAGGCGATCGCCAGGTCAGCCGTGGCGTCGACGATGCGGGCGCAGAAGTCGTAGATCTTGCCGGCATCGCCGCGCATGGCAGCGGGCAGGCGCGTCGGTTCCGGGTCGAGCCCGACGCACAGCAGGGAGCCATTGCGCTGGCCGGCGGCGCGCAGCTGTTCGAGAAAAGTCATGCGCCGATTTTAGGTGGCCGACTCCGGCGCCCGGCGCGACGGGGGCCTAGGACGTGAAGGCCGCGGCGGCGCCGCACAGGTCGATCCAGGCGCGGCCCTTGTCGGCGCCGTTGCGCAGCAGGTAGGCCGGGTGGTAGGTGGCCACCACCAGCGTGCCGGGCCGCTGGGCCAGCGGCGTGGCCGGGCCGCGCAGCTTGCCGATGGGGGCGCGCTGCTGCAGGAGGAATTGCGCCGCCAGCGGCCCCATGGCCAGCACCATGCGCGGGGCCAGCGTGTCCAGTTGCTGCGCCAGCGCCGGTGCCACCGGTTGCGGCGCATCGTCGCCGGGCAGGCGCTCGCCGCGGTGCGTGCGCATCAGGTGCACCGGCAGTTCGCCGGTGTCCAGCCGCAACGCGCGCAGCATGTTGGCCAGCAGGCGGCCTTCGTCGCCCTCGAGCGGTTCGCCGTGGCGGCCGTGCAGGTCGGGGGGCATGTCGGCCACGATCAGCCAGCCGCCACGGGCATTCGCGGCGCCGAACAGGTGGCGCGGCATGTCGATCAGGATGTCGGCGCCGAGCAGGGCCTCGGCAGCAGCGCCTGCGGCAGATTGCGGGGCATGCGGTGCCGCCGGTGCCGCCCGTGCCGCCGAAGGGCGGGCGGCACCGGCGGGCTGCGGCTCGGCGACGCGACGCACCGGCTGCTCGCTGGGCGCGGCTGCGGTGGCATCGGGTTCAACCTGCGTCGACACGGCTTCGCGCTGCACCGCCGGCGCCACGGCGGCATCGGCCGCATGGGCCGCATGGGCCGCATTGGCCGAAGGCCACCACACCTTGATGCCCATTTCCTCCAGCATCGCGCGCTGGCGCGCGTCGAGCTGCAGGTCAGCCGGGCTGAAGTCGGTCGCGCTCATCGCAGCGCACCCCAGGCGCTTTGCTGCTCGTGCAGGCGCAGGCTCATCACGATGGCGTGCTCGCGCGCGCGGCCCTCGGCCGGGTAGTAGCCCTTGCGCAGGCCGACGCGGCGAAAGCCGTGCCGGGTGTAGATGTCGAGCGCGCGCTGGTTGCTTTCGCGCACCTCCAGCCACAGCCACTGCGCGCCCTGCCCGCGCGACCAGCCGGCCAGCGCCTCGAGCATCAGCGGGGCCCAGCCCTGGCGCTGGAAGGCCGGCGCCACGGTGATGTTGAGCAGGTGCACTTCGTCGACCCCCTTCATCGCGACGAAGTAGCCCAGCACCTGCTCGCCCGCCACCAGCATCTGGCAGTGGTAGCCGGCGAGCAGCGAATCGAGGAAGTTGTTGCGCGTCCAGGGGTGCGAGTAGGCGCTGCGCTCGATGACGCCGACGGCCTCCAGCCAGGCGTCGGTCATCGGCTCGAGCCGGGCTTCGCGGGACTGCGGTGACTGCGGAATGGCGCTCATGGAATGTTCTTTGCCGCGGCGCGCTCGGCCGTGGTCTGCGCGACTTTATCGCGAACGTAAAGCGGTGCGGCGTCGGACGGCGCCACTTGATGGCCCGCCGCCAGCAGCCCCGGCGCCAGCCGCAGCATGGCGCCGGCGGAGGGCAGCGCCGCGATGCGCGGGCCGGCCGGCAGGCGCTCGCCGTAGGCGGCAAAGGCGTTGCCGGCCAGCACCCAGCCGTCGGGCAGCTGCACGTCCTGCGGCGCCATCGCCTCGACCTCCGACTCGGCCTGCAGCGTACCGCCGTCGGCGGCCAGCGCATAGCGCGCGGTGTAGACCTGGTCCATGCGCGCATCGAGCACGGCCACCACCTGCGTGGCGCCCTGCAGGCGCGCCTCTTCGGCCACGGCGTGCAGCGTGTCGACCGGCAGCAGCGCCACGCCCGCGCCGAAACCCAGCCCCTGCGCCACGGCGCAGGCGGTGCGCAGGCCGGTGAACGAACCGGGGCCGCGGCCGAAGGCGATGGCGTCGAGTTCGGCCAGCGTCAGCCCCGCTTCGGCCAGCAGCTGCTGCACCACCGGGATGAGCGTGCTGGAGGCCTGCGCGCCGCCCGCGCCCTCGTGCGTGAACACGGCATCGCCGTGGCGCACGGCGACCGAGAGGCGGTCGGTGCTGGTGTCGAAGGCGAGCAGGCGGGGGGGCATACGGGTCGTCATGCGGGTCGGTGCAGGTCAGGCGGCAGGGTCGGGGCAGGTGATCGGCGCCGGCTTGCGCGCGGCCGGGGTGCCGAACACGCCGAACAGGATGCCGGCGGTCACCAGCAGCAGGCCGGCGATGAGGTTCCAGTAGAGCGGCTCGCCCAGGAAGAACACGGCGGCCAGCGCCGACGAACCGGGCACCACGGCGGTGATCATGGTGGAACGCACGGGGCCGAAGTACTGGATCATCCGCGTGAAGCTGATGCCCGAGACGACCACCGAGCCGACGCCCTGGAACAGCATCTGGAACCCGATTTCGCCCCAGGGCGCGGCGCTCAGGTGGCTCGTCAGCGCGCCGGCGCCCACCAGCAGCAGGTAGACCGGCACGTAGGTGAAGAAGGCGCAGGCGGTGATGGCGATGGTGGCGTGCACCGCGTCGAGCCCGTGGCGACGCGCCAGCACGCCGTAACAGCCCCAGCAGAAGGCGGCGCTCATGAACAGCAGGTCGCCCTTCCAGACCGCGCCGCCGTCGAAGGCGTGCAGCAGGCTGGCGCCGCCAACCAGCAGGTCGCCCGCGACGATCAGCACCAGTCCGGTGGCGCGTGCGGGGGTGATGCGGTCGTGCAGCAGCAGCACCGCCATCAGCGCCGTCCACAGCGGCAGGCTGCCCGGCAGCAGCACCGAAGCGTGCACCGCTGGCGCGAAAAAGAAGCCGCAATAGGCCAGTACCGCGTAGGCCACGCCGCCCAGCAGGCCCAGGAGCAGCGTCAGGCGCAGCGGCAGCGGCGACAGCCCGAACAGCGCGCCCGCCTTGGGCGCGCTGCGGCGCAGGCCGCGAACGATGGCCCAGCCCCAGGGCAGCAGGATCGCGCTGGCGGCGCAGATCCGCACGAAAGCCAGGTCGAAGGCGCTGAGCGTGCGCGCCGCCGAACCGCGCGCGACCACGATGAAGGCGGTCCACACCACCAGCGTGACGATGGCGGCGGTGATGCCGACGGCGCGCGGCGACAGGCCGGCCGGGGCGGCGGCGGGGCCGGATCGTGGTGCGGGAGCGGGAGCGCGGGGCATCGCCCGATTATCGAGGCCGGGATAATCTCGCGATGCTGTTCGCCCGTTTGTCCCTCGCGCCCCGCTCCCTGCGGCTTTCGTTCCAGACCTTTCGCGCAGCGGTGGCTGCGGGCCTGCTGGGTCTGGGCCTGGGCCTGGGGATGGCGCCCGCCGGCGCGCAGCCATTGCCGCACGAGGTCGACGCCGCGCTGCAACGCGCCAAGGTGCCGCGCGAAGCCGTGACGATGCTGGTGGCCGACGTGGACGGGCGCCAGCCGCCGCGCCTGGCCTGGCGCACCGACGCGCCGATGAACCCGGCCTCCGTCAACAAGCTGATCACCACCTTCGCTGCGCTCGACCTGCTGGGCCCGGCCTTCAGCTGGAGCACGCCGGTGTTCATTGACGGCGCGGTGCGCAACGGCGTGCTGGAAGGCAACCTCTACATCCAGGGCAGCGGCGACCCCAAGTTGGTGATCGAGCGCCTGTGGCTGCTGCTGCGCCGCGTGCAGGGCCTGGGCATCCAGCGCATCGCCGGCGACATCGTGCTCGACCGCAGCGCCTTCGATGCCGGCGCGCCCGACCCCGGCGCCTTCGACGGCCGCCCGCTGCGCGCCTACAACGCCGGGCCGGACGCACTGCTGGTGAACTACAAGTCGGTCGTGATGACCTTCCAGCCGGACGCCGGCGGCCAGACCGCGCACGTCAGCTATGCGCCGCCGCTGGCCGGGGTTGCGCTACAGGCCAGCGTGCCGCTGGCCGCCGGCAAGGGCGGCTGCGGCGACTGGCGCAGCGGCCTGCGCGCCGAGATCGACGCCAGCCGCATCACCTTTGCCGGCAGCTACCCGGCGGCCTGCGGCGAAGGCCAGTGGGCCAGCGCCTACGCCGACCCGGCCAGCTTTGCGGCGCGCGCCATTGCCGGCCTGTGGGGCGAAATGGGCGGCCAGCTGGGCGGCCAGGTGCGCGACGGCCGCGTGCCCGCCGGCCTTGCGCCCGCCTTCGAGCTGCAGTCGCCGCCGCTGGCCGAGGTCATCCGCGACATCAACAAGTACAGCAACAACGTGATGGCCGAGCAGGTTTTCCTGACGATTGGCCTACAGGGCCTGCAGGGCTCGCAAGGCCAGCAGCAGGGCAGCTTCGACAGCGCGCGCCGCGCCATGCGCCAGTGGTGGAACACCCGCATCGGCACCGGCGCCGGTCAGCCGGTGTTCGACAACGGCTCGGGCCTGTCGATGGACGGGCGCGTGAGTGCCGCGCAGCTGGGCGCGATGCTGCAGGCGGCGTGGCGCTCGCCCTCCATGCCCGAACTGATGTCCTCGCTGCCGATCGTCGGCGTCGACGGCACGCTGCGCAAACGCCAGCTGCGCTCCGGTGCCACCGCGCACCTGAAGTCCGGCACCATGGGCGATTTCGGCGTGTCGGCCGTAGCCGGTTTTGTCGACGGCGAGAGCGGACGGCGCTACGTGCTGGTGGCGATGATCAACCACCCGAACGCGAGTGCCGCGCGCGCGGCCTTTGATGCGCTGGTCGACTGGACGGCGCGGGAATAGCGGAAGGCCTCCGCGCTCCTGGTTCTCAAGCAGCCCGGTCGCTTTTGAGCGTTTGCCTTCTCGCGGCCGCGCCTGAACGCAGCGCTGGCCTCAAGGGGGACTCCACCGGCGCAACTGACTTCAGGCTATAGGACCCCGGGAACGGCCTCACCAATGAATAGCCGTAGGCTCCCTGAAGCTCCAGGCGGTGTGACAGCATTGCAATATTCGCATCGATCAATCTCGCAACATCTCTGCGCCCGCCCTTCCAGACCAATTCGTACAGCATCCGGCTGGACAGCGGCGTGTCCTTGTTATTGAAAAGCGCGTGTGCCAGCGCAAATCTTCCGGGGGACAGCGTGAGCGACTTGCCGCCAAAGATGACCTGGCGGCTCTTGGGAACGAACAGATAGGCGCCGTGCATGGCCGGGCGCAGGGGTCGATCCCATTGCCGCCGCAGCAGGAAATTGGACACGCAAAAGCGCAGTGAAGCCTCTGGCTGAGGAAGCACCGCAATATCGTTGGCCGGGTTTTGCCGCATGAATCCCGACAAGAATGCGGCGTCCGTCGGGCGTGCCAGCAGCAACGCCGCGCCGCCAGAAGGCTGTTGCCCCGCCAGCGCAACCGCCTGCAGGAGATCGGAAGAGCCGACGAACACGTCGGGGTCGATCTCCCCGCTCCGCAGACGGGACGAATCCCGTGTCGCCCCCCCGGCCAGGATGACCGAGTGCCCAGCCTCCTCGATCGCCCGCTGCACTTGCCGGCGAATCCGGACGTCCGTTTCCGCCAGATACACCCGAAGCCGCGGACCGTCCGCGGGCCCGGTGCGCGTTGCAGCGGCGAGGGATTCGATGGAGGTCATGTTGGCATTCCAGTCTCGTCTGATTGAATTTCCGAGCAGTCAGCGACGGTCTGCATCGCGTGTTGACCATTCAGAACGGCCTACGCACTTAGTTGTCATTTGTGACTTGCTAAAAATTGTCGTTGCAGATTCATACCAAAACAAACTTCCAGCGCACCACGGGACGTTTCTTACGCAACGTCGAGACGTTTCGTATGCCACTTCCCAGGGAAGTTTGCAGCTTATTCAAATGATCTGATCACCCACCTGATCGTGGAGGAAGTCGAGGCGAACTTCCCGCGCCAAATGAAGCAGCGGGGCGTCGCTCATCGACGCCCGTCTTGACAGGTTGGCACGGTTTGCACCCCAACGGCTGCGCCATCCATGGACGTGATTTCCATGTCGCAGCGCAAAGGGCCGGCATTGCGAGCGCGAACGCGATAGCTCGCTCCCTTGCGGGGCGTCAACATCTTGCCAACCCATTGGCAACTTGCGCCCGGATGCCAGGTTTTCGTGCGATCAAGCGAACTATAGGATTGCGAACCATAGCTCGACCATTGGCCTGCAATGACGATGGGCTGGTCAGCAGGTGCCGAGATCTTCCAGGGTCCCTTTGCATCCGGATCGCGATAGTACGAATCCATGGCCTGAAGGTAGGCAACTCGCTGACCAAGCGCACAAGGCATCTCGTCGGACGCCAGATTGATCTTCGCCCTGAATTGGGTGTTCACGCCGAAATCAGATTCGAAATAGAACACCGGATCATCGGGCGCGCCGGCATAGTTGTATTCGGGCTTTGGATAGCCGGCGCCGTACATGCCACAGGCACTAAGAAACAACACCATAGACGCCCAGGAAGAAATTTTCATCAAAGTCATCAATTCAGCCTTCTAGCGCGAACCGTGTGGCCGCCACCGCTAGCGGAGCATCGCCCCTCAGTGGCGCTGATTAGAGTGTTGTCGCAGCTCAGTTCATTACCATTGGTCCTACCCCTACTGGTGCCGGCGTTTGCCTGGAGGCTGATGCCGTTTTGTGAGCCCAGGCCCACGGTGACGCCCCCGCCAAAGGAGTTGCCCGAGTTCTGGCTGGCGGTGACCGCGCTGTTCTGCGCGGCCAGCAGGTTGATGTTGCGCTTGGCCTGCAGGCTGATGCCCTGGGCCTGCAGCATGGCCCCTTGCATGTTGATGTCGTGGGCCGACTGATAAGTCGTGCCGAGAATGGCCACAAAGCCGTCAGTCGGACGGAGTCGGGATGAAGGTAAATGGGTGACCTTCCCCACGGTGCTCTCGGCTCCGCTGTGCGGCAAAGACTGCTGCTCGCTACTGTGCATCCCATTCGGCCGGCTTCAAGCCAATCGCCAACGGCACCTCGCAAGCGTCGAGTTCACCAGCTTCGTCGAAGTGCTGATGAGCACCGGCGAAGCCTTTCGCGGCGACCTCCATGACCAACCTCGCATAGTGGACTAGACCAGCCTGATTACCGTTGACGCTTATTCCTTCACCGTGCAGGCTCTTCCTGACCTCCAGGAACAGAGTCGCCGCACCGTCGGCCTGGACAGATGCGTCATCCACACGGCGAAGCAGTTCAAGTACATCGTGAAGCGAAGGCGGCTTGCTTGCGTTCATGCGTCACTTCTCCTCAGGAAGAAAGATGTGCTTGTTGTCTTGCGAGATGAACTGCTCTTTGCCATTTGGCTTGGTCACAGTTCGTCCCGTCTCGATCTCTAGTTCCTGCCCTGCACTCAGAGGTTCGTCAGCAAATAGTTCACTCAACTCTTTATTGCCGACCTGGGGCAACAGCGCAGAAAGGCTCTTGAATACATGCACCTCAATAACGCCCCACTCCAGCAAGGCAGCAAGGTAGCCATGCCAGATCAGGACAACCTCATCCGTTGAACCACGCCATTCGAGCTGACGTGTAATTCGGTTGCGCAATTCTTCTTCAGTCGGGTAGCCGTTAATCATTATGGTTTCCTTGGAATGTAGACCGTGCCTTGTGAGGTAATCACAGTTACACCCTGAATTTTTGAACCAGACTGGGAGTCATTTCCAAATGCTCGTCCAATCCCGAGCTCCGCAATCTCCGGCGTCATCCCTACTTGCCCCCGCGCATCAATGATGATGTTGCCCAACTGTCCTCGCGCACTCATGATCGTGCTCGACAGAGATTTAGACAAACCATCCGCTGTCTGGTTGACCACCTTGCTCATCGTCTTGAGTTCGACTTTCGTGCCGTCAATGAAGAAGTCCGCAGTACGCTCGGCATTGGTCGCTGGAATCACCTGTACGGTTTTTCCACCGGACCCCATCTCACCAATAAAACTCTGCGCTGCGGTCGTGAGGCCCTTCGTTGAGCCAATAAGTTTTCCGGTTGCTGTCACTCCCCCATTTGCCCCGTTTCTCTTTGGCCTCGTCCCGATCCTCCATTTACCCCCACCCGCACTGCCAATCCACACTCCCGTCAGCGCATCTGCCAATGAGCCCTCAGAGTCCGCGCGCAGCGTCGCTGCAGCACTTGTGATTGTTATGTTCAAGGCAATCACGTCGCCCTGATCGATCTGCTCGCCCTTGGCCTTGAGGTCCGTTGCCACGGCCTTGAGTTGCGCCAATGATCCGCCTACGCAGTTCACCTCGCCAGCGCAATTCTCATAATTCTGAATCGCGCTGTACACCGTGAGAGTCGCTTCGGCGCGATCACTGGCAATTCTGTCGTAGCGCTTCTCGATCTCTGCAGTGTCGCAACTTGCATTTTTGCTGCACGCGTCAATCTCCGCTGCCCTGGCCTGACGCTCTTGCGTGTTGAGCCCGCCGCGATTGCGTGGATCAGTGGAGTTGAGCTGATCCAACTTGCGGTCCACTTCCGTGTATTCAAACAAGCTCGGCGTCGTGCTTTGCGCGTTGCGCAGCAGCGCCAATGCTTCGGTGTATTGGCCGTTCTCGTTGCTGGCCACGGCCTGTTCAATGGCTTGGGCATCCGCGTTTGGGGGGGTGCTCGATACGTTCTTGGCCACGTTGGCCACGTTGGCCAGGGCGCTGGCATCGCTGTAGCTGACGCTGACCGACTGGCTGCTCGAACTGGTGTTCTGCCGGTTCTGCAGGTCGCTGCTGCTCAGGCTGGCCGTGCTTAGGCTGTTCTTGCTCTCCTCGGCCTTGCTGGTGATGGCACCTCCCTTGAGGTCGGTGTTGCCCTTGACGCTGATGTCATAGCCCCCTTCACTCGCAGCAATGCTGCTCTGGCCGACCGCGCTCAGGTAGTTGTGCCTAGCACCACGAACTGCTTGAGACGAAGAACCACCTGAACAATGGTCTCACCGCTTTGGTTGCTGAACTCGACCTCATAGGCCTCCTCGGGTTCTGAGAATTCAGCAACGACAACTCCAACGGAGCCCGTCAGTAGGCCTTCTTCCAGCAACGGCTGCGTCAACTGCACGGTGTCATTGATCTTCGGCTTCATAGCGCTTCACTTCACGAAGATTGTCGTTAGTTCTGGGGTATCGGAGCCCTGTCTATAAATCCATCCGCTACGAACTACTCCACTGCCCGCAGGGCCCGTCACAGGAATGTCCACCGTGAAGCGCGCACCGAATTGATCTACCTTGCCCGCAACAGCTGGATTGCTCATAACCCCTTGTCGTAGCTGCATCATCAGATCGTCGGCATTGCTCCTCGTAAAGCCCAGTGCCGACTCGAACAGCCCGCTGCTGCTTTGCTTGCTCGCGTAGTGGGTTGCGTCCTGCAGGCTCTGGATGTTCAGGTCGCCGCCGATGTCGGCCGCAACGCTCTTGCCGGCCACCTGCGCGCCGATCATGTTCACGTCGCCCCCGCTCTTGATGTTCAAGCTTTCGGTGGCGGTCACCAGGGTGTTGTCATAGCTCAGTTCATTGCCATTGGCCCTGCCCTTGCTGGTGCCCGCGTTGGCCTGGAAGCTGATGCCGTTTTGTGAGCCGAAGCCCACGGTGACGCCCCCGCCCATGGATTTGCCCGAGTTCTGGCTGGCGGTGACCGCGCTGTTGGCCGCGGCCAGCAGGTGGATGTCGCGCTTGGCTTCCAGGCTGATGTCCTGGGCTTGCAGCTTCGCGCCCTGCATCGTGATGTCGCTCTCGCGGGCCTTGATGTCGATGCTGCCGCCTTGGATGTTGGTGCCGCGCTGCTGGGTGTAGGCCTCGGCGCTGCGCGATCGCTGCGAGCTGCTCTGCACGCTCACGCTGACGCCGAAGGCCGCTCCGGCCGGGTCGCCGCCCGTGCCTACGTCGCTCAGGCTGGCGATGCCGTTGTCCAGGGCACCGTTGGTGACCAGCTTGTAGGCGTCGTAGCCGGCTTTCAGGCGCAGCGCGTCTTGCAGGCGGCTGTCTTCGGTGTACTCGGCCTCCTTGGCCATGTCGTAGGCGCGGGTGATGAGGCTGCCCACGGTGCCGGTCAGCTCAGCGCCCACGGTCAGGCTCTTGCGCTGGGCGTTATGGGTGCTGGTGCCGCTGGAGCTGGCCGCGCTGAGGGTGACCGCGTTGGCGCTGAGGGTGACCTTCTTGTCCGCAAGGAGGTTGGCCCCTTCGGTGGTCATGTTGCCTTGGCCTGTGCCTGCACCTCAAATTAAACCTTAATCCAATTATTTTATCTTCAATATTTATTGAGGCCCGAGCAGCCCCAAATCTGGGCGCCTCAGATCAAACCTCTTCATCCCGACACTGATAGAAAGTGATTGTCGGCCCATAATCATGAGCCTCATTCAACAATAAAACCTCGAACCTCTTGTTTGGAAATGCTGTCAATAAAGAGATTTCCCACGATTTCTTTAATAAAATAGAGGCCGCATAAAAAGATTCTTCGCTTGCATCATCAGCATGTGAAAACAATTCGTAAATTCTGAATACGTTGAACTCTTTTTCAAACTGAATACTGCTTTTGGCGTGCTCAATGAATTTTAAAATACTCTCCTCAAGGTGTCCATCGGTATTTTTTTTCAGCAGTGTGACTTCTTTGATTGCTGAAAATTCCGGAAAAATTATCCGGCAAATTGCAATTAAATCATCCGGGTGAAATTTAAAATTGATGTAATCAAACCAAGCGGGAGAAATAGGAGGAGTGCATTTCTCCCCCCATTGCGTTATCGCCGCAGGCTCCGTCCAGAAAGGAATAATGTCTGTAGTGTTCATGGGATGTCATCTCGAGTTGCTGGTCGAACTGGATCCATCAAGATAGCCATCTTAATAAGTTAATTCATTTCAGCGGCTTGATTGAAGACATGTTGATAACGAAATTTCCAAGATCAAGGCCCACTGGAAACAATAAAGAGCCATGACCGTCCATCAATCAAGATTGAGAAGGCGTTTGATAAGAATTGGATGATTTGATCATTTCAAATTCATCCAATAGAAACGCATTCGCTCCAAGACGTTTGGATTGGCCGCTATAAGCTGAGCAGCTCGCTTGGTTTGGTCGGAATTTTCATTCCCAGCATCGAATCCTTCCTCAAACGAAGCGACAATCAAAAGGCACAATGCAGATTGCGCATCGAAATCAAGAAAGCCCTCTTCCAATACATCAAACATGAGATTCAATCTTTTTGAATCCGCAAACTCAATTTCCCAATCTTGCTCTCTTCCTGTGGCCATCAAACCCAAAGTGCGATTAACAACCATCTCAGCAGCAGCCGAAGCTCCGCAATAATTAAAAGACATGTTTAAAGCTCCGGATATGCAGTTTTTACGCCACTACTACTTGGGACTAGGCGCACGGAAGAAGCAGGCGCGAATGATTCGTCCGGCATGATGACTCGAGCGGGGAAGTCTTTAGGAATAGGTATAGAGATTGGGCCATTGTTCAATTTCCCCAAGTTCTCCTGAATAAAACGAGCGGCTGCTGAAGCCCCCGCATTAGCATGCGAACGGGCAAAGTGGATACGGTCTTTGCCGCATCGGGGCGATGCTCGTGGGTTCGGAGGGAAAACGGGTGGAACTAAGTCCGCATTCAGTGAAGCCGTTAACAATCGATCCGATACTCAATGTAACTATGACGAAGTGCGCGGCAGAAGATCCCGACCACGCGCTCATGCAGCCCAGCCAGCCGGCCTCCCGCACACCTCACCCTGGCCCCTCCCGCCGCAAGCTGTTCCCCAGCGCCGTCTTGCGCAGGATCACCGCGAAGGTCTGCACGTGCGCCGGCTGTGCCTCATGCAGCCGCCACAGGATGCCTGGCGTGCGCACCGGCGTCGGGTTCTCCAGCGGGATCAGCTTCAGGCCGGTCATGGTCTTGGGCACGGCGTTGATGGCGACGATCGAACCGATGCGGGTGCGCGCCACCAGCGCCAGCATCGGCGCCACGGTGGACATCTCGGCGACCACCAGCGGCTCGGCGCCGGCGGCGCGAAAGCATTCGTCGAGCATGGTGCGGGTGGAGAAATGGGTCGACATGAGCACCAGTTCCTGGCGGTGCAGCTCGACCATGCGGATGCGCTTGCGCGCGGCCAGCGGATGGTCCTTGGCCACCACCAGCACCATCTCCTCGTTGTAGAGCGGCTCGAACCACAGCTGCGCCGCGTCGTGCGGGCGGTAGGCAATGCCCAGGTCCAGCTCGCGTGACTTCACCCGGTCGACGATGACTTCGGCCGACAGCTCTTCCACCCCAATGCGCACGGTGGGGTGCCGCGCCAGCGACTGCGCCACGCATTCGGGAATCAGCCCGATGTTGAAGGTGTGGGTGGCGCCCACCCGCACGTTGCCGCTGAGCTGCCCGCTGCCGGGCTTGAGCAGCGCCACGCCGTGGTCGACCTCCTGCAGCGCGCGCGCTGCGTAGCCGCGCAGCAGCTCGCCCGCCTCGGTGGTGACCACCTTCTTGCCGATGCGCTCGAACAGGGGCTGGCCCAGCTCGTCTTCCAGCTGGCGGATCTGGTGCGAGAGGGTCGATTGCGTCACGTGCACGCGCTCGGCGGCCCGCGTGAAGCTGAGGCAATCCGCCAGGGCGACGAAGTAGCGCAGATGCCGAAGCTCCATGGAAACCCCCGCGAATGATCGATGCCATCGATCATATCCATGGAAATTCATCATTTGCGATGGGCTGTGTACCGGCCTATCGTCCGCCCCAACACAGGCCCCGCCGAGGGCCGCCGGAGACAAGCCCCATGAGCGACTACAACCAGGACGCGATCACGCGCGACGTCCTTGCGGCCTTTGCCAACACGCCGGACGCGCGCCTGCGCGAGCTGATGACGGCGCTGGTCAAGCACCTGCATGCCTTTGCCCGCGAGGTCGACCTGACGCCCGAGGAATGGCTGGCCGGGCTGAAATTCCTCGACGCCACCGGGCGCATCTCGACCGACAAGCGGCCCGAGTTCATCCTGCTGTCGGACACGCTGGGCCTGTCGATGATGGTGGTGGCGCTGGCCCAGGCACGCGCCAGCGGCGCCGCCCACGGCGCCACGCCGCCGACCGAGGCCACGGTCGAAGGCCCCTTCTACTGGGCCGGTGCGCCCGACGTGCCGCTGGGCGGCGACATCGGCGAGGGCGTGTCCGGCGAACCCACGCTCTACATGGGCCGCGTGACCGATGTCGACGGCGCGCCGCTGGCCGGCGCCCTGCTGGACGTGTGGTCCGGCGACGGCGACGGCTTCTACGACGTGCAGTTGTCCGCCGAGCCCAGCATGAAGGCGCGCGGGCGCTTTCGCACCGATGCGCAGGGCCGCTACTGGTTCTGGTCGATCCGCCCGAACTTTTACCCGGTGCCGCACGACGGGCCGGTGGGCGACATGCTGCGCGCCACGGCGCGCAGCATCTACCGCCCGGGCCACATCCACATGCAGATCTCGGCGCCCGGCCACGTGATGCTGACGACCCACCTGTTCGTGGCGGGCAGCCCCTACCTGAACGAAGACGCGGTGTTCGGCAAGCGCGACAGCCTGGTGGTGGATTTCGAGCAGCACCCGCCCGGCAAGGCGCCGGACGGGCGCGAGATGCGAACGCCCTACCACTCGACCAGCTACGACTTCCGCCTGGCGCCGCGGGGAACGCCATGAAGATCGGCAAGGCCACCGTGCCGCGCACGGCCATCTCCACCTCCGACGAACACAGCATCGTCATCCGCGGGCACGACCTCTCGCGCGAGCTGATCGGCAAGATCTCCTTCGTCGAGCACTTCTACCTCTTGCTCACCGGGCGGCACGGCAGCCCCGGCGAGATCGCGGTGCTCAACGCCACGCTGGTGGCGATTGCCGAGCACGGCCTGGTGCCCAGCGTGCAGGCCGCGCGCATGACCTTCGCCGCGGCGCCCGATGCGATGCAGGGCGCGGTGGCGGCCGGCATCCTGGGCTGCGGCTCGGTGGTGCTGGGCTCATCCGAAATTGCCGGGCGTTTCTACAGCGAGATCGATGCGCAGGTGACGGCGGGCAGCGCGCTGGCCGACGCGGCGCTGGCCGTGACGCAGGCCTGGCGCAACGCCGGGCGCGCCATTCCCGGCTACGGCCATCCGCTGCACAAGGAACGCGACGCGCGCGTCGGCGCGCTGTTCGACGCGGCGCAGGCCGCCGGCACCGACCCGCGCTTCGTCGCCATCGCCGAGGCGGTGGAAGCGCTGCTGCCGGGGCTGCTGGGCAAGCCGCTGCGGCTCAACGTGTCGGGCGCCATTCCGGCGGTGCTGCTGGGCGCCGGCTTTCCGGTGGAAGGGCTCAAGGGCGTGCCGATCCTGGCGCGCACCGCGGGGCTGGTGGCCCACATGGTCGAGGAGATCCGCCAGCCGATCGGCTTTGCGCTGTCCTACCAGGCCACGCGCGAGATGCAGTACGACGGCGACCTGCCCGCGGATTTCGGCAAGGCGCCTGCATGATCCCGGTGCTGCAAGGGCTGAAGGTGGTCGAGCAGGGCACCTTCATCACCGGCCCGGCGGCCGGCATGCTGCTGGGCGACCTGGGCGCCGACGTCATCAAGGTCGAGCAACCCGGCACCGGCGACCCTTTTCGCGCCTTCAGGAACGGCCTGTACAGCCCGCACTACCAGACCTACAACCGCAACAAGCGCAGCATCGAGCTGGACACGCGGCAGGCCGCGGACCTGGCGGTGTTCGATGCGCTCATTGCCGATGCCGACGTCTACATCCAGAACTTCCGCCCCGGCGTGGCGGAAAAACTCGGCGCCGGCGCGCAGCGGCTGCAGGCGCTCAACCCGCGCCTGGTCTACTGCGCCATCAGCGGCTTCGGCCCCACCGGCCCGGCGGCCGACCGGCCGGCCTACGACACGGTGGCGCAGGCCGCCAGCGGCTTTCTCAACCTGCTGATCAACCCGCAGAACCCGCGCGTGGTGGGCCCGGCCATTGCCGATGCGCTGACCGGCTACTACGCCACCTACGGCGTGCTGGGCGCGCTGTTCGAGCGGCAGCGCACCGGCCTCGGGCGCAAGGTCGAGGTGTCGATGCTGGAGGCGATGACGCACTTCAACCTCGACGCCTTCACCCACTTCTTCCAGGCCGGCGAGGTGATGGGGCCGTACAGCCGGCCGAGCGTGTCGCAGTCGTACGTGCTGCGCTGCGCAGACGACCAGTGGATCGCGCTGCACATGTCCTCGCCCGAGAAGTTCTGGCGCGGCCTGGCGCAGGCGATCGAGCGCCCGCAGCTGCTCGACGACGCACGCTTTGCCACGCGCGAAGCCCGCATCGAGCACCAGGAAACGCTGATCGAGCTGCTGGGCGAACGCTTCGCCACGCGAGCGCGCGCCGACTGGTGCGAGCGCCTGGCGCGCGAGGACGTGCCGCACGCGCCGATGTACGACACCAGCGAGGCGCTGAACGACCCGCAGGCGCAGCACCTGGAACTCACGGCCTCGGCCGTGCACCCGCAGATGGGCCTGTTCCGCACGGTGCGCTCGCCGGTCAGCTTCGACGGCGAGCGCTCGCTGGTGGTGCGCCCGCCGCCGACCTTGGGCGAACACAACGAAGAGATCCGAGCCGAGCTGAGAAAACCAACGAGGAGACACGAACCATGAAGACGCACCACTCCCCCGGCATCGGGCGGCGCACCGCCGTCACGGCCATCGCGCTGGCTGCGGCCGGGCTCAGCATGGCGCAGCCCAAGGCCGGCACGCCGATCCGCATCGGCAGCACGCTGGCGCTGACCGGGCCGCTCTCGGCCACCGCGCAGGTCCACAAGCTGGTGGGCGACATCTACATCGAGCAGGCCAACCAGCGCGGCGGCTGGCTGGGCCGCCCGCTCGAGTGGGTGGTGAAGGACGACCAGTCCAAGCCCGACCTGGCGCGCACGCTGTACGAGCAGCTGGTCACGGCCGACAAGGTCGACCTGCTGATGGGGCCCTACGCCACCGGCGCCATTCTCTCGGCGATGGGTGTGGCGCAGCGCTACAACAAGGTGCTGGTGCACCACACCATGGGCATTCCCTCGCTGGCCAAGTACGACATGGCCTTCCCGGCCTGGTCGCTCGGCTCCGACCCGCAGACCACCGTGCCCAACACCCTGTTCGACGCGCTGGCCGCCGGCCCCAAGCCGCCGAAGACGGTGGCGGTGGTGACCAGCAAGTTCCCCTCGATCCAGTTCATGAGCGCGGGTGCGCGCGAGGTGCTGAAGAAGCGCGGCCTGACTGAGGTGCTGTTCCTCGAATGGGACTTCGGCAACCGCGACTTCGGCCCCATTGCCAACCGCGTGAAAGACGCCAAGCCCGACTTCGTCTGGGTCGGCGCGATCGGGCTGGAAGGCAACCTGCTGCTGGAGGCGATGAAGAAGATCGACTACGTGCCGCCGCAGCACTTCTACCTGTACCCGGCGCCCGGCCCGCTGCTGGCATCGCCCGACGCCAAGGGCGCACTCTCGGCCACCATCTTCGAGGCGCAGCCGCCCTTCACCTCCAACCTGGGCGCCGCCGAGTTCGTGAAGCTCTACAGCGAGCGCGCCGCCAAGGCCGGCTTCACCGACACCGCGGTGGAAACCCAGGCCGCCGCTTCATACACCGCCTGGCAGATCCTGGAGGCCGGCGTGACCGGCACGCAGAGCCTGGACGACAAGAAGATCGCCGACTACCTGAAGACGCACAAGGTCGACACGGTGCAGGGCAAGCTGCGCTTCGACGGCACCGGCAACTTCGGCGACGACCTGATGCGCATCAAGCAGATCCAGGACGGCAAGTGGGTGGTGGTGTGGCCCAAGGAAGTCACCTCCGGCGGCGCGAAGTTGATGGTGCCCTGACCGCGACGACATGCCCAGCCTGTCGCTGCTGTCCCAATCCATTCTCTCGGGCGTATTCGTTGGCGCGTTGTACGGGCTGATGGGCCTGGGCCTGGGCCTGAGCTGGGGCCTGCTGCGGCTGATCAACCTGGCGCACTTCGCCTTCGCCTTCCTGGCGGCCTACCTGTGCTTCCAGCTGGCGGCGATGGGCATGGACCCGTTGCTCACGCTGCCGATCCTGGTGCCGCTGTTCTTCGTGCTGGGCGCTGCCCTGCACTGGGTGATGGCGCGCTTCGCGATCTCGCCCTTCAACTCGCTGCTGCTGACCTTCGGGCTGACCGGCATCGCCGAAAGCCTGATCCAGTCGATCTGGACCGCCGACTTCCGCAAGCTCGAATCGCGCTACGCGCAGCTGAAGTTCAAGGTGGGCGAACTGTACGTGCCGGTGCCCGAACTCATCACGCTGGTGCTGGCCTGCGCGCTGTGCTTCGCGCTGTGGGCGGTGCTGCGCTACACCGACCTGGGCCGCGCCATGCGCGCCGCCGCGCAGGACGCACCGGTGGCCGCTGCCTTCGGCGTCAACGAGAAGGCGCTGGGCCTGCTGCTGGCCGGCACCTGCGCCGGCCTCGCCAGCGTGGCCGGCGTGTGCGTGGCGCTCAGCTTCACGCTGGCGCCCTCGCAGATGTACGCCTGGATCGGCGTGGTGTTCGCCGCCGTGATGCTGGGCGGCCTGGGCAGCGCGCTCGGCCCGCTGGTGGCGGGCGTGCTGATCGGCGTCAGCGAGGCGGTGACGATGGCGGTCACCGCGCCCTCGTGGGCGCCCATCGTGTCCTTCACCCTGCTCATCCTGATCCTGTTGCTGCGGCCGGGGAAAAGCACCTGATGAAGATCGCACGCACGCCCCTGGCCATCCTCGCCGCCGGCGCGGCACTGGCCTTCCTGCCGCTGCTGGGCCTGCCGGCCTTCTACGATTCGCTGCTCTACCTGGCGCTGCACTGGATCGTGCTGGCCACCTCGTGGAACATCCTGTCGGGCTATTCGGGCTACTTCTCCTTCGGCCACGGCGCCTTCTTCGGCGCCGGCATCTACACCAGCGCCAACCTGATGGCGCGCTACGACTGGCCCTTCCTGTGGACCCTGCCGGCGGCCGCTGCGGTGGCGGCGCTGCTGGGCGTGGCGCTCGGCGCGGTGGTGTTCCGCGTCAAGGGCGTGCGCGGCGAAGTCTTCGCGCTGCTCACGCTGGCGATCACCTTCGTGATCGGCACCGTCGTCACCAACACGCCGCTGGACGGCGGCAACGGCGTCTCGCTGGCCGGCGTGGCGGTGCCCAAGCTGGGGCCCACGCCCTCGGCCACTTTCTACCTGCTGGCGCTGGCCGCCGCCGTCGCCACCTTGCTGATCGCCTGGGGCATCCAGGCGAGCAAGTTCGGCGCCGGCCTGTTCGCGATCCACGACGACGAGGACGCCGCCGAGGTGATGGGCGTGCCGACCTACCGCTACAAGCTCGTCGCGCTGGCGATTTCCTGCGCGCTGGCGGGCGTGGCGGGCGGCATCCATGCGCTGTTCCTGTCCTATGTCACGGCGGGCGACGTGTTCACCATTGCCGTGCCGCTGACGGTGGTGCTGATGAGCGTGCTGGGCGGCACGCGGCACTGGGCCGGGCCGGCGGTCGGCGCGGTGGCCATCACCGCCCTGCTCTACAGCTTCACCGCGGCCGACCACGCGGTGGCGGGCAAGGCCGCCATCGGGGCGATCCTGATCGCCGCCATCCTGTTCATGCCCGAAGGCATCCTGGCGCGCGTCGCCCGGCTCTGGCGCGGCAAGGCAGCGCCCGCGGTGGCGGCGGCCCCAGCACCGCCCCCCGCCGCTGCCGCGCCCGCCCGGCCCGCGCCCTGCCGGGTTGCCGGCCAGCCGCACGACGAGGTGCTGCTGCGCGTGCGCGGGCTGGCCAAGTCGTTCAAGGGCGTGCATGCGCTGGCCGGCGTCGACCTGGAAGTGCGGCGCGGCGAGATCCTCGGCCTGCTCGGCCCCAACGGCTCGGGCAAGTCGACCTTCATCAACGTGGTCAGCGGCCATTTCGCGCCCACGCGCGGCGCCATCTGGTTCGAGGGCCGCAGCCTGAACGGCCTGCCGGCGCACCGCGTGGCGGGCAGCGGCATCGCCCGCACCTACCAGATCCCGCGGCCCTTCGCGCACCTGAACGTGCTGCAGAACGTGGCCATCGCCACGCTGTTCGGCGGCGCCGTGCGCGACCCGGCCGCGGCGCGGCGCCAGGCCATGCAGTGGCTGGAATTCACCGGCCTGGAAGACAAGCGCGATGCGCACCCCGACGACCTCAACCTGCACCAGCGCAAGTTCCTGGAACTGGCGCGCGCGCTCGCCTCGCGCCCGCGCCTGGTGCTGCTGGACGAGGTGCTGTGCGGCCTCACGCCCAGCGAGATCGACGACGCCGTGGCGCTGATCCGGCGCATCCGCGACCAGGGCGCGAGCATCGTCTTCGTGGAGCACGTGATGCGCGCGGTGATGGCGCTGACGGACCGCATCGTGGTCTTCAACCACGGCGAGATGCTGGCCGAGGGCGCCGCGCACGACGTGATGCAGCGGCCCGAGGTGATGACGGCCTACCTGGGAAGGGCGCTGCATGCTTGAAGTCCACGCCCTCGAAGTGGCCTACGGCGCGGCGCGCGCGCTGTGGGGCGTGTCGCTCTCGGTGCACGCGGGCGAACTGCTGTGCGTGGTGGGCCCCAACGGCGCCGGCAAGACGACGCTGATCAACACCCTGGCCGGCATGCTGCGCGCGCGCGGCGGGCGCATCGACTTCGAGGGCCGCGACATCACGCGGCTGGCGCCGCACCGCTTCTGCGAGGCCGGCATCGCGCTGGTGCCCGAGGGCCGGCGCCTGTTCACCGGCATGAGCGTGCTGGAGAACCTGGAACTGGGCAGCTACCTGCCGGGCCCCAAGGCGCGGCGGCGCGAGACGCTGGCGCAGGTGCTCGAGCTGTTCCCGGCGCTGCGCCAGAAGCTCGCCAGCCCGGCCGGCGAACTGTCGGGCGGACAGCAGCAGATGGTGGCGATCGCCCGCGCGCTGATGGCACGGCCGCGCCTGCTGCTGCTCGATGAGCCCTCGCTCGGCCTCTCGCCGCTGATCGTGCACGACCTGTTTGCCGCGATCCGGCGCATCAACGCGAGCGGCGTGTCGGTGCTGCTGGTGGAACAGAACGTGGCGATGGCGATGGAAGTCTCGCAGCGCGCCTACGTGCTGGAAGAAGGGCGCATGGTGGCCGAGGGCACGCCGCAGGCGCTGCTGGCCCAGCCGGAGATCGCGCGGGCCTACCTCGGCGTGTGAGCGCCCCGCCGGTTCAGGCGGCAGCGGCGCGCTGCAGGCGGTCGCGCACGCCTTCCCAGTCCGAGCCCACCGGCGGCGTCTCGATCCAGATCAGGCGCGCGCCGTGTGCGTCGAACTCGCGCAGCACGGCGAACAGCTGCTGCGCGGTGGCGGCGGCGTCGTCGGGCATGCGGCGCAGTTGCAGCTGGGTCGACGCGGTCTTGAGCACGGCGCGCGACCAGACCGCGATGTACGCGGCATCGGCGCCCAGCACGTCGAGCGCGGCCTGCAGCGCCTTGGCGTCCATCAGGCGCAGCTTGGCGTTGGGCGCGTAGTGCGCCTCCAGCGTGCCGGAGGCGCGCGGGTCGGGCGCGCCGACCTGCGCCCGGTCGCGCAGCGGCTCGCCGCAGGCGGCCTCGATCTGCTCGCGCGTGATGGCGCCGGGGCGCAGCAGCACCGGTGCGCCGCGGCTGCAGTCGACGATGGTCGACTCGATGCCGACATGGCACGGGCCGCCGTCGACGATCAGCATGCCGGCGTCGAATTCATGCTGCACGTGGGCGGCGGTGGTCGGGCTGACGCGGCCGAAGCGGTTCGCGCTGGGGCCGGCCAGGCCCATCACGCCGCGCTCGGCGCAGGCGTCGAGCAGCGCCTGCGCCACCGGGTGCGCCGGGCAGCGCAGGCCGATGGTGTCCTGCCCACCGGCGGCGGCGGCGCCCACGCCGCTCTGGCGCGAGACGATCAGCGTGAGCGGCCCGGGCCAGAAGGCCTGCAGCAGCTTTCGCGCGAAGGGCGGCAGCGGCTGCGCGAAGTGCGACAGCGCCTGTTCGCCATGCGCGCCGGTGGCCACGTGCACGATCAGCGGGTGGTCGCTGGGCCGGCCCTTGGCCTTGAAGATGCCGGCCACCGCCGCGTCGTTGCTGGCGTCGGCCCCCAGGCCGTAGACGGTTTCGGTGGGAAAGGCGACCAGCTGGCCGGCGCGCAATGCGCGCGCGGCCTTGTCGATGGTGGCGGGTTGCTGGCCGTCGAGGATCAAGGGAACTCCGCGCTGCACGTGAGGGGAAGGAACGGAAGGTTTGCGCGCGTCATAGCGGCGCGGGCAGGCCCAGCAGCGCCGCGGCCTGCGCGGCCACCGCCTGCACGGTCTCGACGCTGGCGCCGGTGATGTTCAGGTGGCCCATCTTGCGGCCGGCGCGTGGCTCGACCTTGCCGTACAGGTGCAGGTGCGTGCCGGGCAGCGCCAGCACGTCGCGCCAGGGCGGCTCGACCGGGTTGGCGCCCTGCGCCAGCCAGAGGTCGCCCAGCAGGTTGAGCATGATCGCCGCGCTGTGCTGGCGCGGCACGGTCAGCGGCAGGCCGGCCATGGTGCGCACCTGCAGCTCGAACTGCGAGATGTCGCAGGCGTCCAGCGTGTAGTGGCCGCTGTTGTGCGGGCGCGGTGCCATTTCGTTGACCACCAGCGCGCCGTCGGCCAGCACGAAGAATTCGACGCACAGCACGCCGACGTAGTCCAGGCCCTGGGCAATCGCGCGGGCCGCGTCGAGCGCGCGCTGCGCAATGTCGGCCGGCATGCAGCCGGGCCAGGCCTGCGTCACGGCCAGGATGCCGTCGCGGTGCAGGTTGCGCTGCGGCGCGAAGTGCACGTCGCGCCCGTCGCGCCCGCGCGCCACGATGACCGAGCATTCATAGGCCAGGTCCAGCATCTTTTCCAGCACGCAGGGCACTTCGCCGACGGCCTGCCAGGCGGCGTCGAGCTCGGCCTTGCTGCTCACGCGTTGCTGGCCCTTGCCGTCGTAGCCCAGGCGGGCGGTCTTGAGGATGCCCGGCAGCAGGTCGGCCGACACCGCCGCGAGGTGGTCGCGCTTCTCGATGACGGCGTAGGGCGCGCAGGGCACGCCGCAGCGCACGAAATGGCCCTTCTCGCGGATGCGGTCCTGCACGATGGCGACCGCCTCGGCGGCCGGCGAAACCGGGTGGTCGCCGGCCAGCGAGGCCAGCGCGTCGGCCGGCACGTTCTCGAATTCGGTGGTCACGGCGTCGGCCAGGTTCGACAGGCGGGCCAGGCCGTCGCCGTCGAGGTAGTCGGCATGCACGTGGTGGTGGCTCACGCGGCCGGCGGGGCTGTCGGCGTCGGGGTCGAGCACCGCCGTGAAGTAGCCCATTTCCTGCGCGGCATGGACGAACATGCGGCCCAGCTGGCCGCCGCCGAGCACGCCCAGCGTGGCGCCGGGCAGGAGGATCGGGGCTCCTTCGTTCACAGGGCACCTCCGCCTTGCGGCGTGAATGGCGAGACCGGCGCCGCCTCGGCCAGCGGCGGCAGCGTCATGGCGCGTGCCGCCTCGGTCTGGCGGGCGCGAAATTCTTCCAGCTGCTGGCGCAGCGCGGGCTGGGTGGCGCCCAGCATGGCCACCGCGAACAGCGCCGCGTTGGCGGCGCCGGCGGTGCCGATGGCGAAGGTGGCGACCGGCACGCCCTTGGGCATCTGCACGATGCTGTAGAGCGAATCGACACCCTGCAGGTGGCGGCTGGCGACCGGTACGCCCAGCACCGGCACGGTGGTCTTGGCGGCCAGCATGCCGGGCAGGTGGGCGGCGCCGCCGGCACCAGCGATGATGGCGGCCAGGCCGCGCCCGGCCGCGCTGTCGGCGTAGGCGAACAATTCGTCGGGCATGCGGTGCGCCGAGACCACGCGCGCTTCGTGAGCGATGCCGAATTGCTGGAGAATCTCGACCGCGTGACGCATCGTCTCCCAATCGGAGTTCGAGCCCATCACGACGCCGACCTGAATTGTTTGGTTCATGGTTCCAATTTTACGTTTCACCCCAAGCTGAGACCGATGATCGATATCACCCTCGAAAACTTCCAGACCGATCTGATCGACGGCTCGATGACCACCCCCGTCCTGCTGGACATCTGGGCCGAATGGTGCGGCCCCTGCAAGCAACTGGGCCCGGTGCTGGAAAAGCTGGAAACCGAATACGGCGGGCGCTTCACCTTGGGCAAGCTCGACGCCGACAAGGTTCCGCAGATTTCCCAGCAACTCTCGCAGATGTTCGGCGTGCGCAGCATCCCGTTTTGCGTGATGTTCGTCGGCGGCCAGCCGGTGGACGGCTTCGTCGGCGCCATTCCGGCCGAGCAGATCCGCGAATTCCTGGACAAGCACGTGCCGGCCGCGGAAGAGCTCGAAGCCGCGCAGGAAGAAGAAGCGGCCAGTGCCGCGCTGGCCGAAGGCGACACCGAGGGCGCGCTGGAAAAGCTGCAGCACGCGGTGGCGACCGACCCGGCCAACAACGACGCGCGCTTCGACTACGTCAAGCTGCTGCTGCAGGAAGGCCGCACCGACGACGCCAAGGTGGCCTTTGCCCCGGTCATCGCCCAGAGCGCCGCGGTGCGCCGCTTCGACGCGCTGCAGCGCTGGATGGACGCGATCGACTTCGCCGCGCCGCCGGCCGGCAGCGCCCCGACGCTGGCCGACACCGACGCCAAGATCGCCGCCAACAAGCGCGATTTCGAGGCCCGCTTCGCCCGCGCCCGCCTGCTCATGGCCGGCCAGCGCTGGACCGAGGCCATGGACGAACTGCTGGAAATCCTGATGCGCGACAAGAGCTGGAACGAGGAAGCCGCGCGCAAGACCTACGTGGCGGTGCTCGACCTGATCGAGCCGCCCAAGCCCAAGGTGGCCGACGGCCAGATCCCGCCGGACGACCCGACGGTGGCAACCTACCGCCGGCGCCTGAGCAGTGTGGTTCTGAGCTGACGGCGCTGCACGCCGTGCCGGCCGCTGCGGCTACGATGGCGGCCATCACCAGCTTGCCAACCTTCCCGAAGGACAAGGACCTGCCATGCGTTTTCCCGCTCTCCGCCTCGCCCGCCCTGCAACCCTGCTGGCCGGGTGCGTCATCGCCCTGGCCGGCTGCAGCAGCGTGAGCCTGGACGAGCCGATCGAGGCGCGCACCTGGCGCCTGGTCAACGTCTATGGCACCGAAGTCAGCCCCGGCGCGGACGCCAGCGCCGATGCGCAGGTGGTCTTCAGCAACGGCCAGGTCAGCGGCTCGGGCGGCTGCAACCGCATCACCGGCAGCTACCAGCGCACCGGCGCCAGCGTGAAGATCGGCCCGCTCGCCGCCACCCGCCGCGCCTGCACCGACGCCACCCGCACGCAGGTGGAGAGCAGCTTCCTGGCGGCGCTGCAGGGCACCACACACTACAGCGTGGTCGGCAGCGACCTGCTGCTGATCGACGGCGGCGGCCAGACCCTGGCCAAGCTCAGCAGCGCCGCGCGCTGACCCCGCAGCGACCTACCAGCGCGCCGGCAACTCGCGGCGCAGCACGATCTCGCGCCGCCCGGCACTGACGTAGCCGCCGGCGTCGAGGTCCTTCAAGAGGCGGCTGACCATCTCGCGCGAGCAGCCGATCTCGCTGGCAATGGCCTGGTGCGTCAGCCGTTCGGCCAGCACGCGGGTGCCGTCGGGCTGCGGCTGGGCGCGCTCTTCCAGCAGGCGGCGCAGGCGGCTGTAGACGTCGAGCAGGGCGATGCTGCGCGCGCTCTCGGTGGCCAGGCGGGCACGGCGGATCAGGCGGTGGATCAGGCCGAGCGCGAATTCGTTGTCGGCGGCCACGTGGCGCAGCACGGTCTCGCGCGTCACCACGGCGCAGTTGGTCGCCTCCACCGCCTGCACGCTGGCCGAGCGCCTGCCGCCGTCGAGCGACATCTCGCCAACGTACTCGCCGGGCCCGTGCAGGCCGAGCGTGATTTCGCGGCCGCGCGCGTCGGAGACGAAGGCACGCAGACGCCCTTCGAGCACGATGTAGACGCTGTCGCCGCTGTCGCCCTCCTCGATCAGCACGGTGCCGCTGCGGTAGCGGCGCAGCACGCCCTGGGCCGCCAGCCGCTGCAGCGAAGGGGCCAGCAGGCCCGCTTCGGGCACGAGATCGGAGGGCGCGCGGGCGCGGTCGGTCGGCAGCATGCGCCGACTATACGGCGCGCCTGCGGGCCGCCGCGCGGGCCACCGCTTACTGCGGCGTGGCGGCCGTCAGCTTGAGCGCCGAGGCCAGCTGCGGCATGCGCGCCAGCTTGTGGATGATCTCGCCGACGCTGTTGCTGCCGGTCTTCTCGCGCACGCTCTTGATGTGGGTGCGCACGGTGGAAATGCGGATGCCCTGCAGGCCGGCGATTTCCTCGGCCCGGCGCCCGGCGCACAGCTGCTGCAGCACCCCCTGCTCAGCGCGCGTCAGGCGCTTGGCGCGGGCGAACAGCTGCATCGTCAGCGCCGCGCAGGCCTGGCGCCGGCTGCACAGGATCAGCACCGTGTCGATCGCGCCGCCCGACAGCGCAGCCAGCGGGATGAAGGCCAGGCTCAGGGCGCCGCCTTCGTGCGCGAGCTCGATGATGCTGCGCCGGTCGCGCGCCGCGTCCTGCAGCGCCTGGCGGATCTGGCAGCGCCCGGTGCCGTCAGCGCTGCCCAGCATGCCGTCGGCCTGCTGCAGGCCCTGCCCGGCCGCCAGCTCGCAGCGCGCCGGGTGGTTGGCGTGCAGGATGCGGCCGGTCAGGTCGACCAGCAGCAGGCCGTGGTCGATCTCGTCGAGCACGCGCGCCAGCATGCCGGCCTGCAGGGCGTCGGGCGGGGCCTGCGTCGCGCTGGGCGTGTAGCGGATCGCTTCGATTGGGTTGGCCAGCAGCAGGTCCATCGCTTTCTCCTCATCCATGTTGGTGAGGAAAGTATGCGAATTGTCACCCGCGCCATGTGGTGACCTATTACCCGCCGATTTGTGATCCATTCACATTCGGCCGGGCCACGCGGCGGCGTTCAGCCCGTCAGGCGGGCCAGCGCTTCGCGGTACTTGGCGGCCGTCTTCTCGGTCACCTCGGCCGGCAGGCGCGGCGCCGGCGGCGTCTTGTCCCAGGGCTTGCCGTTGACCTTGGTGGCCTCCAGCCAGTCGCGCACGAACTGCTTGTCGTAGCTCGGCGGGTTGGCGCCGCTGGCGAGCGCGGCGGCATAGCCTTCGACCGGCCAGTAGCGCGAACTGTCGGGCGTGAGCACCTCGTCCATCAGCACCAGCGTGCCGGCCTCGTCGAGGCCGAACTCGAACTTGGTGTCGGCGATGATCATGCCCTTCTCCAGCGCAATGGCCGCCGCCGTTTCGTAGATGGCGATGCTGACCTCGCGCATCTGCTGCGCCAGCGCCGGGCCGACCACCTCGACCACGCGCTCGTAGCTGATGTTCTCGTCGTGCTCGCCGGCCGCCGCCTTGGCCGCCGGCGTGAAGATCGGACGCGCCAGCTTGCTGGCGTTGGTCAGCCCTTCGGGCAGGGGCACGCCGCACACGGTGCGGCTTTCCTGGTATTCCTTCCAGCCGCTGCCGGCCAGGTAGCCGCGCACCACGGCCTCGACCGGCAGGGGTTTCAGGCGCTTGACCAGCATCGAGCGGCCGGTCACCTGCGGCACCTCTTCGGGCGTCACCACGCTCTCGGGCGCTTCGCCGGTGAGATGGTTCGGGCACAGGTGGCCCAGCCGCTCGAACCACCACAGCGCCATCTGGGTGAGGATTTCGCCCTTGCCGGGAATCGGCTCGCCCATGATCACGTCGAAGGCCGACAAGCGGTCTGATGCCACCATCAGGATGCGGTCTTCGCCGACGGCGTAGTTGTCGCGCACTTTGCCACGGGCGAGCAGCGGCAGGCTCTTGATCGATGAGGTGTGGACGGTGGTCATGGCAGGAACGGCTGGCGGCGTCGGCGCCGCGAAATGAGGGGACAGGGAAGTCGGGAACAGGGGCAGAGTTTAGAGCTTTGGCATGGCGCCGGGGCGGGGCTCACGGCCGCGGGGCCGGTGCCTCGTGCGGCACCTGCGCCAGCAGGCGTTCCCGCTCGTGCGGCAGCCGCAGGCCCGCCAGGGCGTGGTCGCGGGCACGCTCCGCCTCGGCCCGTGCGGCCGCGGCCAGCGCCCCATCGGTGTTGGCGGCCACGATGGCCAGCATTTTCTGGATGCGAAGACACACTTCGAGGGAGCCGGCACCGTCACGCGCGATTGGCTCCAGCACGTCTCGCACCAGATCGGCGGGATCGAGCGGCACGATGGTGACGTGGTGGATCTCGGGCGCAGCCGGCAGCGGCGCGCTGTCATCGCCGTCGCCCTCGCGTGGCCGGGTCCCCTCGACCAGCACACGCGTCATGGCGCCCAGCACGGCGATGGCGGTGCCGGCGTCGTTCACGGCGGGCGAGAGCGCACGCTGCGCGATCTCGCTGAGCATGACCAGGCCAAAGCGCGGGTCCTGCCGCTCGGTGCGCTCGCGCCCGATGACGAAGGAGGTGGCCACCGTTTCGGCCAGATCGGCGAGCACGTCCTGTTTGTCATCCGCAGCCGCCGTGCGCGACAGGCGCGCCAGCACCGTCTGGCGCGAGACGAAGGCGCCCGGTCGCAGGCACAGGTGAACGGTGGCACCGGCGGCCTGCGCGGCGGCCTCGATCGCGGCCACGTCGATGTGCCGCAGGTAGCCGGTCCAGCGGGCGTGCACCGGCACCCCTTGCAGCGGGGCCGCGGCATCGGCGAGCAGGCGCGCGCCCAGGCCGGGCGCGGCCCGCCAGTCACGCAGCGCCTGCGTCGCTACCTTCTCGACGGCCTCGATGGTGTGGTTCATGCGGCCCAGCGTGGACAGGGTGCCGATCCAGCGCAGCAGCGCCAGGATCAGGTAGGCCAGCACCAGCAAGGTGAAGACGAACAGCACCAGGCGCCCGGCCGGCCCGTAGTAGCCCACGCCGAGCGCGACCAGCGCGATCATCGAGAAGATGAAGGCCGAGACGAAGGCGGCGATGGCGTTCTGCGCGTCGTTGTCGGCCATCACCAGGCGGGTGGCGCGCGGCGTGGCGGTGGACGCGGCCGAGGCATAGGCGCTGACCAGGATGGACAGCGAGAAGGTGCTGACCGTCAACATGCTCGAGGCAATGATGGTCAGCAGGCCTTCGAGGGTGGCGTGCCCGATGTCGGGCAGCAGGTCGGGCGGGACGACGCTGTTGGCGACCGCCGCCAGCAAGGCGGCGCCGACGGCTGCGACGCTCCACACGGCCGGGCGAAACCACAGTTGCTCACGCAACCGGCCCCACCACAACGACAACAGCGCGGAACGGATCGCGGCAACCATGCGCGCCAGACGTCGCCGCGCCGGGCCGCGTCAGACCACTTCTTGCGCGAGCTCGCCCTTGGCGTACTTGGCGGCCACGACCTGGAGCGAATCGCCCTTGATCTTGGCGCCCTGGCCTTCGCAGCCGAACTCGATGTAGCGCTGCTTGCAGATCTGCTTGGCCGCTTCACGCGCCGGCTTGAGCCATTCGCGGGCGTCGAACTTTTCCGGGTTCTCGGCCAGGAACTTGCGCACCGCGCCGGTCATGGCCAGGCGGATGTCGGTGTCGATGTTGATCTTGCGCACGCCGAACTTGATGGCTTCCTGGATTTCCTCGACCGGCACGCCGTAGGTTTCCTTCATGTTGCCGCCGTACTGGCGAATGATCGCCAGCAGGTCCTGCGGCACGCTGGAGCTGCCGTGCATCACCAGATGGGTGTTGGGCAGGCGGGCGTGGATTTCCTTGACGCGCTTGATCGACAGGATGTCGCCGGTGGGCTTGCGGGTGAACTTGTAGGCGCCGTGGCTGGTGCCGATGGCGATGGCCAGTGCGTCCAGTTGGGTGGCCTTGACGAACTGGGCGGCTTCTTCCGGATCGGTCAGCAGCGCATCGTGGCTGAGCACGCCTTCGGCGCCGATGCCGTCTTCCTCGCCGGCCATGCCGGTCTCCAGCGAGCCGAGGCAGCCCAGTTCGCCTTCGACCGTGACGCCGACCTTGTGCGCCAGTTGCACGACCTTGCGCGTGACGTCGACGTTGTAGTCGAAGGAAGCCGGCGTCTTGCCGTCTTCCTTGAGCGAGCCGTCCATCATGACGGAAGAGAAGCCGAGGTCGATCGCGCCCTGGCAGATGGCCGGGCTCTGGCCATGGTCCTGGTGCATCACCAGCGGGATGTTGGGGTACATCTCGACGGCCGCTTCGATCAGGTGCTTGATGAAGGGCTCACCGGCGTACTTGCGGGCGCCGGCGCTGGCTTGCAGGATCACCGGCGCGCCGGTTTCCTTGGCCGCTTCCATCACGGCCTGCACCTGTTCGAGGTTGTTGACGTTGAAAGCAGGGATGCCGTAGCCATTGGCGGCGGCATGGTCGAGCAGTTCGCGCATCGAAACGAGTGCCATGGTGATTACCTCGCGGGGATTTGGATAGAAACAGGGGGACTGCCGTGATTCTATCGACCGGGCTCGTGGGACAAATCCGACGAAGGCGCGGTCCATTGCCGGACGAGAGGCCGCGCCCGGCGCAGCCCGCTCAGCTCACGCGGCAGATCTTGAGCATGTTGGTGCCGCCCGGCGCGCCCATCGGCTCGCCGCAGGTGATGGCGTAGACATCGCCCGCCTTCACCAGCCCGCGCTTCTTCAGGTGCGCCTCGGCCTGCGCCAGCGCGGCGTCGCGGTCGATCTCGTTGTCCATCAGCAGCGGGCGCACGTTGCGATAGAGCGCCATCTTGCGCTGCGTCGTCAGGCGCGAGGTGAGCGCGTAGATCGGCGTGTGGGCGCGGTGGCGGCTCATCCACAGCGCGGTGGAGCCCGATTCGGTCAGCGCGACGATCGCCTTGGCGCCCAGGTGGTGCGCGGTGAACAGCGCGCCCATGGCGATCGACTGGTCGATGCGGCTGTAGGTGCGGCCGCTGAAGTCGGCGTCGAGCTTGAGGTCTTCGGCCGCCTCGGCGGCCTCGCAGATGCGGCTCATTTCCTGCACCGTCTCCAGCGGGTAGCGCCCGGAAGCGGTTTCGGCGCTGAGCATCACGGCGTCGGTGCCGTCCAGCACGGCGTTGGCCACGTCGCTGACCTCGGCGCGGGTGGGCACCGGGTTGGTGATCATCGATTCCATCATCTGCGTGGCGGTGATGGAGACCTTGTCCATCTCGCGCGCCATGCGGATCATCTTCTTCTGCAGCGCCGGCACCGCGGCGTTGCCCACTTCCACCGCCAGGTCGCCGCGCGCGACCATGATGCCGTCGCTGGCGCCGAGGATTTCCTCCAGCTTGGGAATCGCCTCGGCGCGCTCGATCTTGGCGATCAGCGCCGGCTTGTGGCCGTATTCGGCGGCCGCCACGTTGCACAGCTGGCGCGCCATTTCCATGTCGGTGGCGTTCTTCGGGAAGCTCACCGCCACGTACTCGGCGCCGAAGGACATGGCGGTCTTGATGTCCTCCATGTCCTTGGCCGTGAGCGCCGGCGCCGTGAGGCCGCCGCCTTCCTTGTTGATGCCCTTGTTGTTGGACAGGTCGCCGCCCAGCGTGACGGTGGTGTGCACCGCGTCGCCCTTCACGGCGTCGACCGTCAGTACCACCAGGCCGTCGTTGAGCAGCAGCCGGTCGCCGCGCTTCACGTCGCGCGGCAGGTCCTTGTAGTCCAGCCCCACTTCGTTGATGTCACCCGGCTCGGTGCGCGAGGCGTCGAGCACGAACTTCGCGCCCTTCTCCAGCCGCACCTTGCCTTCGGCGAACTTGCCGACGCGGATCTTGGGGCCCTGCAGGTCGGCCATGATCGCCACCTCGCGCCCGGCGCGTTTCGCGGCCTCGCGGATCATGGTGGCGCGGTCGATGTGGTCCTGCGCGGTGCCGTGGCTGAAGTTGAGCCGCATCACGCTGACCTTGCTGCGGATCATCTGCTCGATGATCTCCGGCGTGCTCGAGGCCGGGCCGAGCGTGGCAACGATCTTGGTGGCGTGGCGGGGGGTGCGGTTGGCGTCCATCTGCGGTTGTCTCCGTGGTTCTGAAGCCATTCTCACATGGGAACAAGTCATTGCGCCATACGATAAATCGCATGACGCCGACACGCGACGGCCACAGCCGCTGCCGCGCTTCAGCCCTTGGCGCGCTGGCTCAGGATCTCGAAGGCCGGCAGGGTCTTGCCTTCGAGCACTTCCAGGAAGGCGCCGCCGCCGGTCGAGATGTAGCCGACGTCCTTCTCGATACCGTACTTGGCGATCGCCGCCAGCGTGTCGCCGCCGCCGGCAATGGAGAAGGCGCTGCTCTGCGCGATGGCGTGGGCGATGGCTTCGGTGCCCTGGGCGAAGGCGTCGAACTCGAACACGCCGACCGGGCCGTTCCAGACGATGGTGCCGGCCTCGCGCAGTTGCGCCGCCAGCTGCGCCGCGGTCTGCGGGCCGATGTCCAGGATCAGGTCGTCGGCCGCCACGTCCGCCGCCGCCTTGACGGTGGCCGGCGCATCGGCGGCGAAGGTCTTGGCGGTCACCACGTCGACCGGAATCGGCACCGCCGCGCCGCGCGCGCGCATCGATTCGATCACCTGCCTGGCCTGGTCGACCAGGTCGGGCTCGGCCAGCGACTTGCCGATCGGCAGGCCGGCCGCCAGCATGAAGGTGTTGGCGATGCCGCCGCCGACGATCAACTGGTCGACCTTGGCCGCCAGGCTGGCCAGGATGGTCAGCTTGGTGCTCACCTTGGAGCCGGCCACGATCGCCACCAGCGGGCGCTTGGGGTCGGTCAGGGCGCGCGTGACGGCGTCGATCTCGGCCGCCAGCAGCGGGCCGGCGCAGGCCACCTTGGCGTACTGGGCGATGCCGTAGGTCGAGGCTTCGGCGCGGTGCGCGGTGCCGAAGGCGTCGTGCACGAAGATGTCGCACAGCGCCGCCATCTTCTTGGCCAGCACCGGGTCGTTCTTCTTCTCGCCCTTGTTCAGGCGGCAGTTCTCCAGCATCACCACCTGGCCCGGCGCGACCTGCACGCCGTCGACCCAGTCGGACACCAGCGGCACCTCGCGGCCGAGCAGTTCGCCCAGGCGCTGGGCCACCGGCGCCAGCGAGTCGGCGGGCTTGAATTCGCCTTCGGTCGGGCGGCCCAGGTGCGAGGTGACCATCACCGCCGCGCCGGCGTCCAGCGCCTGCTGGATGCAGGGCGCGGAGGCGCGGATGCGCGTGTCCTCGGTGATGCGGCCGGTGTCGTCTTGCGGCACGTTGAGGTCGGCACGGATGAAGACGCGCTGGCCGGCAACTTTGCCTTGGGCGCACAGGTCGGTGAAGCGGATGACGTTCATGAGCGAGCGATGAATTTGGTGGTGGGCCCGCGCCTGGGCAGCGCGGCGGCGTAACCCTCAATTCTAGGTTTGCCCTCCCGGCGTGGGACCGGGCGCGCGGCGAAGAAGGCGTGCGCGCTTTCCCATGCGGTTTTTATATGAATCCATAAATATCTTTCGATTGTTTTATGAGCGCGACGGGCGTTCAATCGCCGGATGCATCCCTCCCCCGACTCCATCCCGCCGGCGCCGGCGCCGGTGCGCGGCCTGCACCACTTCGCCTGGCGCTGCCGCGACGCGGAAGAAACGCGCCGCTTCTACGAAGACCTGCTGGGCCTGCCGCTGGTGCATGTGATCAAGGCCGACCACGTGCCCAGCACCGGCGAGTACTGCCCCTACGTGCACATCTTCTTCCAGATGCGCGACGGCGCCTACATCGCCTTCTTCGACCTGGGCGACGACACTGCCGCGCTGCCCTCGCCCAACACGCCGGCCTGGGTCAACCACCTTGCGCTGCGGGTCGATTCGGTCGAGGCGCTGAGCGCGGCCAAGGCGCGGCTGGAAGCGGCCGGCGTCGAGGTGCTGGGCCTGACCGACCACCACATCATCGAGTCGATCTATTTCTTCGACCCCAACGGCATCCGGCTGGAACTGACCACGCCGACCGTGCCGCAGGCCACGATGGACGCGCATGCGCGCGCCGCCCACGCGGACCTCGCGGCCTGGACCGCCCACAAGGCGCAACAACGCGCCGCCACCGGGAGCACCGCCCATGACTGATCTGCAACTGGCCGTCATCGACGTCAAGCCCGGCGCCGCGCTGGAAAGCCAGTCGGGCCTGCAGATGCTGCGCCCGCGCATCTTCGGCGCCTGGCGCGCACCGGCCGGCCCGAAGAAGGTGGCGGCGATCGTGATGCACCCGACCAGCAACTTCATGGGCCATTACCTGATCGCCCCGCTGGCCGAGCGCGGCGTCGCCTGCATGGGGCTGAACTCGCGCTACATGGGCAACGACACGCTGCTGCTGATGGAGCGCGCGATCCAGGACCTGGGCGCCGGCGTGCAGTTCCTGCGCGCGCAGGGCTACGACAAGGTGCTGCTGATCGGCAACTCCGGCGGCGCGGCGCTGGCCAGCTTCTACCAGGCGCAGGCCGAGCGGCTCACCGCCACGCACTTCCCCGACGGCGACCCGACGCACCTGCACCCGAGCGACCTGCCGCCCGTCGACGGCATCGCGCTGTGCGCCGCGCACCTCGGACGCAGCCGGCTGCTGCGCGACTGGATCGACCCGGCCGTGACCGACGAGCACGACGTGCTGTCGGTCGACCCCGCGCTGGACATGTACGACGCGGCGCATCGCATGCCCTACGACAAGGCCTTCCTGGCCCGCTTTGCCGCCGCGCAGCAGGCCCGGCTGGCGCGCATCGAGAACGCCGCGCTGGCACGGCTCGAACAGTTGCGCAGCACGCCCGGCGCGCCGCGCGACCAGGCCTTCATCGTCTACCGCACGCACGCCGATCCGCGCTGCCTCGACCTCTCGCTCGACGCCAACGACCGCGCGCCCGGCAGCGTGTGGGGCGACCCGCGCCAGGTCAACTATTCGGCCAACGCGATGGGCCGCACCACCTCGCTCACCGCCTTCCTGTCGCAATGGTCCTCGCGCTCGCAGGCCGACGGGCCGGACAACCTGGCGCGCACCTCGGTGCCGGTGCAGCTGCTGACCTACACCGCCGACCAGTCAACCTTTCCCAGCACGCGCGACACCTGGCTGGCGGCCGGCGGCGCACGCATCCGCAACACCGACATCGTCGGCGGCAACCACTACCTGGCGGGCCAGCCAGCACTGGTGGCGCAGGCGGCCGATGCCATCGCGCAATGGGCGCATGCGCTGTGACTTCAGAACGACAGGAGACGACGCCCCCCATGTCCACCTACGCCTTTGCCCCCGACTACGAACTGCCGCAGTGGCCCTTCCGCGCGCCACCCGAACTGAACAGCGACACCGTCGCCCGCCACCCGGTGGTGATCGTCGGCGCCGGGCCGGCCGGCCTGACGCTGGCCTGCGACCTCGCGCTGCGCGGCGTGCCCGCGATCCTGCTCGATGAAGACGACACCGTCGGCGTGCGTGGCGCCTCTTCGCGCGGCATCTGCTATGCGCAAAAGAGCCTGGAGATCTTCGAGCGGCTCGGCATCTACGAGCGCATCGCCGCCAAGGGCATCACCTGGTCGGTCGGCAAGACCTTCTCGGGCGAGCAGGAGGTCTACGGCTTCAACCTGCAGACCGAAAGCGCCTCGCGCCAGCCGCCCTTCATCAACCTGCAGCAGTTCTACATCGAGTGGTTCCTGGTCGAGCGCATCCTCGAACTGGGCGTGGTCGACCTGCGCTGGAAGAACAAGGTCTCGCGCATCGAATCGCGCGAAGACGGCGTGCGCGTGCACGTCGACACGCCCGCCGGCCGCTACGCCATCGACGCCGACCACCTGGTCGACGCCACCGGCGCGCACAGCCCCATCCGCACGCAACTGCAGCTGCCGGGCCAGACCGCGCGCAGCACCGACCGCTGGTGCATCACCGACGTGCGCTTTCGCAAGCCGCTGCCGGTGGAGCGCTGGACCTGGGTCGACGCGCCCTTCAACGACGGACGCGCCGTGTGGCAGCACCTGATGGCCGACGGCGTCTGGCGCATCGACTACCAGATGCCCGAGGACTGCGACAACGACACCATCAGCAAGCCTGAAGTGGCCGGCGAGCGCCTGCGCAAGCAGCTGGGGCCGGACGTCGACTTCGAGTTCGTCTGGATCGGCCCCTACGGCTACCGCGACTTCCTGCTCGACCACTTCCGCCACCAGCGCGTGCTCTTCATCGGCGATGCCGCGCACGTGGTGAGCCCCTTTGGCGCACGCGGCGGCAACACCGGCATCCAGGATGCGGCCAACCTCGGCTGGAAGCTGGCGCTGGTCACACGCGGCGTGGCCGAACCCGCCTTGCTCGACACCTACTGCGCGGAGCGGCGCCACGCCGCCGCCGAGAACCTGGCGGTGACCAGCCGCTCGGCCCGTTTCCTGGCGCCGCGCAGCCCGGCCGAGCACACGCTGCGCCGCGCCGTGGTGGCGCTGGCGGCGCGCCATCCCTTTGCACGCACGCTGGTCAACACCGGCCGCATGTCGGTCGCCAATGCCTACCCGCCCTCCGACGCGCTGCCCGCGGGCGCCTGCACCGTGCAGAACCTGCCGCTGCAATGGCAGGGCGGCAGCGCCACCACGCTGATGCAACTGCTGGCCGAAGCCAGGCTCACGCAAGGCCTGGCCCTGTGGTTCGCGCCCGAAGCCGATGCGGTGGCGCCGATGCGCCAGCAGCTCGCCGGGCTGCCGGTGCGCCTGATCGCTGTCGGTGGCCGCACCGAGCTGCCGACCTTGCAAGCCGACGCCGCGCTGACGGCACGGCTGGACGCCAAGCCCGGCAGCCTGCACCTGCTGCGCCCCGACGCCTACGCCGCCGCTTCCCTGCAGGCCGCCGCGCCGGCTGCCGCAGCGGCCGCCGTGCGCCGCGCCTTCTGCACCGCCAACCTCACATGATCACCACGCCCAACATCCCCGACCCCGACGGCTTCTACGCCGCCCTGCTCGAAGCGCAGGCCGATCTGGACGCCGCAGCCACGGCCGATTTCCAGGCGCGCCTGCTGTTCCTGCTGGCCAACCAGTGCGGCGCGCAAGACGTGCTGCTCGACTGCATCGCCGCCGCGCGCGACAGCGCCGACCCCGCCTCCACGACAACCCATACCCCATGAGCCAACCTTCCTTCGCCTCGGCCTCCGACACCCGCGAGCAGAAGCCGCAGATCCGCGAACTCGCGCCCAACGTCTACGGCTACATCAGCGACTTCGATCCCAACTGCGGCTTCATCGTCGGCGACGAGCACGTGGTGCTGATCGACACGCGCCCCACGCCGCGCATGGCGCGCGACTTCCTGGCCGCCATCCGCACGGTGACCGACAAGCCGATCAAGTACATCGTGCTGACCCACTACCACGCGGTGCGCGTGATGGGCGCCAGCGCCTTCGAGGACGCGCCGGCCATCATCGCCAGCCAGGGCACGCTGGACTGGATCCGCACCCGCGGGCAAGCCGACTTCGACTCCGAAGTGGGCCGCTTTCCGCGCCTGTTCGAAGGCGTGGAAGAAGTGCCCGGCCTGACGCTGCCGCACCTGAGCTTCGAGCGCGAACTGAGCCTGTGGCTGGGCACGCGCGAAGTGCGCCTGATGTGCCTCGGGCGCGGCCACTCCGGCGGCGACACCGTCGCCTGGCTGCCCGATTGCGGCGTGCTGTTCTCCGGCGACGTGGTGGAAAACCGCTGCGGCGTCTACGCCGGCGATGCCTACCTGCAGGACTGGTCGGGCACGCTGGACGCGGTGCGCAGCCTGCAGCCCGAGGTGCTGGTGCCCGGGCGCGGCGCGGTGCTGCGCGGCACGGCGGCCTGCGCCGAAGCCATCGACGGCACGCAGGCCTTCATCGCCACGCTGCTGGACAGCGTGCGCCAGGGCATCGCGGCCGGCGAATCGCTGCGCGGCTGCTTCGAGCGGACGCAAGCCGCCATGACGCCGCGCTTTGGCGACTGGCCGGTGTTCCAGCATGTGCTGCCGTTCGACGTGTCGCGCGCCTGGGACGAACTGCACGGCGTCGAGCACCCGGTGGTGTGGACGGCCGAGCGCGACCGCGAACTGTGGCAGGTGCTGCGCGGTTGAGCGCGGCGCCCGACAAACAACCGACATGCCACGCCCCATGAATTCACTGCTGTCCGACGCCGACATCGAAAAGACACGCCCCCGCCACATCGACGCGCGCGAATGGAAGCTGCGCATCGAGCTGGCCGCCTGCTACCGCGTCTTCGCCCACAACGGCTGGAGCGAGGAGATCTTCAACCACATCACGGTGCGCGTGCCGGGCGAGCAGACGCACTACCTGATCAACCCCTTCGGCCTGAACTACAGCGAAGTGACGGCGCACAACCTGGTGAAGGTGGATCTGGAAGGCGAGCCGGTCGACGGCGGCGACCACCCGGTCAACCGCGCCGGCTTCGTGATCCACAGCGCGATCCACGCGGCACGCGCCGACGCGCACTGCGTGATTCACACCCACCACTCCGCCGGCGTGGCGGTGGCCTGCAAGGCGCAGGGCCTGAGCTTCGACAACTTCTACGCCGCCTTCCTGCACGACAAGATTGCCTACCACGACTTCGAGGGCATCACGGTCCATCCGGGCGAGCAGGAAAGACTGGTGCGCAACCTCGGCGACAAGCGCTGCCTGCTCCTGCGCAACCACGGCCTGCTGACGGTCGCGCCCGACATCCCGAGCGGCTACTACTGGAACTACGTGTTGCAGCGCGCCTGCGAGATCCAGGTGCTGGCCAGCGCCATGCCGGGCCCCACGCTGGCCCTGTCGCAGGAGGCGCGCGAAGTGTCCTCGCGCGACGGTGGCCTGACCGACCCCGAGAACCGGCTCTACCCCAAGGTGTTCGAGGCGGCCGCCCGGCGCGCCGGCCTCACGCTGGCACAACTGACCGCCGGCGACTGAGCGACGCGGCGGCGCCTTGCGGGCGCCGCTTTCCCATCCACCACGCGCGCCGCGCCCCTGCGGCATGGCGCGGCGCAACCTCACAAGACCACAGAGAGACAAGCATGACAACCCAGACCCTGACCACCGCCGCCTCGGCCGGCGCTTCCCGCGAGGAGCGCAAGGTGCTCGCCGCCACCCTGGTCGGCACCGCCATCGAGTGGTACGACTTCTTCATCTATGCGCAAGCGGCCGGCCTCATCCTGGCGCCGCTGTTCTTCGCGCCGATCGCGCGCGACAACCCGGGGCTGTCGCAGTTGTTGGCGTTCGCCACGGTCGGCATCTCCTTCCTGTTCCGCCCGCTCGGCGCGGCCGTGTGCGGCGCGCTGGGCGACCGCTTCGGGCGCAAGGCGGTGCTGGTCTTCACGCTGATGCTCATGGGCTTCTCCACCGCCCTCATCGGCCTGCTGCCGACCTACGCGCAGATCGGCGCCTGGGCGCCCGTGCTGCTGGTGCTGCTGCGCGTCGTGCAGGGCTTCTCGGCCGGCGGCGAATGGGGCGGCGCCGCCCTGCTGGCGGTCGAGCATGCGCCCCGGCACAAGCGCAGCCTGTTCGGCGCTTTCCCGCAGATCGGCGTGCCCATCGGCATGCTGCTGGCCACCGGCGTGCTGTTCGGCGTGACCGCCTTGCTCGGCAAGGAAGCCTTTGCCGCCTGGGGCTGGCGCGTGCCCTTCCTGCTGTCGGTGGTGCTGATCGGCGTTGGCGTCTTCGTGCGGCGCAAGGTGGAGGAGTCGCCGGTGTTCACGCAGATGCACCGCCGCCGCAAGGAATCGTCGGCGCCCTTCATGGACCTGATGCGCCACCACCGCAAGAACGTGGTGCTGACCGCGCTGATCTTCGTGGCCAACAACGCGGCCGGCTACCTGCTGCTGGCCTTCTTCCTGAAGTACGGCCAGAAGAACCTGGGCCTGCCGGCCGCCGACATGCTGACCATCAGCCTGATGGCGGCCGTCTCGTGGCTGGTGTTCACCCTGGTCGGTGGCGTGATGGGCGACCGCTTCGGCCGCGTGCGCACCTTCCAGATCGGCTATGTGCTGCTGGCGCTGTGGGCGATCCCGATGTGGTGGCTCATCGACACCAGGGACCTCGGGCTGCTGACGCTGGCCGCGCTGGTGCTGACGGTGCCGCTGGGCCTGACCTACGGCCCGCAGGCGGCGCTCTACGCCGAGATGTTCCCGGCCAAGGTGCGCTACGCGGGCGTGTCGCTCGGCTACGCGCTGGGCACCATCCTGGGCGGCGCCTTCGCCGCCACCATCGCGCAATGGATCATCGACACCTACCAGCAGTCGTGGCTGATCGGCCTCTACATCATCGTGCTCTCGGTGATCTCGCTGGCGGCGGTCTCGGTGGTCAGGGATCCGATGGGCACGGACCTGAACGACCCGGCGCACGCCGGCGCCTGAGCCAAGGGGGCGCTACCAGCCCAGCCCGAGGTGCAGCGGCAGGTACACCGCCATGCCGGCCACCATGGTGCCCAGCACGCCGCGCCGCCAGAAGTAGTAGGCGCCGCCGACCAGCGCGGCGTACAGGCGCGGGTCGCGCCAGGTGGTGATCAGGTGGCCGTCGGTGATGAGGATCTCGGGGATCACCACGCCGGCCATCGCCGCGATGGGCGCGTAGTGCAGCGCGCGCTGGGCCCAGTCGGGCAGGCCCCAGGGCCGGTCGAGGATGAAGAAGAAGCAGCGCGTGAGCACCGTCACCCCGGCCAGGCCGACGATCACCAGCAGCGTCCAGCCGTCGGTCACGCCCCATTGCATGCTGGCCGTGTTCATTGCTCGTCCTCCGCCGCCGGATCCGGCACAAAGCCCTTCTCGATCCAGAAGCACAGCAGCACCGCCACGCCGATGGCCACCACGATGTTCATCTTGAGCGGCAGCGCATAGGCCGCCACCGCGGTGGCACCGGCGATCCAGGCCGCCACCACGCGCAGGCGCGAGGTGGCCATCGAGCACAGGATGCCGACCAGGCTGAGCACGCCGGCAAAGCCCAGCCCCCAGGCCTGCGGAATGATGTTGGCCAGCGCCACGCCGATCAGGCTCATCACCATCCACGCGGTCCAGGTGACGAAGTAGCCGCCGGTGAGATAGGCCTCCTGTTCCCGCTGCTCGGCCGGCGTCGCGGCCGGCTGCGGATAGCGCCCGGTGAACACGGCGTAGCTCATGTCGGCCGTGAGGTAGCCGTGCGTCAGGCGCCGCCAGCGCGGCAGGTGGATCAGGTAGGGGCGCAGGTGCAGGCTGAACACCACGAAGCGCAGGTTCACGCAGAAGGCCGTGGCCAGCACCACCCAGGCCGGCGCACCGGCCACCAGCAGCGGAATCGACGCCAGCTGCGAACTGCCGGCATAGACCAGCAGGGTCATCGCCACCGCCTCGAACACGCTCATGCCCGACTTGACCATCGCCACGCCGGTCATCAAGCCCCAGGCGCTGATGCCCAGCGCGACCGGCAGCATGACGACGGCGCCTTCGCGAAAGCCAGGTTCGCGGCGAACCGAAGAGAGAAAGAACATGAAGGATCAGGAAAAGACTTGGCCGACCTTGACGTCGACGCCGCGCAGGAAGTCGGCCACCGGCAGGCGCTTGCCGCCGGGGCGCTGCAAGGCGGTCAGCAGCAGCTGGCCGCTGCCGGTCGCCACCGCAATGCCGCTGGGGTCGACGCCGACCACGGTGCCGGGCACCGCTGCTGCGGCGTGGGCATCGGCGGGCTGCACCTGCGCCGCCCACACCTTGAGCAGCGTGTCATCGAGCACGCCGGTGGCGCCGGGAAAGGGGTCGAAGGCGCGGATGCGCCGCGCGATGGCCTCGGCCGGCAGCGTCCAGTCGATCGCCGCTTCGTGCTTTTCCACCTTGTGCGCGTAGGTCACGCCTTCGGCCGGCTGCGCCACCGGGCGAAGTTGCGCGGCCTGCGCCGCATGCAGCGCGTCGACGATCAGGCGCGCGCCCATCGCCGCCAGCCGGTCATGCAGTTGCGCGGTGCTGTCCTCGCCGATGGCCAGCGCCTCGTGCATCAGCATGGCGCCGGTGTCCAGGCCGGCGTCCATCTGCATGATGGTCACGCCGGTCTGCGCGTCGCCGGCCTCGATGGCGCGGTGAATCGGCGCCGCGCCGCGCCAGCGCGGCAGCAGCGAGGCGTGGATGTTCAGGCAGCCCAGCGGCGGCAGGTCAAGCACCCACTGCGGCAAGATGAGGCCATAGGCGGCCACCACCATCACGTCGGGCCGCGCGGCCAGCAGCGCGTCGCGCGCAGCGGCGGCCTCGTCGGGGTACTTGCCGTCCAGCCGCAGGCTGCGCGGCTGGGCCACCGGCCAGCCCTGCGCCAGCGCGCATTGCTTGACCGGCGAGGCCTGCAGCTTCATGCCGCGGCCGGCCGGGCGATCGGGTTGGGTGAGCACCAGCACCAGCTCGAAGCCGGCGGCGCCGATGGCTTCGAGCGCCGAGCGGGCGAACTCGGGCGTGCCTGCGAATGCGACTCTCACCAGCGGGGCACGAGGTCGTTGAAGACCTGGTCGCCGACGTGATAGCGGCGCACCACTCCCTGCGGGTCGAGGTAGATGTAGAGGAAGCGCGGGTTGTTGATCTGCAGGTAGCGCCAGCTCCAGACCGTGCCGTCGAAGGAGGCCACGCGCGTGATCTCGTAGGGCCGGCCGTAGGTGCGCAGCACGTCGTCCTGGCGCCACTGGTTGATCTGGATGGTGCGGCTGAACAGGCGCTCGTCCATCTCCTGCACCACCGAGGCCACGTGGCCGCTGGCGTCGAGGTCGACGTTGGTCACTTCAAAGCCCATCGGGGCGCGCGAATACTGCAGCCGCTCGCCACTGGCCAGGGGGTAGGTGGCGCTCGGCGTGCCCAGGCGCTGCAGCGTCTCGGCCCGGCTCAGGCCGAGCGGCGTGCGGGTCGGTTCGCTGGCACAGGCGGCCAGCAGCGCAGCGGCCGCCAGCGCGAGGGCGCCGGCCAGGCGGCGCGGGGTGAAGCGCGCTTCAGCCACGGTCGCCCTCCTGGTTGGCGCGCTGGTCTTCGCGCTGCTGCTTGAGCAGCTTGCTCTTGATGCGGTTGCGCTTGAGCGGCGACAGGTATTCGACGAACACCTTGCCCAGCAGGTGGTCCAGCTCGTGCTGGATGCACACGGCCAGCAGGCCATCGGCTTCGATGGTGCGCAGCTCGCCGCTGGCGTCCAGCGCCTGCACGCGCACCGAGGTCGAGCGCTCGACGCCGTCATAGATGCCGGGCACCGACAGGCAGCCTTCTTCGTTGAGCACCTTCTCGTCGCTGGCCCAGACGATTTCCGGGTTGATCAGCACCAGCGGCTGGTCGCGTTCCTCGGACACGTCGATCACCACCAGGCGCTCGTGCACGTCGATCTGGGTCGCCGCCAATCCGATGCCGCTGGCCGCATACATGGTCTCGAGCATGTCGGCGACCAGGGTTTTAATGCGGGCGTCGATGCCCTGCACCGGCTTGGCGACGGTGTGCAGGCGCGGATCGGGATAACTCAGAATGTTTCGTTTTGCCATGAAGGAATCGCTCGGTTGTGGCTATTTTCGCCAATTCCGCGACTGCGGGAGCTTGACGAAGGCGATAAACGTTGCCCCTCCCAGGGCTTCAGCGCAAAATTCGTTGCAAATTGTGAGGATTTGTTCGACTGGCTTGGCACAGTCAAGCGCGTGTACACCATCAAACCATGAAGACACTCCGACCCAAAGCCCGCATGCGACCGCCCCTTCTCGCCACCTTGGCGGCCCTTGCAGTGCTCGGCGCCGGCAGCTTCGCCCATGCGCAGACCAGCTATCCGATCACGTCCGGCCAGCGCGCCACCGCCCAGCAGACCGCCCAGAGCGGCGTGCCCCTGAGTGAACTGGCGCCCAATGCGCCCGACGAATACACCATCAAGCGCGGTGACACGCTGTGGGCCATCTCGCGCATGTACCTGCGCAGCCCGTGGCGCTGGCCCGAGCTGTGGGGCATGAACCTCAACGAGATCCGCAACCCGCACCTGATCTACCCCGGCCAGGTGCTGTACCTGGACAAGACTGGCGGGCGCGCGCGCCTGAGCACGCGCCGCGGCAGTGGCGGCGGCAGCGACACCATCAAGCTGACGCCGCGCACGCGCTACGACACGCTGGACAACATGGCGCTGCCTACGCTCAACCCGAGCCTGATCGAGCCCTTCCTGACCGAGCCGCTGGTGGTCGACGAGACCACGCTGAGCAACGCCGCGCGCATCGTGGCCGCCAACAACGATCACGTGCTGCTGGCCCGCGGCGACCGCGCCTACGCCCGCGGCACGCCGACCATGCCGCTGGTCGAGCAGGCCGGCCCGATCCAGCAGTTCCGCATCTTCCGCAACGCCACGCCGCTGAAAGACCCGGCCACCGGCGAAATCCTCGGCTACGAGGCGCAGTACCTGGGCAAGGCCCAGCTGCAGGCCAGCGAAAGCAGCACCGTCACGCTGGAAGACGGCAAGGAAGTGACCAACGTGGTGCCGGCGGCGATCGACATCGCCGCGGCGCGCGAGGAAGTGCGCGCCGGCGACCGCCTGCTGCCCGAGCCGCCGCGCGAACTCATCAGCTACGTGCCGCGCGCGCCGGCCTCGCCGGTGGTCGACGGCCGCATCATCTCGGTCTACGGCAACGCCGTGACCTTTGCCGCGCAGAACCAGATCGTGGCGATCAACAAGGGCACGTCCGACGGCATCCAGAGCGGCAACGTGCTGGCGATCCTGAAGAACGGCGAGGTCATCGTCGACCGCACCGGCGACAGGAAGGAAACCATGAAGCTGCCGAACGAACGCATCGGCCTGCTGATGGTGTTCCGCCCCTTCGACCGGGTCTCGTACGCGCTGGTGCTCGAGATCACCGACGTGCCCAAGGCCGGCGACCTGCTGGTCAACCCTTGAGGACCCCGCGCCACGGCTGATTCCGACGACAGCGCAGCCCTCGTTCATTGGCTGCGCCTGACGCGCACGCCAGGCATCGGCGATGCCTGCGGGCGCAAGCTGTTGGCTGCCTTCGGCCTGCCCGGCGCGGTGTTCGCGCAATCGCAGGCGGCGCTGCAGCAGGTCGTGACGCCCGCGCAGGCCAGCGCGCTGCGCCAGGCGCCGGCCGCCCTGGCGCTGTGGACCGACCAGGCCCAACAGTGGCTGGACGGCGCCGCCGACGGCATCGCGCGCCGCATCGTGACGCTGGGCGACCCCGGCTATCCCGCTTCGCTCCTGCAGACCGTCGACCCGCCGCTGCTGCTGTACGTGATGGGCGCGCCCGCCTTCGACCTGACGCAGCTGGAGCGCAGCATCGCCGTGGTCGGCAGCCGCAACCCGACGGCGCAGGGCGCCACCGACGCACGCGCCTTCGCCCGCACCTTGGTCGAGGCCGACGTGACGGTGGTCTCGGGCATGGCGCTGGGCGTGGACGGCGCCGCGCACCAGGGCGCGCTCGACGCGCAGACACCGGGCACGCGCCCGGCCACCGTGGCGGTGGTCGGCACCGGGCTGGACCGCGTCTATCCGGTGCGGCACCGCGAACTGGCGCACCAGATCGCGCGGCACGGCCTGATCGTCAGCGAGTTTCCACTCGGCACGCCGCCGCTGACGCACAACTTTCCCAAGCGCAACCGCATCCTGGCCGGCCTGGCGCGCGCCACGCTGGTGGTCGAGGCGGCGGTGCAATCGGGCTCGCTCATCACGGCGCGGCTGGCGGTCGAGCAGGGCAAGGACGTGTTCGCCATTCCCGGCTCGATCCATTCGCCGCAGTCGCGCGGCTGCCATGCGCTGATCCGCCAGGGCGCCAAGCTGGTGGAAACGGTGCGCGACATCTTCGAGGACCTGCGCTTCGACACCGGCGGCCTGCCCGCCGCGGCCGTGCCCGACGCACCGGCGCACGGCGATGACCTGCGCGCGCTGCTCGATGCGCTGGGCCACGATCCGGTCAGCCTCGATGCGCTCGGCGCGCGCACCGGCTGGCCGATTGCGCAGCTGCAGGCGCAACTGCTCGAAATGGAGCTGGCGGGCGAGGTCGCGCGCCTGCCCGGCGGCCTGTTTCAGCGCCAGACCAACGCTTGAGCGCACGCGGCACGGTCCGCATGCCCATCGTCGGCTATATTTCCCGTATGTATGAAGTGCTTGTGTTCGTGTACGAAAACTATTGGCGTGGCGACGCCTGTCCCGAACCCGAGCAACTGGGCCGCAAGCTCAGCGCCCACGGCTTTGCCCACGAGGAGATCCGCGACGCGCTGCACTGGCTCGACGGCCTGAACTTCGCCACGCAGGGCGTGCAGCTCGAGCCGGTGGGCGACGATCACGGCACCGTGATGGTCACCGGCAGCAACGGCGTCGACCTGGCTTTTGCCCAGTCGGCCAGCGCCATGCGCGTGTATGCGGTGGCCGAGCAGCAGCACCTGGGCTGCGAATGCCTGGGCTTCCTGAGCTTTCTCGAATCGTCGGGCGCCATGCCCGCCGGCATGCGCGAGATCGTGATCGACCGCGCCATGGCCGCGCCGGGCGAACCGGTGTCGCTGGAAGAGTTCAAGATCATCGTGCTGATGGTCCACTGGAGCACCGGCATCGAGCCCGATGCGCTGGTGCTGGACGAACTCTGCGACAACGCCAGCGGCCGCATCGCACACTGAGCCCGCTCAGTTGAGCAAGCGCTCCGGGTTCGCGTCCAGCTTGGCCAGCGCTTCGCGCGTGGCGCGCACCGTCAGCTTTTCCTCTTCCGCCGGCACCAGCAGGCCAGCCTGCAGGTAGGAGGCCAGCCGGCCAGCCTGGATCAGGAAGCTGCGGCCGTCGGTCGAGGCGAACAGGTGCAGCTGCTTGCGGTCGCTGCGCCAGACGAACTGCACGCGGCTGGGGCGGCCGTTGTGGTCGAGCATGAACCAGTCGCCCACCTGCAGCTCGTGCGCCCAGGCGAGCATGTCCTCGGCCACCTTGGTGCCGGTGTCGGGCACGACCTCGATCGAGGCGGCATCGACACCCAGCAGCAGTTCGATGCTGGCGGCGTCCAGCGGCACTTCCATCGCGCCCTCGTCGCTCACGAAATCTTCCAGGTTGGCCAGGCGCTTGGCCATGGCCTCGATCTGGGCAGTGGGAATGGCCTCGGTCTTGGACATGAAGGCATCGGCCAGCGTGGTGCCGATGATCTTGATCTGCTCTTCCTGCGGCTCGCCCTCGATGCCCAGCAGCGCCATGCCCTGGCGCAGGCGCTGCAGCAGGTTGGGCAGGTCCTGGATGACGCGGGTGCGGTCGGTGCGGTTGGGCTTGGCGCTGGCGGCCCACACCAGTTCGGAGGCGGCGCGCTTGAGCGTCACCGTCTTCTCGTCCTGCGCGCCGTAGCGCAGCGCGGCCAGCGCCAGCACCTCGGCCCAGATCTTGAAGAGGAACTCGCGGATCTCCTCGCGCACCGGGATGTCGTTGAGCATCTTGCGCAGCTCGATCGTGTACTGGATCGCCATCGTCTCCTTCTGCTCGACCTGCTGCGCCACGCTCATCACGCGCTGGGTGGCGTCGCTTTGCGTCAGGTACTTGGAGAGGAAGGCGACGAATTCATCGAACACCAGCTTGAAGACGCGTTGCCCGGTTTCCGGGTACTGCTCGATCACCTGCACCACGCGGCGGATCTCGCCTTCGAGCGCGCTGCCCGAAATGGCCGCGGCGTCGAAACCCATCACGCACGAGCCCATGCGGTCGATCAGCATGCGCGCGGGGTGCTGCAAGGTGCCGAAGAATTCCGGCTCGGCAATCGCCACGCGCAGCACCGGCATCTGCAGCCGGGCAAACCAGACGCGCGCCGAGAAGGGAATGCGCTCCTCGGCCAGGATCGCCTGGAACATCAGCGCGACGATCTCCACCGTCGCCTTGTCGGCGGTGGTGGGCGCCTTCTTCTTCAGCTCGGCGGTGCGCCGGCGCAGGTCGACCGCGGTCTGCTGGATCGCGGTGGCCTCGTCGCCGCCGATCACGATGAACTGCGATGAGGCCTGCTGGTAGGCCACGCCGGCGTCCGCAATGGCCTGCGCGAAAGCCGGCGCCGCCATCCCGCCGCCCGGCGCGCCACCGCCCGCAAAGGCCGGGCCGCCGAAGCCGCCACCCTCGCCACCGCCACCGATGCGGGCCGTGACAAAGCGCTTGAGGTGGGTCAGCACGCCCTGGGCGCGCTGGCGCGCCACCGTCAGCGGCGAGCCGCCGCCAACCACCAGTTCGCCGCCGGCCATGCCGGGGTCGCCATTCCAGCCGCCGCCTGCGCCGACGCCGATGGCCGCCGGGGCAAAGCTGCCGGGCGCGCCCATGCCGGCGGGATAGGACGGTGCGCCGCGCGACAGCGGCACGCCGGCACTGCCGGCCGGCACACCGCGCTGGCCACCAAAGCTCCCGCCCAGTTCCATCGGCGTGGAGACCGCGCCGTGCGTGCGCTTGACGAAACCCTTCAGGTCGATCGCCGGCATCACGCCCTGGCTGATCAGGTAGGCGTTGGCGTCCTTGTAGGCCTGCACCACGGTGTCCAGCAGCTTCTGCTGGAGCACCTCCTGCGACTTGGTCCACATCGAGCGGGTCAGGCCCGCGGCCAGCCACTGCTCGACCAGCACCTTGGCCAGCACGTCGGGGCGCAGCACGTCCTTGCTGCCGAGCTCGGGGATGTTCTCCAGGTGCTGGATGCGCAGGCGCAGGTCGTTCAGCTCGAAGCTGGCCTTGTCCTGGATCACCAGCGACAGGCGCGACGACAGGATGTTGTTCTCCACCACCTCGTCGCCGATGAGCTGCAGCTCGGACAAGGCGCTGGGCGTGGCTTCGCCGCTCTGCGCGCCCAGCGCCTTGCGCCAGCCGGCGCGCGCCAGGCCGACCCAGTTCGACTCCTGCTCGCGAAAGGCGATGAAATCGTCCCTGTTCTGGTGCATTTCCCGCGCGTTGCCGGTCTGATTGGCGAGCGACATGAGGCGCTCGCGCACGGCCTGCGCGGCCTCGGCAATGGCCCCTTCGGTGGCAGCCACGAAACGCTCACGCGTGACGCGTGCAATCTGGAGGGAAACTGCGTGGGAACGCTCTGTACTCATGGGGGAACCGGGAGGGGCAAGACGCCGGAAAAGCAGGCGTTGCCAAGCTTGCCTTGCCTGACGCTTTCACACAAGTGTTGCAGCACTGTGGCTTCCCCCAACGTCGCATCCACCCGTCAGACGACGGCGCCGGCGTTCGGGTCGTCCGGATCGCCGTCGCGCTTGACCGGTCCCTTGACCAGATCTTCCCGCTTGACGCCCAGCCACATGGCGATGGCGGCCGCCACGAACGCCGAGGAATAGATGCCAAAGCAGATGCCGATGGTCAGCGCCAGGGCGAAGTAATGCAGGGTCGGGCCGCCGAAGAAGAACATCGACAGCACCACCAGCTGCGTGCTGCCGTGCGTGATGATGGTGCGGCTGATGGTCGAGGTGATCGCGTTGTCGATGATCTCCTGCGTGTCCATCTTGCGGTAGCGCCGGAAGTTCTCGCGAATCCGGTCGAAGATCACCACCGATTCATTCACCGAGTAGCCCAGCACCGCCAGCACCGCCGCCAGCACCGCCAGTGAAAACTCCCACTGGAAGAAGGCGAAGAAGCCCAGGATGATCACCACGTCATGCAGGTTGGCCAGCACGGTGGACAGCGCGTACTTCCATTCGAAGCGGAACGCGAGGTAGATCATGATGCCGACCACCACCATGCCCAGCGCCTTCAGGCCGTTGGTGGTGAGCTCCTCGCCCACCTGCGGGCCGACGAACTCGTTGCCGCGCAGCACCACCGAGGCGTCGTCGGCCTTGAGCGCTTCGAGCACCTGGGCGCTTTGCTGCGCCGAGCTCATGCCCTTGCTGGCCGGCAGGCGGATCTGCACGTCGCGCGAGGTGCCGAAGTTCTGCACCTGTACGTCGGGATAGCCCAGCTTGCCGACCACGTCGCGCACCTTGGCCACGTCGGCCGACTGGCTGTAGGCGACCTCCATCACCGTGCCGCCGGTGAACTCGACCGACAGGTGCAGCCCGCGGTGGAGCAGGAAGAACACCGCCAGCAGGAAGGTGATGACGGAAATGGCGTTCAGCACCAGCGCGTGGCGCATGAACGGGATGGTCTTGTGGATGCGGAAGAATTCCATGGTCTGTACTCCGGCCGCTTACTTGGTGACGGCCGGGGTGGCCGCGTCCGTGGCCGGTCGCCACACGGTTCCGATCGAAATGCTCTTGAGCTTCTTCTTGCTGCCGTACCAGAAGTTCACCAGGCCGCGCGAGAAGAACACGGCCGAGAACATCGAGGTCACGATGCCGATGCAGTGCACCACCGCGAAGCCGCGCACCGGGCCGGAACCGAAGGCCAGCAGCGCCACGCCGGCGATCAGCGTGGTGACGTTGGAATCGAGAATCGTGCCCCAGGCGCGGTCGTAGCCGGCGTGGATTGCCGCCTGCGGCGAGGCGCCGTTGCGCAGCTCTTCCCGCACGCGCTCGTTGATCAGCACGTTGGAGTCGATCGCCACGCCGATCGCCAGCGCCATGGCGGCAATGCCCGGCAGCGTGAGCGTGGCCTGCAGCAGCGACAGCAGCGCCACCAGCAGCATCAGGTTGACCGCCAGCGCGATCGACGAGAACAGGCCGAACAGCGCGTAGTAGATGCACATGAACACCATGATCGCGGCGAAGCCGTACATCACGCTGTCAAAACCCTTCTTGATGTTGTCGGCGCCCAGGCTGGGGCCGATGGTGCGTTCCTGGATGATGTCCATTGGCGCGGCCAGCGAGCCGGCGCGCAGCAGCAGCGCCAGGTCGTTCGCCTCGACGATGCCCATCGCACCCGAAATCTGGAAGCGCGTGCCCAGTTCGCCGTTGATGGTGGCCACCGAGATGGCTTCGCCCTTGCCCTTCTCGAACAGCACGATCGCCATGCGCTTGCCGATGTTCTCGCGGCTGGTGTCGCGCATCACGCGGCCGCCCTTGGCGTCCATCGTCAGGCTGACGTTGGGCTCCTGCTTCTGCGAATCGAAGCCGGCCTGCGCGTCGGTCAGGTTCTCGCCGGTGGCGAGCACCTGCTTTTTCACGATCACCGGGCGGCCGGCGCGGTCGTTGAAGCGCTCGGCGCCGAAGGGCACCGGGCCGCTGCCGGACATCGCCGCGCGCCCTTCGGCCGATTCGTCGACCAGCCGCATTTCCAGCGTCGCCGTGCGGCCCAGGATGTCCTTGGCCTTGGCGGTGTCCTGCACGCCCGGCAGCTGCACCACGATGCGGTCGATGCCCTGCTGCTGGATCACCGGCTCGGCCACGCCGAGTTCGTTGATCCGGTTGTGCAGCGTCGTGATGTTCTGCTTGAGCGCCGCGTCCTGCAGGCGGCGCGCCGCCTCGGGCTTGATGGTGGCCGTGAGCTTGTAGTCGGCGCCGTCCTGCACGACGGTGGCCGCCAGGTCGGTGAACTGGTCGGCAATCAGGCCGCGCGCGGTCTCCGCGCTGGCGGCGTCGCGGAAGGTCACTTCCAGCGTCTGGCCGTTGCGGCTGATCGGGCTGCTGCGCACGCCCTTGTCGCGCAGCACGGTGCGCAGGTCGCCGGCAAAGCTCTCGGCCTTCTTGTCGATCGCGCCCTTCATGTCCACTTGCAGCAGGAAGTCGACGCCGCCGCGCAGGTCGAGGCCCAGGTACATCGGGTAGGCATGCAGCGCGGTCAGCCAGCCGGGCGAGCGCGAGAGCAGGTTCAGCGCCACCGTGTAGCCGGGGTCGGCCGGGTCGGGCACCAGCGTGTGCTGCAGCACGTCCTTGGCCTTGAGCTGCTCGTCGGGCGTCTTGAAGCGCGCGCGGATCGAGGTGGCGTCGCGGGTCAGCAGGTCGGGCACCAGGCCGGCGCCCTTGAGGGCGGCGTCGACGCGGGCCAGGGTGGCCTCGTCGACCTTGCTCGTGACCTTGGCCGCCGAGACCTGCACCGCCGGTGCCTCACCGAAGAAATTGGGCAGGGAATAGATGAGTCCCAACAGCAGCACGATCACGATGATCGTGTACTTCCAGACCGGGTAACGGTTCATGATCGCGCTTCAAGTGGCGGCCGCAGCCGCGGGAGAAAACTTACTTGACGGTGCCCTTGGGCAGGACCTGGACGACGGCGCCGCGTTGCACGCGCACTTCCACGCCGTTGGCCACTTCGAGCGTCAGGAACTGGTCGCCGATGACCGTGATCTTGCCGAGCATGCCGCCGGTGGTGGCGACTTCATCGCCCTTGGCGAGGGCGGCGAGCATGGCGCGCGCTTCCTTCTGGCGCTTCATCTGCGGGCGGATCATCACGAAATAGAGCACCACGAACATCAGCACCAGCGGCAGCATGCTGCTGAGCGAGGACATCATGTCGCCACCACCGGCGGCGGGCGTGGCGGCTTGGGCGAATGCAGAAGAAATGAACAAGGGAGTCTCCGACTAGATGGGCTTCGAATCGCGGGCTGGGCCCGCGCCGTGGCGGCCGCAGGACGCGGCCACGCCGCGCGGGGCTGGGCCGCGCGCGTAGCCGGGCATTGTATGGCCCCGAATCGGGGGCCTTGCCGGGGCGACCCCGGGACGCGACAGGGCTTTCGCGCCGCGCTCAGGCCGCGGCGCGCGGCGCCTGCGGATGGCGCCATTGGCTCAACAGGTCGGCCCAGCGCACGCGCGCCGCCGCCAGGTTGCGCTCTTTCACGTGGCCGTAGCCGCGGATCTGCTCGGGCAGGCTGGCGATCTCCACCGCCAGCGCGTGGTTCGCGGGCGTCAGGCCGCGCAGCACCTCCTCGATGCTGGCGCGGTATTCGCCGATCAGCGCGCGCTCGGTCTTGCGTTCCTCGGTGCGGCCGAACACGTCCAGCGCCGTGCCGCGCAAGCCCTTCAGGCGCGCCAGCAGGCGAAAGCCGGTGAGCATGGCCGGGCCGTATTTCTGCTTGACCAGGTGGCCCTTGGCGTCGTGTTTGGCGGTGAGCGGCGGCGCCAGGTGGTAGTTGAGCTTGAAGTCCTTGCCCATCTCGCCTTCGAACATGCCCTCGACGCGCGCCAGGAAGCTGCGGTCGGCGTGCAGGCGCGCCACTTCGTACTCGTCCTTGTAGGCCATCAGCTTGAACAACTGGCGCGCCACCGCCTCGGTCAGGCTGGTCTTGCCGCCGGTGGCCTGCTCGGCCTGCTGCACCTGGGCGACGAAGTCGCTGTACTGGCGCGCGTAGGCGGCGTTCTGGTAGGCGGTGAGGAATTCGACGCGGCGCGCCACCAGCGTGGCCGGCGTCTCGCGCTTCTTGAACTCGATCACCTGGCCGGGCGAGACCAGCTTCTGAACCGCCGCCAGGTCGTGCGCCGCGCGGCGGCCCCATTCAAAGGCGGCCTTGTTGTTCTCCACCGCCACCGCGTTGAGCTCGATCGCCCGCATCAGCGAATCGTGTTCCAACGGAATCCAGCCCTTCTGCCAGGCGTAGCCCAGGATCATCGGGTTGACGTAGATGGCGTCGCCCATCAGCGTGGTGGCGAAGGCGTCGGCGTCGAAGGTGCCCAGCGCATCGGCACCCACCGCCGTGGCGATTTCGGCGGCACACGCGTCCTGCGGGTTCTGCCAGTTGGCGTCGCGCACGAAGGCGGCGGTCGGGTTGCCGTGCGAGTTGAGCGCCACGTGCGTGCGGCCCTGGCGCATGCGCGCCAGCGTTTCGGGGTTGACGCTCACCAGCGGATCGCAGGCCAGGATCAAATCGGCCGCCGCCGTGCCCACGCGCGTGGTGCGGATGTCGTCCTGCGACGCGCCGATCAGCACGTGGCTCCAGGTGGCGCCGCCCTTCTGCGCCAGGCCGGCCGCGTCTTGCGTGACGATGCCCTTGCCCTCGATGTGCGCCGCCATGCCCAGCAGCTGGCCGATGGTGATGACGCCGGTGCCGCCGACGCCGGCGACCACCACGCCCCACACCTGGCCGGCGGCCAGTTGCGGCAAGGCCGGTTCGGCCGGCGGCGCGGCCTGCTCGGGCGCCGACGCCTTGCTCTTGCTCTTCTTCTTGAGCTGGCTGCCTTCGACCGTGACGAAGCTCGGGCAGAAGCCCTTCAGGCAGCTGGTGTCCTTGTTGCAGCTGCTCTGGTTGATGGTGCGCTTGCGGCCGAACTCGGTTTCCAGCGGCTCCACCGACAGGCAGTTGCTCTGCACGCTGCAGTCGCCGCAGCCTTCGCACACCAGCTCGTTGATGACCACGCGCACGGCCGGGTCGACGGCGGTGCCCCGCTTGCGGCGGCGGCGCTTCTCGGTGGCGCAGGTCTGGTCGTAGATGATCGCGGTGGTGCCTTCGATCTCGCGGAATTCGCGCTGCACCGTGTCGAGCTCGTCGCGATGGCGCACCGCCACGTTGTCGCCGGGAATGCGCTTGCCCGCGTATTTCTCGGGTTCGTCGGTCACCACCACCACCTTCTTCGCGCCTTCGGCGTGCAGGCTCTCGGCGATCTGCAGCACCGAGTGGCCTTCGGGCCGCTCGCCGACCTGCTGGCCGCCGGTCATGGCGACCGCGTCGTTGTAGAGGATCTTGTAGGTGATGTTCACGCCGGCGGCGATCGACTGGCGGATCGCCAGCAGGCCGCTGTGGAAGTAGGTGCCGTCGCCCAGGTTGGCGAACATGTGCTTGTCGGTGGTGAAGGGCTGCTGGCCGACCCACGGCACGCCCTCGCCGCCCATCTGCGTGAAGCCCAGCGTGGAGCGGTCCATCCAGGTCGCCATGAAGTGGCAGCCGATGCCGGCCATGGCGCGCGAACCTTCCGGCACCACGGTGCTGGTGTTGTGCGGGCAGCCCGAGCAGAACCAGGGCTGGCGCGCGTCCTTCACGCCGCCCGCCTGCAACACGTCCATCGACCGCTCCTTCGCGTCGAGGATGGCCAGTTGCGCATCGACCCGCGCCACCATGTCGGCGCCGGCCGCGGCCAGCAGGCCGAGCTTCTTCAGGCGCTGGGCGATCGCGCGGGCGATCAGCGCCGGGTTCAGGTCGGCGTTGGCGCGCAGCAGCGTGTTGGCGGTCGGGTTGGGCATCGCCCATTCGCCGCCGGAGAAGTCGCCGTCGAGCTCGTTGAACTTGCCCAGCACGTTGGGGCGCACGTCGGCGCGCCAGTTGTAGAGCTCTTCCTTGAGCTGGTATTCGATGACCTGGCGCTTTTCCTCGACCACCAGGATCTCCTGCAGGCCGGTGGCGAAGTCGCGCGTGAGCTGCGCCTCCAGCGGCCACACCACGCCCACCTTGTGCAGGCGGATGCCCAGCTGGCGGCAGGTGGCGTCGTCCAGCCCGAGGTCGATCAGCGCTTGGCGGGTGTCGTTGTAGGCCTTGCCGCTGGCCATGATGCCGAAGCGATCGTTCGGCCCTTCGATCACGTTGTGGTTGAGCCGGTTGGCGCGGATGTAGGCCAGCGCGGCATACCACTTGTAGTGCATCAGGCGCGCCTCCTGCTCCAGCGCGTGGTCGGGCCAGCGGATGTGCAGGCCGCCCGGCGGCATCTGGAAGTCGGTGGGAATGACGATCTCGACGCGCTCGGGGTCGATCATCGCTGTGGCGCTGGATTCGACGATCTCCTGGATCGTCTTCATGCCCGACCACAGCCCCGAGAAGCGGCTCATGGCGAAGGCGTGGATGCCCAGGTCGAGGATTTCCTGCACGTTGGCCGGGAAGAACACCGGCGTGCCGCAGGCCTTGAAGATGTGGTCGCTCTGGTGCGCGGCGGTCGAGCTCTTGGAAATGTGGTCGTCGCCGGCCACCGCGATGACGCCGCCGAATTCGGTGGTGCCGGCCATGTTGGCGTGCTTGAAGACGTCGGAACAACGGTCCACGCCCGGGCCCTTGCCATACCAGATGCCGAAGACGCCATCGAACTTGTTGGTGCCGGCCGGCGCAAAGCCCAGCTGCTGCGTGCCCCACAGCGCGGTGGCGGCCAGTTCTTCGTTCACACCCGGCTGGAACACGATGTTCTGCGCCTTGAGGAACTTGCTGGCCTTCCACAGCGCCTGGTCGTAGCCGCCGAGCGGCGAGCCGCGGTAGCCGCTGACGAAGCCGGCCGTGTTCTTGCCGGCCTGCTGGTCGCGCAGGCGCTGCAGCATCGGCAGCTTGACCAGCGCCTGCACGCCGCTCATGAAGGCTCGGCCGTAGTCCAGGGAATATTTGTCGTCGAGCGTGACGGTTTCGAGCGCCTTGCGGATGTGCTCGGGCAGCGGTGCATTCATCGTGTCTGTCTCCAGTGCGGCCAGGGGCCTTGTGGGCTCGGCCAATCGGGCGTCCGGGTTGGACGTTTGGGCCATATTTGTACGCAAAGTGTATGCCCGCTGTGCAGACAGGTGTTTGCGTTCTTTGCCTTCAAAACCCATACTCGCGAAAGAATCATGCGCAGAAGTGGCCTTTATGGAAAGCATTGACAAATTCGACCTGGCGATCCTGCAAGAACTGCAAGCCGACGCCCGCCTCACCAACGCCGAACTGGCCCAGCGCGTGGGCCTTTCGGCGGCCCCTTGCTGGCGCCGCGTGCGTGCGCTGGAGGAGCGCGGCTTCATCAAGGGCTACCACGCCGAGATCGACCGCCACAAGATAGGGCTTGGCGTGCTCGCTTTTGTGCGCGTCGACACCGAACGCGTGTCGGCCGACGCCACGCGCACGCTGGAAGAAGCCATCCGCCTGCTGCCCGAAGTCAGCGCCTGCCACTACATCAGCGGCGCCGGCACCTTCGAGCTGCAGGTGGTGGCGCAGGACCTGGACAGCTTCTCGCGCTTCGCGCGGCGCCACCTGATGAGCCTGCCCAACGTGAAAGACCTGCACACCAGCTTCTCGCTGGGCGAGGTGAAGGCCAGCCGGGCGCTGCCGCTGGAGCACCTGGCACCCGCGCCGCCACCCGAAGCGCGCACGGCCCGCCGCTGAGCGCGGCGCGGCTCGGACTTTGCCCACAGCGAAAGAGGAACAGCCGCCGCCCAGGCCGTGCAGACTGGTTTGACATCAACCAGGGAAGGGGAAAGCATGGCTACCTACGACTACGTCATCGTCGGCGCGGGCTCCGCCGGCTGCGTTCTGGCCCATCGCCTGACGGAGGACCCGAGCGTCAGCGTGTGCCTGCTGGAGGCCGGGCCGAGCGACGGTTTCGAGTTCATCCACACGCCGGGCGCCTTCGGCTACTTCATGTTCTCGAAGAAGTACGACTGGTCGTACGACGCCAAGCCGGACCCCGCCATCCGCAACGGCCAGCCCATCTTCTGCCCGCGCGGCAAGGGGCTGGGTGGCAGCAGCTCGATCAACGGGATGATCTACGTGCGCGGCAACGAGATGGACTACGACCGCTGGGCCGCGCTCGGCAACCCCGGCTGGCGCTATGAAGAGGTGCTGCCTTACTTTCGCAAGTCGGAAGACAACGCGCGGGGCGCCAGCCGATACCACGGCGCCGGCGGCCCGCTGCACGTGTCGGACGCCGAACTGCAGTACAAGATCTCGAAGGTCTTCCTGCAGGCCGCGCGCGAAGCCGGCATGCCCATGACGGACGACTTCTGCGGTGAACAGCACGAAGGCTTCGGCCCCTACCAGTTCACCATCCGGAACGGCCGCCGCTGCAGCGCTGCGGTCGCCTACCTGCATCCGGCGATGCACCGGCCCAACCTGACGGTGCGCACCGGCATCGACGTGCTGAAGGTCGAGTTCGAAGGCCTGCGGGCGGTGGGCGTCAGCTGCAGGCACCGCGGGCAGCCCGAGGCCATCAAGGCGTCGCGCGAGGTGATCCTCTCGGCGGGCAGCTACAACACGCCGCAACTGCTGATGCTCTCGGGCGTCGGCGACCCGGGCCAGCTCCGGCACCACGGCATTCCCCTCGTGCATGCGCTGCCGGGCGTGGGCGCCAACCTGCAGGAACATGCCGATGCGGCGATCCTGGTGCACAGCAGGCCGCACGGCGGCATCCAGTATTCGGTGGGCGGCGTGCTGCAGATGATCGGCCAGGGCATCGGCTACTACGGCGCGCGCAAGGGCAAGCTGCGCGCCTCGGTGACCGAGGTGGGCGGCTTCCTGAAGACTGACCCCTCCCTGGCCGAACCCGACGTGCAGTTGCACAGCCTGCCGCTGCTGTTCGACGACTCGGGCCGCGCGCTGCGCCTGAACATGGCCGCCGGCTATTCGTGCCACGTGTGCGTGCTGCGCCCGAAGAGCCGCGGCAGCGTGACCCTGGCCAGCCGCGACCCGGCGCAGCCACCGGTGATCGACCACAACTTCTTCTCCGACCCGGCCGACATGAAGACCTTGGTCGAGGGCGTGCGCCTGGCGCGCCGGATCCTGGCCGCGCCGGCCTTCGACACCTACCGCATCGAGGAAATCCACCCCGGCACGCAGGTCGAGTCCGACGCGGACATCGCCCGCGCCTGCCGCGAGAAGCTCGGCATCGTCTACCACCCGGTGAGCACCGCCAGGATGGGCACCGACGAGATGGCAGTGGTCGACCCCGAACTGCGCGTGCACGGCCTGCAGGGCCTGCGCGTGGTCGACGCGTCGATCATGCCGACGCTGATCGGCGGCAACACCAATGGGCCGACCATCATGATTGCGGAGAAGGCGGCCGACATGATCCGCGGCAGGGCGCCGGCGAGCTAGTGTCCGTCAATCTCCCGAAAGAACCGCTTGGCGCTTCACAGCCAGGCTGGCCGCCACATCTCGAAATGAGACAAGCGCCGCCTCCAGGTGGTCAATGATTTCCTGCTGGAGCACGTCCGGCGGCGGAAGATCATCGAGATTGTCCAGACTGTCGTCCTTGAGCCAAAAAATATCGAGGCTCGCCTTGTCGCGCGCGACCAGGTCGGCATAGTCGAAGTACTTGAACCGCTCCGATTCGACGCGTTCGTGCCGGTTGGCCGACCGGTAGCAGTGGATGAAGTCCCGCAGGTCGGTCTCGGCGAGTGGTCGTGTCTTCAGCGTGAAGTGCTTGTTGGTGCGCAAGTCATAGATCCAGACGCCCTTGGTGTGGACTTTGCCGTCGGCCGGCTTCTTGTCGAAGAACAGCACGTTGGCCTTCACGCCCTGCGCGTAGAAGATGCCGGTCGGCAGGCGCAGCAAGGTGTGGACGTCGCAGGTCTCTAGCAACTTGCGGCGAATCTTCTCGCCCGCGCCGCCCTCGAACAGCACGTTGTCGGGCAGCACCACCGCGGCCTGGCCTGTGGTCTTGAGAATGGTGACGATGTGCTGCAGAAAGTTGAGCTGCTTGTTCGACGTGGTCTGCCAGAAATCTTGCCGCTCGTAGGTAAGCGCTTCGCGGTCTTCCTCGCCTTCGGCATTGGTGATGGTCATGCTGCTCTTCTTGCCGAAGGGAGGATTGGCCAGCACGTAGTCGAAGCGCTTATCGGGTGCCGAGATCAGCGCGTCGGCTCGATCAACGGCCGGCTCGCCATCGAGCTCGCCCACGTTGTGCAGAAACAGGTTCATCAGGCACAACCGCCGGGTCGCGGCCACGATCTCGTTGCCGAAGAAGGTCTGGCCGTGCAGGAACTTCTGTTGCGCGATGTTGAGCCGGCGCCCGCTCTTGTGGGTCAGCCAGTTGTACGCGCCCAGGAAAAAGCCGCCCGTACCGCAAGCCGGATCGGCAATCGTCTTCATGGGCTGCGGCTGGACGCACTCGACCATCGCGTCGATCAGCACGCGCGGCGTGAAGTACTGGCCGGCGCCGCTCTTGGTGTCCTCGGCGTTCTTCTGCAGCAGGCCTTCGTACAGGTCGCCCTTGGTATCGGCGTCGAGGCTGATCCAGTTCTCGGCGTCGATCAGCTGCACCAGCCTAGATAGCTTGGCCGGATCTTGAATCTTGTTCTGCGCCTTGAAGAAGATCGCACCCAGCATGCCGGGCTCTTGCGCCAGCCGGTGCAGCACCTTGAGGTAGTGCGCCTCCAACGGCTCGCCGGTCTTAGCCTTGAGGCTGGGCCAACCGAAGCCCTTGGGCACGTGCGTGTCGTGCTGGTAGGGCGGCTGCGCGTACTCGTGCGCCAGTTTCAGAAACAGCAGGTAAGTCAACTGCTCCAGATAGTCGCCGTAGCCCACGCCGTCGTCGCGCAGCGTGTGGCAGAAGTTCCAGATTTTCTGGACGAGGGAGGATGCGTTCATGCGGAAAAGAGGGAGGGGCGCTGAATACCAATCTGCCATCCAACCTGGATGGCAGATAACTTTTTCAATCAAATCAATGGGTTACTCATCATCGGCCGCCTATTGAATGCGATTTGTCTGCCAATTACCCGGAATTGGCAGATTCGGCTTTCTGGCTCAGCCGTCAGTGCTCCAATAGCGGCGGCCGCGGCCATCTCCCGTGTAGCGCACCTTGGCAGCGCTCACCAGGTCATCCAGCGCCCGCTTGAGCGTGCGATAGGGAACCTCGGCTCCGATGCGCCGATTGATCTGGCCAGACGAAGAGCCCGGATAGCGCGACAAGTCCTCCTCGATCAGAGCCCGAAGCCGGTGCGGCGGCATCCGCGTCAACGTGGTTCGCCCCACGACGCCGCCATCCCTGAGCGCATGCGGCGCCACAAAATACCGTACACCCTGCGTTTTGCCACTGCTCATGACCAGCCCGAGGCCAGGCAGCCGCCCAAGCCATGTGCCGACCAACTCCTCGCCATTGCTCAGTTCGAGGCGTTGTGCCAGTTCACGGGCGGTCAATCCGTCGCTCATCGCCAACATGCCCAAGGTGATGCGCTCGCGCTGACTCAGCTGATGGGTCGCATCGGCGCGGGCCAGCAAGCCGATGACTTCGGGCTTGAGCAGACGTCGACGCACCGTCACTTTGAACCAGTCTTCCCCTTCCTCAGGGATGGGAGCAAGCCGCCCCTGTGAAAGCTGAACGTCGTACATCAAATCGAAGCCCGAACCTTCCTTTTCCATCAACTTGAGGTCATGAAACAGGGTCGCGAGCCGGTCGTTCCGCCGACGGCTGGCGTGCAGGATGGTGTGCACCGTCACGCCCAGCGGCAGGCGCCCCGGATTGCAGACCTCGAGCCGGTCGGGATGCAGGTTGAGAAAGATGTCACCGCGCTGCGTATAGGGCCTGTGCACCAGCGCATTCACCATCAACTCCCGCACCACCCGCTTGTCGTAGGCGGGCACCTGCAGGCGATACAAGCCGTCCGGCAGTTCATAGGTTTCTCGGAAATCCGATATCTCGTCCCAAATGGCATCGACCAGTTGCACCGGCGACAGCGTGTAGTCATCCCACGCCCACTTGTGAATCTTCGCGCCCCGCTCGTCGTACTTGATCGCCTGCACCACCGGCGCGCTCCCCAGGCGCGCACGCGCGCGGGGCGATCCCACCAGCAACACGCCCAGATGCGTCAGCCAAAGCCCGTCGATCAACCCGTAGTGCGCCAGCAGTTCCTCGGCCGACTTTTCCTTCACGCTGGGCTTCACGCGGTCCGAAGCCCGCAGCCCCGCCAGAAGGGCTCGCACCTGTATGGGGTCCGCGCTGTCGACCGGAGCGTCCTGCGCGACCATGCTTTCCCACGAAATTCCCGGCCGATCGTTGAGCAAACGCAGTACGTCGTCACCGAGCACCGGCCGGCAGGCATCGGACACGCGCAAGAAATACCGACCGTCGCTGGTCGAAGCGACACCCAGGGACCGGGCCACCATCAAGGCCAGATACTCGCCGCCATTGGCGGCAATCACCCGCTGGGGCGCAACCTGCACGTTCACCGTCAGTTCCGCCACTCGCTTTCGAACCACCTCGAGCAGGCGCTCGTCAATGCGTTGGTCCGCTGCCGGCTCGGTCTGGCCGTCTTCGATACCGATCATCACCCGGCCGCCGGCTGAATTCGCAAAGCAGACGCACGTCGCGGCCAAGGCCGAAAAGTCCGCGCTGCCGCCGACGATCAGCCGGAGCGACTTGAGCTCGGTGTTCTGACCTTCAAGATTCATGCGGCGCCTCGACGTTTGGGACGGGGTTTCCGAGTGCCCGCATGCGTCCGCGCCGCGCGCTCGGCGCGGATGCGTTCCAGCAGCGCGCTGGCCGGTTCGTCGTTCGGGTCTTGCGGCACCAGTTGGCCGGAGAAGGCGGCCTGGAGGATGTTCTTGCGTTGGGCGGCGCATTGGCGTAGAGCCAGCACGGTTGCGCTCTCTTGATCCGCCGCGTCGCTCAGGGCGCTCGAAACAATACGCACGACTGCACTTTGCTCACCGACAGGAGGCAGTGGCACCGGCGTCCGCTTCACGTCTTGCTGGTTGATGCTCGCTTGATTGACCGCCCATTTCGCGTCACGAATGAGGCGCTTTCTTCCGAGCTCCGAACCGAGGTATGCGCCGACGTACTGCGGACTAGCGCCAGCGCTCAAGCTGAATCGCATCATGTTGGATTCGAACAGAGTGCCACCCAAGCCGGCATTGACGATCAACGTCTTCCCGAGGTGGGTCATACTGTTCACGCGGTTGACGACCAAGTCGCCTTCCGCCAATGAATAGGTTGCCAAGGTGACGGCATCGACCTCGACAAGATTCAGCTCTTCTCGCGAACGCGCCCACCCATTCTGAAAGTCGTCAATCCGCAGAATGGGGCAGCCGCGCCCGTAGCGGTCACCGGGCAAATACAGGCCGTTCTGCGGCCCGTCGTCGATGAGCATATCCAGGCTTGCCCATACCCACCCCCGCGGCAACTCCGGAAGATGCGAAACGTCAAGTGTCATCGGCTCCGGATACTTGTCCTGCCAGCCCTTCGGCGGCGCCTTGCCTTGCGTCTCGAACTTCGCAAGCTGCTTCGCCTCCCACCGCGCCCGCCGTTCGCGCAAGATGCGCGCCAGCAGTTGCGCGCCGCTTTCCTCCGGCTCACCGTGCTGCGCGCGCCAGGCTTCGGTGAGCCGACCTTCCATGGCGTCCTTGAGCAAGGACTGGCGGTATTGCACGAGCTTCTTTTGCGCGGCCTTCAACTCGGCCACGCCAGCATCGAGGTCGGACAGCAGTTCCTCGAGTTTGTCGACGATGCGGGTTTGCTCGGTGCGCGACGGGACGCGCATAGCAAAGGCGACAATGTCACTGGGGCGCACGGCAGGGTACAGCGCTCCCTGCACAACTGCACACATGGCATCAACAAACTCCTGCGATTGAACGAGGAAGTACAGATATTGCGGCTCCATGTGCTTTGACCGCAGCACATGAAAGCCGCTTGAGCCAATTGCGCCATCAAGGTCAGGCGGAACGATGGCTACGGCATTCAGATTGGGCCGCGTCATCGACACCAGGACATCACCGGCTCTCAGCCGCTGCCTCGCCCGGCTCGGGGCGTTGCCCACAGATATCGTTTGCGCCTGTGCGATCCTTTTTTGATCGCGATCAATGCTACCGATGTCAACATAAATGAAGGCGCTTGAATCAGCCGGACCGGTTTGCTCGACAGACTCATCGGCCACTTCCCCAAGGCTTCCCTGACTCTCACCGTCGCTCACGCCACCAACTCCAAATTCATCTCATCCATCAACGGATCCAGTTGTTCACCAAACACCCCCCAAGCCTTCTGCAACCCACCCTTTGCCGCAAAGGCCGCATAGCTGAAATGCCCGCGCTCGATCGCGCAACTCGATGCGATGTGGTCTTTCATCAGCCGCAGCCAGTCCATCTGCTCGGGCGTGAAGGCGGTGGCGCGCTGCGCGTTGTGGCGGAACACCCAATCGGCAAAGCGCTTGTCGACGTCGTCGGCAAAGGGCCTCAGCTCGGCGTCCTCGCCGTCCATGCCTGATGCGAAGCGCACCAGCGAAATGAGGTCGGTCAGCTGGCGCTGGCGGTCCGCGCCCTTGACCCGGTTCGCGTGCACGCGCGCATAGGCGCTCCACAGGCGCTCGGTGGTCAGCATGAGCGGCGGGCGGCTCAGTTGGTCGTGCAGATCTTCAATCATGTCGAAGGTGAGTGCGCGGCGCTGGTAGGGCTGCTGATAGAAGAAGCTCAGTGCGCCGATCTCTTCGCGATGCGCGGCGAGGTAGTCGGTGAAGGTCTGGAGCACTTTGCGCGCCTCGTCTTCGGCCTGCTCGCTGTAGCCGGCAAAGGTCACCTGATCGAGGTTGATGTGGTCGATGAGCTGCTCACGCTCGCGCCGGGCGCTTTCGATCTGGTCGCGCAATTCGGGTTGGTCGAAGGGTGCGCAGGCCGCGGCCACGCGCTGGTTGCGGGCCTCCAGCAGTTCGTCGGCGGTGAGGGTGGTCTCTTCGCGCGTGATGCCACGCATCTGCGCGTTGGCCAGAGCCGCCTGTGCAATGCGGTCAGGGTCGAGCGCCAGGATCAACGCCTTGCCGAGCTCACCGACCGGCACGCCACCCGCCGCCTTCTCGATGCGCGCTTTCGCCTTGTCGTCGAGTTGCTTGGCCAGACGCACCAGGCGATTGGCCAGGCTCAGCACGGTGTCGTCGTCGCGGTGGCCCATGGCCACACCTTGCAGCAAGTCCTTCAGCGGCATGCCCGGCTTCTTTTCGAGCGGGCGGCTCTCGGTCTTGAGCGACTTCTCCACGCCCACCGCGTCGATCAGAACGAAGCGGGTCTTTGCGCTGTCGGCGCTGTTGCTCACGCGTTGCAGGTCGTCGAAGCCCAGGCTGCGTACGCCGCGACCCTTCATCTGCTCGTAGTAGCCGCGCGAGCGCACATCGCGCATGAACAGCAGCACCTCCAGCGGCTTGACGTCGGTGCCGGTCGCGATCATGTCGACCGTGACGGCGATGCGCGGGTAGTGGTCGTTGCGGAAGTTGCTGAGGATGGTGTCGGCATCCTCATCGGAACGGTAGGTCACCTTCTTGCAGAAGACGTTGCCCTGGCCGTAGACCTCGCGCACGATCTGGATGATGTCGTCGGCGTGGCTGTCGGTCTTGGCAAAGATCAGCGTCTTGGGCACTTCCTTGCGCGTCGGGAAGATGGTGGTTTCCACCGCGGTCTTCATGGCCTGGATCACTTGGCGGATCTGGCTGGGGTTGACCACGGAGCGGTCGAGTTCCTTGCCTGCGTAGGCGCTGTCTTCCTCGGTTTCAGCCCAGCGGCGCTTGCGCGTCTGGCGGTCGCGGTGGTCCACCCATTCCCTGGCCGTGAGCAGCGCGCCCTTTCGGGTGATCTCGGTCTCGATCTCGAATACGTCGTAGCCGACATTCACGCCGTCGGCAACAGATTGCTCGTAGCTGTACTCGGCGACGATGTTTTCCTTGAAGAAGCCGAAGGTGCGCTTGTCGGGCGTGGCCGTGAGGCCGATGAGGTAGGCGTCGAAGTAGTCGAGCACTTGCTGCCACAGGTTGTAGATGCTGCGGTGGCACTCGTCGATGACGATGAAATCGAAGGTCTCGACCGGCAAGTCGGGGTTGTAGCGCACCAACTTGGCCTGGCGGGGCAGTTGCTTCACCTCGTTGAGCGACACGTCTTCGGCCGATTCGTCGATGGGCTCGCCCGACAGCACCGAGTACATGCGCTGGATGGTGCTGATGACCACCTGCGCATGCGGGTCGATGGCGCTCGATGCGAGCCGCTGCACGTTGTAGAGCTCGGTGAACTTGCGGCCGTCGTCGGGCGGCGTGTACGCCATGAACTCCTGATGCGCCTGCTTGCCGAGGTTGCGCGTATCGACCAGGAACAACACGCGCTTCGCGCCGCCGAACTTGAGCAGCCGGTACACCGAAGTGATGGCGGTGAATGTCTTGCCAGCGCCGGTGGCCATGTGCACGAGGGCACGCGGCTTGTTGAGGGCCAAGGATGCTTCAAGCCCGGTGACAGCGCCCACCTGGCAGTCGCGCAAGTTGCGCTCAGGCAGCGCTGGCATCTGCTCAGCCAAGCGCCGGCGCAGCGTATCGCTTTGGGACATCAACGCCGCCAGGTGCTCAGGGCGGAAGAAATGGAACAGTTCGCGCGACCGCGGTGCGGGATCGCGGCCATCGGTGAAACGGGTGACCTGACCCGTGCTCTCGAAAAGAAACGGCAGCGCCGTCGACTGCAACTGCCACTTGAGCGCACTGCCGGCGTAGCGCGCGGTCTGCTCTTCCACAAAGGTGAGGATGGTGTTGTCGGGCTTGGCCTCGATCACACCAACGGCTTGGCGGTCGACGAAAAGCACGTAGTCGGCCGGGCCGCTGTCGGTTGGGTATTCGCGCACCGCGACGCCTTGGCCGGCACCGAGGTTGATCTGCTTCATGTCCTGTACCAACCAGCCCGCGGCAGCGAGCTTCTCGTCGATCTGCTGGCGAGCTTTGGTTTCGGGCGTCATGGGCGTGCATTGTCTGCGAGGCGGCGATCGTCCTGCAGAGGGGTCGGATCCAACTTCCAAAGCACAAACCAATACCGCAATACCGCGCACGGAGCGCTCTCCAAGGCCGCACTGCGCTTCCTCGCACCTGTTTTGTCCATTAGATCAATTACCAGCGCCACATATTCGATTTCTTATAAATCTCATACGGCACTGGATGCGGGTAAGCCATAATCCTCTTTTTTGACCTAATGGTTAATTTAGCCATCCATCCACGATGGAAGAGGTTGCGTCATGACATCGCCCCGCCTGCCCAGCCGGTTCTGGTCCGACCTGACCAGCGAAGCCTTCTCCCGCCTTGACCGCTCTCGGCTGATCGCCGTGCTGCCGGTCGGCGCCACCGAACAGCACGGCCCGCACCTGCCGATGTCGACCGACACGGCGACCATCGACGGCATGGTGCAGGCCACATTGCCGCACCTGCCCGACGAACTGCCGGTGCTGTTCCTGCCGACCGTGGCCTACGGCAAGAGCAACGAGCACTCGCGCTACCCGGGCACCCTCACGGTCTCGGCCCACACGCTGATCGCGCTGTGGAAGGACATCGGCGCCTGCGTCGCCAAGGCCGGCGTGCGCAAGCTGGTGCTGTTCAACAGCCACGGCGGCCAGATGGCGGTGATGGACATCGTGGCGCGCGACCTGCGCGAAGAGCAGGACATGATGGTGGTGGCCGCCAACTGGTACACGCTGGGCCTGCCCGAAGGGCTGTTCAGCGCGCACGAGGGCAAGCACGGCATCCACGCCGGCGACCTGGAAAGCTCGGTCATGCTGCACCTCACGCCCGACCACGTGCGGCCCGAGCGCTTCCAGAACTTCAGCTCGATGACCGAGGACCTGGCGCGCGAGAACAAGTTCCTGTCGATCACGCCCAGCGGCAAGCTGGGCTGGCAGATGCACGACATCAACCCCCACGGCGCGGCCGGCGACGCCACGCTGGCCAGCGCCGCCAAGGGCGCGGCGGTGATGGACCACGTCGGGCGCCGCTTCGCCGAGCTGCTGGGCGAGATCGACCGCTTCCCGATCGAGCGCCTGGCCAACACCCCCGCCTGGCGCTGAGGCGCCGCGCCCACCGGAGCCCGCCATGGCCAACCCACCCGATTCCGCCGCGCCGCTGGTCAGCCTGCGCAACGTCGGCAAGCGCTTCGCCAACGGCACGCTGGCGCTGCAGGGCATGTCGCTGGATTGCGGCACGCACGACTTCATCAGCTTCCTCGGCCCCTCGGGCTGCGGCAAGAGCACCGCACTGCGCCTGATCGCCGGCCTGACGCGCGCCAGCTCGGGCGAGCTCGCCTGGTCGGCCACGCCCTCCGGGCAGCAGGGCGCCGAGCGCGACCTCGGTTTCGTGTTCCAGGAGCCCACGCTGATGCCCTGGGCCAAGGTGTTCGACAACGTCTGGCTGCCGCTGAAGATCGCCGGCATGGGGCGCGACGAGGCGGCGCCGATCGTTGCGCAGGCGCTGGAGATGGTCGGCCTCTCGCGCTTCGCCGACGTCTATCCGCGCGAGCTCTCGGGCGGCATGAAGATGCGCGTCTCGATCGCCCGCGCGCTGGTCACGCGGCCGCGCCTGCTGCTGATGGACGAGCCCTTTGCCGCGCTCGACGAGATGACGCGCATCAAGCTCAACAACGACCTGCTGGCGATCTGGCGCGAGCACCGCTTCTCGGTCATCTTCGTCACGCACAGCGTGTACGAGTCGGTCTACCTGTCGAACCGCATCGTCGTGATGGCGGCGCGCCCGGGCCGCGTGATCGACGAGATCCGCATCGACGAACCCTATCCGCGCGGCGAGTCGTTCCGCACCTCGACCCGCTACAACGCGCACTGCACGGCGGTCTCGCAATCCCTGCACGGAGCACTGCATGACATCGATCACTGAGATGGCGGCGCCGGCCCCTGCCGGCGCGGCCTGCGCCGTGCCCGACGCGGCGCAACTCCAGTCGCGCGAACAGCAACTGCGCCGCCGCGAGGCGCTGCTGCGCGTGCTGCTGCCGGTGGCCGTCATCGTCGGCCTGCTGGTGGCGTGGGAAGCGGTGGTGCGCATCAACCACATCCCGCACTACATCCTGCCGGCGCCCACGCGCATCTTCACCACGCTGATCGACAACTGGGACACGCTCGCGCCCGCGCTCTGGTTCACCACCAAGCTCACGTTGCTTGCGCTGCTGGCGGCGGTGGTCGGCGGCGTGCTGCTGGCGATGGCCTTCGCGCTGTCCAAGTGGGTCGAGATCGGGCTGTTCCCGCTGGCGGTCATCCTGCAGGTGACGCCGATCGTGGCGATCGCCCCGCTGATCCTGATCTACGTCTCCAGCACCACCGCCGCGCTGCTGCTGTGCGCCTGGATCGTGGCCTTCTTCCCGATCCTGTCGAACACGGTGATCGGCCTGAAGAGCGCCGACAGCAACCTGCGCGACCTGTTCCACCTGTACAAGGCCTCGCCCTGGCAGCTGTTCCGCTACCTGCTGGTGCCCAGCGCGCTGCCCTACTTCATGGCGGGCCTGAAGATCGCCGGCGGGCTGAGCCTGATCGGCGCGGTGGTGGCCGAGTTCACCGCCGGCACCGCCGGGCGCGAGACCGGCCTGGCCTCGCGCATCCTCGAATCGAGCTTCCGCACCGAGATCCCGATGATGTTCGCGGCGCTGCTGCTCATTTCCTTGCTGGGCATCGTCATCTTCATCGTCTTCTCGGCGCTGTCCAAGGCCGTGCTCGGCCATTGGCACGAGAGCGAGATGAAGCGGGAGCGTTGAGATGAGCGCCTTGCCCACCTCCATTACCTCCGCAGCCACCGACTGGGACGCCGTCGCCGCCGAATTGCAGGGCCTGAACGTGCTGCGCAGCCCCGGCCAGCGCAAGCAGCTGTCCAAGGACTTCTACTGGTACAGCCCGATCCTCAGCGCGCAGTTGTCCGGCTGCCTGGCCGACCTGGTGGTGAAGGTCAGCAACGAGGAAGACGTGCGCCGCGTCGCCGCCGTCGCCGCGCGCCACAAGCTGCCGCTGACCGTGCGCGCCGGCGGCACCGGCAACTACGGCCAGTGCGTGCCGCTCGAAGGCGGCATCGTGATGGACGTGACGCCGATGTGCCGCGTGCTCGAACTGGCGCAGGGCCGCATCCGGGTGGAAGCCGGCGCGCGCATGCACGACATCGACCTGGCCGCGCGCGAAACCGGGCAGGCGCTGCGCATGTGGCCCTCGACCTGGCACGTGGCGTCCATTGGCGGCTTCATCGCCGGCGGCTTTGGCGGCATCGGCTCTTTCCGCCACGGCATCCTGCGCGACCCGGGCAACCTGCTGCGCGCGCGCGTCATGACGGTGGAGCGCGAGCCGCGCGTGATCGAACTGGTGGGCGACGAGATCCAGCAGGTGCAGCACGCCTTCGGCACCAACGGCGTGATCCTCGACGTGGAAGTGGCGCTCAGCCCGGCCATCGACTGGGTGCATTGCACGGTGTTGTTCGAAACGTACCGCGGCGCGCTCGACTTCGGCATTGCCGCGCAGGCGCCCGCGCTCGACGTGTTCCTGCTGTCGACCGTGGAGGCGCGCTTCGCGCCCTACTACACCGCCATGCGCGACCGTTTTCCGGCCGATCGCCACGCGGTCTTCGCGATGGTCGCGCCCGATTCGATGGCCGACTTCCGCGCGCTCGCCGCCGCGCAGGGCGGCCGCTTCTCGGTGGCCGGCACCGAGGCCGACCTGCTGGCCGACGGCCTGCCGCCGGCCTACGAGTGCGCCTTCAACCACACCACGCTGCAGGCGCTCAAGGCCGACCGCGGCTGGACTTACCTGCAGGTGGCCTACGCCCAGCCTTTCGATCCCGCGGTGGTCGAGCGGCACCTGGCGATCTTTGGCGACGACGTGCTGCAGCACCAGGATTTCGCCCGCGCCGGCGGCGAATGCGGCACCTTCGGCATCTTGCTGGTGCGCTGGAAGGGCGAGGCCCACCAGTACGAAGTGATTCGCGAGATCGAGTCGCAAGGCGGCTGCGTGATCTTCAATCCGCATGTCGTGACGATCGAGGACGGCGGCATGAAGACCATCGACAGCCAGCAGATCGACTTCAAGAAACGCAGCGACCCGATGGGCCTGATGAACCCCGGCAAGACACGCGGCTGGAGCGCCGCCATGGCGCGCGACGCCTGAACCTTTGAGAACCCCAAGCCCCCCGACTGGAGCACCGATGCGCATGAACTTCACCTTCGCCGCCCGCGCCCTGCTGGCCACCCTGATCGCCGGCAGCGCGCTGTCCGCCGCTGCCGACGACAAGGTCGTGGTGGCCACCAACTGGCGCGCCCAGCCGGGCCACGGCGGCTTTTATCAAGCACTGGCCGACGGCACCTACAAGAAGTACGGCCTCGAGGTCGACATCCAGCAAGGCGGCCCGCAGGTCAACAACCGGCCGATGCTGCCGGCCGGCAAGGTCGACTTCCTGATGTCGGGCAACATGCTGCTGCCCTTCGACAGCGTCAAGCAGGGCATTCCGAGCGTGGTGGTGGCGGCCTACTTCCAGAAGGACCCGCAGGCCATCATTGCCCACCCCGGCCAGGGCTTCGACAAGTTCTCCGACCTCACCAAGGCCAAGACCGTGCTGCTGGCCAAGGACGGCCAGATCAGCTACTGGCAGTGGATGAAGAAGGCCTACGGCATGCGCGATGCGCAGATCCGCCCGTACAACTACAGCCTCTCGCAATTCCTGGCCGACAAGGAAGCGGTGCAGCAGGCCTACGCCACCTCGGAGCCGCTGGCGGTGGAGAAGCAGGCCGGCTTCAAGCCGGTGGTGCTGAGCCTGGCCGACGCCGGCTGGTCGACCTACGGCATGGTGATCGAGACGCGCCAGGAGTTGGTGAAGAACAAGCCTGACATGGTGCGCCGCTTCGTCGAGGCGACCAACATCGGCTACTACAACTACCTCTACGGCGACCGCAGCAAGGGCGACGCGCTGATCAAGCAGATCAACCCCGACATCGCCGAGGACTACATCGAGAAGTCGATCCCGATCCTGCGTGCCCACATCGACGTGGGCGACGCGCTGACCCAGGGCATCGGCGCCATGAGCGACGCGCGCATGAAGGACTTCTACGACAAGAGCGTGGCGGCCGGCCTGTACAAGGCGGGCGACTTCAAGCTGGCCGACGTCTACACCACCCAGTTCGTCGACAAGGGCGTCGGGCTGGACCTGCGCAAGAAACTCGTTTCCAAGTGACATGAGTGAACGCATGCTGACCGTGCGGGTGGCGCGCATCGCGCGCCAGACGCCGGAAATCCTGTCGTACGAGCTGGCGCACCCGGCCGGCCGCGCGCTGCCAGCCTACGCCGCCGGCGCGCACATCGACGTGCACACGCCCGGCGGCTTCATGCGCCAGTATTCGCTGGCCAGCGCGTCTGAGGCCGGCGGCAACTACGTGATCGGCATCAAGCACGAGGCGCAGGGCCGCGGCGGCTCGGCCGCCATGCACCGGCGGGTGCGCGAAGGCGACCTGCTCGCCATCAGCGCGCCGCGCAACACCTTTCCGCTGCGCGCGCAGGCGCAGCGCCACCTGCTGCTGGCCGGCGGCATCGGCCTGACGCCGATGCTGGCGATGGCGCAGGCGCTGGCCGCGCAGGGCCAGCACTTCACGCTCTGCGTGTTCGCGCGCAGCCGCGCCCACCTGGCCTTTGCCGAGGCACTGGCAGCGCCCGACCTGGCGCCGCACGTGCGCCTGCACCTGGACGACGACGCCACCTGCCGCATCGACCTGGCCGCGCTGCTGGCCACCCGCGAAGACGGCGCGCACCTCTACGCCTGCGGCCCGGCCGGCTTCATGGGGGCGGTGCGCCAAGCCGCCGCGCACTGGCCCGAAGAGGCCTTTCACGTCGAGTACTTCGCCGCGCCGACCTCGGCCGGCAGCAGCGTCGGCAAGCCCTTCGCGCTGCAGCTGACGCAGCGCGGCATCACGGTGCCGGTGGCGGCCGAGCAGAGCGCGGTCGATGCGCTGCACGACGTCGGCATCGACATCCCGGTGTCCTGCGAGCAAGGCCTGTGCGGCACCTGCGTGGTGGCAGCCGAGGGCGCCGGCGCTGAGCACCGCGACTTCTGCCTCACCAGCGCCGAGCGCGCCGGCAAGGTCGCACTGTGTTGCGTGCGCGCCAAGAGCGAGGTGCTGGTGCTGCACCTGTAGGCGCCGCACGCGCCCTGCCGCCCGGCCATCTGGCACCATCCTCCCTCGATGACGACCACCCCCGCAGACACCCTGCCACCGGAGCCGGCCGACGCCGGCGCGGCGCCCACGCGCGGCCGCTCGCGCAAGTACACCCAGGTGATGGGCCAGATCTACCAAGCCGCGATCGAGGTGTTTGCCGCGCATGGCGCGGACGGCGCCTCGACCCAGGCGGTGGCCGACCGCGCCGGCCTCTCCAAGGCCCAACTGCACTACTACATCGACAGCAAGGAAGCGCTGTACCGCCAGGTGCTGCAGGACATCATCGACGACTGGATCGGCATCTTCGGCTTCAGCGACGAGGCCTTCGGCGCGCGCAAGGTGCTGACCGAGCACATCCGGCGCAAGATGAATTTCTCCTTCGACCAGCCGCTGCGCTCGCGCATCTTCGCCGCCGAGATGATGCGCGGCGCCCCGGTGGCGCGCGAGATGATGGGCAACAGCAAGCGGCGCACGCAGCAGGCGGTGGCGGTGCTGCAGAACTGGATCGCGCAGGGCCAGATGGGGCCGGTCGATCCGCAGCTGTTCCTGTTCCACCTGTGGGCGACGACGCAGTTCTATGCCGACCATGCGGCGCAGATCAACTATTTCCGCGAAGGCACGGCCGCCGATACGAAGGACCGCGACTACCTGATCGAGCAGGTCACGCAGCAGCTGCTGCGGGCAGCGCAGGTGAAATAGGCACGCGGCCGCCCGAGTGCTTGCGCGACATTGCGCACAATGGCGTCCGATGCCGCCGATCACCGCCGACGAAACCAACACCCCCGCCCGCCCGCTGCCGCAGCGCATCGGCGCCCTCGAACCGCTTCGCCTGCCGGTGTTCCGCATGCTGTGGAGCACCTGGCTGATCGCCAACACCTGCATGTGGATGAACGACGTGGCGGCCGCCTGGCTGATGACCACGCTCGACGCCTCGCCGATCTGGGTGGCGCTGGTGCAGTCGGCCTCGACCCTGCCGGTGTTCCTGCTGGGCCTGCCCAGCGGGGCGCTGGCCGACATCCTGGACCGGCGCCGCTGGCTGATCCTGACCCAGTTCTGGCTGGCCGGCACCGCCACCCTGCTGTGCGCGGTGGTGGCGCTGGGCTACATCAGCGCGCCGCTGCTGCTGGCGCTGGTGTTCGCCAACGGCATCGGGCTGGCGATGCGCTGGCCGGTGTTCTCGGCCATCGTGCCCGAGCTGGTGCCGCGCAGCCACCTGCCGTCCGCGCTGGGGCTCAACGGCATCGCCATGAATGCCTCGCGCATCGTCGGCCCGCTCCTGGCCGGCTTCCTGATTGCCGGCGCCGGCAGCGTGTGGGTGTTCGCGCTCAACGCGGCGCTGTCGATCGTCTCGGCCTTCGTGGTGATGCGCTGGCGGCGCGAGCACCGCATCAGCCCGCTCGGGCGCGAGCGCCTGTTCAGCGCCATGCGCGTGGGCGTGCAGTTCGTGCGCCAGTCGCCGCGCATGCGCGCGGTGCTGCTGCGCATCTCGATCTTCTTCCTGCACTCGACCGCGCTGCTCGCCCTGCTGCCGCTGCTGGCGCGCGGCCTGCGCGGCGGTGATGCCGGCACCTTCACGCTGCTGCTGGCGGCGATGGGCAGCGGCGCCATCGTCGCGGTGCTGCTGCTGCCACGGCTGCGCCAGAACGTGGTGCGCGACCAGCTGGTGATGGGCGGTGCCCTGCTGCAGGCGCTGGCCACGGCGGTGATGGCGCTCACCTCCACCTTGTGGATCGCGGTGCCGGCCATGTTCCTCGGCGGCATGGCCTGGATCACCACCGCCAATTCGCTGTCGGTCTCGGCCCAGCTGGCGCTGCCCGACTGGGTGCGCGCGCGCGGCATGGCGACCTACCAGATGGCGATCATGGGGTCCAGCGCCATCGGCGCCGCGGTGTGGGGCCAGGTGGCCACCAGCACCGACCTGCGCACCAGCCTGCTGCTGGCCTCGGCGAGCGGCGTGCTGCTGATGGTGCTGGCGCTTCGCTTCGTGCGCGACCGGCCGGAGGAAGACGACGTCAGCCCCGCCGGCGAAGGCTGGGCCGCACACCCGCCAAGCCAGAGGCCCGACGAAGAAGGCCGCGTGACGATCCAGATCCACTACCAGATCGACCCGGCGCGCATGGGCGCCTTTCGCCAGGTGATGGAGGAAACGCGCCGCGTGCGGCTGGGCCAGGGCGCGATCGACTGGACGCTGCTGCACGACGTGAGCGACCCGGGCCACTTCGTCGAGCACATCGTCGATCCCTCGTGGACCGAGCACCTGCGGCGCTTTCACCGCGCCACCGCGGCCGACATCGCGCTGCGCGAGCGGCGCCTGGCCTTCCACCTGGGCGAAGGGCTGCCGGCGGTGACGCGCTACGTCGGCGCGCGCTGAGCAGGCACGCTGTTCAGCGCGCGGCCGGCAGGTACATCGTGGCCTCGACCTCGACCCACACGTTGTCGCCCGGCAGGAAGTTCGACACCTCCACCACCGTGCTGACCGGCGGCGCGTCCGGATAGAACAGGCCGCGCACGCGGTTGTAGGCCGGGTAGTGGTCGAGCCGGCGGAAGTACTGCACCAGCTTCACCACGTCGGCCATGCTGCCGCCGTGCTCGGCGGCCAGCGCGCGGATGCGCTCCAGCACGAACCAGCTCTGCGCCACGATCGGCGCCTCGAAGATGTCGACCGACATCTGGCCGGTGGCGTAGCCCAGGCCTTGCAGCGCGCTGCGCGCCGCTTCGGGAATGTCTTCGTAGCTGGCGACGGCACGGCGCGTGGCCGGGTCGACCGCCACCACGCCGCTCATCAGCACCCAGTCGCCGACGCGTTTCGCGGCGGCGTAGTTGGCCATCGGTTTGCCCATGCTCATGCCATGTTCTCCAGGATGTGTCCGTTGCGGATGACGCTGCGGCGGCGCCCGCGCCCGTCCAGCAGTTCATGTTCGTCGGTGGCGGCCAGCAGCACCAGGTCGGCCGGGCAACCGGGCGCGATGCGGCCGTCCCACGCCAGCCCCAGCGCCTGCGCCGGGCTCACCGTGATGGCGTCGAGCCAGTCGAGCGCCGGGGCCAGGTGCGCCGCCTGCACGCCCAGGCCGAAGGTCTCCAGCAGGTCGTAGCTGCCGTAGGGGTAGAAGGCGTCCTGCACGTTGTCGGTGGCCAGGCTGGCGCGCATGGCGTGCGCGGCGGCTTCGTGGATGCGGGTGATGCCGCGCGGCACCGGCGTCGCGTCCCACGCGCCCTGCAGGTAGAGGTTGGTGGTGGGCAGCGCCACCAGCCGGATGCCGGCCTGCGCGCACAGCGCCAGCGTCTCGTCGGCCTGCGCCGCATCCTGCATGGCCAGCGAACAGGCGTGACCGCAGACGATGGGCTGGCGCATGTCGCGCGCAATCGCCAACTGGGCCACGGTGCGCAGGCCGGTGGCGTCGGCGTCGAGCCCCTCGTCGACATGCAGGTCGAGCGCCAGGCCGAACTGTTGCGCGATCTCGAACAGGCGCCCGAGCTTGTGCACGATGCCCTCGTTGCGGTAGATGAAGGCGCCCAGCACGCCGTTGGCGCGCCGCACTTCCTGCGCGATGCGCGTGCCGTTGTCGCCCTCGGCCAGCACGTCGAGCGGCGTGAGCGAGACGAACTGCAATTCCATCCGGCCGTGCCAGGCCTCGCGCACGCGCTCGAAGGCGGCCAGCGAGGCCGGCGCCTGCGGCCCGCTCCAGTCGAGGTGGGTGCGCAGCGCGCGCGTGCCGTGCTGCCATGCGTCCTGCACGGCGCGCTGCATGCGCGCTTCGATGATGTCGCTGGTCCAGCCGCTGGCGTGCTGCGCCATGCGCCCGATCGCCTCGAACAGGTTGCCCTGCGCGGCGCCGACCTGCTGCACGGTGTAGCCCTTGTCGATGTGGGTGTGGGCATCGACCAGCCCGCTCAGCAGCAGGCCGCGCGCAGCGCCAGACTCGCGCGCCGGCACGATGGCGCTGACCACGCCGGCCTCGATCTCGACGTCGAACAGCGCATGGGCATCGCCGTGGCCCGCCCACGCCTCGCCGCGCAGGCAGCGCGGGATGCGCACGGAGCCGAGTTTCATGGTGCGGTGTCGGCGGCAGCGCTGCGCAGCCAGCCCAGCCCTTCGCTGGTGCCGCCGGCCACGGCGCCACGCGCCGGCCGGTACTCGCAGCCGACCCAGCCTTGCCAGCCGCACTGCGCCGCCACTTCGTCGATCACGCTGAAGAGATAGGGGTGGTTCAGTTCGCCCAGGTCCGGCTCGTGCCGCTGCGGCACGCCGGCAATCTGGAAATGGCCGACGCGGCCGGTCGGCAGGTACTTGCGGATCTTCATCGCCACGTCGCCCTCGACGATCTGGCAGTGGTAGAGGTCCATCTGCACCTTGACGTTGTCCACGCCGAGCATCTCGATGATCTCGTGCGCATGGTCCTGCCGGTTCAGGAAGAAGCGCGGCATGTCGCGCTGGTTGATCGGCTCGAGCAGCAGGTCGCGCCCGGCCTTGGCGGCCTCGGCAGCGGCCCAGCGCAGGTTGTCGAGATAAGTCGGCTGCACCGCCTCGCGCTCCATGCCCTCGGGAATCAGCCCGGCCATGATGTGGATGCGCGGGCAGTCGAGCGCCTGCGCGTAGTCGAGCGCGCGCAGCAGGCCATCGCGAAACTCCGCCTCGCGCCCGGGCAGGCAGGCCAGGCCGCGCTCGCCCGCGTCCCAGTTGCCGGGCGGCGCGTTGAACAGCACTTGCGCCAGGCCATGGGCGTCGAGCCGGGCGCGGATGTCGCGCGCCTCGAAGGCGTAGGGAAACAGGTATTCGACGGCGCGAAAGCCGTCGCGGGCGGCGGCGTCGAAGCGGTCGAGGAAATCCAGCTCGTTGTAGAGCATCGACAGGTTGGCGGCGAATCGGGGCATGGCTTCTCTTCTCGGTCTCGGTTCAATGGGGTCGTTCTACCAGCGCGCGCCGAAGCTGCGGCGCAGTTCGTCGATCTGCGCCTCGCCCAGCGGCGGCGGCAAGGCAGCGCCGGCACGGCTGCCGGCAAGCCACCACAGGCGCGCGCTTTCTTCCAGTTCTTCCAGCGTGGCCATGGCGGCGGCCGGCGTATCGTGCCAGACGTTGGGGCCCAGGCGGGCCAACATCACGGCGCGGATCGGCGTGCCGCGTGCGCCGTAGCTTGCGATGGCCTGCGCCGCCGCTTCGGCCGCCTCCGGCGCGCCGGGGCGGTGGTAGGAAATGAGCGGAACGCGGCCGACCTTCATCACGAAGTAGGGGGTGATGGCGGGCAGCAGTTCGTCGCCACCGCCCTGCGCCATGCTGAGCGCCACGCAGTGCGTGCTGTGGGTGTGGATGACGCAGGCCGTGGCCGCATCGAAGGCGCGCGCGGCGGCGTAGATGCGCGTGTGCAGCGCGATGGTCTTGCTGGCGCGGTCGCCGCTGGTCTGGCGGCCTTCCGCATCCAGCCTGGCCAACTTCGCGGGGTCGAGGAAACCCAGGCAGGCGTCGGTCGGCGTGATGAGAAAGCCGTCGGCGAGCCGCACGCTGATGTTGCCGGCGGTGGCATGCACGTAACCGCGCTCGAACAGGCTGCGGCCGACGCGGCAGATTTCCTCGCGGGCTTGGGTTTCTGTCATGCGGGGTTGCTGCCAAGCACCGCAAAGGCCTTGGTGAAGAAATCGTCGCTGCCGAAATTGCCCGACTTGAGCGCGATGTGCACCGCGGCGCCCTCGGCCACGTCGCTGCGCGCATGGCACCACGGCACACCGGGGTCGATCTGCGGGCCGATCTGCATCTGCTCGATGCCCAGCGCCTGCACGCAGGCACCGGAGGTTTCGCCGCCGGCCACCACCAGTTGGCGCACGCCGCGTTCGACCAGGCCGCGCGCAATGGCGGCGATGGTGCGCTCGACCATGGCGCCGGCTTCTTCCACGCCCAGTTGGCCCTGCACCGATTTCACAGCGCCGGCCTCGGCGGTGGAATAGACCAGCACCGGCTGCTTCTCCAGCAGGGGTTCGGCCCAAGCCAGCACTTCGGCTGCCACGTCGGTGCCCGCGGCGATGCGCAGCGGGTCGATCGCCAGCGCCGCGCCGCCGCGCTGGATGAAGTCGAGCACCTGGCGATTCGTGGCGAGTGAGCAGCTGCCCGACACCACGGCACGCCCGCCCTCGGCGGGCGGCAGCGCGCTGGCTTGCGACGAGGGGGCGAGTCCGAAGTTGGCCGGCAGGCCGATGGCAACGCCCGAACCGGCGGTGACCAGCGGCATCGTCGCCAGCGCCGGACCGAGACGCAGCAGGTCGTCGTTCGACACCGCATCGACGATGGCGATGGCCACACCCTCGGCCTTGAGTTGCGCCATGCGCTCGGTGATGGCCTGCGCGCCGCGCGCCACCACGGCGTGGTCGATCAGCCCCACCCTGCGCGTGCACTGCGCCTGCAGCACGCGCACCAGGTTCGGATCGGTCATCGGCGTGAGCGGGTGGTTCTGCATGCCGCTCTCGCTGAGCAGCACGTCGCCGGCGAACAGGTAGCCCTTGAACACGGTGCGCTTGTTGTCGGGGAAGGCCGGCGTCGCAACGGTGAAGTCGGTGTTCAGCGCGTCCATCAGCGCCTCGGTCACCGGGCCGATGTTGCCTTGCGGCGTGCTGTCGAAGGTGGAGCAGTACTTGAAGTAGATCTGCTGCGCGCCCTGCGCCTGCAGCCAGCGCAATGCGGCCAGCGATTGCGCCACCGCCTCGGCGGCGGGAATGGTGCGCGATTTCAGGGCGACGACGATCGCGTCGACATCAGCCGCCGGCGGTTGCGCGGGCACGCCGATGGTCTGCACCACCCGCATCCCGGCGCGCACCAGGTTGTTGGCGAGATCGGTCGCGCCGGTGAAATCGTCGGCGATGCAGCCCAGCGCGAGCGTCATGCCTTCTTCTCCTTGTCCTTCGCGGCGGGCAGCGCGATGCCGGGGAAGATCTTGATCACCGCCGAATCGTCTTCGCGCGCAAAGCCGGCGCTGGAAGCCTGCATGAACATCTGGTGCGCGGTGGAAGCGAGCGGCAGCGGAAACTTGCTGGCGCGAGCCGTGTCGAGCACCAGGCCCAGGTCCTTCACGAAGATGTCGACCGCCGACAGCGGCGTGTAGTCGCCGGCCAGCACGTGCGCCATGCGGTTCTCGAACATCCAGCTGTTGCCCGCGCTGTGGGTGATCACCTCGTACAGCGCGGCGGCGTCCACCCCTTCGCGCAGGCCGAGCGCCATCGCCTCGGCGGCGGCGGCAATGTGCACGCCGGCCAGCAACTGGTTGATGATCTTCACCTTGCTGCCGGCACCCGCGCTGTCACCCAGCCGGTAGACCTTGGCGGCCATGGCGTCGAGCACGGCGCCGGCCTTGGCATAGGCCTCGGGCCGCGCGGCGGTCATCATCGTCATCTCGCCGCTGGCGGCCTTGGCGGCGCCGCCGGAAATCGGCGCGTCGATGTAGAGCAGGCCTCTTGCGGCCAGTTCGGCCTCGAAGCCGATCGAGACGTTCGGATCGACGGTGGAGCACATCACGAACACGCTGCCGGGGCGCATGGCGTCGGCCACGCCGCCGGTGCCGCTTCCCGTACCATCCTCACCGAACAACACGCTGCGCGTCTGCTGCGCGTTGACCACCACGCTGACGACCACGTCGCATGAGGCAGCCAGTTCGGCCAGCGTGGCGCAGGCCACGCCGCCGCCCTGCGCGAAGGCTTGTGCCACCTCGGTTCGGAGGTCGTAAACGCGCGGCGCGTAGCCGGCGCGGCGCAGCGAAGCCGCCATGCCGGCGCCCATGGCACCGAGTCCGATCAATCCCACGACGGGCAGGTCATTGGCGCTCATTGCTTGTCTTTCATGTCGGTGCGCGGCGGGCGGCGGCGAGCGCGCCCATGCGCAATGGCGAAGGACTTTAGCAGGCAAGCGCGCCTGCTCGCACCGGGCAGATGCGGGTTGGCCGGCGGCGCGTGGCTTCCTAAGCTGGGCCATTCCTTTCCGTTCACTTGTCCTTTCCAAGGAGACCCATGGCTTACCGGCACATCCTGCTCGACCGACAGGGCGATTTCGCCACCGTCACGATGAATCGGCCCGAGCGGCGCAACGCGCTGTCGCTGGCGCACATGATCGAGCTGACCGACGCCTTCAAGGCGATTGCGCGCAGCGACGCCAAGGGCGTGATCGTGGCCGGCAACGGCCCGGTGTTCAGCGCCGGGCACGACTTTGCCGACATGGCCGGCGCCGATCTCGCCGCCATGCGCGCGTTGCTGCGCCAGTGCGTCGAGATGATGGACGCGGTGCAGGCCATGCCGCAGGTGGTGCTGGCGCGGGTGCATGCGCTGGCCACCGCGGCCGGCTGCCAGCTGGTGGCCAGTTGCGACCTGGCGGTGGCGGCCGACAGCGCGGCCTTCGCCCTGCCCGGCGGCAAGGGCGGCTGGTTCTGCCACACGCCGCTGGTGGCGGTCACGCGCAACATCGGCCGCAAGCGCGCGCTGGAGATGGCCTTGACCGGCGACCCGATCGACGCAGCGACCGCCGCCGACTGGGGCCTGGTCAACAAGGTGGTGCCGGCGGCGCAACTCGAAGAGGAAGCGCTGGCGCTGCTGCAACGCGCCACGCGCGGCAGTGCGCTGTCCAAGGGCATGGGCAAGCAAGGCTTCTATGCGCAGGTCGACTTGGACCAGCACAAGGCCTACGCCTACGCGCTGGAGCTGATGGCCAGCACCAGCCAGACGCCCGACGCGCAGGAGCGCATCGCCGCCTTCATGGAAAAGCGGCCGCCCAGGCTGGCGGGCTGAAGGGCCGCGCTCAGGCCAGAGCGTGCAGCGCAGCCCGCACGATGCTCTGCGCATCGACGCCGAAGAAGCCGCGCAAGGCCGCGCGCGTGTCGCTGCGGCCGAAGCCGTCGGTCCCCAGGGTGATGTAGCGCCGGCCCGCGGGCAGCCAGGCGCGCACGCTCTCGGGCACGCTGCGCACGTAGTCGGTGGCGGCGATCACGGGGCCGGAGGTGCCGGCCAGTTGCCGCGCGATGAAGGGCTGCGGCGCCGCTTTGCCCTTCAATCCATCGCGCAGGGCCGCTGCCTCGCAGGCCGCGCCGTCGCGCGCCAATTCGCTCCAGCTGGTGACGCTCAGCACCTCGGCCGTCACGCCCTGTGCCGCCAGCAATTGCGCCGCGCGGATGACTTCGGTGAGGATCGCGCCCGAGCCGAGCAGCGTGACCTTCGGCGCACTCGCCTGCGCGGCTGGCCATTGGCCGAAGCGATAGCAGCCGCGCAGCACGTCGGGCGCCGCGCCTTCGGGCAGGCTGGGCTGCGCGTAGTTCTCGTTCATCAGCGTGACGTAGTAGAAAACGTCCTGCTGCTCGACCATCATTTCGCGGATGCCGGCGTCGACGATCACCGCCATCTCGCCGGCAAAGGCCGGGTCGTAGGCCTTGCAGTTGGGGATGGTGGCGGCCACCAGGTGGCTGCTGCCGTCCTGGTGTTGCAGGCCTTCGCCGCCGAGCGTGGTGCGGCCCGAGGTGGCGCCCAGCAGGAAGCCGCGGGCGCGCTGGTCGGCCGCGGCCCAGATCGCGTCGCCCACGCGCTGGAAGCCGAACATCGAGTAGTAGATGTAGAAGGGCAGCATGGCCAGCGCGTGCACGCTGTAGCTGGTGGCCGCTGCCGTCCAGCTGGCGATGGCGCCGGCCTCGCTGATGCCTTCTTCCAGGATCTGCCCGTCGATGGCCTCGCGGTAGCTCAGGATGGTGTCGATGTCTTCCGGCGCGTAGCGCTGGCCCACGCTGGAATAGATGCCGACCTGCTTGAAAAGGTTGGCCATGCCGAAGGTGCGCGCCTCGTCGGCCACGATGGGCACCACGCGCGGGCCGAGCGTCTTGTCCTTGAGCAGGTTGCCCAGCATGCGCACGAAGGCCATGGTGGTGCTCATCTCCTTGCCGTCGGCCGCCAGCGCGAACTGCGCGTAGGCCGAGATGTCGGGCTTGGGCACCACGGCGCAGGCGGTCTCGCGACGCGGCATGGCGCCGCCCAGCGCGGCGCGGTGCGCGCGCAGGTATTGCATCTCGGGGCTGTCTTCGGCCGGCTTGTAGAACGCGAGTGACGTCGCCTGCTCATCGGAGAGCGGCAGGTTGAAGCGGTTGCGAAAACCGATCAGGTCGGCGCTCTCGAACTTCTTCTGCGAATGCGTCGTCATGCGGCCCTGGCCGGCGCTGCCCATGCCGTAGCCCTTCTTGGTGTGCGCCAGGATCACGGTCGGCTGGCCACGGTGCGCGGCGGCAGCGGCGTAGGCCGCATGGATCTTCACCAGGTCGTGCCCGCCGCGCTTGAGGCGGTCGATCTGCTCGTCGGTCATGCCTTGCGCCAGGCGCGCCAGCTCGGGGTTCTGGCCGAAGAAGCTGTCGCGGTTGAAGCGTCCGTCCTTGGCGGCAAAGGTCTGCATCTGGCCGTCGACGGTGTGGGCGAAGGCGCGCGCCAGCGCGCCGCTGTGGTCGCGCGCGAACAGGCCGTCCCAGTCGCTGCCCCAGACCAGCTTGATGACGTTCCAGCCGGCACCGGCGAAGAGCTTCTCCAGCTCGTCGATGATGCGGCCGTTGCCGCGCACCGGGCCGTCCAGCCGCTGCAGGTTGCAGTTGACGACCCACACCAGGTTGTCCAGCTTCTCGCGCGCGGCCAGCGTGAGCGCACTCATCGATTCGGGCTCGTCCATCTCGCCGTCGCCGAAGACGCCCCACACCTTGCGCGCGCCGCAGTCGAGCAGCTGGCGGTGCGTGAGGTAGCGCATGAAACGCGCGTGGTAGATCGAGCTGATCGGGCCGATGCCCATCGAGCCGGTCGGGAACTGCCAGAAGTCGGGCATCAGCCAGGGGTGTGGGTAGCTGCTCAGGCCGCGCGCACCGGGTGCCACGTTCAGCTCCTGGCGGTAGTGCGTGAGGTCCGCCTCGGCGAGGCGCCCTTCGAGAAAGGCGCGCGCGTACAAGCCGGGCGCGCTGTGCGGCTGGAAGAACACCAGGTCGCCGCGGTGCTCGCCAGCCGCCAGCCCGGCGCGGGCATGAAAGAAATGGTTGAAGCCGATCTCGAACAGGTCGGCCGCGCTGGCGTAGCTGGCGATGTGCCCGCCCAGTTCGCCATAGGCCTGGTTGGCGCGCACCACCATCGCCAGCGCGTTCCAGCGCATCAGCGAGGCCAGCCGTTCCTCCACCGCCAGGTCGCCCGGAAAGGCCGGCTGCGCGTCGACCGCGATGGTGTTGACGTAGGGCGTGCACAGCTCGGGCTGCCAGCCGATGCGCTGGTCGCGCGCCAAGCGCGCCAGCTCGTCGAGCATCTCGCGTGCGCGCGCCGGCCCGCCCACCTGCGCCAGCGCGCGGAAGGCGTCGCGCCACTCGGCGCTTTCCTCGGGATCGATGTCGGCACCGGCGCCTTCGGTCAGGGCGCGCAGCTGGTCGGGGGAGATCGGGGCGTTCATGCGGCGATTCTGCAGCGGGGTACGCGGCATGAGTGTCTTCTTGCAACAGCCGGAACACCATTCATCGGCATAAACTGCCGCCCAAACAAAACGTTGCAGCATTTCATGAAACTCGACGCCATCGACCTGCGCATCCTCGACGCCCTGCAACACGACGGTGCGCTCTCCAACGTGGCGCTGGCGCGGCGCGTGCAGCTTTCGCCCTCGCCCTGCCTGGCGCGCGTGAAGGCGCTGGAGGCCGCCGGCGTGATCGCCCGCTACGTGGCGCTCGCCAATGCGGCGGCGCTGGGGCTCGGGCTGAACGTCTTCATTTCCATCAGCCTCAAGAGCCAGGCCAAGGCCTCGCTCGCCGCCTTCGAACAGCGCATCGCCGAACACGACGAAGTGATGGAGTGCTACCTCATGACCGGCGACAGCGACTACCTGATCCGGGTGCAGGTGGCCGACATCGCGGCGCTGGAGAAGTTCATCCTCGAGCAGCTCACGCCGATCGAAGGCATCGAGAAGATCCGCTCGAGCTTTGCGCTCAAGCAGGTGCGCTACAAGACGGCGTTGCCCTTGCCGAAGGCGGCCGCCAAGGCTGCGGCGCTGCCGCATGGAAGCCCGCAATGAGGATTCGAAGCGCCCTGCGAGCACTGGCGTTCGCAGGGGCCTTCCTGTGCGGCGCCAGCGGCGCGCAAGCCGCGCCACCGGGCGACCCCTCCTTGCTCGCTGCAGACTGCGTCATCCCGGCCAAGGCAGGAGGCGGTTTCGCGCTGACCTGCGAACTCGCCCGGGATGCGCTGCAAGCCGTGCGCCCGGAACGCCCTGCGCTGGCGCAGCGGTTCCTGCCGGGTGGCATTGGCGCGGTCGCCTTTGACCGGGTCGCCACCGGGGAACTCGGGGGGCCCGCCACGCTGGTGGCGTTCTCCAGCGGTTCATTGCTCAACCTGGCGCAGGGTCGATTCGGGCCGCACCCGCCTTCCATCGCGCGGTGGATTGCGGTGCTCGGAACCGACTACGGCGTGATCGCCGTCCACAAGGACTCACCCTACAAGCGCTTGCAGGACCTGGTTGGTGCGCTGCGGCAATCATCGTCCCGCGTGGTGTTTGGCGCGGGGGGCTCCGTGGGCAGCCAGGATTGGGTCAAGGCCGCGCTGCTGGTGCGTGCGGCAGGGGGCGACCACCGGGCCATGCGCTTTGTCTCGTTCGAGGGCGGCGGCGATGCCTTGAACGCCCTGCAGGGACGGCATGTCGACGCGTTCTCCGGCGATGCGGCCGAAGCGCTCCAGGCCGTCGAGGCCGGGGCACCGCTGCGCATCCTGGCGGTCCTCTCCGAGAAACGTCTCGGTGGTGGCCTGGAAGGCGTGCCGACGGCGCGCGAGCAAGGGATCGACCTCGTGTGGCCCACCGTTCGGGGGATCTACATCAGCGCGACCGCGTCGGATGCAGCGGCCGAGGCATGGACCACTGCGTTCCGCGATGCGATGGAGGCCCCCGGCTACGCGGCGCTGCTCGGCAAGTACGGGCTCTATCCGTACGCCATGACGGGAGCGCCCCTCCAAGCCTATGTGGACCAGCAGCTTTCGCAATACCGGATGCTGGCCTCCGAGCTGGGCCTGCGACTGTGGGGAAAGCGAATCGGCAGCGCGCGTTGCCTGCCAGCGCAACAGGCCGGCAGGTCAAGGGACATCGACCTCCCGTCGGCCACTGGGCCGCGGCCACCAGAGGATGGCCCGCAGGCCCTGGCCCGACTCGGGCAGCGCGAGCCGCAATTCACCGCCATGGCGTTGGGCGATGGAGCGCGCGATGGCCAGGCCCAGCCCGAAGCCGCCTTTGCCGGCGCGTGCGCCGCGCCGGAAACGTTGACCCAGCCCCTCGCGTTCCTCCTGGCTGAGTCCGGGGCCGTTGTCTTCGACGTTCAGGCTCCAGCCCAGGGCATCGCCGGCACTGAAAACGGTGATGGTGCCGTGGAGCGGGTTGTAGGCCACCGCGTTGGCGACCAGATTGGTCAAGGCTTCACGCAGCAGGGTGCGGTCACCAATGGCGAATGCCTCTTGCGCCGGCGGGACGATGCCCAGGTCGATGCGCTTGGCACGGGCCTGCGGCAACACATCCATGGCCACCTCGCGCATGAGCGGCTCGAGTTCAAACGACGTGGCCTCCACCGTCACCGTGTCGCTGCGCCCCAAAGCCAGCAGCTGCTGCGCGCTTCGTGTCGCTCGTGCAATTTCCTGTCCGAGCGCATCGAGGGTGCCGCGAACCCTGTTCGGGTCCGTCTCCCGCAGCGCGTAGTCGACCTGCATCTGCAAGGTGGTGAGATGCGTGCGCAGCTGGTGCGAGGCGTCATCCAGGAACTGGCGCTGCAACGCAACCAGATCCTGGGTACGGGCCATGTGATGGTTCACGGCGCCCACGAGCGGGCGAATCTCGGCGGGCAGCGCGGCGTCATGGATGCGGGTCAGGTCCTCCGGTGCGCGCGCCTCCACGTCTCGCGCCAGCCGCGCCAGCGGCCGCAGCGCAACGTGCAGCACGCCCGCGGTGCCCAGCAGCAGCAGCGCCAGCACCAGCCCATCGCGAATCGCCGCGCTGCGCACGAATCGCGCGGTGAATTCCCGCCTGGAGCGGGTGCTTTCGCCAACCTGGATCATCACGCTTCGGCCTTCGGCGCCCGCCGGCGTTCGCTCCAGCAAGCGTTGATAGGCCACCAGCCGGACCGATTCGCCAAAGTAGGTGGCGTCGTAGAAAACAGGCGCCCCCATGGCCGGGTTGTAGGGTGGCGCAGGCAGGTCGGCGCTGCCGAGTTCGACCAGGCCATCCGAGGTGGCAACCCGAAAGAACACCTGCCCGCTGGCAGTGAGTTCGAAGAATTCGAACATCGTGTAGGGCAGTTCGACGGCCAGCCCGCCGGACGCCGTGGAGATGTTGGCGTCGATCGACTTGAGCGCGCCCAGCAGCGAACGGTCGTAGGCGGCGTTTGCCGATTCAAGCGCGTCGTGGCGTGTCATCCACAGCTCGAATCCGGTGACCAGCAGCAATGCAGGCAACAAGAACAAGGCCATGCGCTGCCACAAGCTGGTGCGTTGCAGCCAGTCGGCAAACCGGGGCGCTGGCTTAGGCACCGGGGCTCAATCCGGTTCCAGCACGTAGCCCAGCCCGCGCAGCGTCACGATGCGCACGCCGCTGCCTTCGAGACGCTTGCGCAAGCGGTACACCACCACCTCGACGGCTTCCGGCTGAACGTCCTCTTCGTCCGAGAACACCCGGTCGATGACCTGCTGCTTGGACAAGGGCTCGCCACTGCGTTGCGCCAGGGCGCGAAGCACGCCCAATTCCCTTGGCGACAGCGCCAGCGGCTCGCCATGGAGCACGAACTGGCGGCGTGCGCCGTCGTAGACCAAGGGGCCGCACGCCACCCTGGGGTGCTCCACGCCACGCGCGCGCCGCACCAGCGCCTGCAGTCGCGCTTCCAGTTCGGCCAGCGCAAACGGCTTTGCCAGGAAATCATCCGCGCCGGCGTTGAGCGCGCCGACGCGTTCGGACAGCGAATCGCGGGCGGTCAGGATGAGCGCGGGCAAGCGCTGGTCGCGTTCGCGCAGCCGCTGCAGCACGCGGTACCCGTCCATGCCGGGCAGCCCCAGGTCGAGCACCAAGGCGTCGTGGTCGCGCTGTTGCAGGGCGCGGTCGGCCAGCCGCCCGTCATCCACCCATTCGACCTGGATGCCGGCATGCTCCAGCGCCTTGCACAGCCATGTGCCCAAGGTGTGTTCATCTTCGGCCAGCAGGATGCGCATGCTGCAAATGCTAACCGCGACGCGCGCCTCACTCGGGCTTGATGGCGGCTCTTGCAATCACCTTTTGCCAGCGCGCCTGTTCGCTGGCAATGAACTGCGCGAACTGCTCCGGCGTGCCACCGATCACCTCGGCCGCATCGCCGTTCAGGCGCTCCATCGCCTCCGGCGACTTCACGGCCTTCATGGTGTATTCGGAGAGCTTGGCCACGTGGGCCGGCGCCAGGTTGGCGGGCGCCAGCATGCCGTACCACTGCGTCATCTCGAAGCCGGGAAAGCCTTGCTCGGCCACCGTGGCCACGTCGGGCAGCTGGGGCAGGCGCTTGGTGGAACCGGTCGCGATGCAGCGCAGCTTCCCCGACTTGATGAAGGGAATGACGGCGGCCGCGCCGATGGCCGACGCTTCCAATCGGCCGGAGAGCAAGTCGGTCATCATCGGCCCCGTTCCGCGGTAGGGCACGTGGAGCATGTAGATGTCCGCCGTCATCTTCAGGTACTCGAACGCCAGGTGGCCGGCGCTGCCATTGCCGGCCGAGCCGTAGCTCAACTTGCCAGGCTTGGACTTCACGTAGGCCACGAACTCCTGCAGGTTCCTGGCCGGAACATCCGGATGAATGACGTACAGGCTCGGCACCTTGGCCAGCAGGCTGATCGGCTTGAAGTCCTTGTTCGGGTCGTAGGGCAGCTTGGCGAAGATGTAGGGATTGACCGCCAGGGTGCCGATATGGCCCAGGATGAGCGTGTGCTGGTCGTCGGCGCGGGCCACCTCCTGCATCGCGATGTTGCCTGCGGCGCCCGGCTTGTTGTCCACGAAGACGCTTTGGCCCAGCGTTTTCGACAGCTCTGCCGCCGTGGACCGCGCGACGATTTCCGAGCTGCCGCCCGGCGCGAAGGGCACGACGAAGCGGACCGACTTGCTGGGCCACGTGCCCTGCGCAGCGGCAAACGTCGGCGCAAGGCCGCTCAATGCGAGCGCGCCGCCTGCTTGCAACAGCTGGCGACGGCTCAGGGCAAGGCTGCCGGGTGAAGGGATGGGTTGCATGATGTCTCCGTTCTTTGATGAAGCGGAATCCATCCTGCTGGAAGCTTGCTGTCAGAAAGCTGTCAATCCCCGTCCCCTGCTTCCCGCCAGCTTCATTGCGCCTGCATCAGCGCCCGGCGTGCGCGCATCAGCCGGCGGCGGCGCTGCCCACCAGCGAAGGCTGCAGCGGCGAAGCCGTGAGGTAGCCCACGGCCGCACCGAAGCGGTTCTTGTAGTTGGCGCGGATCAGCGGATCGAGCACGGTCTTCACGTCGGCTGCGGTGGTGGCGATGAATTCGCCCGGGTGCTGGAAGTTGCTCATGATGTAGGTCCAGCCGTTGATCTCGTCGACCGCATGCAGGCCGGTCGACTCGGCCCCGGCCGGCGTCGACAGCACGCGCGAGAGCGCCTTGGTGTCGACGTTGTAGGCCCACAGGAAGTTGTTCACGTGGTTGCCGCTGTCTTCGCCGATGAAGAGGGTGCGCATCTTCTCGGAGAACTTCAGGTTGTCGGGGCTGGCGATCTTGTCGGGGTGCGCGGTGTTGCCCAGCGCATCGGCGGCGATGTCCTCGCCGAGGATGACCATCTGGCTCGACACGGGCATCCATTCGCTGGCGATGGCGGCGCCGGCCAGGTCCTTCAGGCCGCCGCCGAGCGTGTGGCCGAGCACGCCGCCGGCCTTGAGCGTCTTGGCAAAGCCGATATGCGTGTCGGCCGACCAGCCCTTGCCGTTGGTGATCATCGAATCCTGGATGTTGGCCAGCGCCGAGTACGCGATCTTGTCGGCGACGTTGACGGTGGTGCCTTCCATCTTGGTGAAGGCCATGCTGGCGCCCACGAACGCGGCGTAGCGGTGCGTCTCCAGGAAGGCGGCGGCCTTCTCCATGCCGGGCATCAGCTTGAGCCAGTTGGCCGTGCCGTTGTAGAAGACCTTGGTGTAGGCCAGGTCGCCGGGGTCGCTGGTCTTCAGGTCGAAGATGTCGGTGGCCTTCGTGTTGGCGGCCAGCGTCTCGATCTCGGCGCTGGTGGCGTGGCCCAGGTTGATCCATTCGATGGCGGCGCCGGCAGCGCCCGGGTCGATTGCGAGGCCCGGCGCATAGCGCGCCACGTACAGCGTGCCGGCCGACAGGTCTTTCTCCTGGTCGGCAACGAACACGAACAGGCCGCCGTTGGTGGCGTCGTCGCCCATCAGCACGGTCCGGTTGTCGGGCATGACCTGCACCAGTTCATGCGAGATGCGGCCCAGGCAATAGTGCTTGGTCACGCTGCCGGTGCCGTCGGGATTCACCGTGATCTCCGGCAGGTGGCCGTAGTGGTAAGGGTTGGCGGTGGTCTCGCTGCCGAACACGTTCTGGCTGAAGCCCTTGAACTGCGCGGTGGCCGCGGCGGTGAAGGCGTCGGGCTCGTATTCCTCGCTGGAGAGGTGCGTGTTCCACGGCGACAGGCTGGCGCCGCAGGTGATCCACAGGCCGTGCGCGCTGGCCATGTCGACGTTGTGGTACTTGACCAGGCTCAGCTTGCCGGTGGCCGGGTCCTGGTCGAGCGTGAGCACCGCGATCGGCGAGGGCAGCTGGCCGTACATGTCCTGCTGCGCCTGGTTGACGGTGGTGTATTCGAACTGCACCACGGCAAACACCGCCTTGCCTTTCACGCCGGGCACGCTGGCGCCCTCCAGCGACAGCAGCGAGCTGCCGTCCGGGCAGTCGGAGAAGAACTGGCGCGCCTGGCTGGGCACCGAGTTGTCCATGATCGGCTGGTTGTGGATGTCGAAGTAGCCGCCGGCAATGGCGGTGCCGCCGTTGCCGTCGGGCACCGCGTCGCCGGTGATGAAGAAGGGCTGGTAGGCCAGCGTGTAGTCCTTGCTGCTGCCGTCGTCGAACTTCACCGACATCACCGAACCGACGGTGGTGGTGGCCATGGCGGCGGGGTCGGCCAGCGAGGGCGCGGGCATGTTGGAGAAGGTGGTCGAGACGTAGTTGGGCGCGGCCGGCGGCTGCGCGCTGCCGCCCGGGGCCGGGGCGGGCGCCGGTGCCGGGGCAGGTGCCAGCGCGGCATCGCTGCCGCCGCCGCAGGCGGTCAGCAGGGCAGCGCCGCCGAGGGGCAGCAGGGGTGCGGTGAACAGCTTGAGCGCCTGGCGGCGCGACGCGCGGTAGGCGACGACGGAGTCGGACATGTGGCAGTTCCAATGATCGTGGGTGGGGTGTCATGAGCCGTGCGCACGCCCTGTCGGCCCCCGCGTGGGAGCCTGGCGTGCGCCGGCCTGGCCCGACCATAGGCAAGGCGCATGACACGACGATGCGCCTGGAATGACGGCGCGATGACACGCCGCTGCGCTGCGCCGCTCGCCCGCCCCGGCGTCAGCGCAGGCGGGTTCGCCGGCGGGCTATTTCGGCCAGAGCACCCACAGGCGCAGCGGCTGGTTCACCGCGGCTGCGATGCGTCCCGCCTCGGGCCCGGTGCCGGCGAAGTAGTCGGCCCGCACCGCGCCCAGGATGGCGCTGCCGGTGTCCTGCGCCACCACCAGTTTTTCCAGCTGCACCGCCGGCCCGGGCGAGGCCAGCCAGACCGGCGTGCCGTAGGGAATGCTGTCGCGGTCCACCGCGATCGAGCGCCCGCCGGTCAGCGGCACGCCCTGGGCGCCACGCGGGCCGGCGGCGGCGTCGACTTCGTCGAGCGCCTCCTCGCGGAAGAAGATGTAGCGCGGGTTGCTCCACAGCAGTTGCTGCACGCGGCCCGGGTTCTGCGCCGCCCAGGCCTTGGTGGCGTCGGGCCAGGGGTTGATGCGCGTCACGCCCTGGCTCAGCAGCCACTGGTTGACACTGCGGTAGGGCTGCTCGTTGGAGCCGGCAAAGCTCATGCGCACCTCGTGCTGGCGGCCGTCGGGCTCGATGATGTGCAGCCGGCCCGAGCCCTGGATATGCAGCATCAGCACGTCGATGGGGTCGGCCATCCAGGCGATCTCGCGCCCGCGCAGGGCGGCTTGCGCCTGCGGCACGGTGTCGATTTCCTGGCGCGTGAACCAGGGCCGGCGCGGCGCCCAGCCGGCCGGCACGCCGTAGATCGGCAGGTTGAATTGCGCACTCTGGCGGCGCGAGGCCTCGAACACCGGCTCGTAGTAGCTGGTGAGCTGGCCGTCGGCCTGGCCGGCCAGCGATTCGACGCGGTAGGGCTGCAGGCGCTGCATCATCCAGGCGCGTTGCGCGGCGTCGTCGGCAATCGCCAGTTGGCGCACCTCGCCGCACAGCGGTGCAAAGGCGGCGTTGGGCCGCGCGCAATTGGAGATGAGCGCGCTCCACGCCTCGTGCAGCGCATCGGTCTCGAAGCCGGGCAGATCGCTCCACGCGGCCTGCACCCAGCGGCTCTTGGGGTGCGCGAGCGAACCGCCCAGCGGCGGCAACGCCGGCGCCGTGGCGCGCGGCGGCGCCACGCTTTCAGGCGGTGGTGGGCTGACGGCGCAACCGGCCAGCGTTGCTACGATCACCAACCCAACCAACCGCTTGAATGCATCTCTCATGGGTCTGATTTTGCTCGAAGCCCTCGGCGCCCTCGCGGCGCTGGTGCTGATCGTCTGGTGGACCATGTTCTCCGGGCGCCGCCGCGGCGAACTGCACGAGGAGGACGCGCCGCCCGACGAGGCAGCGCCGCCCGAGCCGCCGACGCGCCGCTGAACGGCGCGTGCGCGAACGCCCTGCCTTGTTGTCAGCCGACTTCCGGCGTGCTACGTTTTTTGTAGCATGAACAGCTGATTTCACGCGCACTTCCGGCCCTGCTTGCGGGACCGCGGCGAGCGGACCCATGGGGCTTTGCTTGGTTGCGCGCCGCGCGCTGCACATAATGGCGCGGTCCACATCGGGCGACAAGAACACTGACAGAAGAGGACCATGCCATGAAACGAATCATCCTTTCCACCCTCGCCGCGGCTGCGCTGGCCACCGGTTGCGCCAACAGCGGCATGACCGACACGCAACGCAGCACGGGCATCGGCGCAGGGGCCGGCGCGCTGGCGGGTGCGGCCATCGGCTCGCTCACCGGCGGTGATCGCGGCGCCATCGGTGCCGGCGCCGCCATCGGCGCGCTCGCCGGCGCGGGCGGCGGCTATCTCTGGGGCAGGCACCAGGAAGAGCAGAAACGCCAACTGGAACAGGCCACGCAAGGCACCGGCATCCAGGTCTCGCAGACCGCCGACAACCAGATCAAGCTGCAGATCCCGAGCGACGCCGGCTTCGACACCGGCCGTGCCGACATCAAGCCGGTGTTCGCACGCGTGCTCGACCAGTTCGCCAACGGCCAACGCAACACCCCGAATGTCGACGTGACCATCATCGGCTACACCGACAACACCGGCAGCGACGCCGTGAACAACCCGCTGTCGGTCAACCGCGCGGCGTCCACGCGCGACTACCTGGTGTCGCGCGGCGTGCCCTCGGGCGTGATCCGCATCGATGGCCGCGGCTCGCGCGACCCGATCGCCGACAACGGCACGGCGGCCGGCCGTGCGCAGAACCGCCGCGTGGAAATCTACGTGGGCGAACGCGCCGCGGCAAAAGGCTAACGCCCCCCGTTTGGCCGGCTCACTGCGTGTAGCCGTCCGATACCCCCCACTGGGGGGCGCACTCAGCGGCCTGGCAAAGCCAGTTCCGCGAGTGCCTTGGCATGGCCTGCTCCGCGGCCGCTCGAACTGTTTCATCGACTGCGAGCGGCGCCCCAGCGCGATGAATGCTCAGACCGCGTCCTAATTTGTGCGTAAGAGGTTGGCCAGTTCCACGGCCGACTTCACATCCATCTTGTCGAACACGCGCGCGCGATGCACTTCCACCGTGCGCACGCTGATCGACAGCTTGTCCGCAATCAGCTTGTTGGGCAGCCCCTCCACCACCAGTTGCATGACGTAGCGCTCGCGCTCGGTCAGCTCGGCCACGCGCGCGGCAATGGTCTGGCGCGCGCGCACCTGCTCGATGGCCTGTGCCGAGGCGACCAGCGCGTGCTCGATGCGGTCGACCAGCGCGTTGTCCGAGAAGGGTTTCTCGCAAAAGTCGAAGGCGCCGCGCTTGACCAGGTCGACCGCGGTCGGCACGTCGGCGTGGCCGGTCAGGAAGATCACCGGCATGGTGTCCAGGCGGCTCGCGGCGACCAGCCGGTCGAACAGCACCAGCCCGCTGGTGCCGGGCATGCGCACGTCGAGCAGCAGGCAGCGCGGCTGCAGGTAGCTCGGCGGCGTGGGCTCGGCGGCCAGCCGTGCCTCGAAGGCCTCGGCACTGGCGAAATGCTCGCTCTGCAGGCGGCGCGAGCGCAGCAGCCAGGCCAGCGCTTCGCGCACGCTGGCGTCGTCGTCGACGATGAAGATCAGTCCATCGGGCAAGGGTTGCATCGTGATCAGGAAAGCAGCGCCGGCACAGCGGCCGGCAGGGTGAAACGGAAGATCGTGCCACGCGGCTGGTTGGCCGAAAAGCTCAGCTCGCCGCCGTGTTGCTCGACCACCGTGCGGCACAGGCTCAGGCCGAGGCCCATGCCTTCGCTGCGGGTGGTGAAGAAGGGCGTGAACAGGCGCTCGGCCACGGCCGCGTCGATGCCGGCGCCGACGTCGGCCACCGAGAAGGCCAGCCAGCGGCCCTCGCCCTCCGGCGCGATGCGGATGGTCAGCGTGCGCTGCGTGAGTTCGGGCAGGTCCATCGCCTGCATGGCGTTGCGGGCCAGGTTGAGCAGCACCTGCTCGACCAGCGTGCGGTCGCACATCACGTCCGGCAGGCCCGGCTCGAGCAGCACCTCGAGCCGCACCTCCAGCTTGCGCGCCTGCATGCGGATGAGCGGCAGCACCGCGTCGAGCAGCGCCCGTGGCGATTCGGCTTCGCGCGCGCGGTCGCGCCGGCGCACGAAGTCCTGCACGCTGCGGATCACCTGGCCGGCGCGCCCGGCCTGCTGCGCGATGCGCTGCATCGCCATCGAGAGGTCGGCCGCGGTGGCGCCGTCCATGCCGTCGAGCAGGTTGAGCGAGCCGGTGGCGTAGCTGGAAATGGCGGCCAGCGGCTGCGTCAGTTCGTGGCTCAGCAGCGAGGCCATTTCGCCCACCGTGGCCAGCCGCGCGCTGGCTTGCAGGCGCTCCTGGCTGGCGCGCGAGAGTTCTTCCACGCGGCGCTGTTCGCTGATGTCCAGGAAGGCGCTCATCCAGCCGGTCTGCACGCCGTTGGCGTTGATCAGCGGCGCCTCGAAGATCAGCACCGGGAAGCGCGAGCCGTCCTTGCGCATGAAGACCGATTCGAAGCCCTCGCGCGGCGGCAGCGCGTCGCCGGCCAGCCGATGCGTCTGGCGCGACTGGTATTCGTGCGCCAGCTCGGTCGGCCAGTACGGCGCGGCGGTGCTGGCCGAGATCAGTTCACCCGCGCTGAAGCCGACCATCTCGCAGAAGGCCGCGTTGACGTAGGTGGTGCGGCCCTCCAGGTCGCGCGCGCGCAGGCCGGTGATGACCGAATCCTCCATCGCATAGCGAAAGGCCAGCGCGTCGGCCAGATCGCTTTCCACGCGCAGGCGCCGGCGCGTGTCGCGCGCCAGCAGGATCAGCGCCGACACCAGGCCGATGGAGACGATGGTGACCAGCCCGGTCAGCACGTTGGGAAAGAGGTCGGGCGCGGCGCGCCAGCCGTCGACGCGCAGCATCATCGTCACGCCGGGCAGGTCGACCATCTGCTGCGAGGTGAACACGCGGGTGCCGGTGCGCCGCTGCGCACCGACCACCGCCAGCCGGGTGCCGTCGGTCTCGGTGAAGGCCACTTCCTGGCCGCGCCGCAGGCTGGGCCCGATGAGTTCGATCAGCGTGTCGCGCAGCGAATAGGTGACGACGAAGAAGCCGCCCGCATCGAGCGGCACGCACAACTCCATCGCCTCCAGCCCGACACCGTCCGGCAGGCGCACGAAGTGGCTGGGCGAATAGGCTGGCGCACCCAGCTTGCGGGCGGCGGTGCAGGCCAGCGCCACGTCGGCCTGGGCCGGGCCGCGCGAGTCGTTGTCCATCAACCGTTGCCGGTACGGCGTCTCGGCCACGGCCAGTGGCGCCAGCGCGGCATCGCGCCACTCCACGCGCAACCATTCGCGATGCGCGCGCAGCAGCGCGCCGGCCTCGAGGCTCCAGCGCACGGCTTCGCCCTGGTGTTCCTGCAGGGCGCGCACGCTCTGCACGTTGCGCTGCAGGCCGCTGCGCAGGTCGCTCACGGCATCGGTGGCGTCGCGGTCGAGCGTGCCCTGCAACTGCTCCAGCTCATGGCGCCCGGCCAGCCAGATCACGGTGACCAGCAGCACCAGCACCATCAGCGCGACCAGCAGCCACAACAGCCATTGCTGCCAGGCCGCGCGCAGCAGCGCCACCAGCTGGCCACGCGAGCGCACCGCGCGCAGCGCGCGCCAGACGTCGCCGGACGGGGAAGCCGTCACGCCAGCACGCGGTGCGCCAGCGCCGGCAGCCGTGCACGCGCCTGCGCGACCTGCGCCGCGTCGATCTCGGCCAGCACCACGCCTTCGCCTTCGGCCAGCTGCGCCACCAGCGTGCCCCACGGGCTGGCCACCAGCGACTGGCCCCAGGTGCGGCGGCCGTTCTCGTGCCGCCCGCCTTGCGCCGGCGCCAGCACCCAGGCCAGGTTCTCGATGGCGCGCGTGCGCAGCAGCAACTCCCAATGCGCGGCGCCGGTGGTGTGGGTGAAGGCGCTGGGCACCAGCAGCAGGTCGGCGCCCTCATGGGCCAGCGCACGGTACAGCTCGGGAAAGCGCAGGTCGTAGCAGACACTCATGCCGACGCGCCAGCGGTGGCCGTCGCGCGAGGGCAGATCGAACAGCATGGGCTGCGTGCCGGGCGTGATGACGCGGCGCTCGTCGAACTGCTCGTTGCCGTTGTCGAAGCGGAACAGGTGGATCTTGTCGTAGCGCGCGACGCACTCGCCGGCCGGCGAGAAGGCCAGCGAGCTGTTGTAGACGTGGCCCTCTTCGGGGCTTTGCAGCGGCAGCGTGCCGCCGACGATCCACAGCCCCAGCGTGCGCGCCTGCTCGGCCAGGAAGGACTGGACGGCGCCCTCGCCCGCCACCTCGGCCAGCGGCAGCTTGTCGGTGTCGCGCTGGCCCATGATGCAGAAATACTCGGGCAGCACGGCCAGCTCGGCGCCCTGCGCCGCGGCCTGCGCCAGCAGGGCGCCGGCGCGCGCCAGGTTGGCGTCGCGCCCGGTGCCCGAAACCATCTGGATGGCGGCTGTCTTCATGGTGTTTTCTCCGTCGAGGGTGAGCCTGCGTCCTGCACGGGCGAAGCCGGTGCCGCGGCCGGGGCCTCCGGCACCGCCTTGCGCAGCCGCTCCGGCGGAATGTCCAGTTCCGGACGGCGCGGCACCTTCTTGATCTCCGGGTCGGCCCAGGTGCCGCTGATGTCGAATTCCTGCGTCGCCGCGGCCAGCAGCGGTTTGCGCAGGGCCAGTTGCGCCAGGTAGGTGCCCAGGCCCAGCGCCGGGCTGATGGCGGTGGCCAGCAGCGAGGCGGTGGCGCCGCCGATCTCGGGCACCACCACCACGCGCAGATTCTGCGTCTCGTGCGCGATGTCGGCCGAGCCGTCCATCAGCGCCTCGGCCGTCACGCCCTGCATCTGCAGATTGTTGGTGGAGGCCACGCCGTGCGCCAGGCTGGCGTCGCCGCGGATGAAGTCGAAGGCGAAGCCGGCGCTGAAGACATCGCGAAAGTCCAGCGTGAGGCGGCGCGGCAGCGCCTGCAGGCTGAGCACGCCGAGCAGCTTTGCCAGCCCCGGTTCGGCCTGCAGGAACTGGCCGGAGGCGACGTCGACATGCATCTGGCCGTCCAGGCTCGGGTAGTCGATGGAGAAGGGCGAGCCGCTCCAGCCGACGGTGCCCGCCATCTGCCCGCGGCCGCGCCGCAGCACGCCGGGCATGCCCAGGCGGGTCAGCAGGTCCCCGGCGTCGGCGATGTCCAGCGTGAAGTCCATCGAGGTGCGGCGCGCGCCGGCGCCGCCGGCACCGGCCACCGCGGCCCAGCTGCCGGTGGCGTTGAACTTGGCCTCGGGCGTGGTCAGCGACAGGCGGTTGACGCGCCATTCGCGCTGGGCGCCGCCGCGGTTGACGGCATCGATCTCGACCCGGCCCAGCTGCTTGCCCAGCAGCTCGAATTCATCGACCACCACGTCGAGCGCCGGCAGCGAATTGACCCGCTCGTCGAGCAGCGACTCGACCTGCGAGGCATCGCTGCGGGCGATCTTCAGGCGCGCCAGCCGCGCCATCAGGCGACCGGCCTGCGCCGGCCGGTATTCGAGGTAGCCGCTCAGTTCATGCGAATCGACGTTGGCGCGCCACAGCGGCCCTTCGCGGCTGGCGCCGAGCACCACCTGGTTGATGGTGCGCCCGGTGGTCTGCACCTGGTCCGCGCGCACCGCCACGAGGTTGGGCAGGTAGGGCAGCATCGGGTCATCGGCATCCATCACCTCGCCGCTGTCGGGCGCACCCACCAGCGTGCGCCAGGCGTCCATGTCGAGGCGCGGCACGTCGACGTTGAGCTGCACCCCTTGCTCGGGCATGGCCGGGGTGTCGCCGGGCACCGCGCCGAGCGTGATACCGCCGCGCATCACGCGCGGCGCGGCGCCGCCCAGTTCGCGCAGGTAGCGCACCGAAGCCGCGCTGCCGATGTCGATCGAGACGCTGTCGCGCAGGGCGCTGGACGCACCGGCGGCGCCCGGCCCGCGCAGCACCACCTTCTTCTCCAGGCGCAGCGGCAGCACGTCTTCGGCCGCCTTGGCCAGCGGCGCCGGCAGCGACAGGGCCATGCCCTGCAGGCTGCTGGTGATGAGGAATTCGGGCGTGTGGTCGCGCACGCTGAAGTCGACGCTGTAGGGCGTGCTGCCGCTCATGCTGCGGCCCAGGCGCGCCAGCAGCGTCGACTCGCGCAGCGCGCGCAGCCCTTCGGCGGTGGCCACGCCCTGGGCGTGCAGCGTGGCGCCCTGCTCGGGCCCGCTGAAGCGGCCCTTGCCGTCGAGCCGGATGTCGCCGCCCAGCAGGCGCGCGCGCAGCGCGGCCACGCTGAAGCCCGCTTCGGTGAAGTTGAGCGTGCCCTTGAGCTGGGTGAAGCCGGGCAGCTCGGGCGTGAGCTGCACGGCGTTGTTGTCCAGCGCCACGCTGGCCTGCAGCTGCGTCTTGTCCAGCTCGGCCAGCGGCATGTCCAGCTGCAGCTTGTAGCCGGCGGTGCCGCTCAAAGTGGCGTGCGCGGCCAGTTCCTTGTCGGCGGTGGTGGCCAGCAGCGGCGTGCCGGCGCGCACCAGGCTCTCCAGCGGCCCCTCGGCCTGCACCTCGACCTTGAGCAGGATCTTGGCCACGCTCATGTCCGCGATCTGCGCTTCGCCGCGCGTCAGCTCGATGCCCGGCGCGCCGACCACGTGGCCGCGCACGTTGCGGATGTGCATGCCGGCGCGCTCGAACAGCAGCTCGCCCGACACGCCGGTGAGCGCCGGCCAGTCGGCTTGCGGTGCGCCCTTGGCCGCCGGTGCGGGCGCCATCGGCGGCACATAGGCGTAGTTCACGTCGGCCACCTTGGCGAGGATGCGGAATTCGCCCTGGCGCGGATCGAGGAAGGGCATGTCGTGCAGGTCGCCGCGCACGCGGAAGTCGACCACGCTGGCGCTGCCCTTGGTCACCGCGTCGCGCACGTAGTGGCGCGTTTCCTGCGGGATTTCCAGCGGCAGGTAGCGGTGCACGCGCGTGCCGTCGGCGCGCGTGAGCTTGCCCTGCAGGTCGAGCACGCCCGGCAGGCGCTGGTGGCTGCGCGAGACCGCCGGGTCGCTGGTGTGCCAGTCGATGCGCGCCTCGCCCTGCGCGTCGGCATTGGCAAAGCGCAGGTCGGGCAGCTTGACATGCAGCGCCTCGCCCTCGCGCGTCCATTCCAGCTGGCCGCTCAGGCTGTCGATCGGCACTTCCGGCTCCTCGAACACGCCGGGCAGGTCGATTGCGCCGTTGCGGATCGCCACGCTGGCGCTGCCGCCGGCCTGGGTCGCGTCGAAGTCGATGCTGGCCCCGCGCACGCCGGGCACGCCGACCGGCACCGGCGGCGCTGCGGCGGCGGCTTTCTCGGCGCCGCCGGGGTGCACTGCGGACTTGGGCGGCGCGGCGGCGGCTTCGCCGGGCAGCGCGGCCAGCGCCAGCTCGCTCACGCGGCCCTTGGCCTGGTAGCGCTGCGGCGCGTCGAAATCGCCCTGCCACGCGAGGTCGATCTGCTGCACCAGCCCGCGCGGCGCACGCGAGAGCAGGTGTTCGCGCACGGTGCGGGCCAGCGGCAGCCGGTCGGCAATGCGGGTGATCATGGCGAGGTCGAGCCGGTCGGCCTGGAAACGCCCGTGCCCGGGGGTGCGCGCGCTGGCGGCGGTGCGCTGCACGGTGAAGTTGCCGCCGGGCCAGTGCAGGTCGTCGTCGGTCTCGAACTGCAGGCCCTGCGTGGCGAAGGAGAGGCTGCCGTCTTCCAGGCTGCCTTCCAGCTGCCCTTCGAGGCGGCCGGACAGGCCACGCAGTACCAGCGGCTGCAGGTCCTTGGCGAGCGTCACGTCGACCGCCTTGAGCGCGACGTCGGCCGCGCCGCCGACCAGCTCGCCGCGGCGCACGTCGCCCCAGGCGCGCAGGGCGCCGCTGCCCTCGCGGATGCGCTGGTCGAGCTGCACGTACTGGCCCAACTGGCGCACGTCGAAGCGCGGCAGGTCGGCGTAGACGGCGCCGACCCACTCTTTCCAGGCGCCGCTGTGCGCGCTCAGCAGCGGCTGGTTGAAGTTGCCGCGCAGCGAGAAGCGCGCGCCCCACTCGGGCGGCGGCGTGGCGTCCAGCCGCATGCGATGGCGCCGCGCGCTGTTGCGCAACACCAGGTCGACGTCGGTCAGCCGCAGCGGCGGCGCCTGGCGCCGCTCGTCGGTCCAGCGCAGCGTGCCGCCACGCACGGCGATCTCGCGTTGCGAAAAGATCCAGTCGGCCGCGCGCGAATCGCCGCCGGCGGCCTCGCCCTGGCCCTCGCCGACATCGATGCCGGCCACGTGCAGCTTGCCGGCCGCGTCCATGCGCAGGTCGACCACCGGCTGCTCGACGTACAGCTGTTCCAGCCGCAGGTGCCACAGCGAGCGCGGCGACATGCTGGCCACCACCCGCGCCAGGCGCAGCGATTCGCGTTCCTGCGCGTCGTACAGCACCACGTCGCGCAGCTCGAAGGTTGGGAACAGGCTGCCGCGCAGCCCCTCGGAATCGGCGCTGATGGCGCCGATGTAAACCGGTACCCCGATGGCCTTGGAGGCCTGCAGGGCCAGCGCCTCACGGTAGTTGCCGATTCGCGGCACAATCCACGCGTGTAGGACAACCACTGCCACTACGAACAAAAGCCATGCTGCGATCAGAAAACCCAGAATCCAACGCGCCGTCGCAGCGGTGATCTTGAGAAGACGTGAAGGGGGGGACGCCGTGTCGTTCATTGAGGGTCGCGCAGTGCCGGGCATTATGACTTCCGGCCCCAGCGGGGGTTCCGCAGAAACATCTCCACGGAAGACGCCGCCGCCGCTTTCCGACTACTCCCGTTTCGTGCAGCGTTTGCGCCGCCGCTACGCCGACGAACTGGCCTTGTTGCCGCCCGGCGTGCCGCTGCGCGAACAGATGCAGCAGGCCTACGACGCACTGGCCGAACGCGGCTACGCCACCGGCGACGCCTTGCGCGTGGTGCGCCAACTGGTGATGGAGCGGCTGGTCACGCTCGACTGCGACCGGCAAGCGCCGTTGTCCGACGTCACCACCGCCGTCACGCAGCTGGCCGAGTTCGCGCTGGACAAGGCCTGCATCCATGCCCGCGCGGAACTCGAGGCGCTGCACGGCGCCCCGCTCGGCCCGGACGGCACGCCGGCCCGGCTGTGGGTGATGGGCATGGGCAAGCTCGGTGCGCGCGAGCTGAACGTCTCCAGCGACATCGACCTGATCTACGTCTACGACGTCGACGGCGAAACGGCGGGCAACACCGAGGGGCGCAACAAGCTCTCCAACAGCGAATTCTTCGCGCGCATGGTCAAGGGCATCTATGCGCTGGTCGGCGAGATCACGGCGCATGGCTTCGTGTTCCGCGTCGACCTGGCGCTGCGGCCGAACGGCAACTCCGGCCCGGCCGCGGTCTCGCTCGACGCGCTGGAGGAATACCTGCAGATCCAGGGCCGCGAATGGGAGCGCTTTGCCTGGCTCAAGAGCCGGCTGGTGGCGCCGTTCGATGCCGTGGCCGACCCTTCGGCGCAGGCCCTGCGCACGGTGGTGCTGCCCTTCGTGTTCCGCCGCTATCTCGACTACAGCGTGTTCGAATCGCTGCGCACGTTGCACCGCCAGATCCGCGAACAGGCGGCGCGGCGCAGTGCCGGGCGGCCCGAGCGCGCCAACGACGTCAAGCTCTCGCGCGGCGGCATCCGGGAAATCGAATTCATCGTGCAGCTGCTGCAGGTGGTGCGCGGCGGCCAGTTTCCCGAACTGCGCACGCGCCCCACGCTCGACGCCCTGCAGCGCGTGGCCACCGCCGGCCTGATGCCGCAAGCCACCGCCGATGCACTGGCCGAGGCCTATCGCTTCCTGCGCCGCGTCGAGCACCGCATCCAGTACCTGGACGACCAGCAGACGCACGTGCTGCCGGTCGACGACAACGACCTGCACTGGATCGCCGCCACGCTGGGCTATGTCGACTGCTGCGACTTCCTCGGCCTGCTCGACACGCACCGCGAGCTGGTGGCGCAGGAGTTCGACAAGCTGCTGGGCACGCCGGAGGGCGAAAAGCCGTCCTGCGGCGGCGGGCGCTGCCAGGCCAAGTCGCTGGCCAACGCGCCGACCAGCCTGGTCGAACTGCTGGACGAACTGCACCCGGCGCTGGCCAACCGCATCAAGGGCTGGAGCGACAACCCGCGCGTGCTGGCGCTGCGCGACGACACCCAGGCGCGGCTGCGCCAACTGGTGCGGCGCACCGGCCAGTGGATGAACGAGCCGGACGGCGACGGCGAAGGCCAGACCGCCAACCACATCGAGGCGGCGCTGCGCTGGGCCGACTGGATCGAGCCCCTGATGCGCCGCGAGAGCTACATCGCGCTCCTGGTCGAGCGCCCGGCGGTGCAGGAGCGCCTGCTGCGCATTTTGGGCGCCGCCAAGTGGCCGGCGCGCTATCTCATCCAGCACCCCGGCGTGATCGATGAGCTGGCCAACAGCCCCATGCTGTCCGGCCGCTTCAACGCGGCCGAACTGGAAGCCGAGCTGGAACAGCGCCGCGCCGCGCTGCGCCGCACCGGCGAGGACGACGAGGAAGCGCTGCTCAACCTGCTGCGCCGCGCGCACCACGCCGAGGTGTTCCGCACGCTGGCGCGCGACGTCGAGCGGCGCATCACCGTCGAGCAGGTGGCCGACGACCTGAGCGCGCTGGCCGACAGCGTGCTGCGCGTCACCGCGCGCTGGTGCTGGGACCACGTGCGCAACCGGCACCGCGACACGCCGCAGTTCGCCATCATCGGCTACGGCAAGCTGGGCGGCAAAGAGCTGGGCTACGGCAGCGACCTGGACATCGTGTTCGTCTACGACGATGACGACGAGCGGGCCTCCGAGGTCTACGCCGCCTACGTGCGCAAGCTGATCAACTGGCTGACCGTCAAGACCGCCGAAGGCGACCTGTTCGAGATCGACACCGCGCTGCGCCCGAACGGCAATTCCGGCATGCTGACCATCAGCTTCGACGCCTTCGAGAACTACCAGCTGCGCCGCGGCAGCAACACCGCCTGGACCTGGGAACACCAGGCCATGACGCGCGCACGCTACGTGCTGGGCAACGCGCAACTGGGCCAGCGCTTCGACGGCGTGCGCGAGGCGGTCATCACCGCCGCGCGCGACGAGGAAGCGCTGAAGAACGAGATCACCGCGATGCGCGAGAAGGTGCGCGCCGCGCGCCCGGTCAAGCCCGATCGCTTCGACGTGAAGCACAGCGCCGGCGGCATGGTCGACGCCGAATTCGTGGTGCAGTACCTGGTGCTCTCGCAGGCCGGCACGCACCCGGCGCTGATCCCCAACGTCGGCAACATCGCGCTGCTGCAACGCGCCGAAGAAGCCGGCCTGCTGCCCGCCGGCGTCGGCCAGGACGCAGCGCGGGCCTACCGCGAGCTGCGCCGCGTGCAGCACCGCGCGCGCCTGAACGAAGAGCCGACGCAAGTCCCCTTGAGCGCGCTGGTGCCCGAACGCGAGGCCATGCTCGCCCTATGGAAGGCGGTATTTGGCTAGGGTGAACGCCCCCCGTTTGGCCGGCTCACTGCGTGTAGCCGGCCCATACCCCCCGCTGGGGGGCGCACTCAGCGGGCCGGCAAAGCCGGTTCCGCGAGTGCCCTGGCATGGCCTGCTCCGCGGCCTTTTGAAAAGCGCCTTGCCGTCCCGTTTCATGCGTCGCGAAAGGCGCGCAGGCCGAACGGCTGGATGGGCGCTGACCGTGGCGCTGGCGGTGCTGCTGGCCGGCTGCGCCAGCGGCCCGCGCAGCGGCCGCGACGGCCCTGGCGACAAGACGCCGGCCGACGTGGCCAACGTACCCGACGCGCAGCCGCGCATCGAAAACATCCGCAGCAGTGGTGGCACCAGCAAGCCCTACACCGTGCTGGGCCGCTCGTACACGCCCATCACCGACGACCGCCCCTTCACCGAGACCGGACTGGCCTCGTGGTACGGGCGCAAGTTCCACGCGCAATCGACCGCCAGCGGCGAGGCCTACGACATGTACGCCATGACGGCGGCGCACAAGACGCTGCCGCTGCCCAGCTACGTGCGGGTGCGCAACCCGGCCAACGGACGCGAGGCGATCGTGCGCATCAACGACCGCGGCCCCTTTGTCGACGGCCGCGTGATCGACCTGAGCTATGCCGCCGCCGCGCGGCTGGACCTGCTGCGCGGCGTGGCGCCGGTGGAGATCGAGCGCATCACCAACGAAGACATCCGCACCGGCGCCTGGCGCCGCGACGGCGGCACGGCCTATGCAGCGGCGACGCCGCCGCAGCCCGCGCCGGGCGACGCGCCGCAGCCGATGCCGGTGGCGGCCTCGGCTTCGGCCGCCGCGCTGGCGCTGGCGGCCGGCGCGGAAACGAATGCAGGAACAGGCGGCACGGTGGAGGTGCCCGCGCAATGGACGCAGCCGGTCGGCCAGCCGGCCCCCGCCAGCACGGCCGAACCGCCGGCGCCGGTGCGCTACATCGAGGCACGCAACCTCGGCTATCTCGGCCTGTCGGCCGCGCCCGCCGACGCCGCAACGCCGAGTGCACCGAGCCCGGCGCCACCAGCGGCCGACACGTCGGCCAGCGCTTCCACATCACCCGGGGCGATGCCTGAGTCAGCCGGCGGCACGCGCGGTTACTGGGTGCAGCTGGGCGCCTTCCGCGACGCGGCGGGCGCTCAGGATCTGCAGGCGCGCGCGGCCCGTGGCGTGCCCGAATACGCGGCGCAGTTGCGGGTGTTCGGCGAAGCCGGCACCAACCGCCTGCAGGCCGGGCCGTTCGCCAGCCGCGCCCAGGCCGGCGAGGCGCTGGCGCGCCTGCGCGAAGGCACCGGCCTCGCGCCGATCATCGTCGAGCGCAACTGAGCGCGCGTGGCGGGGCCTTACTCGAAGGCCTTCACCGCCACCGGCAGGCGCATGCCGACGCCCATCCGGTTCCAGGCATTGATCTGCGCGATCAGCACGCTCAGTTCGACGATTTCGGCATCGCTGAACTGCGCCTGCAGCAGGGCGAAATCGGCGTCGCGGTCGCCGTGGTGCTCGGTCAGGCGGGTCAGGCTTTCGGCCCAGTTCAGCGCGGCCCGTTCACGCGCGTCGTAGAAGGACGTTTCGCGCCAGGTCGGCAGGCTGACGATGCGCTGCCAGTCCTCGCCGGCCTTGCGCAGGTCGTGCACATGCATGTCCAGGCAGAAGGCGCAGCCGTTGAGTTGCGAGACGCGCGACTGGACCAGGTCGACCAGCTTGGCGCCGAGCGTGTTGTCGGCAATGGCGGCGTTGACGCCGGCCATCGCGCGGTAGGCCTTGGGGGCGAGCTGGGTCCAGGGCAGGCGAGGTGCATTCATGGTGTTTCTCCGGTTGGGTTGAGGTGTCACCCGTTAGACGTGGCAGCCGCGCCGCCTGTGACATCGGCTGCGAAAAATCATTCGCGCGCCGCCCAGGCCGCCGACAGGCCGGCCAGCTTGTCCGGGTTGCGCTGCGAATACACGCGCACGATGCGGCCCGCCTCGATCTCGAAGGTCTGGGCCGATTCGAGCCGGCCGTCGAGAAAGCGCAGCAGGCCCGGCGCGCCGTTGATCTGCACCACCTCGACCTGCATCTGCGCGTGCCGGCGCCGCACCGCGAAGTACAGCTGGGCGATGCGGCGCCCGCCCACCAGCGTCTTGCCGAACGAGGGCACCTTGCCACCGCCATCGCCGATGAGTTCGGCCTGCGGCGCCAGCAGCGCCGTGAGCGAAGCCATGTCGCCGCGCACCGCCGCGTCGGCGAAGCCCTGCAGCAGTTGCATGTGGGTGTCGGGCGCCACCTCGAAGCGCGGCTTGCCGCTCTGCAGCTGGGACCGCGCGCGGTGCACCAGCTGGCGGCAGGCGGCTTCGCTCTTGCCGAGCGTGCGCGCCAGGTCGGGGTAGTCGGTGTCAAACACCTCGCGCAGCAGGAAAGCGGCACGCGCGTCGGGGCTCAGGCGTTCCAGCAGGGCGAGGAAGGCGAAGGACAGCTCGTCGGCCCGTTCGAGCTGGTCTTGCGCGCTCGGCGCGGTGTCGGTCAGCAAGGGCTCGGGCAGCCAGGTGCCGACGTACTGGGTGCGCTCGGCCTTGACGGCGCGCAGCCGGTCGATGGCCAGCCGCGTAGTGACGGTCACCAGCCAGGCCTCGTGGTTGTCGATGGCCTCGCCATCGGCGGCCTGCCAGCGCAGCCAGGCGTCCTGCACCACGTCTTCGGCCTCGGCCACCGAGCCGAGCATGCGGTAGGCGATGCGCTGCAGGCGCGGACGCAACTGATCGAAAAAGGGGGCGCTCGGGCGTTCGTTCATCTGCACCAGACGAAGGAGCCCTTGCGTTTGTGACGGCGCCGCCGCGCGCGCGGCTTGGCCACGGGGCGCTTCAGGCGCCCTGGTAGGTCGGCGGGGTGCCGAGCGTGGCCGTGATTTCCTTGCGGTAGCGGTTCAGTTCCTGCACCGTCTTGAAGCTGCGGTTCATCAGCAGGCTCAGGTTGTGCAGGATGCGCTCGCCGACCTTGCCTTCCCACACCGCGTCGAACTTGATCTGCTTGTCCAGCCAGTGCTCGAGCCAGTCCGGGTCGGGCATGCGGCTCTGGATGGTGTCGTTGGGGAACAGCGCCTTGTTGACGTGCAGGTTGGTCGGGTGCAGCGCCTGCGCGGTGCGCCGCGCGCTGGCCATGAGCACGCCGACCTTGGAGAAGGCGGCACGCGCCTCGTCGCCGAATTTCTCCATGGCGCGCTTCATGTAGCGCAGGTAGGCGCCGCCGTGGCGCGCCTCGTCCTGGCTGAGGGTGGTGTAGATGTGCTTGATGACCGGCTCGGTGTGCCACTCGGCCGCGCGGCGGTACCAGTGGTTCAGGCGGATCTCGCCGCAGAAGTGCAGCATCAGGGTTTCGAGCGGCGGTGCCGGGTCGAAATCGAAGCGCACGTCGTGCAGTTCCTGCTCGGTGGGCGCGTGCTCCGGGCTGAAACGCTTGAGGTATTCCATCAACACCAGCGAGTGTTTCTGCTCTTCGAAGAACCAGATCGACATGAAAGCGGAAAAGTCGCTATCGTGGCGGTTGTCGCGCAGGAACATCTCGGTGGCCGGCAGCGCCGCCCACTCCGTGATGGCATTCATCTTGATGGTCTGGGCCTGCTCGTGGGTGAGCTTGGTGCCATCGAAAGACTGCCACGGAATGTCCCGATCCATGTCCCAGCGGACGGATTCGAGTTGCCTGAAGAGTTCCGGGTAGAGCATCGAGTTCTTTCGTTAACCTACCATTTTAAACGGCAGCGTCTGCACACCCGTGACAACCGGGTGTCGATTCAAGGGCATTGAGTGGCAGGACTGCCACCGTGCCTGCGGGCCAGGGCCAGGCGCCCCGTAAGAGAGCACCATGCAGCGCGTCATTCGTTCACTCTTGTTCACGCTTGCGGCGCTGCTGCTGTCGGCGCCCGCGGCGTGGGCGCAGGCCGCACCGCCGGCGGCCTGCCCGGCCATCCTGCAGCACAGCTTCGACCGCCTGCAGGATGAGAAGCCGCAAGCCCTCTGCCAATACGCCGGCAAGGTGGTGCTGGTGGTGAACACGGCCAGTTTTTGCGGCTTCACGCCGCAGTACAAGGACCTCGAGGCGCTGGACGACAAGTACCGCAAGCAGGGCCTGGTGGTGCTGGGCTTTCCGTCCAACGATTTCTCGCAGGAAAGCGGCTCGAACAAGGAAATCGCCGATTTCTGCGAAAACACCTTCGGCGTGACCTTCCCGATGTTCGTGAAAACCTCGGTGCGCGGCAGCGATGCCAACGCGCTGTTCAAGGAACTGGCGGCGCAGTCGGGCACCACGCCCAAGTGGAATTTCTACAAGTACCTGATCGACCGCCAGGGCAAGGTCGTGGCCGCCTACTCGAGTATGACCAAGCCGAGCGACCGGGATTTCGTGCAGGCGATCGAGACCCAGCTCGGCACGCACTGACGCCGCTGGCGCTTCAGCGCGCGGTGAAAAAGGCCTTCAGCAGGGTTTCGGGTAAGCGATTGTTTCTCAACTGTTGAACAACGTTGCAGGGTCACAAATGCTTACCTGGCTTTGTGGGAACTGCGTGAATTTGTCCGCGCTCATATCCGCCTGAACGGGGGAAAATTCCTACCAACAGTTTTTGTGCTGCGAGATCCTCCTGGCTTCGGCCGGGTCGAAATTCCGAGACGACTCTTCTCCTCCTCCCTCCCTCCCTCCTTCGTTTCGGGGCATCTCGCAGCACTTTTGTCCACTCAGGGGACCATCCACGGGCCCTGACGCACGGAAAATGAAAAAAGCGCCCGCGGGCGCTTTTTTCATGGCGTGGCCCTGGCGGGCCTCAGCAGGGCTGGGTGTCCGCGAAACTCGGCCGCGTGAGCAATTTGTCGTGCAGGCGCCCCAGGTTGGGGTGGGCTTCGCGCCAATCGATGTCGGGGAAGCGAAAGCCGATGTAGGCCACCGCGCAGCCGACCGCGACGTCCGACAGGCTGAAGTGGATGCCGCTGCAGTAGGGCTTGTCGCCCAGCCCCTTGGCCATGGCTTCCATGCCGGCCATCACCTTGTCGCGCTGGCGATCCATCCAGGCCTGGCTGCGCTCGCCTTCAGCGCGTTTGGGCCAGGTAGCTTCCAGCCGCCACAGAATGGCGGCGTCCATCACGCCGTCGGCCAGCGCTTCCCAGGTTTTCACCTCGGCGCGCTCGCGGCCCGACGGCGGAATGAGCTTGCCGACCGGCGACAGGGTGTCGAGGTATTCGACGATGACGCGCGAATCGAACATCGCCTCGCTGCCTTCCATGATCAGGCAGGGCACCTTGCCAAGCGGGTTGGACTGGCCGATGGTCGTGTCATCGGCCCAGACGTCTTCGGTCACGAATTGATAGTCCAGCCGCTTTTCGGCGAGGACGACCCGTACCTTGCGCACGTACGGGCTGGCGGAAGATCCGACGAGTTTCATGCGACTCTTTTCTGTTGCGAACTGTGTAGCGCTTTGATTTTAGGTGGAATGCCCGCCGCGCCTGGTCGCCCTAAAATCGCGGAATGAGCCCCTCTCCCGTATCCGCACTTTCCCCCCTTGACGGCCGCTATGCGTCCAAACTGGCCGCGCTGCGCCCGCTCATGAGCGAGCAGGGCTACATGCACCGGCGCGTGCAGGTCGAGGTGGCCTGGTTCATCGCCCTGTCCGATGCCGGCTTTGCCGAGTTCAAACCGCTCACCGGCGGCGCCCGCAAGTACCTGATGGGCCTGGTGAGCAACTTCTGCGAGGCCGACGCGATCGCCATCAAGGGGATCGAGAAGACCACCAACCACGACGTGAAGGCGGTCGAGTACTGGATCAAGTCCAAGTTCGAGGCCCGGCCCGAGCTGATGGCGGCCGCCGAATTCGTGCACTTCGCCTGCACCAGCGAGGACATCAACAACACCAGTCACGCCCTGCAGATCAAGGCGGCGCGCGAGAAGGTGGTGGTGCCGGCGCTCGACGGTCTGGTGAACACGCTGCGCGAGATGGCGGTGCGCTTTGCCGAGGTGCCGATGCTCTCGCGCACGCACGGCCAAACCGCCAGCCCGACCACCGTGGGCAAGGAAATCGCCAACGTGGCGAGGCGCCTGGCCAAGGCACGCGAGCAGATTGCCGCGGTGCAGCTGCTCGGCAAGATGAATGGCGCGGTCGGCAATTACAACGCGCACATGGCGGCCTGGCCCGATTTCGACTGGGAAGGCTTCAGCCGCAAGGTGGTGGAAACGCCCGAGCCGCTGGGCCTGGGCCTGACTTTCCAGCCCTACAGCATCCAGATCGAGCCGCACGACTACATGGCCGAACTGTTCGACGCGATGGCCCGCACCAACACCATCCTGATCGATTTCTCGCGCGACATCTGGGGCTATGTCAGCCTGGGCTACTTCAAGCAGCGGCTCAAGCCGGGCGAAATCGGCTCCTCGACCATGCCGCACAAGGTCAACCCGATCGACTTCGAGAACGCCGAGGGCAATCTGGGCCTGGCCAACGCGGTGCTGCGCCACCTGAGCGAGAAGCTGCCGATCAGCCGCTGGCAGCGCGACCTGACCGACAGCACGGTGCTGCGCAACATCGGCGTGGCGGTGGGCTACACCGCGCTGGCGTACGCCAGCCTGGCGACCGGGCTGGGCAAGCTCGAGCTCAACCAGGAAGCGCTGGAAGCCGACCTCGACGCCTCGTGGGAAGTGCTGGCCGAGCCGATCCAGACCGTGATGCGCCGCTTTGGCGTGCAGGGCGCCTACGAGCAACTGAAGGAAGTGACGCGCGGCAAGACCGTGACGGCCGAGGCGCTGCACGGCCTGATCCGTTCGCTCGATATTCCGCAAGCCGAGAAAGACCGATTGCTGGCGATGACGCCGGGCAGCTACATCGGCAAGGCCGCGGAACTGGCGAAGCGGGTCTGACGCATTCATGGCCCTCAAATCGACCATCTTCAAGGCCAACCTCGCGGTCGCCGACATCGACAACGGCTATTACGCCGACCACGCGCTGACGCTGGCGCGCCACCCGAGCGAGACCGACGAACGCATGATGCTGCGCCTGCTGGCGCTGGCGCTCAACGCGCACAAGCTGCAGAGCGTGTGCGACGGCGACGGCACGCTGGGTTTTGGCGCCGGCCTGTCCAACCCGGACGACCCGGACGTCTACCTGCGCGACTTCACCGGCCGCACGCGGCTGTGGATCGAGGTCGGCCAGCCGGAGGAAAAGCCGCTGCTCAAGGCCTGCGGCAAGGCCGACGAGGTGCTGCTTTACTGCTTCAACCACGCCGCCGAGATCTGGTGGCGCGGCATCGGCGGCAAGCTGGCGCGGGCCGACAACCTGCACGTGTTTCGCGTGCCGACTGAATCTTCCCAGCAACTCGCGGCGCTGGCCCAGCGCACGATGCACCTGCAGGCCACCATCCAGGAAGGCACGCTGATGCTGGGCGACGGCACGCGCAGCATCGACATCGAGCCGCTGCGCTGGAAGTAGCGTCGTCGCCCGCGGCCGTGCCGGCTACCCGGCCGGCATCATCAGGCCGCAGCGCCAGCACTGCTCGAAACCGCCTTCCACCGTCTCGCCGCAGCGGCAATGCCAGCGGCGTTGCGGGCGGTGCTGCAGGGCCTGCAGCAGGCGCTCGGCGCGCGGCAGTTCCTCGTCGTCGGTGATCCAGATCTCCGGCAGGCACTGGTCGGGCGGCAACTGGCCCGCTGCGGCGGCCAGGAATTCGCGCTGCACCGAAGCGTCGACCCCTTCCTCGCGCAAGGCATGCACCCACAGCGTCGCAATGGCGAGATTGGGGGCTTGCGCGAGGCGTCGCATGGCTCAGCCCGGGTCGGCCCCCGCCGGCGCTTCTGCCGCCGCGGGCCGGTCGGCCTCGCGGGCGCGCTCGGCGTAGCGGTTGAAGCGCCAAGCCGTGTCTTCCATGGTGATGCGCCGCCAGGTGGCGCGCTTTTCGGCGGGCGTCATGGCCGGCCAGAGTTGCACTTCATCGAACTGGCGCCCGCAGCCCTTGCACAGGTCGTCGCCCTGGCTGGTCGAGCAGATCGCGATGCAGGGCGTGTCGGGCGTGGTCTGGTACCAGGCCATCCAGGCGTCCCAGGCCGGGGCGGGAAAGCCGACCTCGTCGACTTCGTCCTCGTGGTGGAACACCATCAACGCGTAGACCTCGGCCAGCGCGCGGATCTCCGCGGCCAGCGTGACGCCGTCCGGCGAGGGCTTCCGCTCACGCCAGTAGTTGATGGCGGCCTCGATGTCGGTGATGTGAATGGCTGCCATGAACACGCAATACTAGACGGGCGCGAATCATAGTCTGGCGCGACAAGTGGGCGCCCGATGGGCCCGGTGAAAACCCTGTTGCTATCAATTTCGCAGCATGGATTCTCTATCCGACGGCACTTTCCGGCCATTTTCCCGCGCGGGAATTTTTCGCGGCAGGCGGTCTGCGCTGTTTCTCGACACCGGCCTATGGTCTAATAGAGCCCACGAAGGGGAGTAGCTCCCTGCCTTGTTGCAAAGCACGGGGCATCGACAGGTCGTCAATACGAAGCACAACACTTCCGGCCTGTCGGGCGGCATCAGTCCAACTACAACGCGACCGCCGAGCAAGACCTTCGATTTGAACCCGTGCAGGTTCGGTCGAAGTGCTCCCATGCCCCAGCGGCACCCTCAGCACCTCCGGCCGGTTCAGCGCGGGATGAATCGAACCCACGCATCGGAGCGCTTTGCACATGGAATTTCTTTCTGCACCGTGGTGGTCGGCCTTGCTGGCGATCATCCTCATCGACCTGGTCCTGGCCGGCGACAACGCGATCGTGATCGCCCTGGCGGCGCGCAGCCTGCCCAAGCATCTCCAGAAGAAGGCCATCATCTGGGGCACCGTGGGCGCCATCGTCGTGCGCTCGACCATGACGGTCGGCGTGGTCTGGCTGCTCAAGGTGCCGGGCCTGATGCTGGTGGGCGGCCTGGGCCTGCTGTGGATCGCCTACAAGCTGATTGCCGACCAGGACGGCCACGAGGAACACGGCCCGGCGGCCTCCACCTTCTGGGGCGCCATGAAGACCATCATCGTGGCGGACGCCCTGATGGGCATCGACAACGTGCTGGGCGTGGCCGGTGCCGCGCACGGCGCCTTCGACCTGGTGGTGATCGGCCTGCTGATCAGCGTGCCGATCGTCGTGTTCGGCAGCACCATGGTGCTCAAGCTGGTCGACCGCTTCCCCGCCATCATGTACATCGGCGCCGCGGTGCTGGCCTACACGGCGGCCAAGATGATCGTCAACGAGCCCTTCCTCTCGAACGTGTTCGGCACCAAGGACGCGCCCGAATCGGCGCTGCGCTATGGGGTTGAAGCGACTTGTGTGGCGCTGGTGTTGGGCGTAGCGTGGCTGGCAACGCGCAAGAAGTCCGCCGACAAGGCCCTGGCCCCCGCGCAGCAAGCCAAGGCCGACCTGTGATGCCAGTCCGTCCGTTCAATGTTTCCCCATTCACCCACTGAAGGAGCAGCGGCCATGGAAAAGATCATCCTGTATGTCGACGACGCGGCGTACGCGCGCGACCACCTGACCGAACGGCTGGCGCAACTCGGCCCGGCTCTGCAGCACGTGAGCGCGGTGCAGTGGGTGCTGGTGGCGTGCGCGCCGCGCATGACGCACCGCATCAGCAAGTGGGTGAGCCACAGCGCGCGCGAGAACTGGCGCGCCAAGTGGTTCGCCAAGGTGCTGCACGAGCTGGAGCCGGTGCTGCGCCAGGGCGGACACGAGGTGACGCCCCTGCTGGCCAAGGGCCCGCTGGCCGAGTTCACGCAGCAGCTGCGCCTGCAGTACGGCGCCGCCGCGTTGGTGCTCGACGCGCGCCGCCCGAAGATCGGCGTGGACATGGAGCCGGTGACGATCGAACAGCGCGCCGGCACGTCGTCGCGCTGGACGCTGCCGGGCGCGGTGGCCAGCATGGGCGCGCTGCTGGTGGTGGCCAGCGAACTGGGCGAATAGGCCACGCCCCGCCTGCCGGCTCCGGGCCGGCGGGCCGCGCGGTGCGCCGCGCCAGAGGCCGGTGCTATCCTGCCCCGCATGCAACTCATCATCAAATGGCTGCTGAGCGCCGTCGCGCTGCTCGTGGTGGCCTACATCTACAGCGGCGTCCAGGTCAGCAGCTTCGGCTCGGCATTGATTGCCGCCGCGGTGATCGGCCTGCTCAACACCTTCGTGCGGCCCATTCTGGTGGTGTTGACGCTGCCGGTGACGGTGGTCACGCTCGGCCTGTTCCTGTTCATCATCAATGCGCTGATGTTCTGGGCGGCCTCCGGCCTGATGGACAGCTTCCACGTGACCGGCTTCACCGCGGCGCTGATCGGCTCGCTGATCTACTCGGTGCTGGGCCTGCTGATCGACCGCGTGCTGAACGGCTGAGCGGCTGAACAGCGGCGTTACTCCTTCTCGCGCTCGGCCTGCAGCTCCCTGAGCTTGGCATCGACCTCGCGTGCGCGCGTGTCGATGATCGAGGCCTCGTAGAAATCGGCCTGCCCCTTGGCTGCGCCGCTGCGCGACAGGTCTTGCGCGGCCTTGAAGCGATCGCGCGCGCCGGCGTAGTCGAGGATCGCCACGTTGGACTCCGCCTCGGCGCGCAAGCTGCGCAAGGCCTCGCCCTGCGCCGCGTAGAGCGCCGCCAGCTGGCGCCAGGCCGTGGCGTCGCGCGGATGCCCGGCGACCCAGTCGCTCAACTGGCCGCTCAGCAACGCCAGCTGCGCCGGCGGCTGGCGCGCGGCGAGTGCGGTCTCGGCGACCATCAGCATTTCAGTGCGGTCCCTGGCCTTCACGTCGAGCAGCGCCAGCGCAGCCGATGCGGCGCCGGCATCGAGCTCGATCTCGGACGCCAGCAGGCGCGCCAGGCGGGCGCCCGCCGGGTCGCCGGCGGCCACCTTCTGCAGGCGCGCAGTGGCCTCGCGCGCCGCCTTGAAGTCGCGCAGGCGGTCGGCCGAGAGGGCTGCCGCGTAAAGAATGGCGGCCTGCTTGGGCACGGCGCTGGCCGCGTATTCGCTGCCGTTGGCCGCCTGCACCCATTGGCGCAGCAGGTCGGAGCCGGGGCCGACCATCACGCGCGCGCGCGCCGACACCATGGCGTGGTCCATGCGCAGCGGCAGCGTCACCGGCACGCCCGGATCGAAGGGCGTGCGCGCCTGCATGTCGGCAATGCGCTCGCCGGTCAGCGGATGGCTGCGCAGGTAGGGGTAGGAGCCGTTGTCGTTCAGGCGCGAGGCGTACTGCAGCTTCTCGAACATCGCGGCGGCGCCCTGCGGCGCGTAGCCCGCCTGCGTCATCACGCCGAAGCCGATGCGGTCGGCCTCGCGCTCCATGTCGCGCGAAAAGCTCAGCTGGCTCTGCATGGCGTAGGCCTGCGTGCCCAGCAGCAGGGCCTGGCCGGCGTCGCCGCTGTTGCTCTTGGCGGCGGCCAGCGCGCCCAGGATCATGCCGGCCAGAATCCACGGCAGCTGCTTCTTCTGGCGCGCCAGCATGCGCGCGATGTGGCGCTGCGTGATGTGCGAGAGCTCGTGGCCCATCACGGTGGCCATCTCGTCGCGGCTGCCGACGGCGCCGATCAGCCCCAGGTTGATGCCCATGTAGCCGCCGGGCAGCGCGAAGGCGTTGATGGTCGGGTCGCGGTTGAGCAGGATCTGCCAGGCGAAGCGCTCGTCGATCTCCGGCGTGAGTTCGCCGCGCTTGCGCGCCGCGGCCAGCAGGTGCTGCCAGATGTCCTGCACGTACTCCATGATCACCGGATCGTCGAGGTAGTCGGGGTCGCGGTAGAGCTGCGCGGCGATGCTGTCGCCCAGCGCCCGTTCGTCGCCGACCGCCATTTCGGCGCCGTCGCCCATGCCCGGCAGCTGGGCCCGCGCCAGCGGCGCCAGCAACTGGGCGGCAATGAGCAGCAGCACGCACAGGCGGCGCCACAGCGCGGCGGCGCCGTGGCGGGGGCGAGCAACGGAAACAGGGCGGATGGTCAAGCGCAGTCTTCCTGTGGCGGTTCGTCGAATCGGGTGGGCAAGCCTGGCCTCGTATGATTGACCTTCGTGTCCGAGCATTGCCCATGAGTTCCCTCACCCATTTTGACGCCCACGGCCAAGCCCACATGGTGGATGTTGCCGCCAAGCCGGCCACCCACCGCATCGCCGTGGCCGCCGGCCGCATTGCCATGCAGCCGGCCACGCTGGCGCTGATCGAATCGGGCAGCGCCAGGAAGGGCGACGTGCTGGGCATCGCCCGCATCGCCGGCATCCAGGGCGCCAAGAAGACCAGCGAGCTGATCCCGCTGTGCCATCCGCTGGCGATCACGCGGGTGGCGGTCGACTTCGAAACCCGCGCGGCGCAGGGCGATGCGCCGGCGCAGGTGCTGTGCACCGCCACGGTGGAAACCGTGGGGCCGACCGGCGTGGAGATGGAAGCCCTGACCGCCGTGCAGGTGGCGCTGCTCACCGTCTACGACATGTGCAAGGCGGTGGACCGCGGCATGACCATCGGCGATGTGCGGGTGCTGGAAAAGCACGGCGGCAAGTCGGGCAGCTTCGTCGCCGGCTGAAGCGGTCGCGCCGCGATCCCCTTGGGCCTCGGGCCCCGAGCGAGCGCAACACTTTTTTTCACTTTTGATGATGAATGGTGCCGCGCGCCGGACCAGCGGGCGACCCGAGCCGCTAAGGTGAGTCCTCGCCATCGACGATGGCGTGGGTCGCGAGACCCCGGTGGAGAGGGCGCTTGTGAGCAGATCTTCCGATTCACGACGGCCCCGCAAGGGCCCTGTGGACGGCCAGCAGGCTGACCGTTCGCCCGGGTGCGCCGGCTTCACCCTGATCGAAGTGATGATCGTGGTGGCGGCCATCGCCATCCTGGCCGCGGTGGCACTGCCCTCCTACACCGACTACATCCGGCGCGGCCAGGTGGCCGAAGCCTTCAGCTTCCTCTCGGACTACCGCGCCAAGATGGAGCAGTACTACCAGGACAACCGCAATTACGGCACGGCCGCGGCCTGCGCGCCCGACGCCAGCGCCGTCGACTGGAACAGCTTCAACCCCAGCAACGCGGAATATTTTCGCTTCGCCTGCGCCACCAGCGACGACGGCCAGGGCTTCACCGTCACCGCCACCGGCAGCAGCGCACGGGCCATCGGCAACGTCTTCACCATCAACCACCGCGGCGATCGCAAGACGACCCAGTACAAGGGCAGTTCCGTGACCGCGGCGTGCTGGCTGAGCAACGGCCCCACGTGCTAGGGCAGGGAACAGACATGCGGCAACGCGGCTTCACCCTCATCGAACTGGTGGTGACCATGACCGTGCTGGCGCTGCTGCTGCTGGCGGCCGTGCCCAGCCTCGGGCGCTGGCTGGACAACACGCGCATCCGCAACGTCACGGAGTCGCTGCAGGGCGGGCTGCAACTGGCGCGCTCGGAAGCCATCCGGCGCAACCAGAACATCTCCTTCTGGCTGGTCGAGCTGAGCGATCCGGCCTTGCTGAGCGCCGACTGCACGCTCTCGCCCCGCAGCGGCTCGTGGGTGGTCAGCGTCTATGCGCCGACGCGCCATTGCGCCGATGCGCCTTCGACCGATTCCTCACCCATGCTGGTCAGCGCGCGGCCGGTGGGCGATGCCGGCGGCAACGTCACGGTGGTGGCCACGCAGGGCGACGGCAGCACGCCGGCGCAGAGCGTGAGCTTCGACGGCTTCGGCCGCGTGACCAACACCGACGCGATCGGCCAGATCGACGTGACGGGCAACAACCCCGACGCGGCCTACCGCAACATGCGCATCGCCGTCAGCACGGCCGGGCTGGTGCGCATGTGCGATCCGCGCGTGACGCTCACCACCGATCCGCGGCGCTGCTAGGACCATGCCATGCCAGCCCCTCGCCGTCACGCCCGCACCGCCGCGCCGCAGCGCGGCGTGGCGCTGCTCGAGGTGCTGGTCGCGCTGCTGATCTTCATGGTCGGCGTGCTCGGCCTGGTGGGGCTGGAAACGGCGATGGTGCGCACGCAGACCGAGACCAAGATGCGGGCTGATGCGGCCGCGCTCGCCAACGAGTTGATTGGCCGCATGTGGACCGACCTGGACAACCTGAGCGCGTACAACGGCGCCGCCTGCGCATCGCAGACGCGCTGCACCGAGTGGCAAGCCAAGGTGGCGCAGGCGCTGCCCGCCGGCAACGGCTCGGTGGTCTACGACGCGGTCACCGGCAACGTCGCGGTGAGCATCGGCTGGACGCTGCCCGGCGGCGAGTCGCACCGCTACCAGACGCACACCACGGTGGCCAAGGCATCGAGCTGATCATGCGCATTCAGGCCCAGCCCTTTCAGGTTCCTGGATTCACTCATCTCCCCGCTGGGGAGATGTTCGGTGAGGGGCTGCCGGCGGTCGTCACGGCGCGTCGCCGGAAGTGGCGCGCTGCCCTCACCCCGGCCCTCTCCCGGAGGGAGAGGGAGCAAGGCCACCGCATCGCACAGGCCGGCTTCACGCTGGTCGAGATGATGGTCGCGCTGGTGCTGGGCATGCTCACCGTGCTGGTGATCACGCAGGTGCTGTCGATGGCCGAAGCCCAGAAGCGTTCCCTCACCACCGGTGGCGATGCGCAGGTCAACGGCGCGCTGGCCTTGTTTGCGCTGCAGCGCGCCATTGCGCAGGCCGGCTACGGCGCCGCGGCCTTGCCCGAGGCCGCGGGCTGCGAGCTGCGCGGGCAGTTCGGCGCGGCGCCGCCTTTCAGCATGACACTGGCACCGGTGGTGATCGCCAACGGCGGCGACGCTGCCGCGGGCAACAACGAGGCGCCCGACGCGATCACGGTGCTGCAGGGGCGCACCACCGGGCCGTCGACGCCCATGGCGCTGACCGGCGCGCACGTGCCCGATGCATCCTCCTTCGCGGTGGCCTCGTCCTTCGGCGTGGTCGACGGCGACATGCTGATCGCGGTGCCGCAGGCGCAGGGCCCCGGCACCTGGTGCACGTTGCTCAACGCCACCGACGACCCTTCGTCGCCGCTGCTGAAGATCGACCCGACGCGCATTCCCAATCGCGCATCGAGCGGCTCGGGCGGCAACTGGAACCACAGCGCGCTGTTCCCGGCGGCCGGCTACAACGTGGGCGACACGCTGCTCAACATGGGCACGCTGATCGCGCGCACCTACTCGCTGAACAACGCCCTCAACCTGCAGGCGCTGGAACTCTCGAGCACCAGCGGCGGCTTCGAGGCCCACGACCTGTACCCGCAGATCGTCAATCTGCAGGCCTTCTACGGCAAGGACACCGACGGCGACGGCGTGGTCGACCGCTACGACGCCACCTCGCCCACCACCAACGAAGGCTGGCAGCAGGTGCTGGCGGTGCGCATTGCGCTGGTGGCGCGCAGCAGCCAGTACGAGAAAGCCGAGGTCACCTCCAGCGCGCCGCTGTGGGACGTGGGCACCGCCGCCACCTTCGCCGACACTGCCATCGCCACCTGCGGCCAGAGCCGCTGCATCTCGCTCAAGGTCGACCGCCTCGACGACTGGCAGCACTACCGCTACAAGGTGTTCGACACCATCGTGCCGCTGCGCAACGTGATCTGGCATTCATGATGACCCCGCGCCGCATCCAGCCCAACCCGTGCAGCGCCCAACGCGGCGTGGCGCTGATCTTTGCGCTGATCACGCTGGTCGCGCTGCTGCTGGCCACGCTGGCGCTGGTGCGTTCGGTCGACAGCAATGCGCTCTTGATCGGCAACCTCGGCTTCAAGCAGGACGCCACCGCCGCCGCCGACCAGGGCGCGCAACAGGCCATTGCCTGGCTGACCGCCAACAAGTACGCGCTGAACGCCGACGTAATCGCCAGCGGCTACTACGCCAGCACGCAGGAATACGAGGCCGACGGCGAGACCGCCAAGCCGCCGCTGGACGCCACCGGCGGCCAGCTCAGCGGCAAGCCCACGCGCCAGATGATCGACTGGGATGGCGATGGCTGCCGCACCCTGCCGCAGGACAGCTTCAGCGAGTGCCGCCTCAAGCCCTTCGTTGGCGCGGCCATCGACGGCAACCAGATCAGCTACGTGGTGCTGCGTCAGTGCTCGAAGGCCGGCGACTACCAGCTCGACGCCAGCATCCACTGCGCCAAGTACCTGGGCGCGAGCGGCGGCGGCGCCGAGAACCGCGGCAGCCGCGACTACAGCAACAACGGCCCCGACGGCGCGGCCGCCGCCTCGCCGTACTTCCGCATCCTGGTGCGCGTGTCGGGTGCGCGCGACACGGTGAGCTTCACCGAAACCCTCATGCATTTCTGACGCCCGGCAACGCGTCCCGCAGGAGATTGGCATGAACCCCTCGCCCACCCCACCGCGCCGCCTGTCGGCACGCCCGGCGCTGGGGGTGGCTGCGGCGGCCGCATTGACGCTGCTGGCCGGCGCCCCGGCAGCCGCCACCGACATTTCCAACCAACCGCTGGCCACCCGCCCCAACGTGGCGGCCAAGCCCAACCTGCTGTTCATCCTGGACGATTCCGGCTCGATGGAATGGGACTACATGCCCGACGACATCGGCAACAGCCGGGGCAGCTCGAACTTCGTCGGCACCTATTCGGCGCAGTGCAACGGCGTGGCCTTCGACCCCGGCCTGCCCTACGACCCGCCGCTCAAGGCCGACGGCACCAGCTACCCGAACGCATCCTTCACCGCCGCGCCGGATGATGGCTTCCTGACCCACGCCAGCGCGACCAACCTGAACAACAGCCGCTACTACAACTACACCGGCACGCAGCCCAAGATGGGCTGGGTCTACGACAGCAGCGGACCGGTGCGCAACAGCTTCTACAACGAGTGCCGCGCCTCGCTGAGCAACCCCGGCCCCTTCACCTGGGTGACGATCACCACCAGTTCGAGCGCCGAGCTGCGCCAGAAGTACGCCAACTGGTACGCCTACTACCGCAAGCGCTACCTGCTGATGCGCACCGCCATGGGTCGCGCCATTGCCGACCTCGACGAGGGCTACCGCGTCGGCTTCTCGCGCATCAACGACAACAGCGTGCGCGATGGCGACGCCTTCCGCGACGTCAAGACCTTCGATGCGACCCAGCGCGCGAACTTCTATGCCAGCCTGTACGGCGCCGCACCCAACGGCGGCACGCCGCTGCGCAAGGCGCTCTCCAAGGCGGGGCAGTACTTCGCCAATAAGGCCAGCGGCCAGCGCTACGACCCGGTGCAGTACAGCTGCCAGCGCAACTTCGCGCTGCTCTCGACGGACGGCTACTGGAACAGCGACAACGGCACCCAGCTGGACGGACGCAGCGAAATCGGCCAGCAGGACGGCACCGAAGACCGCCCCATGCGCGACGATGCCAAGGCCGTGGTGACCACCACCGTCACCCACACCGCGCCAGCGACCCAACAGACCGTGACCACGCTCACCCGCACGCGCACCGCGCAGGGCACGGCGGTCACCACCTCGTCCAGCCGCGGCAGCCTGTTCTCGACCTGCCGCCTTCAATACACGGTGACGACGCAGAGCGCCACGCGCATCGACACCCAGGTCACGCGCAGCTACACGCCGCAGACCGGCACGGCGAGCTACGTCACCACTACCGTCACCACCGACGGCGTCGTCACCTCCGGGCCGACCGACGGGCCGCTGCAGACCGGCAACTGGATCAACACGCCCGGCGGCACCACCACCACCGACCCGGTGCAGGAAACGCTGGGCACCTGGACCGCGCAGGGCCGCGGCAGCACCAGCTGCAGCAGCACGCCCGGCGACGACCAGACCGTCTTCACGCAGACCAGCGCCGGCAGCTGGGGCAACGCCCAGACCAGCACCGCCCCCGACGCCGCGGGCGTAACCACCGGCGTGTTCGTGGCCCAGCCGCCGGTGGCCAACACGGTGGCCACCGGCGGCACGCCCAACACGCTGGCCGACGTGGCCGAGTACTACTACAAGAGCGACCTGCGCAATGCGGACCTGGGCAACTGCAAGTCGGCCACCTCGAACGAGGACACCTGCGCCGACATCGTGCCCGCGCTGGACAGCGACCCCGCCACCTGGCAGCACATGAACACCTTCACCATCGGGCTGGGCGTGAGCGGCACCATTCCCTACGACCGCAATTACCTGACCCAGCAAAGCGGCGCCTTCGTCGACCTCACGGCCGGCCGGCTCGACTGGCCGCGCCCCGACGGCTACGACGGGGCCAGCGGCAACAGCGGCAACGCCACCAACGTCGACGACCTCTGGCATGCCGCCGTGAACGGGCGCGGCCAGTACTACTCGGCGCTCAATGCGAGCGACCTGAGCGACGCCATCACCGGCGTCGTCAACTCGCTGCAGGCGGTGCCGGGCGCGGCGGCGGCCGCGGCCACCAGCACGGTGGACCTGGTGGCCGGCGACGACAACCAGGTCTATCGCGCCAGCTACACCACCAAGGAATGGACCGGCGACCTGCAGGCCTTCAGCCTGAACGGCAGCACCGGCGTCGTCGGCTCGACGCCCTTGTGGTCGGCACAGGCCAAGCTCGACACGCGCGCGCCGGCCTCGCGCCGCATCTACACCAAGGGCGCCGGCGGCAGCGGCCTGGTGAGCTTCGACTACGACACGCTCAACGCCACGCAGCGCGCCTACTTCGGCAACTTCTGCAGCCAGAGCGGCATCGTGCAGTGCGCCTCGCTCTCCGGCGCCGACCAGCAACGCGCCAACGACGGCGCCAACCTGGTCGCCTACCTGCGCGGCGACCGCAGCTACGAGGCGGCGAGCAAGGATGCGCAGAACAACGACATTGCCGCGCTCTACCGCAACCGCACGCACGTGCTGGGCGACATCATCAACGGCGCGCCGGTGCGCGTGGGCAAGCCGCCCTTTGCCTACGGCGACAACGGCTACGCCGACTTCGTCACCCTCAACGCCAACCGCAAGCCGGTGGTGTACGTGGCCGCCAACGACGGCATGGTGCACGCCATTTCGGTCGACCCGGAAGACGGCGGCACCGAGCTGTGGGCCTACGTTCCCCAGGCCGTCATGCCCAACCTCTACCACCTGGCCGACAAGGACTACGCGACCAACCACCGCTACTTCGCCGACGGCGCGCCGGTCATCGGCGACATCCAGGTCGGTGGCGTCTGGAAGACCATCCTGGTGGGCGGCCTCGGCGGCGGCGGCGCCACCTACTACGCGCTGGACGTGACCGACCCGCTGAACCCGGCCCTGCTGTGGGAATTCAGCCAGAGCAACGACGCCAACCTCGGCCTGAGCTACGGCGACCCGCTCATCGGCAAGCTGGCCGACGGCACCTGGGCCGTGGCCTTCACCTCGGGCTACAACAACGCCGCCGGCTTCTTCAAAGGCGCCTCGGGCGACGGCCGCGGCCACCTCTACGTGGTGAACGCCAACACCGGCGCCCTGCTGCGCCACATCTCCACCGGCGTGGGCGACACCTCGGCGCCCAGCGGCCTGGCGCGCGTCAACGGCTGGATCACCAGCCGCACCGACAACACCATCGAGCGCATCTACGGCGGCGACCTGCGCGGCAACCTCTGGCGCTTCGACCTCGACGACCGCGTGCCGCCCAACCGCGGCGCACTGAAACTGGCCACCTTCGGGCTCATCGGCGGCGGCGTGCAACCCATCACCGTCAAGCCCGAGCTGGTCGAGATCGACCAGAAGGCGGTGGTGCTGGTGGGCACCGGCCGCTACCTGGGCGCCACCGACATCGACGACAGCACGCAGCAAAGCCTGTACGCCGTGAAAGACCCGCTGACCGCCGTTGGCTGGGGCGACGTGCGCAGCGACACCACGAACTTCGTGCAGCAGACCTTCGAGATGGTCAGCACCGGCTCACTCACCGCCACCCTCACCGACAAGCCGCTCGACTGGGCCACCCAGGCGGGCTGGTGGGTCGACTTTCCGCACGCGCGCGAGCGCGTCAACACCGACATGCGCCTGCTGGCCAACACGCTGCTGGTGGCCACCGCCATCCCCAGCGGCGACGCGTGCGTGTCCGGCGGCCAGTCGTGGCTCTACACCGTCGACGCCAGCAACGGCGGTGCCCTGGGCAACGACCCCGCTGGCAACCTGTGGAGCACCACCTCGCTCATCGCCGGCATGACGCTGGTGCGCGACGCCAGCGGCAACATCCGCTCGATCGTGCAGAACACCGACGGCACGATTACGCAGAAGGAACTGGGCGGGGCCAGTTCGGGGATGGGGAGTGCGCGAAGGAGTTCGTGGCGCGAGTTGGTGAATTGACGCACCCCGATCACTGAGGCGCCGGACGAAAGGCGCGACAACGGTTCCGGGCGGTATCGCCAACCTGACCGTGAGTGGCAACAATTTGTCACTCATGTCACAAGATCGATTCCGCATGGACCGCCGCCAGAAAAAGCCGTGCAGCCCGCGAATGGCCTCGCCGGCGGCAATGCGTTCGGCGGCCTCCGGCTTTACGCTGATTGAGCTCATGACGACGCTCACGCTGGTGGCCATCATTCTGGCAATTGGCATCCCGTCCATGAACGGGTTCATTCAGAGCAATCGGATCTCATCCGAGATGACTGCTTTTGCAGGCGACCTGCAATTCGCGCGGGCGGAAGCGATCAAGCAAGGCATTCCCGTGGTCTTGTGTGCATCGTCGAATGGCACCAGCTGCTCTGGCGCCAATGCATGGCAAGCAGGCTGGATTGTCTACGCCGACGTCGACAGCTCAGGTGGACAAGGCAGCGGTGAATCGGCCATCCGAGCGCGACCGGCTTGGCGAAGCTCCGACACCTTCACAGCCACGCCGTCGATGACTTCCATCACGTTCACGCGAGACGGGTTTGCCACCGTTCCCGTCGGGTCCGGCAGTGCCGTGCAGCTCAGCCTGCGCACTGCGCCGATCAATGCCAACGCGACACGCTGCATACAACTCAACCGTCTTGGCCATCAAGCCGTGCTGACCGGAGGGACCGGGGGATGTTCGTGAACCGTCAACTCACCAAGTCCGCGTCCGCCAAAGATGTACGGGGCTTCTCGCTGCTGGAAGTGATGGTCGCGGTGTTGATCGTGAGCATTGGTCTGCTCGGCGTCTCCAAGATGCAGGCCGCCGCGCTGTCCAATACGCAAATTGCGCGCACGCGCGCACTGATTGCATTGCAGGCCAGCAGCCTCGCAGCAGCCATGCATGGCAACAACGCCTATTGGGGGGCGATTACGGCGCCCGTCAGCGTGACCGTCGCTGGCACGACGGTCACCGACGCCACGGGCGTATTGAGCGCCGAGGCAGATTGCGTCGCCGCCGTCTGCGCCAAGGAAGCCTTGGCTGCGTACGACCTGCAGCACTGGGCCTCGGCCATGAACGACCGGTTCCCTTCGTACAACGCAACTCTCAACTGCGCGGCAACGACGGTCAACACCCCCAGCAGTTGCGCCATCGTGATCACCTGGGCGGAAAAGTACATCGCCATCAATCGCAGCACGACGGCGGCCGCTGGTGCGGTCCAGGAGATCGCAGCGGATGCGGATGGTGCTCCGCAATTCTCATTGATTGTCGAACCATGAGATCTCAACCCGCTTTCATTGCACGCGGTCGGCGCCAGCTCGGCTTCGGTTTGGTCGAGGTTCTGGTCGCGCTGGCCATCGGGCTTTTTGTGCTGCTGGGGCTTTCCTCGGTCTTCCTGGCTTTCAAGCAATCATTCCAGTCGCAGGATCAACTCGCGCAATTGCAGGACGAAGAACGGCTCGCATTGACCGTGCTGACCAATACGCTGCAAACCGCCGGTTATTTCCCCGACCCCGTGACGCAGGTTTCCGTTACCGCACTTCCGGAGGCTGAAAACTTTGCTGCAGGGCAAGGCATTTTCGGCACCGCGGGCGACGCGGACAACGGCACCAGCGACACCATCAGCGTGCGCTACCTCAACCGTTTGAACGACGGCATACAGGATTGCCTGGGCGGCACGAACACCACCGGCCCCGATACCCTGATGCTGAACACCTTCTCCATCAGCGCAAACCACGAGCTCGTTTGCTCGACGGACGGGGGAGCCACCACGACCTCGCTGGTCAGTAACGTGCAGTCGATGACCGTCGCCTACGGCACCGACACGTCGAATGGCGGAGCGCCTGACCGGTACCTCAGCGCTGCCGACGTCACCACCGGCACGCTGTGGGCCAACGTGCAGACGGCACGCATCACGCTCACGCTCACCAACCCGTTCGCCGCGCAGGCGGGCCAGCCGAGCACGATCAGTTGGATCCACACCATCAACCTGATGAACAGGAAGTCGTCATGAGTTCCGGCCGCCCCCATCCTGAGCGCGGCGCAAATGCCCAGCGGGGCTTTACGTTGATCGTGGGCCTGCTGATGCTGCTCGTGATGAGTGTGCTTTCCATCGCCATGTTCCGCAGCTTCGGCCTGCAGGAACGAATTGCGGGCAATACGCGCGAAAAGCAGCGCGCCATCGCCGCCGCCCAGAGCGCCTTGCAATACGGCGAATGGTGGCTGCGCCTCGGTCTGGCCGGTACCGGCAAGACCTGCACGGGCAATGTGGTCATCGATGCCAATACACCCAGTGCAATGGTCGCGTGCTCCAACGCCCTGCTCACACCTGCAACGCTCCCCTGGACCTATCGCGCGGAATTTCTCCCCGCGAGCATGACGGTCGCCACTGGTGGTGGCGTCGCCGAGAGCGGCGACATCAACTACCAGAGCAAGCCCGGCCTGTACATCAACTACCTGGGCCTGACGCCGGACGGGCGGGCAACGGTTTACCAGGTCTCAGCCTATGGCTACGGCGGCAGCAGCACGACGGCCGCAGTCGTTCAGAGCACCTACGAGCTTCAGAGCTCAGCGAAGTCACTCGACGGACCTTGAAGGAAAAGAATCCATGAGCCGCAAGATCCAACTTCTCTCCCTGGTGGCCGGAGCACTCCTGTGCAGCGCGCTGCCCGCGCGGGGCCAGCTCGTCATTGACGACAAGCTGACAGGCGCATCGTCTTCCTATGACTGGAGAGCCTTGAACGGCGCCTGCCTGACGGCAGGGGACGGCACCGGCACGATCCCACGTTGCACTGGCCTTGCCTATTACGCCAACAAGACCCAAGTGGGCGGCGATGGGACGAACAACGGTCGGCTGCCAGACACCGTGGGCACCGGTGCGCTTCGGCTGACGAATGGCGATGTCAAATACAACGGTAGCAACGGAGACGGGCAGACTGGCGCCGTCGTCTCCAACTTCACCTTTCCAACGAATCAGGGCCTGCAAGTCACCTTTACGACGGTCACCTACGGCGGTGACGGCGACAACAATACCGGCGCAGACGGTATCAGTTTCTTTCTCTCTGACGGGGCGCAGTCACCCACCGTTGGCGCACAGGGTGGCAGTCTTGGCTACAGTTGCTCCAACACCAATGACACCTTCGATGGCGTTATCGGTGGCTACATCGGCATCGGCATCGACGAGTACGGGAACTTTGCGAATCCGGGGGACAACACCAATTCCGGGCCAGGCTCCAATGGCACGCCCACCGGGGCGAACTTCAAGGCTGGCCGGATCAGTCTTCGGGGTGCTGGCAATACGGCGTATTCGTGGCTGTCTTCCCGATACAGCACGCTCTATCCATCCAGTCTGTCGGCCAGCAACCAGAAAGACGCCGTTCACAACACCTGCAAGACAGGCTCCTTGTGGAACTACTCAGGCAGCAGGCTCAGCAGCAGCGCTACCGTCGACGGTGTGAGCGTCTCGAGGGTCCAGGACAAGAGCAACACCAGCGTTCCGCTTGCTTTCAACTATCCCTTGCTGGCCTATACGGATTTGCCGTCTGGCGTGAGCATCTCGAATCAGCAGGCGACAAATGCCGGCAACAACCGGCCGCTGCGCGCCAACGCAACGCCCATCACCTACGACATCAAGCTCACGCAAGATGGCTTGCTCGACTTCTCATACAGCGTGAACGGCGGCGCTGCAACCACGGTTCTGGCCAATCGAAAAATCACCGACTCGAATGGGCCACTGCCCGGCTCTTTCCGCTTCGGGTTCTCGGCGGGTACTGGTGGCTCCAACAACGTCCACGAGATCACCTGCTTCAAGGCCGCGCCGGTGAGCCAGTCAGCCAGCTCGGCCGGTACCAATGTCCAGCAGTCAGCGCGGGTCGAGGCCGGCACGCAGGTCTATCTGGCCTATTACCACCCGGTCAACTGGTGGGGTGAGCTCACCGCGCAGGATCTCGTGGTCAACAGCACCACCGGTGTGGTTTCAATCAACCCGGTGGCCAACTGGAACGCCAGTTGCGTGCTCACCGGCGGCGACTGCCAGGCCACCAATGCCAAGAACATGACGGCGCAAGGCAGCGCCGACCGCGCGATGCTGACCTGGTCAGGCAGCGCAGGAACCCCCTTTCAATGGGACAGCCTGACGCAGGACCAGCAGAATGCCCTGACGGCTGGCGACGCGAGCGCCAGCAACATGCGCTTGCGCTACCTTCGCGGCGATCGAAGCAATGAAATCGGCGACAGTTCGGGCGGAACGCTGCGCAAGCGAACGGGCGTGCTCGGCGACATCGTCGATTCCAGCCCGACCTGGGTCGGCCCGCCATCGTCGCCCTACAACGTCGCCTGGACGGACGCCATTCGCAGTACAACGGCCGCTCCGGAAGCGGCAGGCGATGCGCAGTTGTATGCCAGCTTCAAGGCAGCCCAACAAAGCCGACAGAACGTCGTCTACATTGGCGCCAACGATGGATTCCTGCACGGCTTTCGTGCCGGCGCGTACGACGCAAATGGCAACTTCGCCGCCAGCGCCGGCACGCCCAACGATGGTCGCGAGGTGCTGGCTTACATGCCTTCGCCGGTGCTCAACGCCATCCATACGACAACGCCGTCGCTGGACTTCAGCTCAACGCAGTACTCGCACAATTTCTACGTGGATGCATCGCCCGGCACTGGCGACCTGTTCTACAACAACGCATGGCACACCTGGTTGGTCGGGGGCACCGGACCCGGCGGCAACGCCGCTGGCCCCGTTGCCGACAAGACGACACCGGCGAAAGGTGTGCTCTACGCACTGGACGTGACCGACCCGAGCACCTTCGCCGAAAGCAATGCCAGTTCGTTGGTCTTGGGCGAATGGACCTCAGACACCCTCACCTGCAACGTCAATAGCTGCGGCGACAACCTTGGCGCCACCTATGGCACCCCGATCATCCGCCGCCTGCACAACGGAAAGTGGGCCGTGCTCTTCGGCAACGGCCTCAACAGCAAGAATGGTCATGCCGGTCTGTTTGTCATGATCGTCGACCCGGTAGATGGTGGCCGGAGCTTCCGATACATCGACACGGGTGCGGGCCCTGCGACCGACGGCAGCAAGAACGGCATCGCGTACGTGAGTTCGGCGGACCTGGACGGCGACCACATCACCGACTTCATCTATGCCGGTGACGTGCGTGGCAACCTGTGGCGCTTCGACCTGACAGACGCCGACCCGGCGAACTGGATCGTCACCTCTTCGAGCGCCACAGGCACCACGGCCACGCCCATGTTCACCACCCCGAGCGGCCAGCCAATCAGTACGCGCGTGACGGTCTCCGCCATTCCCGGTGTCGGCCCGCAAGGCCAATCCGGTGTGATCGTGGCCTTCGGTACGGGGCAGCAATCTCCGCAGACCCAGTCACAGGCGGCACAGTACGCGAGCGGCACGCAATCGCTGTACGGCATCTGGGACTGGAACATGAGCGGATGGAACGCTGCAGCGGCCGGGTCGGCGCAGTACGCTTCGCTGACTGCGCCTCGGACGATCACCGTGAACAACCTGCAGAGCCAGTCCGTGACAGCAACCGGTACCGTGAGCGGCGGCTCGACCAACTACCGCACCGTCAGCACGAATGCCGTCTGCTGGTCCGGCACGAGCATATGCTCCAGCAACAACAACAAGTTCGGCTGGGTGCTCAATCTGCCAACAGGCACGGAGCAGGTGATCTACAACCCGACCACGGCATACGGCATGTTCCTGGTCAACACGAACATCCCCGCGGTCACGCAGTCGCTCAGTTGCACCGCGCAACCGGCATCGGGCTACACCATGGCGGTTTCGCTTGCTACCGGCGGGGCCTCTACGCAATCGTTCTTTGCGGATGCCAACGGCAATTTCGTGACACTGGCTGGCGGCATCATCAGCGGCATCGGCCTGAGTGGCACCGGGACGCCTTCGGTGGTGACTGCCGACAAGGCGCCCTACATCGTGCAGCAGACCGTCGGCGGTGGCGGCTCGGTGACCAAGATCAACCCGGCGGTCAACACCGCAGGCAAGCGACTGACATGGATCAAGAGGCGTTGAAGAATGCGAGCAATTAAATTCAGAAGGCTCCGCACGGCGCGAACCAGGAGCTCAGGCTTCACGCTGATCGAATTGATGATTGTCGTCGTGATCATCGCCATACTCGCCGCGATTGCTTATCCCAGCTACGTGGAGCACGTTCGCAAGTCGAGACGCACCGATGCAAAAAACGCGCTGCTCGATCTCGCAGCGCGCGAAGAGCGCTTCTTCAGCATGAACAACGCGTATACCAACACGCCCGCAAGCTTGGGCTACGCAGGCACCTTTCCAGCCGACGTGCAGACCAGTGGTACGGCCTATTACAAGATCACTGTGACCGCCGCCGATGCTACGAGCTTCACTGCCACCGCTGCGCCCGCCGGCGCCCAAGCGGCCGACAAATGCGGCACGTACACCATCAATCAATTGGGCGCTCAAGGCAATACGGGCAATACCACTGCAAGTTCTGAGTGCTGGTAACAACCCACTCTTCTTCTCCGAACTGCTGAGGCGCGGCCTTGGGTTACGCAGGCTTCAACCGAAGCATCAAGATCACGGGATGCTGCGGCGAAGCATGAAAGCCATAGTGTTCATAGAACTGCCTTGCGCGCTCGGGGAGTGCGTGGATGAGCATTGCACGAACTCCCGCATTCTGCGCAACACCCATCGCGCGGCCAACAGCTTCCTGTAGCAGGGCGGCGCCGAGATGGGCCCCTTGTGCTCGCTGGTCAATGGCCAAACGAGCCAACACCAGCACAGGCAGAGGGCCGGGCATGTTGCGGCACACGCTGCCGGTGGCCATTTGGTGCGAGACAGCGCCCGCCGCCATGGCGTAGTACCCATGCACATGACCGTGCTGGTCCGCCACGACAAAAGTCCGGCTGGCGCCGCTGAGCTGATTGGCCACTGCCCGGCGCTTCAGCCATTCGTCGAGTCTGGGCTCGCCACCTACGAACCCGCCCAGGAGATGGGTGGTAGCAAGAGGTGGCGGCGCACACAAGTGCGAGTTCATGCCACGTCGTCGCCCCAGGGCTTCTTCACGGCCATCAGCCGCTCAAGCCCGGGAGGGCCGACGGGGGCTCGTCGAGCATTGCGGTGAACTGCTTGAATCTGTCCGCGTCCAGATTGAAGAAGACTTGGTCAAGCACCACGGCGTGAGCCCTGTCGCAGGCCGCTTCGAGCATGAAGTCCGATCGGTTCTTGCCAAGCAGCGCGGCAGCATGCGGCCAGGGCAAGGGACGGTGCTGGGTGCTGCGCTCAGTTCCTGGCGGTTGTCTGGCGTGTGAAGCGCCCACCACGCCACGCCGCCCACGGCCAGCACTCTCGGTGGCTGCGGCGCATCCGTAGCAGGACGGCCGAGCCTATCAACGCGCTGAGTTCGTCAAGCCGATCGGGAACTTGGGCTAGGGTTTGACGCAGCGCACTCTCCAGCAGGCTCATCAAGCAAAAAAAAAGGAACGTCCGACACGTTCCCTTTTTACTGGATCAAATGGCCTCTGCGCTTAACTGGCTGGCATCGCGCTGTCGCGGGCCATGTTCATCTAAGCGGCCAACAGTCTCTTTACACAGACTGGCGTGCCCCTTCTTTGAAGATCGCGGAAGTAGCTGGTGCTCAGCCCCCCGCTGCCGTACGGCATTCAGCCGGCACATACTTGGCCTTGTCGCTGTCCGAAGTGCACTTCCAAGTCACAGAGCCACTGCTGGTGGTATCAACCAATGGCGTGAGCGTGAGGGCAACAGATTGAGCCGTCGCATCCATCGTGACCACAACCACACCAGTCGCAGCAGTGCAGCCGAGACTTGCAACGTGACCGGTGGTGGTGCTAGCCGCGTAAGTGGTCACGCCTGCGCAATTATCCTTGGTGGCGTCGATGGTCCCGCCGTTGTTCGCAATGTTCTCGCCGATGGTGACCTTAGCTGCAGAACCTTGAATGAGACCTTCGCTAACGCGGGCGCGGACCGTGTAGTCCTGATAAGCCGGCAGCGCCACAGCGGCCAAGATACCGATGATCGCCACAACGATCATCAATTCGATAAGCGTGAAACCCTTTTGCACATTGCGTGCGATGGAACGACGGTTCATTTCTAACTCCAGGTTGGTTTGAATCAGCCCGGGATTGCCCGGCGCCGTTCTACCTTCCGCAGCATCTGTGCCAGCCCTCTTTGCCGCCCCGGGGCCGTAGCCGGATGCGACTTTGTTCACGGACGGGTTACACACGTTGACATTTATTGTTGTTTGTCACCAACCGCGGGTGACAAATTTGTCAGCTGCGACGTGTTTTGTCGTGGCAACTCCAGCAGCCCACCCGTCTGCAGCCACCGGATGTCATGGTTCGCGATGCCGCCGATCTGGCTCATGATCTCGGCGGTTTCGGCTGGCTTGGTGTGGGTGATGTAGATGGGGTAGCGCTTGTCATGGGCAATCTGCGCCAGTTCGTGGGCCAGGGTGCTGGGTGACAGGTGCAGGCTGCGCTGGGCGAGGGATTGCTCGCGGTTGCTGAAGGCGGTTTCGATGACGAGCATGCCCACGTCGAGCTGGTTCACGCGTTTCCAGAAGGGCGGATTGCGTTCGGTGTCGCCGCTGAAGACCCAGTGCGGGCCGCCGCTGGCGCAGCGTACGGCAAAGCCGCAGGCGGGCACGGTGTGGGCGGCCGGCAGCACTTCGACGTGCTTGAGCGCTCGGTTGCCCAGTTGCAGGGTCTGGCCGATGGCGATGGGGTGAAAGGTGACGAAGGGCGCGTCGCTGCTGGGAATGCGGGCGAAATCGGGCCAGATGACGTTGTTGAAGACGTGGCTGCGCAGCGCGTCGATGGTGGCGCTGAGGGCGTGCACGCGCAGCGGCTTGTCGCGCCGGGTGGCCACGGCGTCGAGCATGAGAGGCAGCGCGGCAACGTGGTCGAGATGCGAATGGGTGAGCAGGACGTCGTCGATGCCGACCATTTCGGCCAGGGTGAGGTCACCCAGCCCGGTCCCGGCGTCGACGAGCAGGTCGCCATCCACCAGGAAGGATGTCGTTCGACAGTCCTTGGCGATGGCGCCGGAGCATCCCAGTACGCGAACCTGCATGGGGACCTTGTTGAATTACTTGGTTGGGAAACGGGTGGCGCCGTCCCAGTCGGCGTCGAAGGGATGCAATCGCATCGAGGCTATCCGGTCCGCGTACAGCTGGTAAAGGACTTTTTTGGCATGTTGCCCGCCGGCGGCCGAGAGGAGATTTTGCGCCCGCTCGGGGTCCTGGGCGCGGTAGGCGGCGAGCATGGCGTGCCAGTTTGCCAATTCTTCACGCTGCGGCGTATCCAGATGCTCGGCGGCGCCCTCCGGCGTGAAGATGTCGACGGCGTGCAGGCGCCCGCGCACCACCACCCGGTCGAGCGCCATCCAGGCGAATTCGGGCGCGGCCTGCATGGTGGCGGCGCTGGCCACCACGGCCACGCCGTATTCGGCGCACAGGCCTTCCAGGCGTGAGGCGAGGTTGACCGCGTCGCCGATCACGGTGTAGCTGCGGCGCACGGCCGAGCCCATGTCGCCGACGCTCATCACGCCGGTGCTCAGGCCAATGCCCACCTGCACCGGCGGGCGCCCGCTGCCGCGGTCGCGCGCGTTCAGCTCGGCAATGGCCTCGTTCATTTCAATGGCGGCCCGCACGGCGCGCGCGGCGTGGTCGGGAATATCCACCGGTGCGCCCCAGAAGGCCATGACGCAGTCGCCCATGTACTTGTCGATGGTGCCGCCGTGCCGGCTGATGACTTCGGTGAGGCGACTGAAGACGGTGTTGAGCAGGGCCTGCAGTTCCAGCGGCGCCATGTTCTCGGCCATGTTGGTGAAGCCGCGCATGTCGCAGAACATGGCGGTGAGCTCCTTGCTTTCGGCGCGCATGCTGTAGCGCCCGGGCCGCTCGAGCATCTTCTCCACCAGCTCGGGCGGCACGTAGGTGCCGAACAGGGTGGCCAGGCCGCGGCGCGAACGGGCTTCGACCAGGTAGCCCCAGCTCATGTTGATGGCAAAGCAGAAGGCCATCATGGCCAACGCGGAGGCCAACGGCAGCACCAGGCCGGCGCGCAGGTAGAGCAGCGTGTCGAGCCCGACCACGGCGAACAGCAGGAACACGAACCACAGCACCGCGCGCGCGACCGGCAGCACCGACAGGCCCACCGCAAGCAGCAGGCCGGCCACCAACACCACCATCGCCTCGTAGCCGAGCACGTAGTCGGGCACGGTCAGCAGGCGCTGGTCGAGCAGCGCGGAGATCACGTTCGCATGCACCTCGACGCCGGGAAAGGTGACGTTGACGGGCGTGGCGCGCAGGTCTTGCAGGCCCGGCGCGGTGGCGCCGACCAGCACGATCTTGCCGGCCAGCTCCCCCGGTGCGAGCTTGCGGTCGAGCACATCGGCCGCCGGCACGTAGCGGAAGGTGCCGGCCTGCGGCCCGCCGTGGCCGCGAAACGGCACCAGCATGCGGCCCAGCGCGTCGACCGGGATGCGCAGGCGTTGCTCGCCGTTGTCGAGAATCAGGGCCTCGGCCATCGCCGGCACGATGGCGTTGTTGAACGGGTGCGGTGCCAGTGCGAGCGACATGCCCTGCATGCCCGTGGCCAGCCGAAACACGGCCAGCCCGAGCGATTCGTAGTAGCCGGCCCGCCCGCCCTCGCCCAGGCCGTCGTCGTAGTGGGCCAGCAGCGGCGCCGCGCGCAGCACGCCGTCGTTGGTGAAGCTGATGCCCGCATTGATGAAGCCCGCCGTGCTGGCGGCCTGCGCAATCGGCGCGATGTTGCCGCCGTAGCCGCTCCAGCGCGTGCCGAAGCGCCCCGACAGCGGCACGGCGGCGCTGGGCAAGGCCGGAGCGGGCAGTTCCCCTCGGCCGCCGACCCTGGGCGTGCGGGTGAAGTAGTAGCCCAGCACCACGTTGTGGCCGGCCATGGCGTTGGCAAACTGCTGGTCGTGATCGAGCAGCGGCGCGAGCTGCTCGATTTCCTTGGCCAGCCGCGCGCTTTCCGACAAGGGGCCCTGCGCCAGTTCGCGCAGCGTGGCCAGGCCGGTGCTGCGGTCGGGTTCGGGAAACACGGCATCGAAACCCACCACCGCTGCGTCCTGCCGTTCGGTGAGCTCGCGGGTCAGTTGCGCGAGCCGGTCGCGACCCCAGGGCCATTGCCCGAACTGCTCCAGGCTGGCGTCGTCGATGTCGACGATGACGATGCGCGGATCCAGCTTCTCGGGCATGGCCGCGCGCAGCCGCCAGTCGTAGATGAAGTAGTCGAGCCCGTCGAGTGCGGACCAGCGCGCGACGCCGGTGACATGCAGCAGCGCCAGCAGCACCGGCAGCAGCGTGATGAAGATGCGCGACAAGCGCTTCTTCAGCGCCTGGACCGCGCCCTGCCTCATGGCTCAGGCCTGGATGAACTGCATCCGCGTGCCACCCAGTTCGAGCATGTCGCCGTCCTGCAGGGCAACCGCCTCATTGCCCAGCGGTTCGCCATTGAGCAGCGTGCCGCCGTCGATCGGCGCCACCACGTAGCCTTGCAGGCGGCGCGTGACGGCAGCCACCGCCACGCCGGGCTTGCCGATGGTGGTGACCACCTTCTGCAGCGCCACCTCGCGCCCCGCGCCGGAGCCCGACAGCACGCGCAGCACCGCCGCACCGACGGTGCCGCCCAGCGGCATCTGCGCGGTGGGCGCAACCGACAGCGGGATGGAGTCGGTCGCCGGCGCTGCGGCGGGCTGGCGTTGTTCGCCATCCTGGGCCGGGCCGCTCGCGACAAAGCGGATCTTGTACTTGCCAACCTCGATCAGGTCCTGGTTCTCCAGCGCCTGCTTCTTGACGGCGGTGGAATTGACATAGGTGCCGTTGGTGCTGTGAAGGTCTTCGATGTAGACCTCTTCGCCGATCATGTGCAGCACGGCATGCTCGCCGCTGACCGCCAGATTGTCGATCACGATGTCGTTGTACGGCCGCCGCCCCAGCGTCGTGCGGTCTTTTGCGAGGGTCACTTCCTTGATGACGACGCCGTCAATCGAGACGATCAGTTTGGGCATGGCCAACTCCTGGAGCGGATCCGATTGTTCTTGGTTTTACAGGGTATTGGCCACACGCCTGTCCCCCATCCTGCATTTTTCGCACCCGCTTCAAGTCGCAGCGAGCTTCCCTGCGCGGGCCAGAACAACGGAAATGTTGTCCCGTCCCCCATTGTCGTTGGCGTGTGAAACCAAAAGTGTTGCTTTTTGAGAAAGCCCCAGCTTTTGTAACAATATTGTGCAAATGTGCTCGGACGCAACCATCTCGCTCAATCCGTCGGAGCACAGCAGGAACACGTCACCCTCCACAAATTCGTGTTCGTGCATCTCCAGCGCCACCTGCCGCTCGATGCCCAGCGCCCGGGTGACCAGGTTGCGGTGCGGCGAAATGGCGGCCTGCGCTGGCGTCAGGGCCCCGGAATCCAACTGCTCCTGCAAGAGTGAGTGATCACGTGTAAGGAGTTCCAGCGTTTCCCCGCGCAGCCGGTAGCAGCGCGAATCGCCGATGTGGCCGACCACCACGCGCTCACTCCCGAAGACGGCGAGCACGAGCGTGGTGCCCATGCCTTGGAGTTGTGAGTTTGCAACACCCGCCTCGAGAATGGCGAGGTTGGCCTCGTCCACCCCGTTCTGCAGCGCGCGCCGGATCGAGCGGCCGTTGGCCTGCGGCCCCGCGTGTGCCAGCCAGCGCCCGAAGCTGGCCTGCAGCAGGGCGATGGCCATGCCGCTGGCCACTTCGCCGCCGTTGTATCCGCCCATGCCATCGGCCAGGATGGCCAGCCCCAGGGACGCATCGAAGGCGATGGCGTCCTCGTTGTTGGCCCGGATCCGGCCGGTGTCGGTAAGGGCTGCAAACTCCCAGGAAGGCACGGCGGAATCAATGTTTTGATGAAGATTGCGAGCTTGCCACGGTTTTGACACGGCAAGGCATCAGCGCGCAGCGACTTGGCGGGTTTGGCGCCATCGTCCAACGAAAACAACAAAAAATGCACCGATCGCGGCGGCGACGTAATGCAGCCACGGGTTGGCCGCCACGAGCTCGTGCAGCACCCGGTCGCTGGCCACGGTGCTGCCGCCGACCCAGCCGATGAGGGCGGCGCCAAGCATGACGATGATCGGAAAGCGCTCCATCACGCTGATCATCAGCGTGCTGCCAAACACCACCAGCGGAATGCTGATCACCAGGCCGCACACCAGCAGCACCATATTGCCTTCGGCGGCGGCGGCCACGGCAATCACGTTGTCCAGGCTCATCACCAGGTCGGCGATGAGGATGGTGCGCACGGCCGGCAGCAGGCCGCTGCGTTGCGGGCCTTCGTGCTCGCCCTCGTCCTCGCCGGCCAAGAGCTGAAGACCGATCCACAGCAGCAGCAGCCCGCCGGCAATCTGCAGCCACGGCAGTGCCAGCAGCGTGACGGCCACCAGCGTCAGCACCACGCGCAGCACCACCGCCGCGCTGGAGCCGAAGATCACGGCCTGGCGCTGCTGGGCAGGCGGCAGCGAACGCGCCGCCATGGCGATCACGACCGCGTTGTCACCCGAGAGCAGGATGTTGATCCAGACGATCTCCAGCAGGCCGATCCAGAAATCAACACCAAGCAGCATCTCCATCGTGTCTCTCCGCAGTCACATGAAAAAAGCGCCCGCAACTTGCATTGCGGGCGCCGTTGGATGCCTCGATGGGCGAACGATCAGATGCGCGACTTGAGCAGCTTGCCCAGCTCGGAGAAGTTGCGCGTGACGGTGAAACCGCACTCTTCCATGATCGCCAGCTTGGCTTCGGCCGTGTCGGCACCGCCCGAGATCAGCGCACCGGCGTGGCCCATGCGCTTGCCCGGAGGCGCGGTCACGCCAGCGATGAAGCCGACCACCGGCTTCTTCATGTTTTCCTTGCACCAGCGGGCCGCGTCGGCTTCGTCGGGGCCGCCGATTTCGCCGATCATGATCACCGCATCGGTGTCCGGATCGTCGTTGAAGGCCTTCATCACGTCGATGTGCTTGAGGCCGTTGATCGGGTCGCCGCCGATGCCCACGGCCGACGATTGGCCCAGGCCGATTTCGGTCAGTTGTGCCACGGCTTCATAGGTGAGCGTGCCCGAGCGCGAGACCACGCCGATGCGGCCCTTGCGGTGGATGTGGCCGGGCATGATGCCGATCTTGATTTCGTCGGGCGTGATCAGGCCGGGGCAGTTGGGGCCCAGCAGCAGCGTCTTCTTGCCGCCGGCCGCTTCCTTGGCCTTCATCTTGTTGCGCACTTCGAGCATGTCGCGCACCGGGATGCCTTCGGTGATGCAGATCGCCAGGTCCAGGTCGGCTTCCACCGCTTCCCAGATGGCTGCCGCAGCGCCCGGAGGCGGCACGTAGATCACGGACACGGTGGCGCCGGTCTGCTGCGCGGCTTCCTTCACGGTGCCGTAGATCGGGATGTTGAAGATCGACTCGCCGGCCTTCTTCGGGTTCACGCCGGCCACGAACGCGTTCTTGCCGTTCGCGTATTCCTGGCACTTCTCCGTGTGGAACTGGCCGGTCTTGCCGGTAATGCCTTGCGTGATGACTTTGGTGTCTTTGTTGATGTAGATCGACATGACTGGATTTCCTTAGGCCTTCTTGACGGCTGCAACGACCTTCTGGGCCGCTTCGGCCATGGTGTCGGCGCTGATGATGGGCAGGCCCGAATCGGCCAGCAGTTTCTTGCCTTCGACTTCGTTGGTGCCCTTCATGCGCACCACCAGCGGCACTTGCAGGTTCACGGCCTTGCAGGCGGTGATCACGCCGGTGGCGATGGTGTCGCACTTCATGATGCCGCCGAAGATGTTGACGAGGATGGCCTCGACGTTCTTGTTCTTCAGCATGATCTTGAAGGCTTCGGTCACCTTCTCGGGGGTGGCACCGCCGCCCACGTCGAGGAAGTTGGCCGGCTCGCCGCCGAACAGCTTGATGGTGTCCATGGTGGCCATGGCCAGGCCGGCGCCATTCACCAGGCAGCCGATGTTGCCGTCCAGCGAGATGTAGGCCAGGTCGAACTTGGAAGCTTCCACTTCGGCCGGATCTTCTTCGTCGAGGTCGCGCAGGGCGACGATCTCGGGATGGCGGTACAGCGCGTTGCTGTCGAAGTTGAACTTGGCGTCCAGCGCCATCAGGTTGCCCTTGGAGTCGCAGTTCAGCGGGTTGATTTCAACCAGCGACGCGTCGGTGTCCATGTAGCACTTGTAGAGCTTGGCGAGCAGGTCCACGGCCTGGTCGACCGAACCGCCGGCCAGGCCGATGGCCGCGGCGATCTTCTTCGACTGCGCGGCGGTGATGCCGGTCAGCGGGTCGATCATCTCGGTGATGATCTTCTCGGGCGTGGCGTGCGCCACTTCCTCGATGTCCATGCCGCCTTCGCTGGAAGCGATCACGGCCACCTTCTGCGTGGCGCGGTCGGTGACCAGCGAGAGGTAGAGTTCGTTCTTGATGTCGGCGCCGTCTTCAATGTAGAGGCGTCGCACCTTCTGGCCTTCGGGGCCGGTCTGGTGGGTCACCAGCTGCATGCCGAGGATTTCGCCGGCCAGCTTCTTGACGTCGTCGATCGACTTGGCCACCTTCACGCCGCCGCCCTTGCCGCGGCCGCCCGCATGGATCTGGGCCTTGACGACCCACACCGGGCCCCCAAGTTTCTGGGCCGCCTCGACGGCCTCCTGGACGGTAAAGGCGGGAATGCCGCGCGGCACTGGCACGCCGAACTTGGCGAGGATTTCCTTGCCTTGGTACTCGTGGATCTTCATGGGAAAAGTCTCTCGGGGCGGAGGTTGGACACAGGGAAGCGTGATAAATGCTGTTGTCCGTAGGCCACGAAGCCGAGCGCTGGGGGCGACGGACAATCGCGGACTGTATCATGGTGCGCCGCACCAACCCAGTGCAGGGGAAAGTCGGGGCGCATACTCCATAGGTATCTTCCCGATCACGCACCCACTTCCGCACACCAACGCACGGATTGAGCACCATGGCCAAAGTCTTCATCGATGGCGAGGCAGGCACCACCGGCCTGCAAATTCGCGAACGGCTCGAAAAGATGCCGCAGATCGAGCTCGTGAGCATCGCGCCCGAGCGCCGCAAGGACGCCAACGCCAAGCGCGAGCTGATGGCCGGCGTCGACCTGGTGGTGCTGTGCCTGCACGACGACGCCGCGCGCGACTCGGTCGGCCTGATCGACCAGTTGAGCGGCGCCAAGCCCAAGATCATCGACGCTTCCACCGCGCATCGCGTGGCGCCCGAGTGGGTGTACGGCTTTCCCGAGCTGGCAGCCGGCCATGCCGCCAAGGTGGCCGCGGCCAGCCGCGTGGCCAACCCGGGCTGCTATGCCACCGGCGCCATCGCACTGGTGCGCCCGCTGATCGACGCCGGCCTGCTGACGCCCGAGAGCCTGCTCTCGCTGCCCTCGGTGAGCGGCTATTCGGGCGGCGGGCGCAGCATGATCGAGGCCTACGAACAGGGCAACGCGCCGCCCTTCGAAACCTACGCGCTGGGCCTCAAGCACAAGCACATCCCCGAAATCATGAAGTACACCGGCCTCGCGCAGCGCCCGGTGTTCATCCCGGCGGTCGGCAACTTCCGCCAGGGCATGCTGGTGCAGTTGCCGCTGCACCTCGATGCATTGCCCGGCAAGCCCAAGGCGGCCGACCTGCACGACGCACTGGCCGCGCACTACGCGCGCAGCAACACGGCCGAGCAGTTCGTCAAGGTGCTGGCGCCGACCGACGACGGCAAGCTGGAGCCGACCGCACTGAACGACACCAACGTGCTCGAGATCCGCGTGTTCCCGAACGAAGACCACCGCCACGCGGTGGTGATCGCACGCCTGGACAACCTGGGCAAGGGCGCCAGCGGCGCGGCGGTGCAGAACCTCAAGCTGATGCTCGGCCTCTGAGCCGCTTCGCGCCCCACGCTTCCGGCCCGCCCCCGGCATGAAACTGCAACTCGCGGCCTACTTGCTGGTGTTCGGCAAGAGCGCGCTGCTGATCATCGCCACGCTGCTGCCGATCATGAATCCGCCGAGCACGGCGACGATTTTCCTGACGCTGACAGAAGGCGCCTCGCGCCGGACACGCGACGAACTGGCCAGGCGCATCGCCATCAACGTCGGCCTGCTGATCATGGGCTTCACCCTGATCGGCTCCTACGTGCTGGACTTCTTCGGCATCTCGCTGGACATCGTGCGGGTGGGCGGTGGCCTGCTGGTGGCGCACACCGGCTGGCGCCTGCTGAGCGTCGAGCGCGCGGACTCGCCGCGTGCGGCCGACCTGGCCGAGGCCTACACGCCGGAGATGGTGCGCAAGAAGGCCTTCTATCCGCTCTCCTTCCCACTCACCTGCGGCCCCGGCACGCTGGCCGCCAGCATCACGGTGGGCGTGAGCCTGACCGATGCGTCCTGGAGCATGGCGGCCGCGCGCACGCTCGGTGCGATGCTGGGCGTGGCCGGCGTGGCGGTGGTGGTCTTGCTGTGCTATCGCTACGCGCAGGAGCTGCTGCGTCCGCTGGGCGAGACCGGCACCATCGTGTTCCTGCGCCTGTCGGCCTTCATCCTGCTGTGCCTGGGCATCCAGATCTTCTGGGAAGGCGCCGGCGCGCTGCTGTCGGCGGCCATCGCCGCGGGTCGCCTGCCCGGCTGACGCCCTCAGCGCAGCAGGGCCGACATCGCCGAACAGCAGTTGAGCATGCGCACCGCGGCTTCGATGCCGGGCGCGACGAAGGACAGCTCGCAGGGGCCGCGCCGCTCGAAGCTGGGCCACTGGCAAAACAGGTCGGCCAGTGCCGGCGTCTGCGTGCGCAGCGTGACCGCGTGCGGCGCCTCGATCAGTAACGGACGGGCCTGCGCGATGTGCGCCACGGCTTCCACCACGCCGGCGCGAATCGCCGCGCAGGCGGCGGACGGCGCCAGCGAGACGCCGCTGGTCTGGCCGGTGGCGCGCTTGGTCTGCACGAAGGTGGCGTGCGGAAAGAGGGCTCGGTTCTCGCCGATGAACACGTCGTCACCGCTGGCCATGATGACCGGCACGCCGTAGGCGCCCGCCAGCGCGCCGTACAGCCCCGCCTCACCCAGCGCCTGCCCGTTGATCTCGATGCCGGCGAAGGCAAAGCTGTTGATGGTGTGGGCCAGGATGCCGGCGCCCTGCGCGCGCGAGTGGTAGCCCACCATGCACATGCCGTCCACGCCCAGGTCGACGCCCGCCGCCATGCTCAGGTAGCGCGGCTTGCCCTGGATGACCTGGGCGCGCGGGTCGAGCACCTCGGGCAGCAGGTTGCGAAAGTCGCCGTGCGAATCGTTGACGTAGACCGTGTCGGCACCGGCATCGAAGGCGCCGGCAATGGCGGCGTTGGCCTCGTCGGTCATCCAGCGGCGTGCGCGTTCGTATTCGGGGTTGCCGGCGCGCGTCTGCTGGGCGTGATAGACGCCGGCCACGCCTTCGATGTCGACGGAAATCAGGAGCTTCATGGTGGGTTCAGTGCAGGGGGCGCGGCGCGAAGGCATCGGGCGGCCAACCGGCCAGCCGTTCGCGCAGCGCGAGCCGCGTGTGGCCGGCGCGGCCGGTGACGCTGTCCGCCCGCCACAGCGCGTGAAGAATCGCCTGCTCGGTGCTGTCGGCCGCGGCTTGGAACAGCGGGTCGAGCAAGGCGTCGTGCAGCAGCGCCACGGCCGGCATCGGCGATTGCGCTGACAGCGGCAAGCTGTAGGCGGTGGAGAAAGCCAGCGCGATGTCGCCGCTGCCGTGGCCGAACACCGAGCCGGTGCGCGCCAGGCCGGCGCCGGCGCGCAGTGCGAGACGGCGCAACTGGCGCGCGTCGAGCGGCGCATCGGTGGCCAGCAACATGATGATCGAGCCCTTTTCGGGGGCCGGCGCTGTGTTGGCCAGCGGCGCCGCGCGCCCAGCGATGACCAGGTTCTCGGGCACGCCGAAGTTGGCCAGCACCAGCGCGCCGAAGGTGAAGGCGCGGCCATCACCCAGCGCCGCCACGCGCGATGCACTGCCGATGCCGCCCTTGCAGCCGAAGCAGGTCATGCCGCGCCCCGCGCCGATGGCGCCTTGCGCGAAGTCTGCGCTGGCCGCAGCCAGCGCCTGCGCGTAATGCGTCTCCTGCAGCGCCATGCGCTGGATGTCGTTCAGGTAGCCGTCGTTGCATTCGAGCACCAACGGGTTGACGGTCGGCAGGCTGCGCCCGCATTCCGGATTCGCCGCGATGCAGGCGCGGATCTGCGCCGCTGCCACGGCCGGCACCGAGAAGGTGTTGGTCAGCGCGATCGGCGTCTCCAGCACGCCCAGTTCCTGCACCTGCAGCAGCCCCACGCTCTTGCCGAAGCCGTTGAGCACCGCGACGCCGGCGGGCACGCGCTGCCGGTAGGGGTCGCCCGCGTGCGGGCGCAGCACCGTCACGCCGGTCTGCACCTCGCCTTCGGCCAGCGTGGCGTGCCCGACGGTGACGCCGGCGACGTCGCTGATGGCGTTGCGCGGGCCGGGCGGCAGGCGGCCGATGTGCGGGCAGGCGACGGAGCGAGTCATCTCAGTGGCTTTGCTCCTTCCCCCTTTGGGGGAAGGTTGGGATGGGGGCAAGCAGCCCTCGATCAAGCGGTGCGCATGAACCAAGGCCGTCGTGCCCCCACCCCAGCCCTCCCCCAGCGGGGGAGGGAGCCAGCACCGACACGGCGCGCCGAGTGCGTGGCGTCATAGCCGGTCGATCTTCGGATCGAGCGCGTCGCGCAAGCCGTCGCCCAGCAGGTTGAAGGCCAGCACCGTCAGAAAGATCGCGATCGACGGGAACAGCGCGACGTGCGGCGCGTTGACCATGTCGGCGCGCGCTTCGTTGAGCATGGCGCCCCACTCGGGCATGGGCGGCTGCGCGCCCATGCCGAGGAAGGACAGGCTGGCGGCGGTGATGATCGAGGTACCCACGCGCATCGTGAAGTACACGACGATGGCCGAGATGGTGCCCGGCAGGATGTGGCGCGCGATGATGGTCCGGTCGTTCGCGCCGATGCTGCGCGTGGCCTCGATGTAGGTGAGGTTCTTCAGCGCCAGCGTGTTGCCGCGCACCAGCCGCGCGAAAGCCGGAATGCTGAAGACCGACACCGCCACCACCACGTTGGTCATGCTGCTGCCCAGGATGGCCACCACCCCCAGCGCCAGCAGAATGCCGGGGAAAGCGAACAGCACGTCGGAGATGCGCATCACGATGCGGTCCCACCAGCCGCCGTAGTAGCCGGCCAAAAGACCCAGCACGGTGCCGATGATGGCGCCGACCACCACCGACAGGAAACCCGCCGCCAGCGAGATGCGCGCGCCCATCAGGATGCGGCTGAAGATGTCGCGCCCCAGCGGATCGACCCCCAGCCAGTGCACGGCCGATGGACCCTGGTTGATGCGGTCGTAGTCGAAGAAGTTCTCGGCGTCGTACGGCGCCAGCCAGGGCGCCAGCACCGCCACCAGCACCAGCAGCAGCACGAACACCAGCGCCGCCACCGCCACATGCTGCTTCTTGAACTTGCGCCAGAACTCGCTCCACGGCGTGCGCACCCTGGCCGCCGCCACGGCCTCGGCCATCTGCGCCTGGCTCTGCTGAACGGAGACTTCACTCATAGCGGATCGTCGGGTTGATGTAGCCGTAGAGCACGTCGACCACCAGGTTGATCAGGATGAATTCCAGTGAGAACAAGAGCACCAGCGTCTGGATGACCGGATAGTCGCGCGTCTCGACCGAATCGACCAGCAGGCGCCCCAGGCCCGGCCAGTTGAACACCACCTCGACCACGATCGAGCCGCCCAGCAAAAAGCCGAACTGCAGGCCCATCATGGTCACCACCGGAATCAGCGCGTTGCGCAGCGTGTGCTTGAGGATCACGCGCGACTCGGCCACGCCTTTGGCGCGTGCGGTGCGCACGTAGTCTTCCTGGATCACCTCCACGAAGGACGCGCGGGTGAAGCGCGCCATCACCGCCGCCACGGCGGCGCCGAGCGTGATCGAAGGCAGCACGTAGTGCTTCCAGCTGTCGGCGCCCACCGTCGGCAGCCAGCCCAGTTGCACCGAGAAGATCTGCATCAGCAGCATGCCCAGCGCGAAGGCCGGGAAGGAGATGCCCGAGACGGCCAGCGTCATGCCCAGCCGGTCGGGCCAGCGGTTGCGGTACACCGCCGAGACGATGCCGATGCCCATGCCGAACACCACCGCCCACACCATGCTGGTGATGGTGAGCCACAGCGTGGGCCCGAAGCGGCTGGCGATTTCCTGCGAGACCGGCTGGCGCGTGCGCAGCGACTGGCCGAAGTCACCCTGCAACAGGTGCGTGAAGAAGCGCAGGAACTGCTGCGGCAGCGACTTGTCCAGCCCCAGCTCCTCGCGCACCAGCTGCACCGTCTCCGGGCTGGCGTCCTGCCCGGCCGCCAGCCGCGCCGGATCGCCGGGCAGCATGTGCACGAACAGGAACACCAGCACCGCCACGATCAGCAGCGTGGGCAGCAGGCCGAGCAGGCGCTTGACGACGTAGCCGAACATCAGCGGGCTGCCTGCGCGAGAGGCTGGAACATGGACCGGATCACTTCAGGTCGACGTCGTCGAAGTTGAAGCCGCCGTCCGGAATCACATAGAAGCCGCTGAGCTTCTTCGAGTGCACCGACAGCAGTTGCTCGGTCACCAGGAAGGCCCACGGGGCGTCTTCCCAGATGCGCTTCTGTGCGTCGGCGTAGATCTTGGCCTTCTCGGCGTCGTCGGTGATCGTCAACGCCTTGGCGATATCGGCGTCGACTTCCGCGTTCTTGTAGTACGCCGTGTTGAAGGCGCGCGGCGGGAAGGATTCCGAGGCCAGCAACGGACGCATCGCCCAGTCGGCTTCACCGGTCGACGACGACCAGCCGACGTAGTACATGCGCACCGGTGCGGTGGCCGGATCGGGTGCGTTCTCGACCAGCTCCACGCGCTGGCCGGCTTCGAGAGCGCGCACCTGCACCTTGATGCCCACCTGCGCCAACTGCTGCTGCGCGAACTGGATCACCTTCTGCGCGGTGCTGTAGTTGTAGGCCGACCAGAGCGTGGTCTCGAAGCCGTTCGGATAGCCCGCTTCCTTCAGCAGTGCGCGGGCCTTGGCCGGGTCATAGGGCCAGGGGCCGAGCTTGGTGTTGTAGGCCACGCCCTTGGGCAGCACGCCCTCGGCCGGGATCGCATAGCCGGAGAAGGCGACCTTGACCAGCGCCTCCTTGTTGATCGCGTAGTTGACGGCCTGGCGCACCTTCGGGTTGTCGAAGGGCTTTTGCTGCACGTTCATCGACAGGTAGCGATGAATGATCGAGGGCGAAGCGGTGACTTCCAGGTCGGCCTTGCCCTTGAGCGTCTCGATCGCCTCGGGCGCCATCGGGAAGGAGAACTGCGCCTCGCCGGTCTGCATCATGGCCGCGCGGGTGTTGTTGTCGACCACCGGGCGCCAGGTGATGGAATCGATCTTGGGATAGCCCTTGCGCCAGTAGCCCTCGAACTTGGCGACCTTGATGTACTCGGCGCCCTTCCACTCGACGAACTTGAACGGTCCGGTGCCCACCGGGTGCTGAGCGATGCCTTCGTTGCCGTACTGCTTGAGCGCGGCCGGCGAGATGATCGCGCCCGAAGGGTGCGCCAGCGTGTTGATGAAGGGCGAGAACGGCTCCTTCAGCGTGAAGCGCACGGTGCTCGCATCCACCGCCTCGGTCTTGGCGATGTTCTTGTAGAGGTTGTAGCGCTTGAGCTTGTTCTCGGGGTTGGTGACGCGGTCGAAGGTGGCTTTCACCGCCTCGGCGTTGAAGTCGGTGCCGTCATGGAACTTGATGCCGGTCTTGAGCTTGACGGTGTAGACCAGCCCGTCCTTGCTGACGGTGTGGCTCTCGGCCAGCACCGGCACCATCTTCATGTCCTTGTCGAAGCCGTACAGGCCTTGGTAGAAGGACTTGGCCACCGCCTGCGACAGCGTGTCGTTGGCGTTGTAGGGGTCGGTGGTGGTGAAGTTCGATTGCACCGCCACCACGATGTCCTTGGCGGCGTGGGCCGACACGGCGGCACCGGCCAGCGCGAGCGCGGCGGCCAAGGGGGTGAGACGCTTGAAGTTGATGGTCATGCAGGACTCCTGAACAGGCGGTTGGAATTCGAAAGAAAAAAGGAATGGCTCAGGCCAGGCCGGGCAACGGGTGGCGGGCCACGAAATGCCCCGGGCCGACCTGCACCAGCGGCTGCACCTGAGGTTCATGGCCGACCGGGAAGATCGGGCTGGGGATCTCACCCGTGAGCAAGGCGCGTTCCAGATGCCGGCGCGCCGGGTCGGCCACCGGCACGGCGGCCATCAGGCGGCGCGTGTAGGCATGCTGCGGATGCTCGAAGACGGCGCGGCGCGGGCCGATCTCGACGATCTGGCCCAGGTACATCACGGCCACGCGGTGGCTCACGCGCTCCACCACCGCCATGTCGTGCGAGATGAAGAGAAAGGCCACGCCCAGTTCGCGCTGCAGGTCGAGCATCAGGTTGATGATCTGCGCCTGGATCGAGACGTCGAGCGCCGACACCGATTCATCGGCCACCACCACCGCCGGGTTGAGCGCCAGCGCGCGGGCAATGGCAATGCGCTGGCGCTGGCCGCCGGAAAACTCGTGCGGATAGCGCTGCGCCACCTCGCGCGGCAGGCCGACCTTGTCGAGCAGCCAGTCGACGCGCGCCTTGGCGGCGTCGCCGCTGGCGATCTTGTGCACCAACAGCGGCTCCATGATCGAAAAGCCGACCGTCAGGCGCGGATCGAGCGAGGCGAACGGGTCCTGGAAGATGAACTGGATGTCGCGCCGCAGCGCCTGCACTTCGCTGGTCGGCAGCGCCAGCACGTCGCGCCCCTTGAACTCGATGCGCCCGCGCTGGCTCTCCACCAGGCGCAGCAGCGAGCGGCCGGTGGTCGACTTGCCACAACCCGATTCGCCCACCAGCGCCAGCGTCTCGCCGGCGTGCAGGTCGAAGCTCACGCCCTCCACCGCATGCACCTCGCGCGTGACGCGGCCGAGCAGGCCGCTGCGCAATTCGAAGCGCGTGACCAGGTCCTGCACGCGCAGGATCGGCGCTTCGGTGTGGCGCACGGTGTCGTGCGGCGCTTCGCTCGGCCCCACCACCGGGTCCTCGGCGGCATCGGCGCGCAGCAACGGAAACTTGGCGGGCAGGTCGGTGCCGGCCATCGCGCCCAGTTGCGGCACCGCCGCCAGCAGCGCGCGGGTGTAGGGGTGCTGCGGCGCGCCGAAGATCTCGGTCGAGGGTCCGGCTTCCACCTTCTCGCCGCGCAACATCACCAGCACGCGGTCCGCCACTTCGGCCACCACGCCCATGTCGTGCGTGATGAACACCACGCCCATGTTCATCTCGCGCTGCAGCTCGCGGATGAGCTGCAGGATCTGCGCCTGGATCGTAACGTCGAGGGCGGTGGTGGGCTCGTCGGCGATCAGCAGCGAGGGGCGGCACGACAAGGCCATCGCGATCATCACGCGCTGGCGCATGCCGCCCGAGAGCTGGTGCGGAAAGCGGGCCAAGACGCTGCGCGCTTCGGGAATGCGCACCAGTTCCAGCATGCGCAAGGCCTCCGCGCGCGCGGCCGAGCGGCTCTTGCCCTGGTGGATCTCGATCGCCTCGGCAATCTGGTCGCCGGCGGTGAACACCGGGTTGAGCGAGGTCATCGGCTCCTGGAAGATCATCGCGATGTCGGCACCGCGGATCGCGCGCATGGCCGCGTTGCTGGCATGCGCCAGGTCGAGCACTTCGCCGTTGCGCCGGCGGAAATCCATGCGCCCCTGCAGGATGTGCCCGCCGCCCCATTCGACCAGCCGCATCAGCGCCAGCGAGGTGACGGACTTGCCCGAGCCCGATTCGCCCACGATCGCCAGCGTCTCGCCGCGATCGACGTGGAAGGACAGCTTGCGCACGGCATCGACCGTGCGCTCGGAGGTGGCGAAGCGCACGCTCAGGTCGTCCACCGCCAGCACGCGTTCTGCAGGCAGCGCCACGCCGACGGGCGCGGCAGACGTATTGGCGACGCGGGCGGCGGCTTGCATCGATGGCATCAGCGGAAGATGGCCGTGACCGGCGATTCGGCACCGCGTGCGTGGCCGCGGTACATGCCTTCGGAGTTGAAGCACAGGCTGAGGTTGCCCGCCGCGTCGACCGCGATCAGGCCACCGCTGCCGCCGATGGCCGGCAGGCTGCGCATCACCACCGCCTCGGTCGCCTGCGCCAGCGTTTCGCCGGCGTAGCGCATGCGCGCGCAGACGTCGTAGGCAGCGGCCACGCGGATGAACATCTCGCCGCTGCCGGTGCACGAGACGGCGGCGCTGCGGTCGTCGGCGTAGGTACCGGCGCCGATCAATGGCGAATCGCCGATGCGGCCGACCCGCTTGTTGGTCATGCCGCCGGTGGACGTGGCGGCGGCCAGGTGGCCGTGCCGGTCGAGCGCCACCGCGCCGACGGTGCCGAACTTGGTGGTCTCGTCGAGCGGCGTTGTCGGCTGACCTGTGCTGGCGCTGGCGGCGGCGCCGTCGTGGTCGAGCACGACCCGCCCGGCCGCGCGCATGCGGTGCAGCTGCTCGCGCCGGCTCGGCGTGGAGAAGTAAGAAGGCTCGACCATCACCAGCCCCCGCTCACGCGCAAAGGCCTCCGCGCCCGCGCCGGCCAGCAGCACGTGCGCGCCGTCCTCCATCACCGCGCGCGCCGCGCGCACCGGGTTGCGCACATGCGCCAGGCCGGCCACCGCGCCGGCGGCCAGGTCGGCGCCGTTCATCACCGCGGCATCGAGCTCGTGCGTTTCGGCATGCGTGAACACGGCGCCATGGCCGGCGTTGAACAAGGGGCAGTCTTCCAGCATCTCGACCGCGAGACAGGCTGCATCGAGCGCGCTGGCGCCCTGCAGCAACGCGGCCTGCGCGGCCTTGACGATGTCGTGCAGCGCGGCGTGATAGCCGCGCGCGGCGGCTTCGTGGAGGGTGGCGGCGCTCAGGGTGCCGGCGCCACCGTGGATGGCAATGACGGGCGTGACGTTCACGTGGGTTGTTCCTCTGGCAACGCCAAGGCGTCGGGTCGGGCTGCGGCGGGCGGGATGGCCGCGCCTTCCCGGCGCGAGGGCCTGCTCCGCCCGAGGGTACAACACCGCGTCGGTCGATGGCGCGAAGTGAATTGGCCGCCCGACGAAGCGCCGCGCCTCAGGCGTCGTCGTCCTCGAAGCCGCCGCGCAGCACCCGGCTGGCGATGGCGCCCGAAAACCCGCGCGCCAGCAGGAAACGCATCTGCCGCGCGCGCTCGGTGGCGTCGCGCGGCAAGTCGTCGAAGCGCTTGCGCCAGACCTCGCGGGCGCGGGCCTGTTCGGTGTCCTTGAGTTGCGCGAGCGCCTGCGCCATGGCAGCGTCGCCGATGCCCTTGGCCTGCAGTTCCTGGCGCACGCGCGCCGCGCCCATGCGGCTGGCGCGCTGGTGCAGCACCGACTCGACCACCCGCGCCTCGCTGATGAAGTCCTTGGCGGCCAGTTCGTCGAGCGCGGCCGCCAGCGTGCCGGGCTCTTCCTCGTACTTCGCCAGCTTGCGTTCGAGCTCGGCGCGCGAGTGCTCGCGCTGGCTCAGCAGGCGCAGCGCGCGGCCCTTGAGGGAGGGGGCGTTGAATGCCATGCGACCTTGCCGGCGCGGCCCACTTGCAGCGGATGGCGCACCGGCACCCTGGCCTTACTCGCTCTTGTCTGCCTTGTCGGCTTTTTCAGCCTTGTCGGCCTTCGCCGCCTTCTGCGGCTTCTCGGGTGCCGTGTCGGCATCGGGCGCCAGCAGCGGAATGCCCAGCGATTCGCGCACCTTGTTCTCGATCTCGCGGGCCAACGCCAGGTTCTCGCGCAGGAATTCGCGCGTGTTGTCGCGGCCCTGGCCGATCTTCTCGCCGTTGTAGGCGTACCAGGCGCCCGACTTGTCGATGATGCGGGCGTTCACGCCCATGTCGATGATCTCGCCCTCGCGCGAGATGCCCTCGCCAAACAGGATGTCGAACTCGGCCGTCTTGAAGGGCGGGCTGACCTTGTTCTTCACCACCTTCACCTTGGTCTCGTTGCCGATCGCCTCGTCGCCCTTCTTGATGGTGCCGATGCGGCGGATGTCCAGCCGCACCGAGGCGTAGAACTTGAGCGCATTGCCGCCGGTGGTGGTTTCGGGCGAGCCGAACATCACGCCGATCTTCATGCGGATCTGGTTGATGAAGATGACCATGCAATTGGTCTTCTTGATGGTGGCGGTGAGCTTGCGCAGTGCCTGGCTCATCAGGCGCGCCTGCAGGCCGGGCAGCGAGTCGCCCATTTCGCCTTCGATTTCGGCCTTGGGCGTGAGCGCGGCGACCGAGTCGATCACGATCAGGTCGACCGCGCCGGAGCGCACCAGCGAATCGACGATTTCCAGTGCCTGTTCGCCGGTGTCGGGCTGGCTGATCAACAGGTCGGACAGGTTCACGCCCAGCTTTTGCGCGTACTGCACATCCAGCGCGTGCTCGGCGTCGACAAAGGCGCAGGTGCCGGCCTGCTTCTGCATTTCGGCAATCACCTGCAGGGTGAGCGTGGTCTTGCCCGAGGATTCCGGGCCGTAGATTTCAATCACCCGGCCGCGCGGCAGGCCGCCGACGCCCAGCGCGATGTCCAGGCCGAGCGAGCCGGTGGAGACCACCTGCACGTCCTGCAGCGCCTCGCCTTCGCCCAGACGCATGATCGTGCCCTTGCCGAACTGCTTCTCGATCTGGGCCAGCGCGGCTTGCAGGGCCTTGGCCTTTTCGGTGTTGGCACCGGCGATGCTTGCGCCCTTGACGACTGCGTCCATGTGGAAATCTCCTTGAATATCAACGGGTTGGGTGTTCATTCGGCAACCTGTTTCAATCAACAGGCTGGATGCTTGAACAGTAGTTTAGGGGCGAATACAAACTCGAAGCACTGATTTTTAGTCAGTTTGCTTTACCATTTGACCATGCCCTTCCAGCCCGACGACGACTGGCGCCAGACCCACCTGGGCCGCCTGCTCGGCCATGCCATGCGCCGCTTCGACGAGCGCGTGCTCAGCCTGATGGCGCACGACGTCGACGTGCCGCTGGCGCTCTCGAACCTGGCGGCGCGCCAGCAGGTGAGCGCCGCCCACATCCACATCACGCGGCACCTGGCGCGCGAGGGTTCGCGCCTGACGGAACTGGCCGAGCGCGCCGGCATGAGCAAGCAGGCGATGGGCGCGCTGGTCGACCAGTGCGAAGCCTGGGGCCTGGTCACGCGCGCGCCGGACCCGCTCGACGCGCGGGCGCGCCGCGTGTGCTTCACGGCCGACGGACTGGCCTGGCTGGAGGCCTTCCGCAAGGCGGTGGCGCAGGCCGAAGCGGAGTTCCGCGCCAGCGTCGGCGAGGAGATCGCCACCGTGCTAACCATCGGTCTCGAAGCCTATGCCGCAGCCTAAAATCCGGGCGGGAGTCCAACACCGGCCGTGCGCAAGCGCGCTGCCCACAAGCCCATGAGGGGCGGAGACACAGCGTGAGGATTCTGATTGCCGAAGACGACCAGGTGCTGGCCGACGCCCTGCAACGCAGCCTGCGCAATTCCGGTGCCGCGGTCGACCACGTGGCCACCGGCACCCAGGCCGATGCCGCCCTGCTGACCAACAGCGAATTCGACCTGCTGATCCTCGACCTCGGCCTGCCCGCGCTGCACGGGCTGGAAATCCTCAAACGCCTGCGTGCACGCGGCTCGCAACTGCCGGTGCTGGTGCTGACCGCGGCCGACAGCGTGGAAGAACGCGTCAAGGGCCTGGACCATGGCGCCGACGACTACATGGCCAAGCCCTTCTCGCTGCAGGAACTGGAGGCGCGCGTGCGCGCCCTCACGCGGCGCGGCATGGGCGGCACCAGCAGCACCATCCGCCACGGGCCGCTGGTGTACGACCAGGCTGGCCGCGTCGCCAGCATCGACGGCAAGATGATCGAACTGTCGGCGCGCGAACTGGGCCTGCTCGAAGTGCTGCTGCAGCGCGCCGGCCGGCTGGTCAGCAAGGACCAGCTGGTCGAGCGGCTGTGCGAATGGGGCGAGGAAGTCAGCCTCAACGCGATCGAGGTCTACATCCACCGCCTGCGCAAGAAGATCGAGAAGGGGCCGGTGCGCATCGCCACCGTGCGCGGGCTGGGCTACTGCCTGGAGAAGATCCAGGCGTAGCCCTCGGCCCGGTTCAGCGCTGACGCTTCAGCACCTGCTTGATCCAGGCGTAGTCGGCAGTATTGACCAGCATCGCAAGAACGCGGTAGTAACCGTTGGCGTCGTACTTGCCGGCGGCCTTCAGGCTGATCACGGCGACACCCGCATACGGCTTGTTCGATAGACCGCACGCAAGTTGGTCGCCAGTGGCTGCGTTGACCGCTTGCAGATTGACGGCAAACTGGTTCTTCTGGGTGCCGGGCTCGCGCTGCGTGATCGAACCGGACAGGCTGCACACACCGATCAAGCTGCCCTGGGTGGTGCCGGTGGCCATCCCCTGCGCGTCCACCGTCAAGGTGATGCCCAGGCCTTCGCTGTCATCCGCAAGCCATGTCCCTGCCATGCTCGACGCATCCACTGCCAGGGCATTCTCCCTGCCGTAGTCCAGGAAGTAATGCCTGGACGCACCGTTGCCAAACGTGAAGCTGTTCGTCATGCCGGATTTCGAGGTGATAAGGCTCGTCCCTGCGACCGGCGTGAGCGCCGAGTCATCGTCGGTCCCCACGGTTTCCGGCGTCAATTTCCAGTTGCCACCGTCGGCAACCAGGCCACCCCAGATCCAATTCGGTCCACCGTTGGCGATCAAGTCGTTGGTCGGGCCCACGAACGCCAACAGTGTGTGGCCGTCCAGGTCAGGTCCGTACCAGACCCCGTCGTTGCCCTGGCTGACGGCGGCGGTGGAACCCGGTTGTGGGTCGGACAGTGAGGGCATCGGCTCGCTGCCCGGTGCTGGCGCCAGCGCCGGATCGTCCGGCGTGACAGGGTTCGCGGGTAACACGATGGGGGCGGTGGTGCCGGACGAGGGTGAGGCGGGCGATGACGGTGGCGCGTTCAAGGCAACGGGTCCGCCGCCGCCACCCCCACCACCGCAAGCCGTCAGGCCTGCGCCAACCACCAGGGCGGAAACGATCCACCCGAACGAACGCGCAAGCTTGCGCTCTGCCATTTGGCTCATGTAACACTCCCTGATGCACTGTTATTGGTACAAAACAAGTGTAGGCATCCAGGTGTAACGGCACCATTCGCGCAACCCTGATCTCGCGCCTTTTGTGCGCGCTTTTGTGAAGTCCAACACATGCGGCTCTTTCAACGCGGCCAGCGCTCGCTCTTCGGCGAAATCCTCGACTGGATGCTCACGCCGCTGTTGCTGCTGGTGCCGGTCAGCATCGGCGTGACCTGGCTGGTGGCGCAGGGCATTGCCACGCGGCCGTTCGATCGGGCGCTCGAATACAACGCGCAGGCGCTGGCCAAGCTGGTGCGGCTGCAGCAGGGCCAGGTGCAACTGAACCTGCCGCAGCCGGCCAGCGAGATCCTGCGGGCCGACGACACCGACCACGTGTACTACCAGGTGCTGACCGAAGACGGCGCGCTGCTGGCGGGCGACGCCGAACTGCCGCATCCGCCCGACGACGAGGCGTTCGACAACCCGGGCACCGTCACGCTGCGCGACGCCTCGGTGCACGGCGCCTCGGTGCGCATCGCCAGCATCGCCGTGCCGCTTGACATGCCCGAGCGGAAGCCGACGCTGGTGCGCGTGCAGGTGGCGGAAACGCGGGAAAAGCAGCAGGTGCTGGCGGCGGAAATCATCAAGGGCGTGCTGCTGCCGCAGTTCGCCATCCTGCCGCTGGCCATCCTCTTGATCTGGCTGGCGCTGGTGCGCGGCATCAAGCCGCTGTCGGAGCTGGAAGACCGCATCCGCGAGCGCCGCCCGGACGATCTCAGCCCGCTGGACGACAGCGCGGTGCCGGTGGAAGTGGCGCCGCTGGTGGCCTCGGTGAACGGCCTGCTGACCAAGCTGAAGGGCTCGATCGCGACGCAGAAGCGCTTCCTGGCCGACGCCGCGCACCAGCTCAAGACGCCGCTGGCGGGCCTGCGCATGCAGGCCGAGCTGGCGCAGCGCGAAGGCGCCAGTGCCGACGACCTGAAGCTCTCGCTCAAGCAGATCGGGCGCTCCAGCATTCGCGCCACGCACACCGTCAACCAGCTGCTGGCGCTGGCCCGCGCCGAGGCCGGTGCCAGCGCGCTGGCGCGCCAGCCCTGCGACCTGGCGCGCCTGACCATCGAGGTGGTGCGCGAAGCGGTGCCGCGCGCGATCGAGAAACGGGTCGACCTGGGCTACGACGGCAGCCAGCCGGGCACGCCCAGCGTGGCGCTGCTGGGCAACCCGACGTTGCTCAAGGAGCTGGTGCGCAACCTGGTCGACAACGCCATCGCCTACACGCCGTCATCGGCCCAGCAGCCCGGCGTGGTCACCGCGCGGGTGCTGGCCGACGCGCGGGCGCAGACGCTGGTGCTGCAGGTGGAGGATTCGGGCCCGGGCATCTCGCCGGGCGAAAGCGAGCTGATCTTCGAGCCCTTCTACCGCGTGCTGGGCAGCGAGGTCGACGGCTCCGGGCTGGGCCTGCCGATCGTGCGGGAGATCGCCGGCCAGCACAACGCAACGGTGAGCCACGAGCCGGCGCACCCCGGCCGCCAGCCGAGCGGCACCCGCTTTACGGTGCGCTTTGCGGCTTGGCCGCAGGCTTGATCTGGATGATCTCGGGCCGCACCTGCAGCGCGAGGCGCTGCGGCTCGCGCTCGGCGAAGCTGGCGGGCACCAGGTCGAAGGCGGCCAGCGCGCCCTGCGACCAGGCGAAGAACAACGCATTGGCCAGCACGACGGCAACGAGCAGCAGGCGCAACATGGCTATTTGTCCTGCGCGCGGGGGCGCACGCTGACTTCGGAACTGGAGATGGTTTGCATGCCGTGCGCAGTATGCACGAGCAATTCGCCGCCCCAGCCCACGCCTTCGCAGCGCCCGGCGGTGCCGTCGCTCAGTTGCACTTCCAGCCCCGCCAGCGCATCGCGTGCGGCAAAGCGCGGGGCAAAGCGGGCGAAGCCGTGTTCGGCGAATTCATGCACCGTGGCCAGCAGCGGGCCGGCCAGCGCCGCCAGCGCACCGGCCGGCGTGGCGTCGGGCTGCCATTCGCGCAGATGGGCCGGCGGCACGCTCATGCCGGCCGCCTCGCGCGGGCCGATGTTCAGGCCGACGCCGATCACCACATAGCGTTCGCTGCCGGCGCTCTCGGCCGGTTGCGGCAGCGCGGTCTCGATCAGGATGCCGCCCAGCTTGCGCCCGTCCACCCACAGGTCGTTCGGCCACTTGAGGGCCAACCGCGCCGTGCCGTCCGGGTCCAGGCTCTCGGCCACCGCCACGCCGACGGCGAGCGACAGGCCCGACCAGTCACGCGGCGCCAGCGGCAGGCCCAGGGAAAAGGTGAGGGAGGCGTCCGGCGCCGCGGCTGCAGCCCCTTGCGCGCTCTGCCACGGCCGGCCGATGCGGCCGCGCCCGGCCGTCTGGCGCTGCGCCACCAGCAGCACCGGCTCGGCGCGGCCGGCGCGGGCCCGGCGCATCAGTTCGGTGTTGGTCGAATCGATCTCGTCGACCACCTGGATCGCGAGGCCGGCGTGCAGCGCGCCCAGGCGTTGCTGCAGGGCTTCAGTGGGCCAGGGGGACGGGGGCATGTCGGCAAGCTCCGGCGCGGCGCGGCGTGACGTGGCGTGGCGTGGCGCGTCAGTCCTTCTTTTTCTTCTTGGACTTCTTCGACTTTTCTTCGCCGTCGGCCTTCTTGTCTTTCTTCTTCTTTTTGTCTTTCTTGTCCTTCGACTTCTTCTTGTCGCCGGACTTTTTCTTCTTCTTTTTGCCTTCTTCTTCCTCGTCCTTGGGCGCCAGCAGGGTGCCGCGGCAGGTCTCGGCGCCGCACCAGCAGGGGAATTCGGCCAGCAGCTCCGGCGTGTAGGGCTCGTCGATCACCAGCCCGTAGTCGTAGTTCAGTTCCTCGCCGGCGGCGATGTTGCGCAGCGCCTTGATGAAGACACGCCCGTCCTGCTCGTCGGCCTCGCAGTTGGGCTCGCACGAGTGGTTGATCCACTTGGCGGAGTTGCCGTGCACCTTGCCGTCGATCACGTGCTCGTCGTCGACGTGGAAGTAGAAGGTATGGTTCGGCTGCGCCGGGTCGTGCGGATGGCGGCGCAGCGCCTCCTCCCAGCTGATGACCTCGCCGGTGTATTCGATCACCATCTCGCCTTCGGCGATATCCTGCGTCGCGAAGACGCCGTTGCCATGGATGCCGGAGCGTCGCGTCTGGATGCGGCGACCTGCGTTCGAAGGGGTTTTGGAGGGCATCGAAGAAGTCTGTTAGTTTGAATATGCACACATGCGCGTGCGTGTGTGCGTGCGCGAGAAGCGCCAGATTGTAGAGAGACCCGTGATGACGAAAACTTTGGTGATTGCAGAAAAACCGTCGGTGGCCCAGGACATCGTGCGGGCGCTCACGCCCGTGGCGGGCAAGTTCGACAAGCACGACGAGCATTTCGAGAACGAAAGCTACGTCGTGACCAGCGCGGTCGGTCACCTGGTGGAAATCCAGGCGCCGGAGGAATTCGACGTCAAGCGCGGCAAGTGGAGCTTTGCCAACCTGCCGGTGATTCCGCCGCACTTCGACCTCAAGCCGGTCGACAAGACCAAGACGCGGCTGAACGCGGTGGTCAAGCAGGCCAAGCGCAAGGACGTGACGCAACTGGTGAACGCCTGCGACGCGGGGCGCGAGGGCGAACTGATCTTCCGCCTGATCGAGCAGTACGCCGGCGGCGCCAAGCCGCTGGGCAAGCCGGTGCGCCGGTTGTGGCTGCAATCGATGACGCCGCAGGCCATCCGCGACGGCTTCGACAGCCTGCGCAGCGAGCAGCAGATGCAGGGCCTGGCCGACGCCGCGCGTTCGCGCTCCGAGGCCGACTGGCTGGTCGGCATCAACGGCACGCGCGCCATGACCGCCTTCAACTCGCGCGACGGCGGCTTCTTCCTGACCACCGTCGGGCGGGTGCAGACGCCCACCTTGTCGGTGGTGGTCGAGCGCGAGGAACAGATCCGCAAGTTCGTCAGCCGCGACTACTGGGAAATCCACGCCAGCTTCCAGGCTGCCGCCGGCGCCTACCCCGGCAAGTACTTCGACCCGGCCTGGAAGAAGGCCAACGCGCCGCTGCTGGCCAATGGCGAGCCCGACGCCGAGCAACGTGCCGACCGCGTATGGAATGAACGCGACGCGCTGGCCATCGCCGAAGCCGCGCGCGGCCGACCCGCCACCGTGACCGAGGAAAGCAAGCCGACCACGCAGGCCAGCGGCCTGCTGTTCGACCTGACTTCGCTGCAGCGCGAAGCCAACAGCCGCTTCGGCTTTTCCGCCAAGACCACGCTGGCACTGGCGCAAAGCCTGTACGAGCGGCACAAGGCGCTGACCTACCCGCGGACCGATTCGCGCGCGCTGCCCGAGGACTACCTGCCGGTGGTCAAGGAAACCATGGGCATGCTGGCCAACAGCGGCATGAAGCACCTGGCGCCGTTCGCGCGGCAGGCCATCGACGGCAACTACGTCAAGCCGAGCAAGCGCATCTTCGACAACGCCAAGGTGTCGGATCACTTCGCCATCATCCCGACGCTGCAGGCGCCCAGCGGCCTGTCCGACGCCGAGCAGCGGCTGTACGACTTCGTGGTGCGGCGCTTCCTGGCCGTGTTCTTCCCGAGCGCCGAATTCCAGGTCACGACGCGCATCAGCACCGTCAGCCACGAAGGCCGCAACTACGCCTTCCGCTCCGACGGCAAGGTGCTGGTCAAGCCGGGCTGGATGGCGATCTACGGCAAGGAAGCGGTGAGCGACGACGACGAGAAGGACGGCAAGAACCTGGTGCCGGTGCAGCCCGGCGAGCAGGTGCAGACCGTCTCGGCCGACGCCAAGGGCCTCAAGACCCGGCCGCCCGCGCGCTACTCCGAAGCCACCTTGCTGGGCGCGATGGAAGGCGCCGGCAAGCTGATCGACGACGACGAGCTGCGCGAGGCGATGCAGGAAAAGGGCCTGGGCACGCCAGCCACCCGCGCCGCCACCATCGAAGGGCTGATCGCCGAGAAGTACATGCTGCGCGAGGGGCGCGAGCTGATCCCCACCGCCAAGGCCTTCCAGTTGATGACGCTGCTGCGCGGACTCGGCGTGGAAGAGCTGTCCAAGGCCGAGCTGACCGGCGAGTGGGAGCACAAGCTGGCGCAGATGGAGCACGGGCAACTCAGCCGCGACGCCTTCATGCGCGAGATTGCCGACATGACCGAGCGCATCGTGCGCAAGGCCAAGGAATACGACCGCGACACCGTGCCCGGTGACTACGCCACGCTGGCCGCGCCCTGCCCCAACTGCGGCGGCGTGGTGCGCGAGAACTACCGCCGCTACACCTGCACCGGCAAGGCGGGGCAGGAGCCCTGCGGCTTCTCCTTCGGCAAGTCGCCGGCCGGCCGCACCTTCGAGGTGGCCGAGGCCGAGGCGCTGCTGCGCGACAAGCACATCGGCCCGCTGGACGGTTTCCGCTCCAAGGCCGGCTGGCCCTTCGTCGCCGAGATCGTGCTCAAGTTCGACGAGGAAGCGAAGAACTACAAGCTGGAGTTCGACTTCGGCGACGAGAAGGACCCGGCCGAGACCGGCGAGATCATCGACTTCGCCGGCCAGCCCGCGCTGGGCCCCTGCCCCAAGTGCGGCGCCCAGGTGTTCGAGTTCGGCAGCAACTACGTGTGCGAGAAATCGGTGCCGACACCGGCCCAGGCCACGCCCAGCTGCGACTTCAAGACCGGCAAGGTGATCCTGCAGCAGCCGGTCGATGAGGCGCAGGTGCGCAAGCTGCTGGCCGAAGGCAAGACCGACCTGCTGGACAAGTTCGTCAGCATGCGCACGCGGCGCAGCTTCAAGGCCTTCCTGACGTGGAACAAGGAAGAGGGCAAGGTGACTTTCGAATTCGAGCCGCGCACCTCCAAGTTCCCGCCGCGCAAGACCTTTGCGGCCAAGGCGCCCGCTGCGGCGAAAAAGACGGCCGCCGCGAAGAAGGCGCCGGCGGCCAAGAAGGTCGCCGCCAAGAAAGCGGCCGCCCCCAAGGCGCCGCGCAAACCGGCGGCCGGGCTGCAGCCCAGCGCCGCGCTGGCCGCCGTCATCGGCGCCGATCCGGTGGCGCGCACCGAGGTCATCAAGAAGCTGTGGGTCTACATCAAGGCCAACGGCCTGCAGGACGCGCAGAACAAGCGCGCCATCAACGCCGACGCCAAGCTCAAGCCGGTGTTCGGCAAGGACCAGGTGACGATGTTCGAGCTGGCCGGCATCGTCGGCAAGCACCTCGCCTGAGGCCTCCATGGAACGCCCCATGAAGCTGTCCACGCCCACCTATGACGACGTGATCGCCGCCGCCGCGCGCCTTGACGGCCACGCCAACCGCACGCCGGTGCTGACCTCGCGCACGCTGGACACGAGCAGCGGCGCGCAGTTCTTCCTCAAGTGCGAGAACTTCCAGCGCATGGGCGCCTTCAAGTTCCGCGGCGCCTTCAACGCCCTGTCCTGCTTCAGCGCGGCGCAGCGGCGCGCCGGCGTGGTCGCCTTTTCTTCGGGCAACCACGCGCAGGCGGTGGCGCTGTCGGGCCGGCTGCTGGGCATTCCGGCCACCATCCTGATGCCGCAGGACGCGCCCGCCATGAAGATTGCCGCCACGCGCGGCTATGGCGCCGACGTGGTGCTGTACGACCGCTACACGCAGGACCGCGAGGCGCTCGGACGCGAGCTGGCCGAGCAGCGCGGCCTGACGTTGATCCCGCCCTACGACCACCCGCATGTCATTGCCGGCCAGGGCACGGCGGCGAAGGAACTGATCGAGGAAGCCGGCCCGCTGGACGTCCTGTTCGTGCCGCTCGGCGGCGGCGGCCTGCTGTCCGGCTCGGCGCTGGCGGCGCGCGCGCTGGCGCCCGGCTGCAAGGTCTACGGCGTGGAGCCGGAGGCCGGCAACGACGGCCAGCAGTCTTTCCGCAGCGGCGCCATCGTGCACATCGACACGCCGCGCACCATTGCCGACGGCGCGCAGACCCAGCACCTGGGCGCGCACACCTTCGCCATCATCCGGCGCGATGTCGAGGACGTGCTGACGGCGACCGACGCCGAACTGGTCGACGCGATGCGCTTCTTCGCCGAGCGGATGAAGATCGTGGTGGAGCCGACCGGCTGCCTGGCCTTTGCCGCGGCGCGGCGGATGGCTGCGCAACTGGCGGGCCAGCGCATTGGCGTGATCCTCAGTGGCGGCAATGTCGATTTGAAGCGCTTCAACGAACTGCTGGGTTGAGGTTCAGCGGGGATGCCCTCACCCCGACCCTCTCCCAGAGGGAGAGGGAGCAAGCCCGCGCCGGACCCCTTTTTTCCCCTCTCCCCCTGGGAGAGGGCAGGGTGAGGGCAAGCGGTGGCAAGCGCGCGACGTCTCAGCGCCGCAGCAGCGCCTGCCGCAGCAACCTCGCCGCACGGTCCCGAATCTTCCCCGGCGTGACATGCCGAGAGCGCGGCGCATACGAGCGCGCAGCGGTGCAGGCCCCCAGAAAATCATCCAGGATGGCCGTGTCGTCCACCGTGCTGATGGCGCTGCCCGTCCTGTGGAATTCCGGATGCCACTGGGTCGCCGCGATGTAGCCGCCCTTGCTCTTGCGGCGAATCGCCTCGGGCACGCGGTCGGGGTAGCTCCAGGCCTCCACCTCGAAGTCCGGCGCCAGATGCTTGATGCCCTGGTGATGGATGCTGTTGACGCGCGCGTGCGTCACGCCCGGGTACATGCGGGACAGCCGCGTGCCCTCGACCAGCTCGATGTCGTGGTAGTTCTGGTCGTAGCTCTCTGGGTCGCGGTGGCGCAGCGAGTTGCTGCGCTGGAACTCCAGGTCCTGGTAGAGCGTGCCGCCGAAGGCCACGTTGATCAGCTGCAGCCCGCGGCAGACGCCGAAGATCGGCTTGCCGGCCTGCTCGAAGGCTTCCACCAGCGCCAGGTCGTAGAGGTCGCGGATGCGGTCGCCGACCCAGGCTTCGCGCAGCGGCACCTCGCCGTAGCTGCCGGGCCAGACGTCGGCGCCGCCGTGCATCACGACGCCGTCCAGCCACTCGGCGTAATGCGCCAGGCTGGTGTCGCCGCGCGCGGTCTCGCCGGTCGGGCAGGGCACCATCACGACCATCGCGCCGGCGGACATGAGCCAGTGCGCGATCGATTGCTCGACGTACTGCAAGGTCTTGTTGGTGAACAGCGAACGAGCGGGGTCGGCGTGCTGGAAGCAGGCCGACAGGCCGATCTTGAGTCGACGGGCTACGGTTTGTGGCATCGCTGTCCGGCGTTGCGCGTGGGGCCGCGGCGCCGCAAGAATCGTGATGAGCGCGATTGTGCGGCGTTGCAGCAAGGCCTGCCTGTCAGTACAGATGCCGCCCGCGGGGTTGCTGCGGCTTTTTCCCCACAATGGCCACCTCCTGCGGCGGCCGGCCCGTCGGCAGGGGCGTCTAGACCGCCACAGGTGCGCAAAATGTAAGCGCGAGCTATAATTGCAGGTTCGTTTCCGTTACACGACGAAGTTTGTTCGTCAATCCCATCGGCAGGTCCGCTTTGCGGAGTGCGTCTGGGGCCGGCCTTGAGGCTGGCCTGGAAGTGAAGGCGCCCAGGAGAGCCGGTCCGAACAGTGTCGACGGCGCGCATGGAGCGTAGGGAAGATCCCGCCGGGATCCGCTCCGTCAGCGCCCACCACCACACTGCCTTCGTTCTTGTTGAAGAAGCGAACGGCTCGCTCCGGGCCTCGATGTCCCGGAATGCGCCTGTCACGCATCTGTACGCCGCGCGTTGTTCAATTGCCATTCAATTGCACTCGGCGCGGCAAGAACGGCTCTTTGTCATCAAAAACGCATTACGCAAAGGTTGAATACATGCCCAAGGAAGAACTGATTGAAATGAACGGCGCAGTGACGGAAGTCCTGCCCGATTCGCGCTACCGCGTCACGCTGGACAACGGTCACCAACTGATCGCCTACAGCGGCGGCAAGATGCGCAAGCACCACATCCGCATCCTGGCCGGCGACAAGGTTTCGCTGGAACTCTCGCCCTACGACCTGACCAAGGGCCGCATCACGTTCCGCCATCTCGAGCGCCGTGGTCCGCCGCCCGTCAACAACAACCGCCGCTAAGCCGTCCCTCTCGTGACGGCTGCCGACGGCTTCGACGCGCTGCCCCTGGCGCCCCAGATGCTGGCCAACCTGGCCCAGCTCGGGTACGCGCGCATGACGCCGATCCAGGCCGCCAGCCTGCCGGTCGCCCTGCTCGGCAAGGACCTCATCGCCCAGGCCAAGACCGGCAGCGGCAAGACCGCCGCCTTCGCCCTGGCCCTGCTGGCCAACCTCAACGCGCGCCGCTTCGCCGTGCAGGCGATGGTGCTGTGCCCGACGCGCGAGCTGGCCGACCAGGTCACAACCGAGATCCGCCGCCTGGCGCGGGCCGAGGAAAACATCAAGGTCGTCACGCTGTGCGGCGGTGTCGCCTTGCGCGGCCAGAGCGCCAGCCTGGAGCATGGCGCCCACATCGTGGTGGGCACGCCGGGGCGCATCATGGACCACCTCGAGCGCGGCAACCTGCAGCTCGACGCGCTCAACACGCTGGTGCTCGACGAAGCCGACCGCATGCTGGACATGGGCTTCTTCGACGACATCGCCACCGTGGCGCGCCAGTGTCCGGCGCAGCGCCAGACGCTGCTGTTCTCGGCCACCTACCCGGAAGGGATCGAGCGCCTGAGCCAGCAGTTCATGAAGAACCCGCAGCAGATCACGGTGCAGGCGCAGCACGAGGAATCGAAGATCCGCCAGCGCTGGTACGAGGTCGACGACAACCAGCGGCTGCATGCCGTGTCGCGCCTGCTGGACCATTTCCGCCCCGAAAGCACGCTCGCCTTCTGCAACACCAAGGCGCAATGCCGCGACCTGGTGGCGGTGCTGCAGGCGCAGGGTTTCTCGGCGCTGGCGCTGTTCGGCGAGCTGGAACAGCGCGAGCGCGACCAGGTGCTGGTGCAGTTTGCCAACCGCAGCTGCTCGGTGCTGGTGGCAACCGACGTCGCCGCGCGCGGCCTCGACATTGCCCAGCTGCAGTGCGTGATCAACGTCGACGTGACGCCCGACCCCGAAGTGCACATCCACCGCATCGGCCGCACCGGCCGCGGCGATGCCGAAGGGCTCGCGCTCAACCTGGCGTCGATGGACGAGATGGGCAGCGTCGGCAAGATCGAGCAGCTGCAGGGCCGCGAATCCGAATGGCACCCGCTGGACGCGCTCACGCCCGGCAGCGGCGAGCCGCTGCGCCCGCCGATGGCGACGCTGCAGATCGTCGGCGGCCGCAAGGAAAAGATCCGCGCCGGCGACGTGCTGGGCGCGCTCACCGGCGAGGCCGGCTTTGCCAAGGAGCAGGTCGGCAAGATCAACGTCAACGAGTTCTCGACCTACGTCGCGGTCGAGCGCAGCATTGCCGCCGAGGCGATGCGCAAGCTCTCGGCCGGCCGGGTCAAGGGCAAGAGCGTGAAGGTCCGGCTGCTCGACATCGCCTGACGCCGGCTTGAGCTCGACCGCCTCCCGCCCCCACGCCCCCACCTGGGTGATGCTGCTGGCCCTGACCGGGGCCTTCGCGCTGAGCCAGGCTTTTCGCACCATCGCCGCCATCCTGGCCACGCCGCTGCAGGCCGAATTCGGCCTGTCGGCGCAGCAGCTGGGCCTGTTTGCCGGCGCCTTCCACTTCGCCTTCGGCGCGCTGCAGTTCTTCATGGGCATGGGCATCGACGTGTACGGCGTGCGCCGCACCGTGCTGTTTGCTTTCCCGCTGGTGGTGGCGGGCGCGCTGCTGTCGGCGGCCTCCACGCATTTCCCGGTGCTGGTGCTCGGCCAGGTGCTGATCGGCGTCGGCTGCGCACCGGCCTTCCTGGTCTGCACGGTCTTCATCGCGCGCCATTTCCCGCCCGAGCGCTTCGCCTCCATCTCCGGCCTGGTGATGGGCCTGGCCTCGGTCGGCCTGCTGGCCACCGGCACGCCGCTGGCCTGGCTGGTGCACGAAAGCTCGTGGCGCGCCGGCTTCATCGCGCTGGCACTGTGCTCGGTGCTGGCCTGGGTGGCGATCGCCCGGGTGGTGTACGAGCCGCCGCTGCCCGCGCTCGGCCCGGCGCCCTCGGTGATGGACGCGCTGCGCAGCTACGGCGCGCTGTTCCGCCTGCCGCACACGCTGGGCATCATCGCGCTGGCCTCGGTCACCTACGCCGCCTTCATCTCGCTGCGCGGCCTGTGGCTGGGCCCGATGCTGATCGAGCGGCACGGCTTCACGCTGGTGCAAAGCGGCAACATCGCGCTGATTCTTTCGCTGATCGGCATGTTCGGCCCGCCGCTGTTCGGCCGCTTCGATCCCGGGCCGGGCACGCGCCGGCGCTGGATCATCGGCTTCACGCTGGCCACGGCGGCGCTGTTTGCCGCCATGGCGCCCAAGCACGGCAGCGGTTTCGACGTCGGCGCCTCGATCGCCGTGTCGGCGCTGTCGAGCTACATCATCTTCCAGTACGCCGACGTCAAGGGCGCCTACCCGGCCGCCATGACCGGGCGCGCCATGGCGCTGTTCACCATGGCGATGTTCCTCGGCGTGGCGGTGATGCAGTGGCTCACGGGCGCCGTCGCCTCGGCGGCGGTGGCGCACGGCATCAATGCCTTCACCGCGGTGTTCGCCACCATCGCCGGCCTGCTGCTGCTGGGTGCCGCGGCCTTCGCCTGGCTGCCTGCGCCGCCGGCCGCACCGGCGCGCCCGCGCTGAGCCTCAGGGCCGTCTCACCGCCGGGAACGCCCGGCTGAGAAAGCGCGAACCCTTCTCGCCGAAACGCCACGGCACCTCCACCGCCTTGCTGATGCCGATGCGCGGGCCGACGTGCAGTTCGCCCGCCGCCGCGCCGCGCGGCAGCAACGCGAAAGGCGCGACCGCCAGCGGCCGGCCCGACAGCGTGCCGTCGATCGCCAGCGCCTGCGCCAGCCGCCCCGGGCCGGAGCACAGCAGGCGCAGGTCGTCGGTGCCGCGGCGCGCGCGCATGTGTGCGATGCCTTCGGTCGGCTCCAGCGCGCGGATCAGCACGCCGGCGCCGTGGCCGACCTCTCGGCAGGAGAAGTTCAAGCACCAGTGCATGCCGTAGGAGCGGTAGACGTAGGCCACGCCGGGCGGGCCGAACATCGGCGCGTTGCGCGCGGTCGGCCCGTTGAAGGTGTGCGAGGCCGGGTCGTCGCGGTCGTAGGCCTCGGTCTCGACGATGCGCCCGCCCACGCCGTCGACCAGCACCGTCACGCCGATGAGCTGCTGCGCCACCGCGTGCGAGGGCGCCTCGAAATCAATGCCGGCGAGAGGGTACATGGCGAAATCTGTTGTCGGTGGAAACGGGCCGCCGCCCATTGTGCCGATCGACATACGCCGCACGGCGACTTGCCGGGCGCCGCGGCGGGCCGGAAGATCGCGCCCCTTTTGTGCAACGCCGGGGCAGCCCGGCCCGACCGGAGCGCGGCAATGGCAAAGCGGTATGGCGTCTGGTGGCGACGCGGCGCGTTGACGCTGCTCGCCGGGGTGGTGCTGGTGCTGGGCGCGCTGTTCACCGGCGACTGGCTGGCCGCGCGCAAGATGGCGCGCCAGCTCGACGTGCCGGTGCAGCCCGTGGCGCTGCGCGACGACGCCGCTGCACTGGCGCGCGGCCAGTACCTGTATGCCTCGCGCGGCTGCGCCGACTGCCACGGCGCGCAGGGCAACGGCAAGGTCTTCGTCGACGACGGCAAGGGCCTGCGCATCAAGGGGCCGAACATCAGCCCCGGCCCCGGCAATGTGGTGAGCGCCTACACACCGGCCGACTGGGACCGCGCCATCCGCCACGGCATCGACCCCCTGGGCCGCGCCCTGATGGTGATGCCCAGCGAGGACTATAACCGCTTCACCGATGACGACCTGGCTGCGCTGGTGGCCTACGTGCGCCACCTGCCGCCGGCCGAGGGCAGCGCCGCGGTGGTCGACCTGCCGCTGCCGGTGCGCGTGCTCTACGGCTTTGGCGCGATACGCGACGCCGCCGCCAAGATCAACCACACGCTGGCGCCGGCGCAACCCGTGCCGGACGGCGTGACGCTGGCGCACGGCGCCTACGTGGCCAACATGTGCCAGGGCTGCCACGGCGCGCAACTGGTGGGCGGCAAGATCCCCGGTGGCCCGCCCGACTGGCCGGCCGCCGCCAACCTGACGCCCGGCGACGGCTCGGCCATGACGCGCTACCCCGACGAGGGCTCGTTCGCCCAGATGTTCAAGAACGGCAAGCGGCCCGACGGCAGCGAGATCAAGGTCATGCCCTTCGGCTCGCTCGGCCAGCTCAACGACACCGACATGCGCGCGCTCTACCTCTACCTGCGCAGCCTGCCGCCGCGGCCGCACGGCTGAACGCGCGGCCACCGCCGGCTCGGCGAAAATCGGCGCCCATTCCCGATTTCGCGAGACCGAGCCCATGCACATCCAGAAAGACACCGTCGTCACCCTGCGCTACAAGGTGGCCGACGCCACCGGCAAGCTGATCGAGCAGAGCAAGGACCCGATGGTCTACCTGCATGGCGGCTACGAGGGCACGCTGCCCAAGATCGAGGCCGCGCTGGACGGCAAGGAAGCCGGCTTCCAGACCACGCTGGCGCTGGCGCCCGAAGACGCCTTCGGCGCGCGCGACGAGACGCTCACGCGCACCATCCCCAAGTCCGAATTCCCGCCCGGCGTGAAGGTCGGCGGCCAGTTGCAGGGCCGGCTCGACGACGGGCGCGAGCACGTCTTTTTCGTGACCAAGGTCAAGGGCGACAAGGTGCTGCTGGACGGCAACCACCCATGGGCCGGCAAGCCGCTGCGCTTCACGGTGCAGGTGACGGGTGTGCGTGCCGCGTCGGCCGAGGAAATTGCCCATCGCCATGTGCATGGCGAACACGGGCATCATCACTGACCCCGCGCCCTGAATGACTCCTCTGCCAGAGGGAGAGGGAGCAAGACAGCGCTCAGGGCTTGACCGGCAAGGCCAGGGCCCGATCCACCGGCACCGCCGTCACGGCGTTCTCGGGCGAGCCGTCGACCAGCTTCTCCGAGTAGGTGAGGTAGACCAGCGTGTGGCGCGGCACGTCGACGATGCGCACCACGCGCAGGCGCTTGAACAGGATCGACTGGCGCTGGCTGAACACCTCTTCCTGCTGCGGCAAGGGCTGGGCGATCTGCAGCGGCCCGACCTGGCGGCAGGCGATGGAGGCTTCGGCCTTGTCCTCGGCCAGCCCCAGCGCGCCCGAGATGCCGCCGGTGACGGCGCGCGAGACGTAGCAGGCCACGCCCTGCACCTTCGGGTCGTCGTAGGCTTCGACCACCACCTTGTGGTCGGGGCCGATCCATTGGAAGGCGGTGTCGACCTCGCCCACGCGCTCGGCCCGGGCCGGCAGCGCCGCGGCGGCCAGCGCGCCCGCCAGCACGGCTGCGATGGTGAGGCCCAATCGGGTGCGCCTTGCCGGTGAAACTGCCATGTGTTCGCTCCCTCGTGATCTGGATGACGCCATGCCGTTGCGCGGTGCGCGCCCTCATCATAGATTCGCCGCCTGGGCGGGCCACGGCGTCCTGCCGGGCGCACCCTTGCACCTGCGCGGCGCGGCCGCATCTGCGGTTCCATCAGCCACGCCCGACAAAGGAAACCCCATGTCCAGCCCCGTCATCACCGTCCAGCCGCTCGGTTTTCCCTGGACCACCATCGACCCGTTCCTGTTCTGCGTGTACCACGACGATGCCTACCCCCAGGCCAACGCGCAGATGGGCCCGGCGGCCTCGCTGGCCGGGCGAAACATCGGCCAGGACTTCAGCCGCAAGGACGGCTGGAGCATGTACCACGGCGAAACCGTGCCGGGCTTTCCAGGCCATCCGCACCGCGGCTTCGAGACCGTGACCATCGTGCGCAAGGGCCTGATCGACCATTCCGATTCGCTCGGCGCGGCGGCCCGCTTCGGCAGCGGCGACGTGCAGTGGCTGACGGCCGGGCGCGGCATCGTGCACGCCGAGATGTTCCCGCTGCTCGACGGCGATGCGGCCAACCCGCTGGAGCTGTTCCAGATCTGGCTCAACCTGCCGGCGCGCAGCAAGATGGTGGCGCCGCACTTCACCATGCACTGGGCACAGGACATCGCGCGCCACACCTTCCGCGATGCCCAGGGCCGCAGCACCGAGCTCGCCTGCATCGCCGGCCGGCTGGCGCCCGAGACCGGCGCCGATGCGCTGACGCCCTTGCCGCCACCGCCCGATTCATGGGCGGCCCAGGCCGATGCCGACGTCGCCATCTGGACCCTGCGCATGGCCCCCGGCGCGCGCTGGACCTTGCCGCCGGCCAGCGGCGAAGGCACCCGCCGCGTGCTGTACTTCTTCCGCGGCGGCAGCGTCAGCGTGGCCGGTGAGCGGGTCGAGGCTCACGCCGCGATCGAGCTGCGCGCGGACCTGCCGGTGGAATTGGTCAACGGCGATGTGCCCAGCGAATTCCTGCTGCTGCAGGGCCGCCCGATCGGCGAGCCGGTGGCGCAGTACGGCCCCTTCGTCATGAACACCCAGCAGGAGATCGCGCAGGCCATGGCCGACTACCGCCGCACCCAGTTCGGCGGCTGGCCGTGGCCCGACGGCGCGCCGGTGCACGGGCGCGATCCGGCGCACTTCGCGCGCTTTCCGGACGGGCACGAGGAGCGGCCCGGGGCTGAGGTCCAATAGCAGCATGGACACCCCGCACGACACCGCCCGCCGCCTCGACGACCTGGAGGTCAAGGCCAGCTACGCCGAAGACCTGCTCGACCAGCTCAACACGTTGGTCTACCGCCAGCAGCAGCAGATCGACGCCCTGGTGGCGCAGGTGGCGCTGCTGCGCGAGCAGGGCGCCGGTGCCGACGGCGGCTCGCCGCGCAGCCTGCGCGACGAGTTGCCGCCGCACTATTGAGCGCCGGCATGGCGACGCCCTGACGCCGCCAACGATCCGATACAGCGCCCTCGGGCGGCGGCCGCCAGAATGTGGCGATGACCGCAACGCCCCGCCCCGACGCCCATCCCGCCGACCTGCTGCGCGCCGGCGCCACAGCCTGCGCTGCCGCCGTCCGCGCCGGCCACGTCAGCGCGCTGGACCTGTGCGACGCCGCCATCGGCCGCATCGAGCAGCTCGACGGCGCCATCAACGCGGTGGTGGTGCGCGACTTCGAGCGCGCGCGCGAACAGGCGCGCAGCGCCGACGCTGCCCGGGCCCGCGGCGAGCGCCTGCCGCTGCTGGGCGTGCCGATGACGGTGAAGGAGTCCTTCAACATCGCCGGCCTCCCGACCTCCTGGGGCCTGCCGCCGTTTCGCGACTTCCGGCCCGCGCATGATGCGGTCGCGGTGCAGCGGCTCAAGGCCTGCGGCGCGGTCATCCTGGGCAAGACCAACGTGCCGCCCGCGCTGGGCGACTGGCAGAGCGGCAACCCGATCTACGGCCGCACCGTGAACCCGCACGACGCCAGCCGCACGCCGGGCGGCTCCTCAGGCGGCGGCGCGGCCGCGTTGGCATCGGGCATGGTGGCGCTCGAACTCGGCTCCGACCTGTTCGGCTCGATCCGCGTACCGGCGCATTTCTGCGGCGTGTACGGCCACAAGGCCAGCGTCGGCGTGCTGCCCACGCGCGGCCACGATTTCCCCGGCACCGAACAGGAGCCGAGCGACCGGCCCGGCGTGATCGGGCCGCTGGCGCACTGCGCCGAAGACCTGGCGCTGGCGCTGGACGTGCTGGCCGGCCCCGAAGTGCCGGCTTCGGCCGCATGGACGCTGCGCCTGCCCGCCGCACGCCACGCCGCCTTGCGCGATTTCCGCGTGCTGGTGCTCGATGAACACCCCGCAGCAGCCTGCGCCAACGCCATGCGCACGGCCATGGCGCAACTGGCCGTGCGCCTCGAAGCCGCCGGCACCCGGGTGGCGCGCCACAGCCCGCTGCTGCCCGACCTGGCCGCACTCAGCAAAGACTACGGCACCGTCGTCAACACGCTGTTGTCGGCTTTCGAGCCCGATGGCCGTACCCGGCTCAGCGCGCACGACTGGCTTCGCCTGATCGGCCGGCGCGATGCCTTGCGCGTGCAGTGGCGCGCCTTCTTCGCCGAATTCGACGCGCTGCTGTGCCCGCCCTTCGGCCGCGCCGCCTTCGCGCACCAGGACGAGCCCGAGTGGGCGCAGCGCACCTTGCGCATCGATGGCCAGGACACGCGCTTTGGCGCCCAGGGCGCCTGGAGCACCATGGCCTCGCATGCCGGCCTGCCGGCCACGGTGGCGCCGCTGACGCAGGACGCCGATGGCCTGCCGCTGGGCGTGCAGATCATCGGTCCGTACCTGGAAGACCACACCACCATCGCACTGGCGCGCCTGTTGGCGACAGCCTGATTCAGGCGAGAGGATTAGGCTCGCGGCTTCGTCCAACCCCATCAGGAGACCCATCCATGATCCACGTCGTCGCCGTCATCACCGCCAAGCCCGGCCAGCGCGCAACCGTCCTCGAAGCCTTCAACGCCAACTGCGTGGCCGTGCGCGCCGAGGAAGGCTGCATCGAATACGGCGCCACCATCGACGCCGCCGGCATGCCGCCATCGAAGGGCAGCTTCGGCGACGACACCTTCGTCGTGATCGAGAAGTGGGCCTCGCTCGACGCCCTCAAGGCGCACGGCGCGGCACCGCACATGGCGGCCTATGCCGCCAAGGTGAAGGACCTGCTGGCCAACCGCGTGATCCACGTGCTGGAACCGGTGGCCTGACACGGCCACCCCAAAAAAAACGCGCCCTGAGGGCGCGTTTTTTTATATCGGCGTCGAACCGCGTGGCTTACTTGGCGATGACGCGCGCCATTTCCAGGCACTTGTTCGAGTAGCCCCATTCGTTGTCATACCAGCTCACCAGCTTAACGAAGGTGCTGTCCAGCGCAATGCCGGCGTCGGCGTCGAAGATCGAGGTGCGTGCATCGCCGCGGAAGTCGGTGGCGACCACCTTGTCCTCGGTGTAGCCCAGCACGCCCTTCAGCGCGCCTTCGCTTTGCGCCTTGAATTCGGCGCAGATCTCCTTGTAGCTGGCTTCGCTGTTGAGTTCCACCGTGAGGTCGACCACCGACACGTCGGAGGTCGGCACGCGAAAGCTCATGCCGGTGAGCTTCTTGTTCAGCTCGGGAATCACCACGCCCACTGCCTTGGCGGCGCCGGTGCTGCTGGGGATGATGTTCTCCAGGATGCCGCGGCCGCCGCGCCAGTCCTTGTTGCTCGGGCCGTCGACCGTCTTCTGCGTGGCGGTGGCGGCGTGCACGGTGGTCATCAGGCCGCGCTTGATGCCCCACTTGTCGTTCAGCACCTTGGCCAGCGGCGCCAGGCAGTTGGTGGTGCAGCTGGCGTTGGAGATGATCGCCTCGCCCTTGTAGGTCTTGTCGTTGACGCCGTAGACGAACATCGGCGTGTCGTCCTTCGAGGGCGCCGACATGATGACCTTCTTGGCACCGGCATCGATGTGCTTTTGCGCGCCTTCCTTGGTCAGGAAGATGCCGGTCGACTCGATCACCACGTCGACACCGACTTCGCCCCACTTCAGCTCGGCCGGGTCCTTCACCGCCGTCAGGCGGATGGTGCGGCCGTTGACCACCAGGTTGCTGCCTTCCACGCTGACTTCGCCCTTGAAGTTGCCGTGCACCGAGTCGTACTGGAGCATGTAGGCGAGGTAGTCGGGCTCGAGCAAGTCATTGATGGCGACCACTTCGATGTCGCTCTTGAAGTTCTGCACCGCTGCGCGGAAAACCATGCGGCCGATGCGACCGAAGCCGTTGATACCGATCTTGATAGCCATGTGAATGCTCCTGGATGGTTGAAAAACTGGGAATTCGAATGAGGGGAACGCGCTTCAGCGCTTGAGCGCCGCTTCGACGGTGGCCGCGACGTTCTCGGCCGTGAAGCCGAAGTACTTGAACAGCACGCCGGCCGGTGCCGATTCGCCGTACGTGTCGATGCCGACCACGGCGTCGCAACCGTACTTCCACCAGCCGTCGGTGACGCCCATTTCCACCGCGATGCGCGGCAGGCCCTTGGGCAGCACCTTCTTCTTGTAGGCCAGTTCCTGGCGGTCGAAGGTGGTGGTCGAGGGCATGGAGACCACGCGCACGGCAATCTTGCTGGCGGCCAGCAGTTCCTGCGCCTGCAGCGCCAGCTGCACCTCGGAGCCGGTGGCAATGATCACCGCCGCCGTCTTCTTGCTCTTGAGGCCCACGCGCTCGGGCTCGGCCAGCACGTAGGCGCCCTTGCTGATGTCGCTCAGGTCGCTCTTGGGCGCATAGGCCAGGTTCTGGCGCGACAGCAGCAGCGCGGTCGGCCGGCTGCTGTTGCCCAGCGCGACGGCCCAGGCCACCGCGGTCTCGGCGGTGTCGCCGGGACGCCAGACGTCGAGGTTGGGAATCAGGCGCAGCGCGGCGGCATGCTCGATCGACTGGTGCGTCGGGCCGTCTTCGCCCAGGCCGATGGAGTCGTGCGTGAACACATGCACCACGCGCTGCTTCATCAGCGCCGCCATGCGGATGGCGTTGCGGCTGTAGTCGCTGAAGGTCAGGAAGGTGCCGCCGTAGGGGATGTAGCCGCCGTGCAGGGCGATGCCGTTCATCACCGCGGCCATGCCGAATTCGCGCACGCCGTAGTTGATGTGGCGGCCGATCTGGCCCTGTTCGTTCAGCACCACCGCGCCCTGCGCGTCGAAGCGCAGCGGCGGCGTGCTCTTGGTGTTGGTCAGGTTCGAGCCGGTCAGGTCGGCGCTGCCGCCGAGCAGTTCGGGCAGGGCGGCCGTGAAGGCTTCCAGCGCGATCTGCGAGGCCTTGCGGCTGGCGACGGTCTCGCCCTTGGTGTGGGCGTCGACCACCGCGTCGAAGGCGGTCTGGTGGAAGTTGGCCGGCAGTTCACCCTTCATGCGACGGGTGAACTCGGCGGCCTGCGCCGGGAAGGCCTTGGTGTAGGCGGCGAACTTCTCGTCCCATTCGCCTTCCATGCGCGCGCCGGCGGCCTTGGCATCCCAGTCCTGGTACGCCTCGGCCGGCACCTCGAAGGGCGCGTAGGGCCACTTCAGGGCTTCGCGCGTGAGCGCGATTTCCTCGGTGCCCAGCGCTTCGCCGTGCGCCTTGGCGGTGTTGGCGCGGTTCGGGCTGCCAAAGCCGATCTGCGTCTTGCACAGGATGAAGCTGGGCTTGTCGGTGCTGGCCTTGGCCTGCGTGATGGCGGCCGAGACGGCCTTGGCGTCGTTGCCGTCGATCGGGCCGATCACGTTCCAGCCGTAGGCACGGAAGCGCTCGGCCGAGTTGTCGATGAACCAGGGCGCGACCTTGCCGTCGATCGAGATGCCGTTGTCGTCGTACAGCGCGATCAGCTTGTTCAGCTTCCAGGCGCCGGCCAGCGCGCCGGCTTCGTGGCTGATGCCTTCCATCAGGCAGCCGTCGCCCAGGAAGACGTAGGTGTGGTGGTCGACGATGGCGTGGCCGTCGCGGTTGAATTCAGCCGCCAGCAGCTTCTCGGCCAGCGCGAAGCCGACCGCGTTGGTGATGCCCTGGCCGAGCGGGCCGGTGGTGGTTTCCACGCCGGGGGTGACGCCCACTTCGGGGTGGCCGGCGGTCTTGCTGTGCAGCTGGCGGAAGTGCTTGAGCTCGTCGATCGGCAGCGCGTAGCCCGTGAGGTGCAGCACCGAATAGATCAGCATCGAGGCGTGGCCGTTGGACAGCACGAAGCGGTCGCGGTCGAACCAGTGCGGGTTCTGCGGGTTGTGGCGCAGGTGCTCGCCCCAGAGCGCCACAGCCATGTCGGCCATGCCCATCGGGGCACCCGGATGGCCGGAATTGGCGGATTGAACGGCATCCATTGCCAGCGCGCGGATCGCGTTGGCCATCAAGGCTTGGTTGGCCATGGGTAAGGCTTTCTGGGGCGGGAGTTGGGGGGAACCCGTAATTTTAGCGGGCCGCCCGGCTCACCTTCCGTGACCGATCCGGTGCCCCTGCGAAAGCGGTTCGGCCGGCTGCTAGAGTGCCCCCATGCATGGGCTGCACCTCACCGCGGATCTTCACGGCTGCCGCTGCGCCGACGCGTGGCTGACCGAGGCCGCGCTGCTGGGCGAACGCTGCCGCCGCGCGGTGCAGGCCGCCGGGCTGCAGGCGGTGGACGCGCTGTTCCACACCTTCCCGGCCACGGCCGGCGGCCCCGGCGGCGTGACGGCCACCGTGCTGCTGGCCGAGTCGCACCTGTGCGTGCACACCTGGCCGGAGCTGCGCGCGGTGACGCTCGACGTCTATGTCTGCAACTTCGGCGGCGACCATTCCGCGCGGGCGCAGGCCCTGCTCGATGCGCTGCTGGCCCTGTTCGAACCCACGCGCGTGCAGCGCCACGCACTGCAGCGCGGCGGCGCGCCGACCCTCACCCCATGACCCAAGACGTTCCCGGCGCGCGCGCCATGATCCTGGCGGCCGGCCGCGGCGAGCGCATGCGCCCGTTGACCGACCACACGCCCAAACCGCTGCTGCCGGTGCACGGCAAGCCGCTGATGCAGTGGCCGCTGGAAGCGCTGGCGCGCGGCGGCGTCGCGCGCGCCGTGATCAACACGGCCTGGCTGGGCGAGCAGATCGAACAGCGCTTCGGCGAACGCCTGGCCTGCGCCGACGGCAGCGCGCTGGCGCTGGCCTATTCGCACGAAGGGCGCGATTTCGGCGGGGCGCTGGAAACCGCGGGCGGCATCGCGCGCGCGCTGCCGCTGCTGGGCGACGTCTTCTGGGTTGCCGCGGGCGACGTGTACGCGCCGCAGTTCGCCTTTGCGCCGTCCGCGTACCAGCGCTTTGCCGCCGGCCGCATGCTGGCGCACCTGTGGCTGGTGCCCAACCCGGCGCACAACCCGAAGGGTGACTTCGGCCTGTCGAGCGAGGGCCTGGCGCTGGACGACCCGCCGGCCGGCACGCCGCGCCACACCTTCTCGACCATCGGGCTGTACCGCGCCGAGCTGTTCGCGGCGCCCTGGTGCGACATCGCGCGTGGCAACCCGCAGGGCAGGTCGGCCGCACTGGCGCCACTGCTGCGTGCGGCGATGCGCGCGGGCCGCGTCAGCGCCGAGCTGTACACCGGCGAATGGACCGATGTCGGCACGCCGCAGCGCCTGGCCGCGCTGAACGACGCGGCGCCCTGACGACGCAAAGCCGCCGGGCGCCGCAGGAAGAAGAGCGGAGCGCGCCGCGCCCCGCGAAGCTCAAGGCACGTTCGAGCTCTTGACCGAGAACGGGCGGCCCGGCAGATCGAACTTGCCGCCGTACTCGTACTGGCTGCCGTCGGCACTCTGGCCTTGGGCCGCCGCCAGCAGGCCGCAGCCCGTGTAGCAGGCGCTGCCCCGGTAGCCGTGCATGATCACCGGCCCGTAGCGGTAGTTGTGCAGCGCGCGACCGCCGTAGTCGGCCACCGACAGCACATAGGACTCGGTGGCGTGGTTGTCGGCGTCTTCGGTGGCGATGGGGTCGACCAGGCGCGTGTCCGTCAGGGTGCGCCACACGGTGGCCGAGTTGCCGTCGGCCGCCACGTCCACCCAGCTCACCTTGCGCTCGCCGCGCGAAGTCACGATCAGCTGGCGTGTGGAATCGTGGTTGCCGTACACGGCATTGCCGGCCTTTTCCTTGGCATAGGCGATGTGGGTGGGATTGAGCCCGACCGCCACGCTGGCGACCTCGTTGAAGCCGCTGGCGACGCCGCCTCCCGCGCTGAGGTTGCCCAGGTTGTAGATGTGCAGCCGGCCATCCTGCGTTGCCACATAGGCCCGCTTGGCGCTGCCCCACGGGGTGGCGCCCACCGCGGTCGGGCGGCCGGCCAGGTCCTGCACGGCCAGCAGCTTGGGCGTCTGCCCGCTGGCGTAGGCAAAGGTGTGGGGCCACTGGTTGTCGGCCGCGCCCACGCTGCTGACGGTGTTGTAGTTCGCCTGGGTGCCGAAATACATCTGCTTGTAGTACTGGAACAGCGGCGACAGGTCGATGAAGGCCACCTTCTGCTCGAACTTGGACACCACCACCGCCACGCCGCTGCGCGCGTAGGACTTGGAGCGCGCGTCGGTCGTGCTCTTGCCGAAGGCGTCGCGCACGGCCTGCTGGCTCAGGTCCTGGTCCCAGGGCGTGGAGTCCCCCCCGGCGGGCAGGTAGCTGTTGCGGTCCATGGTGGTGGTCACGGAAATCGCGGTCGGCGCCTGCATGCCCTCGGGCAGCGGCACGTAGCCCAGCACCTTCATGTAGGCGGTGTTGCCCAGGTTGGGCAGGCCGGGATAGGTGCCCTTCCATTCGCCCCAGTAGTCGTTCCAGGCGCCGGGGTTGCCGGGCGTGCAGCCGCTGCACAGGCCGGCCAGTGCCACCACGGCGATCTCGCCGCGCAGCGCCTGCGTGTCCCAGACCGTGATGAAGGCGAACTCGTTGCCGTTGCTGATCGCCGCGGCGGTCGGCACCTTGTTGGGCGCCAGCTGGACCGAGGCCGTGTTGGTCGCGGTATTGGCCTTGGCGCTGCCGACCAGGCCACCCTGGAACACCATGATCGGGTTGATGCACCAGGTCGGCCGGCCGTTGCAGTTGGCGACGGCGACCGGCCGGCGCGCGCCGCCGGTCTGGCCCTGGTAGACCAGCGCGTTGCCCTCGTCGAGCCCGCCGCCGTAGAAGGTCCAGCTCAGCTCCGGCTTCTGCGAGAAGACCGCATTGGTCACGCCCAGGATCGCCAGGCCGGCCACGCCGACGCGCGCGCCCGGGTCGTCGGGCACGTAGGCCACCTGGCCGAAGTCCGAGGAATAGTCACCCTCGGCGTCCTGCCACTGGCCGACCTGCCAGGTGCCGCAGTTGCCCGGCGTGCACTTGCGCGAGCCGCCCTGCTGGTCCGACACGAAACTGTTGTCCTTCCGCGTTCCCCAGGTGACCGGCGCGGGAACGTTGTTTCCAAAGTCCGCAGCGGACGGACCGAAGCGATATTCCGCGCCCTCGGCCGCGCCCATGGTGGCGGCGGTGGCCCGGTACTGGTCGGGATTGAGCGCGACCACGCCGGCGGTCGGCAGGTTGTTCGCGTTGCGTGCGGCGCTGGCCGCCTGGGCCTGGGCGTCGGCCGCAGAATTGTTACCAGCGCTCCCGGTCACTTGCCCGTTCGGGCCCGAAATGCTGCCGCTGACGGAGCCGCTTTCGCTGACGTTTCCTGAACCCCCTCCACCACCGCAGGCCGTGAGGGCCCCGAGCGACAGCAGCAAGCCCCAAATTGCAACCTTCTTTATTACTTTCAACTTGAATACCTCATATCGACATAACAAGTTTGTAGTAGCAAGCGTAGATCCGGGCAAACGAACTTGCAAACCTTTTCCTTGTTGGTGAGTTCACAACGCCCCAGTCGTTACAAACGTGTGGCATCGTCGCGCCATGAATTCATCGCTTTTCGCCGACCGTCGCGCCCGCCTGGCCGCGCAACTGGACCCCCAAGGGGTCGCGATCATCCCCACCGCACCGGAGCGCCAGCGCAATCGCGACAGCGATTTCCTGTTCCGCCACGACAGCTACTTCTATTACCTGACCGGCTTCACCGAGCCCAACGCCTGGCTGGTACTCGAAGGCAACGGCCGCAGCACCCTGTTCTGCGCGCCGAAGGACCTGGAGCGCGAGATCTGGGACGGTTTCCGCCTCGGCCCCGAGGCCGCGCCCGCCGCCCTCGGCGTCGATGCGGCCCATTCCGTGGCCGAGCTCGATACGCAATTGCCGCGCCTGCTGGAGAACCGCTCCGAAGTGTGGTTCCCCTTCGCCACCCACAAGGGGCTGGAAACCCGGGTCGACGGCTGGCTGGCCAGCGTGCGGGCGCGGGTGCGCTTTGGCGCGCTGTGCCCCGAGCAGCAGCGCGACCTGTGCGGCCCGCTCGACGAGATGCGCCTGTTCAAGGACACCTATGAACAGGACGTGATGCGCCGCGCCGCGCAGATCAGCGCGCGCGCCCACGTGCGTGCCATGCAGTTGTCGGCGCGCATGCTGCGCGAAGGCCGCGACGTGCGCGAGTACCACCTGGACGCCGAGCTGCTGCACGAATTCCGCCTGGGCGGCTCGCAGTACCCGGCCTACAGCTCGATCGTGGCGGCCGGCGCCAACGCCTGCGTGCTGCATTACCGCGCCGACGTGGCGCCGGTGCGCGACGGCGAGCTGGTGCTGATCGACGCCGGCTGCGAACTGGACAGCTACGCCAGCGACATCACCCGCACCTTTCCGGCCAATGGCCGCTTCAGCGGGCCGCAGCGCGCGCTGTACGAACTGGTGCTGGCCAGCCAGGACGCGGCGGTGGCCGCGACCCGCCCCGGCGCCCGCTTCAACGACCCGCACGAGGCCACCGTGGCGGTGCTGGCGCAGGGCCTGCTCGACCTCGGCCTGCTCGACGCGGACAAGGTCGGCAACGTGCAGGACGTGATCGCGCAGCGCGCCTACTTTCCCTTCTACATGCACCGCACCAGCCACTGGCTGGGCATGGACGTGCACGACTGCGGCAGCTATGTCGAGCCGACGCAGCAGGGCGAGGCGAGCGAGCGCAAGGATCCGCTCAGCGGCGAGACCATCGTCAGCCGGCCCAGCCGCATCCTGCAGCCCGGCATGGTGCTGACCATCGAGCCCGGCCTGTACGTGCGGCCGACCGAGGGCGTGCCCGAGCAGTTCTGGAACCTGGGCATCCGCATCGAGGACGACGCGATCGTCAACGACGCGGGTTGCGAGCTGATCACGCGCGGCGTGCCGGTCAAGCCGGACGAGATCGAAGCCGTGATGCGCGCTTGACGCGCGCCGCCGCGCCGCTCAGGCCGGCGCGGCGCCCGCCAGGTGGCCGCGCGTGAAAGCCTCCTCGAAGATCGAGTAGCCCGACCAGTCGGCGTGCGCGAAGGACAGCCGGCCGTCGCGCGGCACCTCGGGCCCGGCCGGCAACCGGCCCAGCCGGCCCGGCGACGGGATCGCCATCGCATGGCCGTAGCGCGTGATGTCGATGCGCGTGGCGCGCTCGGGCAGATCGGGATGCGCCACCGACAACTCGGCCAGCAGCGCGTCGCGCCAGGCGGTCCACGGCAGCGTCGCCAGTTGCTGGCGCCCCTGTGCGGCACTGCCCGCGTCGTAGCGGCTCGGCCCGAGCGGCCGGTACCAGCTGAGCACGGTGGCGCGCGGCGTCGGGTCCAGGCTCTGGTGCCGGGCATCGACATAGCCCAGGCCGCGCGTGCCGTACAGCACGTTGTCCCAGCTCGGCGCGGCGCCGGGACGGTCCGTCAGCGGTGCATCGATGCGCACGTTGGCCACCAGCCACGGCGCGTACACCAGTGGGGCGGCCGCCTGCAGCAGCCGCGCCGGCGGGTTCTCCACCACGCGGGCCGCGATGAACAGCGGCAGCGCGACGATGCAGCGCTCGGCCTGCCAGCGCACCATGTTCTGGCTGCGCGTGTCGAAGGCATCGACCTCCACGCCGGCGCGGGTCTGCGCGATGCGCGTGACCACCTGGCCGGTGTGCAGCCGCTCGCCCAGCGGGGCGGCCAGCCGGCGCGTCAGCCAGGCGTTGCCCTCGGGCCAGGTCAGCACCGCGTCGCGCTCGCCGTTGTCCTCGCCCGGGGCAAAGAAGCCGTGCCGGCTGGCGAAGTAGTGCAGGCCGGCCCAGGCCGAGACGTGGGCAATGCCGGCGCCGTAGTCGTCGCGGCAGCAGTAGTCGAGCAGCCAGAGCAGCTGTTCGTCGTCGAAGCCCTCGCCGCCCAGCCAACGCGCGAAGGGCTGTGCATCGAGCGCCAGCAGCGTCGGCGAAAGCGGCGCCTTGAGCGTCGGGATGACGAAGTGCGTCTCGCGCCGCAACGCCTCGATGCGGCGTGCGAAGCGCCGGTACTGCGCGAGCGTGCTGTCACCGACGCCGTGCAGCGGCAGCAGGCCGTCCTGCCATTCGCCGCGGAAGAACAGCCGCTCCTGCGGGCTGTGGCACAGCGCGAATTCGTCGTACTGCCAACGCCCCGCCACGCGCTGGCGCAGCCCCAATTCTTCCAGCAGGTCCTGCACCTCGCTGGCCGCATCGCCGGGCAGCGGCAGGTAATGCGCGCCGAGCGGGCAGGCAATGGCGCCGACGGCGCCGCCGCGCGCGTTGCCGCCGGCCGTGTCTTCCAGTTCGAGCAGTGCGAAGTCTTCGATGCCCTGCAGGCGCAAGGCGCGCGCCGCGGCCAGACCGGCCACGCCGCCGCCGGCCACCAGCACGCGCGTGCGGCGCGTGGCCTGCGGCGGGCCACCCATGCGGCCATCGCGCAGCGCATGGCCACGCGCCATGTCGATGCCGGTGAAGCCGCCTTCGATGGCGTGCGCGGCGTGGCAGCCCGGCAACGTGACGGCGCCGAGCGCACCGCCAAGAAAACTGCGCCGGCGCATCAGTGTCCGGCCGGCATGACCTTGCCCCATTCCTGCTCGTAGGTGCTCACCAGCACCTGGTTCGACAGGCGGTTCACCTCGGCCGGCACACGTGCCATGTCGGGCGGAAAGTCGAACAGCAGCGGCAGCGAGGGCAGCGACAGGAAGCGCAGGCCGGCCGGCAATTGCGTCGGCAGGCGCCAGGGCCGCCGGCTGGCGATGACGAAGCCCCACTCGCCGAAGCTGGGCACGTTGGCGTGGTAGGGCGTGGCCGTGAGGCCGACCGATTCGATGGTCTGCACCACCGTCCAGAAGCTCTTGCGCGCGATCAGCGGCGAGGTGGTCTGCACCACCGCATAGCCGGCGGGCGACAGGCGCTGCTCGAGCAGCGCGTAGAAGGCGTTGGTGAACAGCTTGCCGATGGCGAAGTTGGTCGGGTCCGGAAAGTCGACCACGATCACGTCGAACAGGTCGTCGCCGTCGGCGCTGCGCTGCTGCAGCCACTGGAAGGCGTCGGTGTTGATCACCTTCACCTTGGGCGAGGACAGCGAATGGCCGTTCAGCGCCGCCAGCGTCTCGTGCTCGGTGAACAGGCGGGTCATGTTCGGATCGAGCTCGACCAGCGTGATGGCCTCTACCGACGGGTATTTCAGGATCTCGCGCACCGCCATGCCGTCGCCGCCGCCGAGCACCGCCACCCGTTTCGGTGCGCCCTGCGCCGCCATCACCGGGTGCACCAGCGCCTCGTGATAGCGGTATTCGTCGCGTTCCGCAAACTGCAGATTGCCGTTGAGAAAGAGCCGGTGCCCCAGGTTGTTGCGCGTGACGATGATGCGCTGGTAGGGCGACGTGGCGGAGAACACGATGCGGTCTTGATAGAAGCGCTCTTCGGCCAGCGAGGTGATGGCGTTGGCACCGCCAAAGGCGGCCAGCAAGGCGCCCAGGGTCAGCACGCAGGCCAGCGCGTGCGCACCGATCCGTCGAATCTCATGGCGAAACAGCCACAGCGCCCACAGGCCGATGGCGGCGTTGAACAGGCCGAACAGCAGGCCGGTGCGGATCATGCCCAGCTGCGGCACCAGCAGCAGCGGAAAGGCGATCGACACCGCCAGCGCGCCCAGGTAGTCGAAGGTCAGCACCTGCGAGACCAGCTCCTTCAGTTGCACGTCGCGCCGCAGGATGCGCATCACCAGCGGGATCTCCAGCCCGACCAGCGTGCCGACCACCATCACCAGCGCATAGAGCAGAAAGCGGAAGGCGCCGGGCGTGTAGGCGTTGGCCAGGAACAGCAGCGCCGGCAGCGCACCGCCGATCAGCGCCACCAGCAGTTCGATGCGCAGGAAGTGCGCCGGCAACTGACGTTCCAGATAGCGCGAGAGCCACGAGCCGACGCCCATCGCGAACAGGTAGGTTCCGATGACGGTGCTGAACTGCAGCACCGAATCGCCCAGCAGGTAGGAACTGAGCGCCGCCGCCGTGAGTTCGTAGACCAGCCCGCAGGCCGCCACCACGAACACGCTGGCCAGCAGGGCGATCTCGACCGGCGCCGGGCCGGTGCGACGGCCGGCTGACGAATGGGCTGCGCTCATGGCGCCATCGAAAGGAAGTGGGTCAATGGATGGCCGCGGCCACGATGACGCAGATACCCAGGCTCATCGCGGCAACCACCAGCCCCAGCGCCACGTTCTGCTTCTCGACGATCTCGCGCCACAGGTCGTAGGGCGTGATCTTGTCGATGATGATGAAGGTCAGCCAGAACACGCCCACGCCGATGATGGCGTAGAGGATCGAGCCGAGCAACGCGGCAGGCCGCAGCCATTCAATTCCCGTCATGAGAACCTCCGGAAGTAAACGTCATTTGTGGAAACCGCCACTGGAATAGCCGCCGTACGATCCGCCCGAGCTGCGGTAGCCGCCGGAAGAACCGGTGACGCCGCCGAACAGCAGCGAGAAGAGCAGCGGCCCGAGGAAGAACAACAGGAGCAGGATCACGATGATGGTGCCGCAACCCATGCCCGAGGCGGCCACGCTCACCGGCAGGGCGTCGGCGCGCTTGAACAGGTCCTTGCGCGCATCGAGCTTGAAGGCCGCCGCCACCGCGTCGCTGTCCATGCGGTCGCCGCTGGACCAGGTCACTTCGCGCGGTGACTGCTCCATGGAAAGCAGCCCGCCGGCGCGCGCGAAGTCGCGGTTGAAAGTGCGCTGGCCGCGCTCGACCTGCCAGTAGAACTCGCCCAGCACGTAGCTGGTTTCGGCCTGGTAGGCGTATTGCAGCTGGTAGGTCTTGCCCAGGTAGCTGGCCTGTTCGCCGTTGGCCGCCAGCTTGGGCGCACCGCTGGTTGGCGCGACCATGCTCCAGCCGTCTTCGGCGTCGACCAGGAAACTGAAGCCGCGCTTGCGGTTGTAGAGCAGGTATTCGTTCCAGCCGAAGTGCTCGTCTTCGCCCGGCGCCACGCCGGTGCGATGCTGAAAACCCACCACCTGCCAGGGCACGCCCTGCAGCTGGCCGATGGCGCCCAGCGCAATGAGCGGCTTGACCGGTTCGTCCTGCATCGCGAAGTGCAGTTCACCGCCGATGCCGGCCTTCAGGTCGATGATGCTCTTGCAGTTGCCGCAGGTGATCGAGCGGCTGTTCTCCAGCTGCAGCGTGACCGACGCGCCGCAGTTCGGGCAACTGAAGGCGCGGCCCTTTTCCTCGCGCGCCGTCTCGTCCTTCAGCCCGCTCAGCTGCAGTTCGTCCAGCTGCACCGCGCGGCCCAGCCAGGCGCTGGGCGGGTCGGTGTCGTAGTCGAGGCTGAGCACCTCGCCCTGCTCGTTGCGCAGTTCCACCGCCTGGAAACGGCGCCCCAGTTCGGGCAGGCGCGGCAGCTCGCCCTGCGCGCTGATGAGGCTGACCGACTGGCTCGAGCTGACCGTGTAGCTGCGGCCGTTGACGGCGGTGGTCATGCCCACGCGCAGGTGCGGGTAGGGCGGCAGCGGCTCGGTCGGCACCAGCGGCAGCGCGAAGACGAAGGCGCCGTTGTCCTCGCTCAGCAGGCCGATGCGCTCGCCGCCGTCGAGCTGCGCCATCCATTCGGTCCAGCGCCCGCCTTCGTAGGCGTACTGCAGGCGTCCCACCAGCGTGAAAGGCGTGGCCTGGATGCGCCCGCTGGCAAACAGTTGCAGCGGGCTGAAGTCGTCGAACAGCTCGGCCATCTTGCCCACGCGGGCCAGCGTTTCGCCACGCCGCACCACGGTGCTCTGGCAATAGGCGCACACCGCGAAGAGCGACTGCGCCGAGCGGAATTCCACCGGCGCGCCGCAACCCGGGCAGGGCGCGCGGTAGAAGCGTTGGCTGCCCGGCTCAGCCATGCTGGCGCAGGCGATGGCGCGCGGACGGTGCCGCGCAGAGGGGGAATCGGCCCATCGGCCCTAGACCAGCTTCTTGAGCAGTTCGGCCTTCTTCGCGTCGAACTCTTCCTGCGTCAGGATGCCCTTGCCCTTGAGTTCGCCCAGCTTTTCCAGCGTGGCCATCACGTCGGCCGGGCTGACCGCGGCGACCGCCGGGTTGGCGCCAGCCGCCGCAGGCGCGGCGCCGCCTTGCAGGCCCTGCGACAGGTTCTGCGCCAGCACCTGGCCAAGCGCCACGCCGGCGCCCAGGCCCATCGCGTCGCCGGCAATGCCGCCGCCCTGGCTCGCGCCCTCGGCGAACTTCGGAATCGCCTGCGCCGTCTGGTACTGCATGAACTTGCCCATGTCGTTGCCGACCATGCCCATGCCGATGCGCTGGTCGAGGATCTTCTGCAGTTCCTCGGGCAGCGACACGCTCTGCACCGTCATGCCGTCCAGCTGCAGGCCGATCTTGCTGAATTCGGGCGCCAGCTGCTGCGCCAGCGCCTGCGCAAACTGGATCTGGTTGGCCGCCAGGTCGAGGAAAGGCACGCCGCTCGCGGCAATGGCGTTGCTGATGTTCTGCAGCACCAGACCGCGCAGCTGGCCGTCGAGGTCGGCCGTGGTGTAGCTCTCGCGCGTACCGGAGATTTCGGTGTGGAACAGCTTGGCGTCGGCCACGCGGAAGCTGAAGTTGCCGAAGGCGCGCAGGCGCACCGCGCCGAAGTCCTTGTCGCGGATGGTGATGGGCTGCGGCGTGCCCCATTTCTGGTCGACCTGCTGGCGCGTGCTGAAGAAATAGACGTCGCTCTTGAAGGGCGACTCGAACAGCTTGTCCCAGTTCTTCAGGTAGGTCAGGACCGGCAGCGTCTGCGTGGTGAGGGTGTAGGTGCCGGGCGCGAACACGTCGGCCACCTTGCCTTCGTTGACGAACATCGCCACCTGCGATTCGCGCACCGTGAGCGAGGCGCCGTTCTGGATTTCCATGTCGCGCATGGGAAAGCGCCAGGCCAGCGTGCCGTCGTCCGACTCGGTCCATTGAATGATGTCAATGAACTGCTTCTTGATGAAGTCCATCAGTGCCATGCCCCGCTCCTCGGTGATTGAATTCGGCTGCATATTGCCATACCACATTGGCCTCGCCGGCACGCACGGTGGGCGAGGTCTACAATCAGCGCCCCTTACAACAGTGCCGCGGGCGCATCAATTTCGGGCGCGCACCGACGGTTGCAGGAGTCAAGTTGTCCATGTCCGAAATCCCCGCGAACAGTGCATCGAGTGCGCCCCTGAGCGCCGAAGACAAACGTGCCGAGCTGCGCCGCGCCGCGCTCGAATACCACGAGTTCCCCACGCCCGGGAAGATCTCCATCGCGCCGACCAAGCAAGTGGTCAACCAGCGCGACCTGGCACTGGCGTACTCGCCCGGCGTGGCAGCCCCCTGCGAGGAAATCGTCAAGGACCCGGCCAACGCCTTCAAGTACACCGCGCGCGGCAACCTGGTGGCGGTGATCACCAACGGCACCGCCGTGCTGGGCCTGGGCGACATCGGCCCGCTGGCCTCCAAGCCGGTGATGGAAGGCAAGGGCGTGCTGTTCAAGAAGTTCGCCGGCGTCGACGTGTTCGACATCGAGATCGACGAGAAGGACCCGGCCAAGCTGGTCGAGGTGATCGCCGCGCTGGAGCCGACCTTCGGCGCCATCAACCTCGAGGACATCAAGGCACCGGACTGCTTCTACATCGAGCGCGAGCTGCGCAAGCGCATGAAGATCCCGGTGTTCCACGACGACCAGCACGGCACCGCCATCACGGTGGTGGCCGCCATGCTCAATGCACTGGTGGTGGTGGGCAAGGACATCGGCCAGGTCAAGCTGGTCGCCTCGGGCGCCGGCGCGGCCGCGCTGGCCTGCCTGAACCTGATGCTCAAGGTCGGCCTCAAGCGCGAGAACGTGTTCGTGACCGACCTCGCCGGCGTGGTCTACGAAGGCCGCACCGAGCTGATGGACGATGACAAGCTGCAGTTTGCGCAGCCGACCACCGCGCGCACGCTGGCCGAGGTGATCGAAGGCGCCGACGTGTTCCTGGGCCTGTCGGCCGGCGGCGTGCTCAAGCCGGCGATGGTGCAGAAGATGGCGGCCAAGCCGGTGATCTTCGCGCTGGCCAACCCGAACCCCGAAATCACGCCGGAAGACGCGCACGCGGTGCGCCCCGACGTGGTGATGGCGACCGGCCGCACCGACTACCCGAACCAGGTCAACAACGTACTGGCCTTCCCCTACATCTTCCGCGGCGCGCTCGACTGCGGCGCCACCACCATCACCGACGAGATGGAAGTGGCGGCGGTGCACGCGATCGCCCAGCTGGCGCAGGCCGAGCAGAGCGAGCGCGTGGCGGCGGCGTACGTCGGCGAGAAGCTCAGCTTCGGGCCCGAGTACCTGATCCCCAAGCCCTTCGACCCGCGCCTGATGATCAAGATCGCGCCGGCCGTGGCCAAGGCCGCCGCCGACAGCGGCGTGGCGCAACGCCCGATCGCCGACATGGACGCCTACCGCGACAAGCTGCAGAGCTTCGTCTACGCATCCGGCACCACCATGAAGCCGATCTTCGAGACCGCGCGCCGCGCGGCCAAGAAGCGCGTCGCCTACTCGGAAGGTGAAGAAGAACGCGTGCTGCGCGCCGCGCAGATCGTGGTCGACGAGGGCGTCGCCCGCCCGACCCTCATCGGCCGCCCGGCGATCATCGCCCAGCGCATCGAGAAGTTCGGCCTGCGCCTGAAGGAAGAGCTCGATTACGACGTCGTCAACGTCGAGTGGGACGCGCGCTACCGCGACTTCTGGCAGACCTACCACCGCATGACCGAGCGCAAGGGCATCACGGTGCAGGTGGCCAAGATCGAGATGCGCCGCCGCCTCACCCTCATCGGCTCGATGCTGCTGCACAAGGGCGAGGTCGACGGCCTGATCTGCGGCACCTGGGGCACCACCCAGACCCACCTGCACTACATCGACCAGGTGATCGGCAAGCGCGCCGGCGGCTGCCCCAGCACGCCGCAGGACGTGCCGATCTACGCCTGCATGAACGGCCTGCTGCTGCCCGACCGCCAGGTGTTCCTGGTCGACACGCACGTCAACTACGACCCGAGCCCGGCCGAGCTGGCCGAGATCACCACCATGGCGGCCGAGGAAATGATGCGCTTCGGCATCAAGCCCAAGGCGGCGCTGCTGTCGCACTCGAACTTCGGCACCAGCAACCAGCCCAGCGCCATCAAGATGCGCCAGACGCTGCAGCTGCTGCGCGAGCAGGCGCCGTGGCTGGAAGTCGATGGCGAGATGCACGGCGACGTGGCGCTCGACGGCGCCCAGCGCGCCACGGTGATGCCGCACAGCGCACTGGCCGGCAACGCCAACCTGCTGGTGTTCCCCGGCATCGACGCCGCCAACATCGCCTACAACCTGCTCAAGACGGCGGCCGGCGGCAACATCGCGATTGGCCCGGTGCTGCTGGGCGCGGCCAAGCCGGTGCACATCCTGACCGCCAGCGCCACGGTGCGCCGCATCGTCAACATGACGGCGCTCACCGTCGCAGACGCGAACTTCGAGCGCTAGGCAAACTGCGCGCGGGACGCGCAGCTCAAATGAAAACGGGGCCCGACGGGCCCCGTTTCTTCATGGCGTCGAGCGCCTGCGCGTGAGCGCGCCGCGGCCTCAAACGCCGACCTCGGTGCCGGCGAACGCGGCCCAGTCGAAGCGCTGGCACACCGGTGCCTGCAGCGCCAGCTGGCGGCGATGCGCGGTCTGCTTCTGCACGATCAGGTCGACCAGGAAATCGGCGTCGTAGGCCCGCAGCAGATGGGCCTGGTGCGTCTCCAGGTACTGGCGCACGCAGCGGTTGGCATCGGTCTGGCGGGGTGCATCGGCGCAGGCGCCGGTGAGCTCGCGGTAGAGCGCATCGTTCCAGTGCCAGCGCAGCCCCAGCTCGTGGAAGGCGGCGTTGTAGGCGTGGCGCTCTGCCTCGGCAGAGTCGACAGGGAAAGTCAGATCGTTCTTCACGCGGGACTCCTTGGAACGTTCACGCCATGGCGGCATGGCGTGCGGGTTGCGATGGAGTCAATGTAGGTTTGCGCTTCGATAAATAACAGTCAAAGTAATTTATTCCATCCATTCACGAGAGCGAATGGATGGCCGCCGGCGCCGGCCGTTCGCGCGGCGATGCGCGCGGCAAAAGGCGCTGCGTGCCTGACGCCGCGATGTTCACTTTCGAACTGCTTTCGATGCAGCGCCTCGCAGTGCCTGCCTTCTCAGTGCTTTCCCCAGTCGTTGACGGAGATCAAGAGCGCGAAGTTCACAAAGTTCGACATTGCTTCCACGCCAGCATTAATTGTGGGTGTGTGTGAAATGGTTCGGTGGCCTGAAAGCATTCGAACCCGTTACTACCGTCGAACACGGGTCGTGCGACTCATCTGCTCAAGCGCCTCTTTCGATTATTCGAAGCCGCCCGCGGCGTCCCCCGATGACGCTGGTGGTTCTGTCTCAAAACCGCATAACAGACAAGAGACTTCACTCATGAATCGACCACTCTCTGCAACCGCAGACGGCATGACCGGCCTCGCCGGCGCACCGTCACGCAGCGCCAGCTATCGCTGGGGCCAACTCATCATCGGCATCATCTGCATGGCGATGATCGCCAACCTGCAATACGGTTGGACGCTCTTCGTCGATCCGATCTCCGCCAAGCACGGCTGGACCCGTGCCGAGATCCAGGTGGCCTTCACCATCTTCGTGCTCACCGAAACATGGCTGGTGCCGATCGAGGGCTACCTGGTCGACAAGTTCGGCCCGCGTCCCGTCGTGCTGGTGGGCGGCATCCTGTGCGGCCTGGGCTGGGTCATGAACTCCTTTGCCGACTCGCTGGCCGTGCTCTACGTCGCGGCTGCCATCGGTGGCGTCGGCGCTGGCGCGGTGTACGGCACCTGCGTGGGCAACGCGCTCAAGTGGTTCCCGGACCGCCGCGGCCTGGCCGCCGGCCTGACGGCGGCCGGCTTCGGCGCCGGCTCGGCAGCGACCATCGTCCCGATCTCGGCCTACATCCACAACCACGGCTACGCCGACGCCTTCCTGTACTTCGGTATCGGCCAGGGCCTGATCGTGTTCGTGCTGGCCTGGCTGCTGACCCGCGCCCCGGAACACAAGAAGGGCGCGAACCACAGCACCGCCGCCGTGCAGCAGACCAAGCGCGACTACAGCACCGGCCAGGTGCTGCGCTCGCCGGTGTTCTGGGTGATGTACCTGATGTTCGTGCTGGTGGCAGCCGGCGGCCTGATGGCCACCGCGCAGCTCGGCCCGATCGCCAAGGACTTCAAGGTCGCCGGCATCGACGTCAGCCTGATGGGCCTGACCTTGCCCGCGCTGACCTTCGCCCTGTCGATCGACCGCGTGCTGAACGGCGTGACGCGCCCCTTCTTCGGCTGGGTCTCCGACCGCATCGGCCGCGAGCCGACCATGTTCGTCGCCTTCGCCATCGAAGCCGTCGGCATCCTGGCGCTGTACCACTTCGGCCGTGACCCGGTCTGGTTCGTGATCCTGACCGGCATCGTGTTCTTCGCCTGGGGCGAGATCTACAGCCTGTTCCCCTCCACCTGCGCCGACACCTTCGGCTCGAAGAACGCAGCGGCCAACGCCGGCCTGCTCTACACCGCCAAGGGCACCGCCTCGCTGGTGGTGCCGCTGTCCAGCGTGCTGGTCGCGGTCGGTGGGGGCTGGCAGGCCGTGTTCATCGCGGCCAGCGTGATGAACGCCGCGGCCGCCCTGCTCGCCCTGTTCGTGCTCAAGCCGATGCGCCAGCGCCATATGGCGCAGTCGGGCGACTGAGTGGCAGCGCAGCCCTGAGGCTGCACTTCGCAAAGCACAACGCCCCGCGTGCCCATCGGCACGCGGGGCGTTGTGCTTTGCGGGTGGCTGCTAGCGTTTGGCGCTGAGCTTGCCGCTCGGCCCCTCGAACACGTAGCCCGCGTCGACCGCCATCCACGGCATGCGGCGCCGTTCGGCGGCCAGCGCGTCGCGGGCGCGGGTCTGCGCCTTTTCCTTGACCAGCAGCCGCGCGCGCGCAGCCTCCCATTCCTGCGCCGAGACGATCGGCGGCGTTTGCATGGCCGCCGGCGCGGCTGCGGTGTTCTCGGAAGCGCTCATGGCATGGATCTCCTGAAGGGGCGCGGCGCTGCAAGCACGCCGCTGCAACGCAGTCTGGCACCGCGCCGGCACAGGAGGGAGTCACGAGTCTGGCGGGAATCCGGGTGGATGGATTGATCTGTTTCTTGATTCAAACCATTCAATCTTTCGATTTCCCATATGGTCCGCGCCTCCGTACATTGACCTGCAACAACCCTGACGCCATGCGGCGCCACAGATGAGACAAGACACCCTTCACATCGGCTGCGCGGCCGGCTTTTCCGGCGACCGCACGGACGCCGCCGGCCCGGTGGTCGACGCCCTGGCCGCCAGCGGCGCGCCGGCCGTGCTGATCTTCGAGACGCTGGCCGAGCGCACGCTGGCGCTGGCCCAGCTGGCGCGGCGCAGCGACCCCGACGGCGGCTACGAACCGCTGCTCGACGAACTGCTGCGCCCGGTGCTGGCGCGCTGCCTGGCAGCCGGCATCCGCATCGTGAGCAACTTCGGCGCCGCCAACCCGGCCGGCGCGGCGCGGCGCATCGCGGCGCTGGCCGTCGAGCTGGGCCTGCGCGCGCCACGCATCGCCGTGGTGGAGGGCGACGACCTCAGCGGCCCCGGCCAGCGCCACCTGCTCGGCAGCGCGGCGCAAGGCCTGGCGGTGGTCTCGGCCAATGCCTATCTGGGCGCCGAGGCGATTGCCGATGCGCTGCTGGCCGGCGCCGAGATCGTGGTCTGCGGGCGCGTGGCCGACCCCTCGCTCACCGTCGGCCCGGCGCTGGCGCATTTCGGCTGGGCGCGCGACGACTGGGACCGGCTGGCCCGCGCCACCATGGCCGGCCACCTGCTCGAATGCGGCGCCCAAGTCAGCGGCGGCTACTACGCCGACCCGGGCGTGAAGGACATCCCGGGCCTGGCCCATCTCGGCTACCCGATCGCCGAGGTCGACGCCGACGGCCACTGCACCATCACCAAGCCGCCGGCCACCGGCGGGCGCATCGACAGCCACACCGTGCGCGAACAGTTGCTCTACGAAGTGCACGACCCCGCCGCGTACCTGACACCGGACGTGGTGGCCGACATCAGCGCCGCCGAGGTGACCGAGCTGGGCCCCGACCGCGTGCGCCTGCGCGGCGTGCGCGGCCATGCGCGGCCGGCCAGCCTCAAGGTCAACGTGTGCCACGAAACCGGCTGGCTGGCCGAAGGCGAGATTTCCTATGCCGGCGTGCGGGCCGAGGCGCGCGCGCGGCTGGCGATCGATATCCTGCGCGAGCGGCTGGCCGGCCTCGGCCCGCTGCGCGCCGACCTGATCGGCGTGGCCAGCGTGTTCGGCGACGACGCCGGCCGCTGGCTCGATGCGCAGCCGCATGGCGCTGCGCGCGACGTGCGGCTGCGCGTGGCGCTCAAGCACGCCGAGCGCGCGCAGGCCGAGCGCCTGCTGCGCGAAGTGACGGCCCTGTACTGCTGCGGCCCGGCCGGCGGCGGCGGCGTGCGCACCGCGCTGCGCCCGCGCCTGGGCACGCTCTCGTGCCTGGTGCCGCGCAGCGAAGTGCCGACGCGGCATCGCTTCATCGAGGAGGCCGCGCCATGAACGACTTCATCACCGTCGCGCTGCACCGCGCCGCGCACGGCCGCACCGGCGACAAGGGCAACCGCTCCAACATCAGCGTGATCGCCTGGCACCCGGCGCTGTGGCCGCTGCTGGTCGAGCAGATCACCGAAGCAGTGGTGGCGCGCCAGTTCGCGCACCGCCAGCCGGCGCGCGTGGTGCGCCATCTGTTGCCCCAGTTGCAGGCGATGAACTTCGTGCTCGACGAGGTGCTCGACGGTGGCGTCAACGACGCGCTCAACCTCGACAGCCACGGCAAGGCCTTGTCGTACCTGCTGCTGGATCTGCCGCTGCAGGTGCCGCGCGCGCTGGCCGTCCACCTGGTCGGTGCCGACGATGCGGCGCCCGCTCACCCGTTTCCCCTCCCGCTATCCACAACAAACCAGAGAGACAAGACATGACCATCCGCACCCCGTCCCGCAGGAACCTGATCGCGCTGGCCGCCGGCGCCTTGTGCGCTGCCGCCCTGCCCGGCCACGCCCTGGCGCAAGCCTTTCCGGCCAAGGCCATCACCTTCGTGGTGCCCTTCGCCGCCGGCAGCGCCACCGACCAGCTGGCGCGCGCGCTCGGCCAGACCATCGGCGAGAAGACCGGGCAGCCGGTGGTGATCGACAACAAGGCCGGCGCCAGCGGCATGATCGCCGCGCAGGCCGCGGCGCGCGCCGCGCCGGACGGCTACACGGTGCTGATCACCACCAACACCACGCACGCCGCCAACGAGTTTCTCTACCGCAAGCTGCCCTACGACCCGGTGAAGGACTTCGCGCCGCTCACCGGCCTGGGCAAGGGCGGCCAGGTGCTGGTGGTCAACGCCGCATCGCCTTACATGAGCGTGGCCGACCTGCTCGCCGCGGCGCGCAAGACGCCCGGCAAGCTCAGCTTCGGCAGCGGCAGCTCGTCCAGCCGCATGGCCGGCGAAATGCTCAAGCAGCTGGCGCATGTGGACATCCTGCATGTGCCGTACAAGAGCAACCCGATGGCCATCACCGACCTGCTGGGCGGCCAGATCGACCTGATGATCACCGACACCTCGACCGGCGTGCCGCAAGTGAAAGCCGGCAAGCTGCGCGCGCTGGGCTATTCCACGCAGAAACGCAGCAGCCAGCTGCCCGACGTGCCGACCATTGCCGAGGCCGGCGTGAAGGGCTACGACATGGGCTACTGGTTTGCCGCCTACGCGCCAGCCGGCACGCCGGCACCGGTGGTGGCGCAGCTCAACACGCTGCTGCACCAGGCCGTGAACGCCGCGCCGGCCAAGGCCTTCTTCGACCTGTCCGGCTCCGACCCGTGGACCACCACGCCGGCGGAGCTGGCCAAGTTCCAGGCGGCCGAAACGCAGAAGTGGGGCCAGGTGATCAAGGCGGCGGGGATCGAGGCCGAGTAAGGCCCGCCCTTCGCAACACCAGCAACCCGCCTCGACAGGCGGGTTTTTTTGTGGGTTGCGCGCTGACGGCGCCCCCCTCAGCTTCGAAAACGCTTGAGCAGCGCCAGCACGTGGGCCGTCGCACCGTCGACGGTCTGCGTGCGGTGCGCGATGCCCAGCCGGCGCGTGATGCGCGGGCTGGGCGGGTGCAGCTGGATGCGCGCGTCCGACATGGCGCCACCCGGGTCCAGGATGGGCAGCAAGGCGGCGCCGTAGCCGGCGGTGACCAGGCTCAGGATGGCGGCGTCGTAGTTGATCTCGATGCGCGCACGCGGCGATTCGCCGGCGGCGGCGAACCACGCCATGGTCAGCCGGTGCAGCTGTGTGCCGGCCTCGTTGAAGATCAGTGGCTGCGCAGCCAGCCACTGCGGCGTGATGCGGCGCGGCGCCTGCCAGCGCGCCGGCAGGCAGGCCATGACCGGTTGCGTGCGCCACGGCGTGAACGCAATGCCGGCGAGCGGCGGCTGCGGCAGCGCCACCAGGGCGATGTCCAGCGTGCCGGCCGCCAGCCGCGCCAGCGCGGGCGCCGAGCCGAGGATGTTCACCTCCACCTCGATGCCGGCGTGCTCGGCTTCCAGCGTCTGCAACACCTGCGGCAGCAGGTCGACCACCACGCCGGTGGAAGTGCCCAGGCGCACGCGCCCGGCCAGGCCGCGCGACTGGCGCCGCACCGCCTCGACGGCTTCATCGGCCTCGCGCAGCAGGCGCCGCCCGCGCTCGAGCAGCGCCAGGCCGGCCGCCGTGGGCTCGACGCGCCGGTGGCCGCGCACCAGCAGGCGTGCGTCCAGCCGCGACTCGAGTTCGGTGATGTGCAGGCTGACCGTGGGTTGCGCCAAGTGCAGGGCCCGCGCCGCGGCGGAAAAGCTGCCGAGGTCGGCCACCGCCAGCAAGGTGCGCAGTTGGTCGAGGTTGAGTTCACGCATCAGGAAAGCTGATTGGACTGTTCATTACTCTCAACTTTGAAGATAGCACGCACGGGCGCACCATGGCGTACCCATCTGGAGATCACACCATGAACCAGGCCATCGCACTGCGCTACGAACGACCCCACGCACCGGGCCTTCGCCTGCTCGCCGCACTCGCGAAGCGGTGGCGCAACCGGCGCCGCACGCGCGCCGACCACGGCCTGCTGATGGCCATGGACGAGCGCGACCTGCGCGACCTGGGCATGGGCCGTGGACAGGTCGACTACTGGCTGCGGGCACCGCTCGACTGAATTCAAGCGCCTTGGCAAAGGCACCGTCGCATGCCCGCGCGCAATTGCGCCCTTCGCTGACAGTGCCGGCGGCCCGAATGTCCCAGCATCGCACCTTGTTTGTCTGACAGGTGCACGTTCATGTCCCAAGCGCTTGGCGCGCCGGCCCGGTGGATTCCGGCGCTGGCAGCGCTGCTGCTGGCCGCCGCCATCACGCCCGCGGCAGCGGTCCCCGACCCGGCCATCACCCCCGCGCAGGCGCGTGCGCTGGCGAAGGAGGCCTTTCTCTTCGCCTACCCGATGGTGGAGAACTACAACCGCCTCTACCAGCTCGCCGTCGACAAGAACAGCGATCAGTACAAGGGCCCGATGAACGAGATCGCCAACGTGCCGCGCGTGTTCGGGCCGAAGGACAGCGGCATGGCCCTGCCCGAGGCGGACATGCTGACCTCCTACCTGGTGATGGACCTGCGCGCCGAACCGCTGGTGGTCAGCTTGCCGCCGGTCGAGCCGGATCGCTACGGCGCGTTGCAGCTGGTCGACCTGTATTCGCACAACACCGATTACGTGGGGACGCGGCGCGACGGCAATGACGGCGGCAACGTGCTGATTGCCGGCCCGAGCTGGAAGGGCGACGTGCCGGCGGGCATCCGCCGCGTGGTGCGCAGCGACACCGACCTGATGTTTTCCCAGTTCCGCACGCAGCTGCGAAGCGCGCAGGACCTGGAGGCAGCGAAGAAGATCCAGGCCGGCTACAAGGTGCAGCCGCTCAGCCGCTTTGCCGAGAGCAGCGCACCACCGGCGGCGCCGGCGATCGACTTCCCGCCGATCACGCGCGCGCAGATCGAGCCCGATGTCTTCCGCTACGCCAACTTCCTGCTGCAGTTCAGCCCGGCCTTTGCCGACGAACTGGCGCTGCGCGAGCGCTTCAAGCGCATCGGCGTCGAGATCGGCGCGCCGTGGCCGCCGGAGTTGCCGGCGCCGGTGCTGCAGGCGATCGAGCTGGGCCGCCAGGACGGCGTGAAGGCGTTGAACGATTCGGCGCTGAAGGTCAGCAACTCGAAGGGCCTGTTCGGTACGCACCAGGCGATGGAAGGCAAGTACTTCGAGCGGGCGCTCGGCGCGCGGCTGAACCTGCACGGCAACAGCGCCGAAGAGGTGGTCTCACCGATCTACCAGCTGAACCCGCAAGGCCAACCGCTCGACGCGGGCGCGCACGACTACCGCATCCGCTTCGCCAAGGACCACCTGCCGCCGGTCGACGCGTTCTGGTCGATCACGATGTACGACGGCAAGACGCACCAGTTGATCGACAACCCGATCGATCGCCCGCTGCTCGACAGCACGATGCTGCCGCAGTTCAAGCGCAACCCCGATGGCGGGCTCACGCTCTACCTGCAGCACGCTTCGCCCGGGGCCGGCCTGCAGGCCAACTGGCTGCCGGCGCCGAAGGGGCCGATGGTGGCGGTGTTGCGCCTGTACCGGCCCCAGGCGGCGGCGCTGGCCGACCGATGGAAGGCGCCGCAGATCGAGGAGCTGCCCCTCCAGTAGGCCAGGCGACGCGCCACGCCGGCCGACCTCAGGCGGCCAGCAGCCCTTGCAGCCCATCCATCAGGTGCCGCGCCAGCAACTCCGCTGCCGGGTTGGCTTCGGTGCCGGGCCGGCACACCAGCCGCAGGGTCTGCGGGCGCGGATGCGCGTCGCGCAGCGGCACGAAGCTCAGCAGGCCGGCGCGCCGTTCCTCGTCGATGTCCAGCCGGTTGAGCAGGCTGATGCCGACGCCGCGCATCACCAACTGGCGGATCAGCGCGGTCGAGGTGCTTTCCACCACCGGCGAGACGCGGATGGCGCTGCGCGCGAAGGCGCCGTCGAGCAGCGGCCGCAGCGACAGCGCGCTGCCCGGCAGGATCAGCGGATAGCCGACGCAATCCGACAGCAGCGCCGTCGCCTCGCGCGTGAGCGGATGGCCCGGCGGCACCACCGCACCGATCGGCCACTCACTGGTGAACAGCACGCGAAAGCCGGCGCTGTCGGGCACGTCGTAGGCCAGCCCCAGGTCGCAGTCGCCGGCCTGCACGTTGCGCAGCACCTCGGCCACCGGCGCGTCGAGCAGGCGCAGGCGGATGCCGGGATGGTCGACCCGGAAGGCCTGCACCAGCGCCGGCAGAAAGGCCCCGGCCAGCCCCGAGTTGGTGGCCAGCGTCACCTCGCCCTGGCGCAGCCCCTGCACCGCGGCAATGCGCTCGCGCACGCCCTCGAATTCGCGCAGCGTGGCGCGCGCATGCGCCAGCACGATCTCGCCCACCGGCGTCAGCTTGAGCGTGCCGCGCACCCGATCGAACAGCGGCGCGCCCAGCTCTTCCTCCAGGTTCAGGATCTGGCGATTGACCGCCGTGGGCACCACGTGCAGCTGCTCGGCCGCCTTGCGGATCGAGCCGGCGCGCACCACTTCGGCAAAGTAACGGAGCACCTTGGCATGCATGGGGCGATTGTGACGGCGCACCGAGGGCTCAAATAATTTCCCGCCGGTGTCGATTCAGCCCGTCGCCAATCGTCGTCGCAGTGAAGCCACCGAATTTCGGCGGCTCGCGCGTCTCCCTTCAACCCTGCAACCTGGAGCCACCATGGCCAAACCCGCTGCCAATCCGATTCCCGAAGGTCTTCACTCGCTCACGCCGCTGCTGGTGTGCAAAGGCGCTGCGGAGGCGATCCAGTTCTACGAGAAGGCCTTTGGCGCCGTCGAGATCTCTCGCCTGCCGGGCCCCGGCGGCATGCTGCTGCATGCCCGCGTGCGCATCGGCAACTCGATGCTCGACCTGACGGACGAAGTGCCGCAGATGGGCGCGCTGAGCCCGAAGACGCTGGGCACACCGTCGCCAGTGACGATCCACCTGTCCGTGGCCGACGCCGCCGCGGCGGTCGACCGCGCGGTGGCGGCCGGTGCCACCGTCAAGATGCCCGTCACCGACATGTTCTGGGGCGCGCTGTACGGCATGCTCGAAGACCCGTTCGGGCATGCGTGGTCGGTTGGCACGCAGCTGCGCGACCTCTCGCCGCAGGAGATCCAGGCGGCGATGCAGGCGCAGTTCGACGGCCAGATGGGCTCTGGCGCCTGAGCCTGATCAGTTCAGCGTGGCACGCGCGCGCGCCAGCAGCAGCTCGCGTTCGCGCTGGTTGTGGGTCAGCGCCGCCGCGCGTTCGAAGGCGGCGCGCGCTTCATCGGGCCGTTCGAGCTTGGCGAGCAGGTCGGCACGCACGGCGTGCAGCAGGTGGTAGCGGTCCATCGGCGCTTCTGCGGCGAGCGTGTCGACCAGCGGCAGCGCCGCCTCGGGGCCAAAGGCCATGCCGACCGCCACGGCGCGGTTGAGCTCGACCACCGGCGAGGGCTGGCGCTGCGCAAGGGCGTCGTACAGCGCGACGATCTGCACCCAGTCGGTCTGCTCGGCGCTGAGCGCGCGAGCGTGGCAGGCGGCAATGGCGGCTTGCAGTTCGTACGGACCCCGCTCGCCGCCCAACGCGGCGGCACGCTCGAGCGCGGCCAGCCCGCGGCCGATCAGCAGCCGATCCCAGCGGCCGCGGTCTTGCTCCAGCAACAGGATCGGGCGCCCGCCCTTGTCAATGCGCGCCTTGGTGCGCGAGGCCTGGATTTCCATCAGCGCCACCAGGCCGTGCACCTCGGGCTCGTCCGGTGCCAGCTGGGCCAGCACGCGGCCCAGCCGCAGCGCCTCTTCGCACAGCGCCGGGCGCATCCAGTCGCCGCCGGCGGTGGCGGCGTAGCCTTCGTTGAAGACGAGATAGACGACCTCCAGCACCGACGCCAGGCGGGCCTTGAGGGCCTCGCCCTGCGGCACTTCGAAGGGCACGCGCGCGGCGGTCAGCGTGCGCTTGGCGCGCACGATGCGCTGGGCGATGGTCGGCTCGGGCAGCAGGAAGGCGCGCGCGATCTCGGTGGTGCTCAGGCCGGCCAGCAGGCGCAGCGTGAGCGCCACCTGCGCTTCTTTCGAGAGCACCGGGTGGCAGGCCGTGAAGACCAGGCGCAGCAGGTCGTCGCCGATGGTGTCGCGCTCATCCAGCGTGTCGCTGAAGTCCGGCACCACATGGTCGCCGCGCGCGTCGGCATCGGCGCCAAGTTCTTCCTGCTTGCGCAGGTGCAGGGCCTGCTGGCGCAGGTGGTCGAGCGCGCGGTTGCGGGCGGTGGTCATGAGCCACGCCGCGGGGTTGTCGGGCAGGCCGGCGGCGGGCCAGTGCTCCAGCGCCGCGACCAGCGCGTCCTGCGCCAGCTCCTCGGCCAGGCCGACGTCACGCACCAGGCGTGCGACGGCACCGATGATCCTCGCGGACTCGATGCGCCAGACGGCATCGAGGCTCCGGTGCAGGTCATGTGACACGGCTCACTGCTTCTTCGCGGCGATTTCCTCGCGCAGGCGGTCTTCCTGCGCACGCAGTTCGGGCGTGAAGGCTTCGCCGAAATCCTCGGCCTCGAAGACCGGGCGGATCTCGACCTCGCAGTCTTCGTTGTGCGGATTGGGGCAGCGGCGCAGCCACTCGATCGCCTCGTCCATCGAGCGCACCTGCCACAGCCAGAAGCCGGCCACCAGTTCCTTGGTCTCGGTAAAGGGGCCATCGATGACGGTGCGTTTCGCACCCGAGAAGCGCATCCGTGCGCCCTTGGCGCTGGGCGTGAGCCCCTCGCCAGCGAGCATCACGCCGGCCTTGACCAGTTCTTCGTTGTAGCGGCCCATCGCTTCCAGCAGCGCGGTGTCCGGCATGACACTCGCTTCGGAATCCTGGGTGGCCTTGACCATCACCATCACGCGCATGTTGATTCTCCTGAAGGTTGATTGAAAATCAGGATCGGCTTGCGACCCTACAAGCACGACGATCGGCCGCTTCGAAAATCGACAGCGCCGCACAAAAAAAGGACACCCGATGCAATTCCTGCTGCTCGTCTACATCGACGAAGCGCTGCTTTCCAAGGTTGCGCCGCAAGCCTTCGATGCCCAGATGAAACAGTGCCTGGCGTATGCGGACGAGATGCGCGCCTGCGGCAAGCTGATCGACGCCCAGCAGCTCGAAGCCCCGGCCACCGCCAAGGCGGTTCGCGTCCGCGGCGGCCAGACCACCATTCTCGACGGCCCCTTCGCGGAAACCAAGGAGGTGCTGGCCGGCTTCAACCTGATCGAGGCGCCCTCCATGGACGACGCGGTGCGCATGGCGCAGGAGTTTGCCTGGACGCAGTACGGCTGCATCGAGGTGCGGCCGGTGCGGGATGTGGCGGCGGTGCGCAGGCGGGTGGGGGCGTAGGGGCGCTTGCCCTCACCCAGGCCCTCTCCCAGGGGGAGAGGGAGCAAGACCGGCCGCACGGGACCCGGGTTACGGCAGCACCGGATTCGCCGCCGCCGCGGCGATGGCGGCATCGGCGTCCGCCTGCAGCATGAAGCGCTTGGCAACCAAGGCATCGGCGGCCGTTTTGAGCGCAGCGACGTAGCCTGCCTGATCCATGTAGCGCTCCGCGATCGACCGTCTCGGATCGCCGGTACGCAGCCGGTCAGCTTGCGTCTTCGGGAATGGGAACATCGATCCCAGCAAGCCGGCCTGATCGATCAATCCCGGCTTGCTCGTGGTGTTCCAACCGGTGTTGGTCGCGAGCGGCACCGCGACATCAAGGCTTCGGATGCCGGCGATGTCATTGCCGTCCGCGTCCACCTGCGGCACGAGAACGGCGTAGTCGCGGTTCAAGTACGCAGGTGGCACCTGCGACGCGACACCGGTCTCGTCCTGGGCCTTGAATTGCGGTCCCCAGTCGAGCAGCGAATACGTATTGACCAAGCCCGTGTAGTGCATGCCCGGGATGGCGGGGAACGCCACACGGTCGGCACTCACCAGCGTCGCGTCAGCCACCTTCGGAACCTGGCTCTCCGGCGGTGCGACGCCGTCGACGACCCACTCCTCGAGATTCTGGTAGAGCGCGCGCACGACCGGAATAACGGACGTGTTGCCGTTGGTGAGGTAAAGCGGGGAGCCGGCGGGGCCAGGGCCGAGGGCCGAGGCGGCGAGGGGGCCTGGCAGGGACGGCAAGCCCAGCAGATGGTGTGAGCTCGCGTAGTAGTAGATGCGCGCATTCTCCGGTTGCGCAAGGTCTCTGGTGCCCCAGGCGTCGGTCAGCAGCGGCGAGCCTTGCAAGGTCCAGAATTCGGTGCCGCTGAAGCCGATGAAGAGCTTCGGGCAAGTGCCCGTGGCCTCGCAACGGGTCATGATCCCGCCGCTGCGTTGCGCCACGTCGTCGACATAGTCCTTCGAGAGCCCGCGCGTGCCGCCTTGCCCGAAGGCCGTGTGGTCGGCCCGCACGCCGCCACCCCCACCGGGCACGGAGAACCGCATGTTCACGTTGGTCTGGCGCGCGGCGATCTGGGCGAACACGCCATCGAAGACCTTGGTGCCGGCCAAGGACTCATTGAAGCCGAGATGAATGAGGGTCTTCATGAAGTTGCCGCACTGAGACACGCCCGACGCAACCGCATTCTTGATCGCACCCGCGACCGGATTTGCCACGCCCGTGGCGTCCGCCGCGTTGGCGCGGAAGAAGGACACGATGTCTCGCACGGCGGCCAGGCCCAGACCCATGACTTTCGGATTCTTGGCCACATAGGTCAGTTCGTAGAGGTACATGGGGTCCCACCCCTCCTTGAGACAGACATCCGTCGCACTGGGCGTACCGGGGAACGCCTTTCCGGTGGTGCAGGACGCAAACTTCCAGTCGCTTGCTGGAATCAACTGCCTTGCGTCGCTCTCGTTGACGCGCTTCGTCAGAACAAAGCCGGGCCGAGTGTTGTCCAGACTTTCAGGTTCGTAGGGCAGCATGGCGCCCGCGAAAACGCCGGCGGGCAACGACATTGAATTCGACGTCGCGGCGACCGGGAGGAACTCCGTCCGGTAGGGCCCGGTGATGACGCTGCCGTCCGTGTTGAGGGCCACCGGCACCTTGAGGTTCAGCAGGCCCGGGCCGGCGGGCACGTCGCCCTGCCATGCGGCCGTGAGGAACACGTAACCGCGCGAGGCAAAGTAGGGATCGAGCGCGACGGCGTTGCCGCGGTTCGGCGCGTCGTAGCGCAGCAGGCCGTTGGCCTTGCTCATGTCCTTGGGCTTGTAGAGCACGAAGTCGGCGCTGTATTCGACCTTGCCGTGGGCGTTGAGCGGCGCCAGCGAAAGGTCTTGAATGATCGCGTTGTGCGTGTCCTTCGGGTCGACCTCACCGGTGAAGGTGCCGCTGATCTTCTGGTAGCTGCCGACGCTGCCGAAGGTGCCGGGCACGTCTTCGGTGGCGCTGATGGCGAGCTTGTATTGCGGCGCGGTCTCGGCCGCGGTGACAGGTGGCGGCGTCGTGCTCGCGGCGGGTGGAAGTTGCGCGTTGCCGCCGCCACTGCCGCCACCGCATGCGCTCAAGAATGTGCCCAGAAATAGGGCGGCCGAGGCCGCCGCGGCAGCCGAAAGGCTCCATCGTTTCATGACTTGTCTCCTTGTTGTTCGGCAAATGTACGAACGCCCTTTCCATCGGTAAAATCGAAAATTCAAATCGGTTCATCCAGCATTCAAATAGCCATGGCCGCCGCCGATCTCTCCACCCGACAGCTGCGCGCGTTCGCCGCGCTGGCCGATCAACGCAACTTCACGCGCGCGGCGCAGCGTTGCCATCTCTCGCAGCCGGCCTTCAGCGCGTTGATCCGCACGCTGGAAGAAACGGTGGGCGCGCGGCTGTTCGACCGCGACACGCGCAGCGTTCAGCTCACGCCCGAGGGCCAGCAGTTCGAGGGCTCGGCACGGCGCCTGCTCGACGACATGCAGGGCCTGATCGGCGACCTGTCCGATCGGGTCGAGCGGCGCAAGGGCCGCGTCAGCGTGGCGGCCTTGCCTTCGCTTGCGGCCGGCTGGCTGCCGGACATCCTGGCCGAGTTCATGCGCACGTGGCCGGGCATTGCGGTCGAGCTGCACGACGCGTTGTCCGACGCCTGCATCGCGCACGTGCGCAACCACACGGCGGACTTCGCGCTCTCGGCGAGCGAGGCGCGTTCAACCTCGGCGGCCGACCTGCGCAGCACCAAGCTGTGCAGCGACCGCTTTCACCTGGTGTGCCGGGCCGACCATCCGCTGGCCCGCGTCAGCCGCCTGCTGCCCAAGCAGCTGGCGCCTTATCCGTTCATCCAGATGACGCGCAACAGCAGCGTTCGCCAGGCGCTCGATGCGGCGCTGCATCCGCTGCGGCTGAACACGCTGTTCGAGGTGGAACACCTGGCGACGGTGACGGGCCTGATCGAGGCGGGCGTGGGCATCAGCGTGGTGCCCACGCTGACGCTGTTCCAGTTCCAGCGCGAGTCACTGGTGACGCGGCCGCTGGCGGCGCGCGGCCTGAGCCGCACCATTCACCTGGTGCGGCGGCGCGAAGGGAGTTTGTCGGTTGCGGCGCAGACCTTGCACGACCTGATCTTCGAGCGCATGGGCTCGCTCAAGGTCGAGGACATGCTGGCCGGTTAGGGCCCGACGCTTTATGCGGTGTGCGGGTGCCGCGCCGCGTCATAGAGCTGGCGTGCCAGGTCGCGGTGGGTTTGCAGCAAAGGTGCCAGCTCCATGTCGACCAGCGCGCCATCGCGCACGCGCACGCGGCCGTTGATGACCGACAGCTGCGCATTGCCCGGCTGGCAGAACACCAGCGCGGCCACCGGGTCGTGCCAGGCGCCGGCGTGGCTCACGCCGCGCAGGTCGAAGGCGACCATGTCGGCGGCCATGCCGGGTGCCAGTGCGCCGACGTCGTCGCGGCCGAGCACCTTGGCGCCGCCGAGCGTGGCAATTTCCAGTGCCTCGCGCGCCGTCATCGCCGCCGGGCCAAAGCCCACGCGCGCCAGCAGCATGGCCTGGCGTGCCTCGCCCAGCATGTGGGCGCTGTCGTTGCTGGCGCTGCCGTCCACGCCCAGCCCGACCGACACGCCGGCCGCACGCATGGCGCCGATGGGCGCGATGCCCGAGGCGAGGCGCATGTTGCTGCACGGGCAGTGCGCCACGCCGGTGCCGGTGCGGCCGAACAGGGCGATGCCGGCGTCGTCGAGCTTGACGCAGTGGGCGTGCCACACGTCGTGGCCGACCCAGCCGAGGTCGTGCGCGTACTCGGCCGGCGTCATGCCGAACTTCTCGCGCGAGTAGGCGATGTCGTTGTCGTTTTCGGCCAGGTGCGTGTGCAGCGAAACGCCGCGTTCGCGCGCCAGGAGGGCGGAGTCGCGCATCAGCTCACGCGAGACCGAGAAGGGCGAGCACGGCGCCAGCACCACGCGCTGCATGGCGAAGCGGCCGGGGTTGTGCCAGCGAGCGATGAGGCGCTCGCTGTCGGTCAGGATGTCGGCTTCGCGCTCCACCACTTCGTCGGGCGGCAGGCCGCCGCTGCTCTTGCCCACGCTCATGCTGCCGCGCGCCGCGTGAAAGCGCATGCCCATCGCGCTGGCGGCTTCAATCGAATCGTCGAGCCGGCTGCCGTTGGGGAACAGGTAGAGGTGGTCGCTGGTGGTGGTGCAGCCCGAGAGCATCAGCTCGGCCATGGCGGTCTGGGTCGACACGCGGATCATCTCCGGCGTGAGCCGCGCCCACAGCAGGTACAGGTTGGTCAGCCAGCCGAACAGCTCGGCATCCTGCGCCTCGGGCACCACGCGCGTCAGGCTCTGGTACATGTGGTGGTGTGTGTTGACCATGCCCGGCATCAGCACGTGGCCGTGCAGGTCGATGGCTTCGGCCTGGCCGGCCTTCAGTGCGTCCAGGTAGGGCGCCGGCAGTTCGCTGGTGGCGCCCGCCCATTCCACCGCCGGCCCGCGCGCCACCACCGCGCCATCGCGGATCTCGCGCCGCTGCGCGTCCATGGTGACCAGCACCTCGGCGTGGCGCAGGATCAGCAGCCGGTCGGCGGCAGGGGAAGTGGCGGGGTGGGTCATGGCTGGGAGGTCCTTATTCGGCCGAGTGTGCGGTGCCGGCCGCGAGTTGCATCGAGCGTTCGCGCGACATCATGCCGTTGTAGAAGAGATTGAGCAGCACCGCCGCCACGGTGCCCAGCACGATGCCGCTGTGGGTGATCGGGTGGGTCCATGCCGGCAGGTGCTGGAACAGGGTGGGCGAGAGCGTGGGGATGAGCCCCAGGCCGATGGAAATGGCGATCACGTACAGCGCGTGCCGGTTGGCACCGAAGTCGATGCTGCCCAGGATGCGCACGCCGGTGGCGGCCACCATGCCGAACATCACGATGCCCGCGCCGCCCAGCACGAAGGAGGGCACGCTGGCCACCACGTGCGCCAGCTTGGGCACCAGCGCCAGCGCGATCAGGATCAGGCCGCCGGCCACCGCCACGTAGCGCGAGCGCACGCCGGTCACCGTGACCAGGCCGACGTTCTGCGAGAAGCTGGTGTAGGGGAAGGTGTTGAACACGCCGCCGATGACGGTGCCCAGGCCGTCGGCACGCAGGCCGCGGGTGAGCAGGTCGGGCGTCATGGGGCGGCCGGTGATGGCGCCCAGGGCCAGGAACATGCCAGTCGATTCGACCAGCGTGATCATCATCACGATGCACATCGAGATGACGGCGGAGAAATGGAAGGTCGGCAGGCCGAAGTGGAAGGGCGTGGTCAGCGCCAGCCAGGGTGCGTCGTTCAGGCCGTCGAAACTCATGCGGCCGAGCAGCAGCGACACCACCACGCCGACCACGATGCCCAGCAGCACCGCGATGTTGGCAATGAGCCCGCGCCCGTAGCGGCTGATGGCGATCACCACCGCCAGCACCATCGCCGCGATGGCCAGCTTGGCCGGATCGCCGTAGTCGGGGTTGAACACGGCGTGCTGCACGCCCTCGACCATCTGCATGCTGGAAGGCTGCCCGCCGCCGGCCCAGTTGATGGCCACACCCATCAGAGATACGCCGATCAGCGTGATGACGGTGCCGGTGACGAGCGGCGGAAACACGCCCAGCAGGCGCCCCATGAGCGGCGCGATCAGCATGCCGAAGATGCCGGCCACGATGGTTGCGCCGTAGATCGCGGGCAGGCCCAGCGAGGGATCGACGCCGATGGCGATCATCGGCCCGACGGCGGCGAAGGTCACGCCCATCATCACCGGCATGCGGATGCCGAAGCGCCACAGGCCCAGCGCCTGGATCAGCGTGGCGATGCCGGCGGCCAGCAGGTCGGCGTTGATGAGGAAGGCGATGTCGGCCTTGGACAGGCCGAGCGCACCGCCCACGATGAGCGGCACCGCCACCGTGCCGGCATACATCACCAGCACGTGTTGCAGGCCCAGCGCGGCGCAGCGCGGCAGGGGAAGTTTCTGGTCGACCGCAGCAGCGGCCGGGGTGGGGGAGCTATGTTCAGCACGCATGGTGGCGCAACCCTTCTGACTGTTGTCTTCGTGTCTCCTCGCGCCCGCCTCGGCGAATCCGTGAAGGGCGGACGAGTCTAGGAGCGCCCGGACGGTACAGGCGAGTTCAGAATTTCGCCTGGGGCGTGCTGCAAAAGTGGACGGTCGGCGGCCCGCGGGGCCCGGGCATGGCTTTTGGCGTACCCCATCTTGGTGGTTCCCTTGGCGCGCCCAAGTCGAACAATGGCGCTCATGCCCTCGCTCGAAAGCCTTTCGCCCGCCGTCCCGGCCAGCCGCCGCAAAGCCTTCGCCATGCCCTTCCGGCGGCCGCGCGGCTGCATTGCCGAGGAACAGCCCATTCCTGACGGCCCGCCGCTGCAGCGCCTGACCAGCAAGGAACTGCGCGCCGTGAGCGCCCAGTGGCACGCCATGGCCCACCGCGGCGACGAGCGCGCCGCCCGCGTGGCGCAGGCGCTGGACTGGGTGGCCGCGGTGCGCGCCCGGCGCGAGCCGACGCGGGCGAAGGTGCTGCGGGAGCGGATTTCGTTGTGGATGGGGTTGTAGGGGCGAGGCCCGCAGCGCTTGAAGCACCACCGCAGCCGCCCGCGGCACCCCTGCCGCGCCCTCTTTACGCATTCTTGATACCACCCCCCACACCTTCTACGCGCTTTTGACGCGCCCCTTCCTAAGCTTTCGTCCTCACTTTTCGATGGACGAAAGAACGCTATGGATGGGATCTACCTGGGGCTTGGCGCGGTGTTGCTGGGCCTGGTCGTTGCGCTGGTGCAGGCCAGCAGCTGGCTCGAGGGCGTCAGGCGATGAACGCCTTGTACGGGGTCGGCGCGCTGGTCGCGGCCGGGCTGTTCGTCTACCTGCTCTACGCCATGCTGCGGGCCGAGGTGTTCTGAATGACACAGCCCCCACGCTCATCGCTTCGCGTATCGCTGCCCCCCGAGGGGGAGGCGCCAATGCCTTCGGGCGGCCGGGCGGCACTGACATGAACCGCCTCGCCTGGCTCAACCTCGCCGTGTTCATGGCCGTGCTGCTGCTGGCCGCCTGGCCGCTGGCGCGCTGGATGCACCGCATTGCGGACGGCACCCTGCCGCGCTGGATGCGCGCGACCGAAAAACTGTTCTACCGCGCGGCCGGTGTCGATGCCGAAGCGGGCATGCACTGGAAGCGCTATGCGCTGGCGCTGCTGCTGTTCAACTTCGTCGGCGTGCTGGCGGTCTACGCGCTGCAGCGCCTGCAGGGCGTACTGCCGCTCAACCCGCAGGGCATGGCGGCGATCACGCCGGACTCGGCCTTCAACACCGCCATCAGCTTCGTCAGCAACACCAACTGGCAAGGCTATGGCGGCGAGAGCGCGATGAGCTACCTGACGCAGATGCTGGCGCTGACGGTGCAGAACTTCCTCTCGGCGGCCACCGGCATCGCGGTGGTGTTCGCGCTGATGCGCGGCTTTGCCGGCAAGCTGCAGGGGCACATCGGCAACTTCTGGGCCGACCTGACGCGCATCACGCTGTGGCTGCTGCTGCCGCTGTCCTTCGTGTTCGCGATCTTCCTGGTCGGCCAGGGCGTGCTGCAGAACTTCGATGGCTACAAGCCGGCGACCACGCTGGAGCGCACGACCTACACCGCGCCGCGGCTGGATGCCAATGGCCAACCCGTTGTCGATGCCAGCGGCCAGCCCGCCATGCAGGAAGTCAGCACCGGCACGCAGCAACTCGCGATGGGCCCGGTCGCCAGCCAGGAGGCCATCAAGATGCTGGGCACCAACGGCGGCGGCTTCTTCAACGCCAACTCGGCGCACCCCTACGAAAACCCGACGCCGCTGGCCAACTTCGCGCAGATGCTGGCGATCTTCCTGATCCCGGCGGCGCTGTGCGGCGTGTTCGGGCGCAAGGTGGGCGACACGCGCCAGGGCATCGCCATCCTCGCCGCGATGAGCCTGGTCTTCGTGGTTGCCGTGGTGGCCGCCACCAGCGCCGAGCAGGCCGGCAACCCGGCCCTGCATGCGCTCGGCGTGGATGCGGTGGCGGGCAACATGGAAGGCAAGGAAACCCGCTTCGGCGTGAACGCCAGCAGCCTGTTCGCGGTGGTCACCACGGCCGCCTCGTGCGGCGCCGTCAACGCCATGCACGATTCGATGACGCCGCTCGGCGGCATGGTGACGCTGGTGATGATGCAGCTGGGCGAGGTGGTGTTCGGCGGCGTCGGCACCGGCCTGTACGGGATGCTGGTGTTCGCGGTGCTGGCGGTCTTCATCGCCGGCCTGATGATCGGCCGCACGCCCGAATACCTGGGCAAGAAGATCGAATCCTTCGAGATGAAGATGGTGGCCATCGCCATCCTGGTGACGCCGCTGCTGGTGCTGCTGGGCACCGCCATCGCGCTGCAGGCGGCCGACGGCCGCGCCGGCATTGCCAACCCCGGCGCACATGGCTTCTCCGAGGTGCTGTACGCGCTGACCTCGGCCGGCAACAACAACGGCTCGGCCTTCGCCGGCCTGTCGGCCAACACGCCCTTCTACAACACGCTGCTGGGCGTGGTGATGTGGCTGGGCCGCTTCGGCGTGATCGTGCCGGTGCTGGCGCTGGCCGGCAGCCTGGGCGCGAAGAAGCGGCTGCCGCAGGGCGCGGGCTCGATGCCCACGCACGGCCCGCTGTTCATCGTGCTGCTGATCGGCACGGTGCTGCTGGTCGGCCTGCTGAACTACGTCCCGGCGCTGGCGCTGGGGCCGATGGTCGAACACCTGATGCTGTGGGGAGCCTGATTGCTCATGACGAACGCTGCAAAGAAACTTTCTCTGTTCGACCCGGCGCTGCTGGGCCCGGCCACCTGGGCCGCCTTCACCAAGCTCGACCCGCGCGTGCAATGGCGCAACCCGGTGATGTTCGTGGTCTACGTCGGCAGCCTGCTGACCAGCGCGCTGTGGGCGGCCGGCCTGCGCACGCCGGCGCTGCTCGGCGGCGAAGGCGCCGGCTTCACGCTGGCGATTGCGCTGTGGCTGTGGTTCACCGTGCTGTTCGCCAACTTCGCCGAGGCCATGGCCGAAGGGCGCAGCAAGGCGCAGGCGGCCTCGCTGCGCAGCCTGAAGGCGCACACCTGGGCCAAGAAGCTGCAGGCGCCCAGGCACGGTGCGCCCTGGCTGCCGGCGCAGTCCGACGAGCTGCGCAAGGGCGACGTGGTGCTGGTCGAGCACGGCGACATGATCGCGCTCGACGGCGAGGTGATCGAAGGCGTGGCCTCGGTCGACGAGAGCGCCATCACCGGCGAATCGGCGCCGGTGATCCGCGAGTCGGGCGGTGACTTCTCATCGGTGACGGGCGGCACGCGGGTGCTGTCCGACTGGCTGGTGGTGCGCATCGGCGTCAACCCCGGCGAGGCTTTCCTCGACCGCATGATCGCGATGGTGGAAGGCGCCAAGCGCCAGAAGACGCCCAACGAAGTGGCGCTGACGATCCTGCTGGTGGCGCTAACGCTGGTGTTCCTGGTGGTCTGCGTCACGCTGCTGCCCTTCTCCATCTTCAGCGTGGCGGCGGCGGGCGCCGGCACGGTGGTCTCGCTCACGGCGCTGGTCGCGCTGCTGGTCTGCCTGATCCCCACCACCATCGGCGGCCTGCTCTCGGCCATCGGCGTGGCCGGCATGAGCCGGATGATGCAGGTCAACGTGATCGCCACCTCGGGCCGCGCGGTGGAGGCGGCGGGCGACGTCGACGTGCTGCTGCTCGACAAGACCGGCACCATCACGCTGGGCAACCGCCAGGCCAGCGCCTTCGTGCCGGCGCCGGGCGTGACCGAGCAGCAACTGGCCGACGCGGCGCAGCTGGCCTCGCTGGCCGACGAGACACCCGAGGGCCGCAGCATCGTGGTGCTGGCCAAGACCCGTTTCGGCCTGCGCGAGCGCGAGCTGGCCGGGCTGGGCGCGCACTTCGTGCCCTTCACGGCGCAGACGCGCATGAGCGGCATCGACCTGGCGGACGGCACGCGCCAGATCCGCAAGGGCGCGGGCGATGCGGTGCGGCGCCATGTCGAGGCGCTGGGCGGTGAATTCCCGGCCGGCGTGACGCAGGCGGTGGAAGAGATTGCGCGGCGCGGCAGCACGCCGCTGGTGGTGAGCGACGGCGCGCGCGTGCTCGGCGCGGTGGAGCTCAAGGACATCGTCAAGGGCGGCATCCGCGAGCGCTTTGCGCAGCTGCGCCGCATGGGCATCCGCACGGTGATGGTGACCGGCGACAACCGCCTGACGGCCGCCGCCATTGCGGCCGAGGCCGGTGTCGACGATTTCCTGGCCGAGGCCACGCCCGAGGCCAAGCTGCAGCTGATCCGCGACTACCAAAGTGAAGGCCGGCTGGTGGCGATGACCGGCGACGGCACCAACGACGCGCCGGCGCTGGCGCAGGCCGACGTGGCGGTGGCGATGAACAGCGGCACGCAGGCCGCCAAGGAGGCCGGCAACATGGTCGACCTCGACTCCAACCCGACCAAGCTGCTCGAGGTGGTGGAAACCGGCAAGCAACTGCTGATGACGCGCGGCTCGCTCACCACCTTCTCCATTGCCAACGACGTGGCGAAGTACTTCGCCATCATCCCGGCGATGTTCGTCGGCGTGTACCCGCAACTGGCCGCGCTGAACGTGATGGGCCTGCACAGCCCGGGCTCGGCCATCCTGTCGGCGGTGATCTTCAACGCGCTGATCATCGTGGCGCTGATTCCGCTGGCGCTGCGCGGCGTGCGCTACCGCGCCATCGGCGCCGCCGCGCTGCTGCGCCGCAACCTCGCGGTGTACGGCCTGGGCGGGCTGATCGTTCCCTTCATCGGCATCAAGGCGATCGATCTCGCCCTGGTCGCCACCCACCTCGTCTGAAAGACGCGAACATGACCGCCCTCTTCTCCATCCTGCGCCCCGCGCTGGTGCTCTTCGCGCTGCTCAGCGCCCTCACCGGCCTGCTCTACCCGGCCGCCGTCACCGGCGTCGCCGGCACGCTGTTTCCGCGCCAGGCCGCCGGCAGCCTGATCGAGCGCGACGGCCAGCTGCTCGGCTCCGCGCTGATCGGCCAGCACTTCGAGGCGCCAAAGTACTTCTGGCCGCGCCCCTCCGCCACCGCGCCAATGGCCAACAACGCCGCCGCCTCGGGCGGCGCCAACCAGGGGCCGCTCAACCCGGCGCTGACCGATGCGGTGAAGGCCCGCATCGCCGCCCTGCGCGCGGCCGACCCCGACAACACGGCGCCGGTGCCGGCCGACCTGGTGACGGCTTCGGCCAGCGGGCTCGACCCCGACATCTCGCCCGCCGCCGCGCACTTTCAGGCGGCGCGGGTGGCGCGTGCCCGCGGCCTGCCGGCGGACGCGGTCGAGCGCCTGATCGACGCCCACACCACGCCGCGCGACTGGGGCCTGATCGGCGAGCCGCGCGTCAACGTGCTGCAGCTGAACCTGGCGCTGGACGGCGCGGCCCGCTGAGCGCCCCGGCACGCAGGCGCCCCGCACGCTCGACAATCGCCCGATGGACGCCTCCCGCCCCGACCCCGAACAGCTGCTGGAGCAGCTGCGCGAAGACGCGCAACGCGCCACGCGCGGGCGGCTGCGCATCTACTTCGGCGCCTCCGCCGGCGTCGGCAAGACCTACGCCATGCTGCAGGCGGCGCACGGGCTGCAGGCGCAGGGCGTGGCGGTGCTGGTCGGGCTGGTCGAGTCGCATGGCCGCAGCGACACGGCGGCGCTGGCCAAGGGACTGGAGGTGCTGCCCCCGCGTGCGCTGGAGCACCGCGGCAAGGCGCTGCCGGAATTCGATCTGGACGCCGCGCTGCAGCGCCGCCCCTCGCTGATCCTGGTCGACGAGCTGGCCCACACCAACGTCGCCGGCTCGCGCCACCCCAAGCGCTGGCAGGACGTGGCCGAGCTGCTGGCCAACGGCATCGACGTCTACACCACGCTCAACGTGCAGCACCTGGAAAGCCTGAACGACGTGGTCGGCGGCATCACCGGCGTGCGCGTGCAGGAGACTTTGCCCGACACCTTCTTCGACGCCGCCGACGAGGTGGTGATCGTCGACACGCCGGCCGACGAACTGCTGGCCCGGCTGCACGCCGGCAAGGTCTACGCCGGCGCGCAGGCCCAGCGCGCGGCGCAGAACTTCTTCCGCAAGGGCAACCTGATGGCGCTGCGCGAGCTGGCGCTGCGCCGCACCGCGGACCGGGTGGAAGACGACGTGCAGGCCTGGCGCAGCCACAAGGCGATCCGCCAGGTGTGGAAGACCGAGGCGGCGATCCTGTGCGCGATCGGGCCGACGCCGCGCGCCGAGCACGTGGTGCGCAGCGCGGCGCGGCTGGCGCAGCAGCTCAACGTCAGCTGGCACGCGGTGTATGTCGAGACCGCGCGGCTGCAGCGCCTGCCCGACGCGCAGCGCGAACGCATCCTGCGCGTGGTGCGGCTGGCGCACGACCTGGGCGCCACCACCGCCGTGCTGCAGGCGCAGGAGGTGGCGCCGGCGCTGGTGACCCATGCGCGCGAGAACAACCTGTCGCAGCTGATGCTGGGCCGGGCCCCGGTGCGCCCCGGCTGGCGGCGCTGGCTGGGCGCGCTGGCCGGCGACGGCCTGCACGCCAGGCTGGCGGACAGCGCCGCGGACATCGACCTGATCGAGATCGGCGCGCCGCGCACCGCCCGCGCCGAGCCCGCGGCCGGCGCGCTCGACGCCGCCAGCGCGCGGGGGCCCCGGCGCTGGCCGCCCTACCTCGGCGCGGCCGTGGTGTGCGTGCTCACCACCTTCGTCTGCTGGCCGCTGCATGCCTGGTTCGACCGCAGCAACATCGTCATGCTGTTCCTGCTGGCGGTGCTCGGCGTGGCGCTGCGCTGGGGCCGCGGGCCGTCGGTGCTGGCCAGCTTCCTGAGCGTGGGCCTGTTCGACTTCTTCTTCGTGCAGCCGCAGATGAGCCTGGCGGTGTCCGACGTGCAGTACATCCTGACCTTCGTCGTGATGCTGGCGGTCGGCCTCATCACCGGCCAGCTCACCGCCCACCTGCGCTACCAGGCGCAGGTGGCGGCCGAGCGCGAGGCGCGCTCGCGCGCGCTGTTCGAGCTCACGCGCGACCTGGCCGGCGCGCTGCAGGGCGAGCAGGTGGTGGAGATCGCGCAGGCCAACCTGTCGCGCGCGCTGCACGGGCCGGCACTGGTGCTGGTGCTCGATGCCGACGACGCGCTGCAGCTGCCGCCGGGCACCGAAGACGCGCCCGACCTGGGCACCGCGCGCTGGGCGCTCGACCACGGGCAGGCCGCCGGCCTGGCCACCGACACCCTGCCCGGCAGCGCCTGGTTCTACCTGCCGCTGCAGGCGCCGATGCGCGCACGCGGCGTGCTGGCGCTGCGCCCGCGCGAGCTCGCCAGCGTGATGCAGCCCGAGCGCCGCGCCCAGCTCGACACCTGCGCCAGCATCATCGGCCAGGCGCTGGAGCGCGTGCACTACGTCGACGTGGCGCGCGATGCGCTGGTGCACATCGAATCCGAGCGGCTGCGCAACTCGCTGCTGTCGGCCCTCTCGCACGACCTGCGCACGCCGCTGGCGGTGGTCTACGGGCTGGCCGACACGCTGGCCACGCTGCCGGCCATGCCGGCCGCCGGGCAGGCCGCGGCGCAGGCGCTGCAGCGCGAAGCGCAGCGCATCAACGCCATGGTGAACAACCTGCTGGACATGGCGCGCCTGCAAAGCGGCGCGGTGCGACTGCGCCGCCAGTGGCAACCGCTGGAAGAGGTGGTGGGCAGCGCGCTGCAGGCGATGCGCCCGGCGCTGGTGGCGCACCACGTGCAGACCGCGCTGCCGGCCGACCTGCCGCTGCTCGACCTGGACGCCGTGCTGGTCGAGCGCGTGCTGTGCAACCTGCTGGAGAACGCCGCCAAGTACACGCCGGCGGGCAGCACCATCCGCATCGGCGCGGCCCTGCAGGGCGACACGCTGCAGCTGCGCGTGGCCGACGACGGCCCCGGCCTGCCGCCCGGCCGCGAGGAAGCGCTGTTCGAGAAGTTCGCCCGCGCCAGCAGCGAGTCGACGACGCCGGGCGTCGGCCTCGGGCTGGCCATCTGCCGTGCCATCATGCAGGCCCACCAAGGCCGCATCCGGGCCGAGCGCGGGCCCACCGGCGGGGCCGTGTTCGTGCTGAGCTTCCCGCTCGGCACGCCGCCCCGCCTGCCCGAACCTGAAGAACCCGAAGAATTCGCCTGAGCCGCATGCGCCATGCCTGAGCCCGTTGCCCTGATCGTCGAAGACGAACCCAGCATCCGCCGCTTCGTGCGCATGGCGCTCGAAGCCGAGGGCTGGCAAGTGGCCGAGGCCGAGACCTCGCGCCAGGGGCTGATCGACGCCGGCACCCGGCGCCCGGACCTGATCGTTCTCGATCTGGGCCTGCCCGACGGCGACGGCGTGGCCTACCTGAAAGACCTGCGCGGCTGGTCCGGCGTGCCGGTGATCGTGCTCTCGGCGCGGCGCGACGAGCTGGACAAGATCGCCGCACTCGACGCCGGCGCCGACGACTACCTGACCAAGCCCTTCGGCGTGGGCGAGCTGATGGCGCGCGTGCGCGTGGCGTTGCGGCGCAGCCAGGCCGGCGGCGCGGCGGCCTCCAGCACCTTTCGCTTCGGCGAGATCGAGGTCGACCAGGCCGCGCGCCGCGTGCTGCGCGCCGGCCAGAGCGTGCACCTCACGCCCATCGAATACCGCCTGCTGACCCACCTGATCGCCAACGCCGGCAAGGTGCTGACGCACCGCCAGTTGCTCAACGCGGTGTGGGGCCCGGCGCATGCGCAGGACAACCACTACCTGCGCGTCTACATGGGCAACCTGCGCCAGAAGCTGGAGCACAGCCCGGCGCAGCCGCGCCACCTGCTGACGGAGACGGCGGTGGGCTATCGCCTGATGCCCTGAAGCGCATCGCGCGCCGCAGTCCGCTAAGCTCGCACGCATGTTTCCCCTGCTGATCATGCTTGCGGGCTGCATCGCCGCCCTGTTCGCGCTGGGCCTTGTGCTGATGGGCGGCCTGCTCGCGACGGCCGCCCTGTTGCCGCGCGGCCATCCGCTCGCCGACCGGCTGCGCAACGTGGCCGGTGCCATCCCCGGCTGGGCGCTGCGTTCGGCGCTGGCGACCGAGGGGCTGCTGCTGGTGGGCATGTTCGCCTTCTTCGTCTACGCCGTCATCCGCTTCGGCTAGCAAGCTGGAATCGCTTGTTCTCGCTCCTCGCCGCCCGCCCATGCGCCAATTCAGTTTTCGCACCGCATCGTTGACCGACCTGCCCGCCATCGTCGCCCTGCTGGCCGACGACGAACTGGGCCGCGGCCGGGAGCTCATGGGCACGCCCCTGGACGCACGCTACGTGGCGGCCTTCGAGGCGATCGCAGCGGATGCGAACCAGCGCCTCGTGGTGGCCGTGGACGCCGACGCCGTGGTCGGCACCCTGCAGCTGTCCTTCATTCCGGGCATTGCGCACACCGGCGCCTGGCGCGGCCAGATCGAAGGGGTGCGCATCGCCGCGCCCCTGCGCGGCTCAGGCATCGGCCAGCAGATGCTCGAATGGGCGCTCGCCGAGTGCCGCGCGCGCGGCTGCAGCGTGGTCCAGCTGACCACCGACAAGCGCCGCACGGATGCGCACCGCTTCTATGAAAGGCTCGGCTTCGTGGCCAGCCATGCGGGCTACAAGCTGACGCTGTAGCCGCCCGCCGCCGGCCGTCACGCCCGCAGCAACAGCTCGCCTTCGATCTCCACCGGAATGTCGAAAGGCAGCGCCGCCATGCCCACCGCGCTGCGTGCGTGGGCGCCGCGCTCCGCGCCGAAGACGTCGAGGATCAGGTCGGAAAAGCCATTGATGACGCCCGGCTGCCGGTTGAAGCCCGGCGCCGAGTTGACCATGCCGAACACCTTGAGCCAGCAGTCGATGCGATCGAGGTCGCCCAGCGTGCGCTGCAGGCTGCCCAGGATCGCCAGGCCGGTCAGGTGCGCGGCGGCGTAGGCCTGTTCGGCGCTGACTTCCGCGCCGACCTTGCCCAGCGGCTGCGCGAGCGAACCGTCGGCCTCGGTCGGGCCGTGCCCCGAAATGAAGACGCGCCGGCCCAGCACATGCACCCAGGGAAACGGCAGCACCGCGCCGGGCGGCATCTGCAGTGGCGCGGGCAGCGTCAGGCCCCGTTGCGCGAGACGCTGTTCGATGTTCGACGTGGCCATGGGCGTTCCTTTCGGTGCCCGCGATGGTGCCGCCAGTGCGGCGCCGCTGCAATCGTCAAGGCCGGTGGATAGCGCAACAGGTGCTTCGTCAAGCCCCAAACGGGGATTGCCCACGGCACCAAGCGGTCCGTAGGATCAGCCGCAACATGCCGGCGCGGCCACGCTGCCCAGCGCTTCGGCACCCGAGCGGCTTCGTCGATCCACAGGTTCAACCACCGAAGGAGTCCATGAAAACCAGCCTCGCCACCCTTGCACTGGTCGTCTGCTCGGTCGCCTCGGCCCAGGGCCTGCCGGCCTTCCCGCCCGACGCGCCGGTGCCCACCGCGGCCGACATCACCGGCTTCATCAAGCACAAGACCTTCGTCGGCGAGAACCTCCTGTATCGCCGCAACAAGAACGGGGAAATGCTGACGCTGAAGGCGCAGTAGCGCGGCGGGTGCCGATGTTTCCTGCATCGTGAGTTTTGCGCACCCTGGCTTGAACTCGCCTGCGCCCTGGCCAGCGGAGCATCGGCAGTGGCGGGCCCCTGCTTGGCAACGGCTGACTGGCGCGTCCCGCATTTGCCCCCGCCGCAGAGATCGTCGCCTGGTCACAACGGCTTATTCGGAGCGCGTGCGCACTGACCATACGACGGGCAACAATCGGCCGGGAGCAAAAGTGCATCGCACCCCTTCAGTTTTACCTGCTAGAGGCCATCTACGAAAACGCCCCCCCTGGCTACAGTTGCCGTGGACGTTGAGGCCGAGGCATTACGGCGCGCTGAGCGCCGCATACAACCAGTTAGGCGGCATGTCTTGAACCCGTGGCTTTGGAATGAACTTCGAGCTCTCTTCGATACGGACGATGGTTCGCTTCCCGAGGTTCGTGTCGACTATCGGGACCCTGCAGCGCCGACCCTGGGATACGCGCTCCTTCGCGGGCGTGCCGCTCGAGTCGTCAACGACAACGCCTACTTCTGGTCGAAGACCCATGACGCCGAACGTCCGCTGGACTCTGTCTCCAATGCCGCCGCGCTTGTGGTTTCTGGCGAGGCCGAGGCGTTTCATGTGGTTCTCGGTGGAATACAGTCCCGGAGCGTTGCAATTCCCGACCTGGGTGTCTTCGTGTTCACGGATCAACTTGCGATCGACTACCGAATGGGACCTGCTTGGGGTCCGAAAGAACTCGAGGGCTTTTTTGGGCTGCTGGGCGAACTTACATCTCTGGATCCAGACGCCACCCTGTCTCTGGAAGAGGGAGTTCTGCCTGACGTGGTCGCCCGCTTCCAGAGCGCATGGCGACGGTGGTCCGCTGAACATGCCGCCGAACAATTGCGTGCAGCGGACGGCGCTTCCAGCCGCCGCTGATGCTCAGCGCTAGGCGGCAGTCGGCCACGAGCTGACTTTCGGTGATCTGATGCGACCTTGGCTGCCCTTCGACAACTTGCGTGATGGGCGGCGCCGCTCGCCGCCGCCGCTCAGATCTTCCCGCTGTGCCGCAGCCGGCTCAGGGTTTCGGGCGACAGGTTCAGGTGCGAGGCCAGTTGCTTCTGCGGAATGCGGTCGACCAGGTCGGGGCGCTTGCGCTCGAAGCGGTGCACGCGGCCGGGTGAATCCAGCAGGTGCAGGGTGATGGTGTGCGCCATCACCTCGGTCATCAGGCGCATCACGCAGGACTCGAACCAGTCCTTGGTGGGGCGGTGGCGGCCGAGAAAATCGACCCACTGCGGCAGCGGCATGCTGGCCACGCGGGCCTTGGTGACGCAGACGATGCCGTAGGGCGTGGGCGTGCCCATGCGGTAGGCGGCGTAGCTGGTTTCCATGTCGCCCTCGGCGGCGAAGCGCAGGATCATTTCCTTGCCCTGCGCGTTGGACACCACGCGCTTGAGCACGCCGTCCAGGATGAAGTACTGCTCCATCTCGTGCACGCCCTGGTGCAGCAGGAAATCGCCCTTGTTGCCGTCGACCACCACCAGCATCGACTCCAATTCCTCGCGGCCGGCCTCGGACAGCTCGCTGAGCACCTCGTTCTTTCTCAACTGGAGGCGGATGACGTTTTTTTCGGGGTGGTTCGCTACGGTAGTCACGGTGATAGGGGTCGCTCGTTGCGGTGGCTGGCGCCGCGCACGGCGTGCACGGCGCTGGCGCGGCAGGGGCGGATGATAGTGCGCAACGCAAAGCAGAGTGCGCAGCAGGCCCAAGAAGGGCCGCCGCGCGGGTGCTGCGGGGCCAACCCCCGCCGGCTTCCGACCTGCCTTCAGGTCTTTGAATAGGTGAACTTGCGCAGCGGCTTCATCGCCCGCAGCTGGTTCTTCACTTCGCTCACGCCGTCGACCGCGGCCACCACCCGCTTGACGGCGGCACGCTCGCCGTCGCGCAGCACCAGGCCGCTGAGCTTGACGCGGCCCGCGCTCGCCTCGATATGGATGTCGACTTCGTGGGTCGACGCGTCGGCACGCAGCGCCGAGCGCACGCGCGCCACGAGCGCCAGGTCCTTCAGCACGGCGCGCGAGGCCTCGGTTTCCTGGAACTCGGGGCGCGCGGCCAGCGCGCGGATCTGCTGGACGCAGCTGTCGACGCTGACGCGGTCGGTGTTGAGCACCAGGTCGTACAGCAGCGGGTCGCCCCAGGTCACGCCGAACTGGTCGTGCATGCGCGCGGCGTGCGCCTTGTCGCTGCGCCGGATCTCGTCCTCGGCGATGTCGGCGTCCTGGATGCCCAGCTGCGCCATCAGCCATTCAACGCGCTGCGGCATCGAACGCGTGACGCGCACGCACACCACGTGCGAGACCGGCCGCAGCAGGCAGGTGGCGCCCCAGCCGCGCAGCACCTTGTCGCCCTTGGCGGCGGCGGCCAGCACGTCTTCGGCGGCAAACACGTTGATGCTGGTGGCGTCGGCGCGCAGGCGCTCGATCATGCCGGCCTTGCCTTCGCGAAAGCGCGTGACCAGGCTCTTGGGCACCTGCATCTTGCTGGCGACATGCTCGGCCACCTCGTGCTTGAGGGTCGAGATCCCCATCTGCGCGGCCAGCTGCTCGGCCACGTCCTTGGCGAGCGAGCCCATCTCCTGGGTCAGTGCGATCACGGGCATGACTTGCTCCTTTCGCGCGGGTCAGTCGACGGGTTGCTGTTCGGCCAGCTCGTTCACCTTGGGCGGGCGCACCTTGGCGATGAGCTTGGAGAGCAGTGGCCAGATCAGCATGAGCAGCGCCAGCGTGGTGATGCTGCCGACCAGCGGGTTGGAGAACATGATCGAGACTTCGCCCTGCGAGACCAGCATCGCCTGGCGGAACGAGTCTTCCGCCTTGTCGCCCAGCACCAGCGCCAGCACCAGCGGCGCCAGCGGGTAGTCGAGTTTCTTGAAGACGTAGCCGATCAGGCCGAAGCCGAGCATGAACCAGATGTCGAGCATCGCGTTGTGCACGGTGTAGGCGCCGATGGCGCAGATCACCACGATGATCGGCGCGATGATCGAGAACGGAATGCGCAGGATCGAGGCGAACAGCGGCACGGTGGAGAGCACCACGATCAGGCCGACGATGTTGCCCAGGTACATGCTGGCGATCAGGCCCCAGACGAATTCCTTCTGCTCGACGAACAGCAGCGGACCGGGCTGCAGGCCCCAGATCAGCAGGCCGCCCAGCAGCACCGCGGCGGTGGGCGAGCCGGGAATGCCCAGCGCCAGCATCGGCAGCAGCGCGCTGGTGCCGGCCGCGTGGGCCGCCGTTTCCGGCGCCACCACGCCCTCGACCTCGCCAGTGCCGAACTTCGAGCCGGAGCGCGACATCTTCTTGGCCAGGCCGTAGGCCATGAACGAAGCCGGCGTGGCGCCGCCGGGCGTGATGCCCATCCAGATGCCGACCAGCGAACTGCGCACCGAGGTGACCCAGTAGCGCGGCAGTTCCTTCCAGGTCTCCCACACCACCTTGGGGTTGATCTTGGCGCTCTTGCCGGAGAACTTCAGGCCCTCTTCCATCGACAGCAAAATTTCACCGATGCCGAACAGGCCGATCACCGCGATCAGGAAGTCGAAGCCGCGCATCAGCTCGGACTGGCCGAAGGTCAGGCGCAACTGGCCGGTCACGGTGTCCATGCCCACCGCCGCCAGCGCAAAGCCCAGCGCCATCGCGATCAGGATCTTGAAGGGCGAGCCCTTGCCCATGCCGACGAAGCTGCAGAAGGTGAGCAGGTAGACCGAGAAGAACTCGGGCGCGCCAAAGCGCAGCGCGAACTTGGCCACCAGCGGCGCCAGGAAGGTGATCATCACCACCGCCACGAAGGCACCGACGAAGGAGGAGGTGAACGCCGCCGTCAGCGCCGCCCCGGCCCGCCCTTTCTGCGCCAGTGGGTAGCCGTCGAAGGTGGTGGCCACCGACCACGGCTCGCCCGGTATGTTGAACAGCACCGAGGTGATGGCGCCACCGAACAGCGCGCCCCAGTAGATGCACGAGAGCATCACGATGGCCGAAGTGGGCGACATGGTGAAGGTCAGCGGCAGCAGGATCGCCACGCCGTTGGCGCCACCCAGGCCGGGCAGCACGCCGATCAACACGCCCAGCGTGATGCCGACGAACATCAGCCCGATGTTGGCGGGCGTCAGGATGACGGCGAAGCCGTGCATCAATGAACCGAGTTCTTCCATTGCCTAGTCTCCAGAAGATGCGGGCACGCAGCGCGCCGTATCAGTGTTCCATTCGCCCACAACCGATGAAACTGGGTGTGCAGAAGCGATCGAGTGGCCGCGGAGCAGGCCATGCCAGGGCACTCGCGGAACTGGCTTTGCCAGGCCGCTGAGTGCGCCCCCCAGCGGGGGGTATGGGACGGCTACACGAAGTGAGCCGGCCAAACGGGGGGCGTTCATTTCAATAGCCGAGGAAGGCCAGCGGCTCGAAAGTGCCCTTGTACAGGGGCACCTTGAACCAGACCTCGAACATCAGGAAGAACACTGCGTTGACCGCCAGCGCCAGCAGGATGCTCTTGATTGGCGAGTACTTGCCCAGCACCACCATGAACAGCGCGATGTAGATCGCCGAGGCCACGTACAGGCCGAGGAAGACGATCAGCGCGACATACACCATGGCCGGCACGAACACCGCCAGCACGCGCTTGAGCTGGCCGCGGTCGACGAAGCTGCGCGTGTCGCGCGCCTTGCCGAAGACCGCCTGGTAGAAGATGCCGACGCTGGCGATGCAGATGATCACCGCGATGTAGAAGGGGAAATAGCCGGCGCCGGGGCCGTCGCTGGTCCAGCCGGCGCCCAGGCGGCGCGACTCCACCATCACCACCGCGCCGAGTATGAAAAGGATGACGGCGACCACCGCGTCGACCGTGCAATTCCTTGCCAGCGAGGGTCCGTCGTCTTCGACCGCGTCTTGTTCGAGTGCCATGAATCGCTCCAGATGCGCTGTTGAATGTGTTCGCCAGCCGGGCCCGCGCGCAGCGCAACGCTGCGCCGGGCATGCACCGGCGCGCCACGCCCGGGTGGGGCATGGCGTGTCTGTCAGGAAGGCGGTGGGCGGGCTACTTCGCCAGGAAGCCCGCTTCGGTCATCAGGTCCTTGTGCGTGGCTTCGGCCTTCTCGAGCCACGCGGTGTAGTCGGCGCCGCTCATGGAAGTGGTGTTGAACGCACCCTTTTCCATGTATTCCTTCCAGTCGGGCGTCTCGCGCACCTTCTTCATCAGGTCGACGTAGAAGGCCAGTTGCTCAGGCGTCACGCCCGGCGCCATGAAGATGCCGCGCAGCATCACGTAGTCGGTCGGCACGCCCGCTTCCTTGCAGGTCGGGATGTCGCCCCAGCTCATGGTCTCGGTGACCTTTTCCTTGTAGGGCATGCGCTTGTCGTCGAACACGCACAGCGCGCGCAGCTTGCCGGCACGCCATTGCGCCACCGCCTCGATCGGGTTGTTCACGGTCGAGTCGATGTGGTCGCCCACCAGTTGCACCGCCACCTCGCCGCCGCCCTTGAAGGGCACGTAGATGAACTTGGTGTCGGTCGCCTTCTGCAGGCCCACGGTGATGATCTGGTCTTCCTGCTTGGAGCCGGTGCCGCCCATCTTGAACTTGTTCGGGCCGGCCGCCTTCACCGCGGCGATGTACTCGGAAGCCGTCTTGTACGGCTTGTCCGCGTTGACCCACAGCACGAACTGGTCGAGCGCCATCATCGAGACGGGCGTCATCTGCTTCCAGTTGAAGGGCACGCCGGTGGCCATCGGCGTGGTGAACAGGTTGGACAGCGTGATGATGATCTTGTGCGGGTCGCCCTTGGCTTCCTTCACGTCCAGAAAGCCCTCGGCGCCTGCGCCGCCGGACTTGTTCACGACGATCATCGATTCCTTCATCAGCTTGTGCTTGACGATGACGCCCTGGATCAGGCGCGCCATCTGGTCGGCGCCGCCGCCGGTGCCGGCCGGCACCACGAACTCGACCGGTTTGGTCGGCTCCCACGCATGGGCCTGCGGGGCGATTGCAAATGCCAGTGCTGCCGCCGCGAGAGCGGACAGACGGCGCAGGGCTGACGGTGTGGCGGAAAGCTTCATCACGTTGTCTCCTGTTTATTCATTGCTGGATGCGTTTGGCCGCCCTCTTCTCTTCCACGGGGGCGCAATTCGTCCGGGGCTGATGCTGCGCGTGGACCTTCCGCCGAACACTTGACCTCCGTCAATTTTTATGAAAAGCAAGGCCCGGGTTGTCCCTGATCAAGGCACTTTTTGAGGCCGTTCGAGTCACAGGCCCCCGCTCGACCGGGGGTATTCCCGGCAATCTGAATTCCCAAAAATTGATGCCCGTCATCGGCTGGCGCGGTGCTCGGCGAGATAGTCGCCGTTCGACCCCGTCACCTATGGAGACAGCACGCAACATGGCGAACGAAGCACACACCCCCGCGGCGGAGACCGACGGTTTTCACCTGGTGATCGATGCCCTGAAGCTCAACGGCATCGACACCATCTTCGGCGTGCCGGGCATTCCGATCACCGACCTCACCCGCATGGCGCAGAC